>OATA01000012.1_pt1 | contig 342467 bp, 320 predicted proteins | sample 1516451 | NCBI WGS metagenome assembly OATA01 (sample SAMEA2579905, study PRJEB22360) | human gut metagenome | biome: human gut; feature: human-associated habitat; material: faeces | place: Denmark | collected 2008/2010 | reverse complement strand
CTGCTTTTTTTACACTTTATTTCCCTTTTCTTATCTCTTTTTGTCCATTTTGCTTCGCTCCTTTGTTATCTTGATACAAAAAGTGACAACTGTGCGTCGCTCAGCTGTCACTTTGGATTGTTTATTATATTCAGACGAAAAAAACTCACAGAACAGAAGCTCTGTGAGTCATTGGAGGCGCCACCCAGATTTGAACTGGGGATCAAGGTGTTGCAGACCTATGCCTTACCACTTGGCTATAGCGCCATATTGGAGCGGATTACGAGGCTCGAACTCGCTACCTCCACCTTGGCAAGGTGGCGCTCTACCAGATGAGCTAAATCCGCATTTAGTGGTATCTACAATATTATATGCAAGATACCGAAACCTGATACGTAAAGAATGTATTGGCGACCGGAATGGGGCTCGAACCCACGACCTCTAGCGTGACAGGCTAGCGTTCTAACCAGCTGAACTACCCGGCCATATTAGCGGACTTTATAAGTCCGCTTGGTGGGAACAACAGGGCTCGAACCTGTGACCCTCTGCTTGTAAGGCAGATGCTCTCCCAGCTGAGCTATGCTCCCGTTAGCTGTCGTTTTGAGTTGTATCTCTCAGCGACGATATTTATTATACACTATCCAAAGCCATTTGTCAAGAGTTTTTTTGAAATTTCTCAAAAAAAGTTTAAGTCCGTAAACGCTTTATTATCGGGCATTTGAATAGTGTACATAAAATATTCATTAAATATTATTCTTTTATTAACCCTAAAATCTCCTCAGGAGTAAAGTGATATTTCTTATCACAGAAGTGACACTCAACGTCAGTACCACCATCTTTAGAAAGATCTTCAAGTTCTGCCCTGCCCAAAGATATAAGAGCATTCTCTACTCTTTCCCTTGAACAATCGCAACGATAATTAACCTCAAAATCATCAAGAACGTTAGGCTCAAGTCCCTCCAAAGCTTTCATAGCAATATCCTCTGTTGTCATGCCGCTGCTTATAAGCTTTGTTACAGACTCCATTCCGTTTATATTCTTCTCTATCTGATCTATAGCTGACTCAGGTGCAAACGGCAAAAGCTGAATAAGAAATCCACCTGCACAATTCACTGTCAGATCTGGATTTACAAGTACGCCAAGAGCGCAGACGCTTGGCACCTGCTCACTGACAGCAAGATAGTTAGTTATGTCCTCTGCTATTTCGCCTGAAACAATAGGCACTTGTCCGCAGTACGGCTCTTTAAGTCCCATGTCCTTGACCACACTAAGCGTACCATTGGAGCCTACAGCCCCTCTGACATCAAGCTTGCCTTTATCGTTAAGCGGCAGTTCCACCACTGGATTTTGTACATACGCCTTAACATTTCCCATGCTGTCAGAAACGCATATAAGCGCACCTGTAGGACCGTCACCGTCCATTTTTACAGTAATAGAATCATCTTTGCCTTTAAGTCCAAATCCCATGAGCGAAGTACCCATAGCAAGTCTGCCAAGTGCCGCCGTGACCACAGCGGAAGTTTTATGTATCTCCTCAATGCGTGAAACAATATCCTTTCCGTCGATAGCGCTGCACACAACGGAAGCGTCTTTACTTATAACTCTAACTATTCTACCCATAAAATCACCCTCTGTTTATTCTCCTGCACACATAAAGAACTCTCTGCGTTTTATCATTAACTGGCGAGTCCTCAAATCCGTCATACTTTCCTATAAGCTCAAAATCATTTGACTTTACAAGCTCGCTCAAAAACTCGTCCGTATATATCCTCTCTGTGAAATCCTCGCTAAAACGACAATAAGAGCCGTCCTCCTGCTCCTCAAAGAAGTCAAGATATATGCTCACGCTGTCATCATCACTAAGCTCATTCTGCCATGCACAGAAAAGCCCATCAAGATCATAGCAGAACGCATTGTCTGCAAGGATCATTCGGTGCTTGTACACAGTATTTACATCAAATATGAAAAGTCCACCATCGCAGGTAAATTTTGATACACACTCAAAAGTCTTTCTGACAGCTTCCTCATTTTCAAGGTGATTTATGCTGTCAAGAACACAAACAACAGCATCAACTGCACCATACAGATCAAGCTCAGTCATATCCTGCATAAGATACTGTATGTTCAGACCGCTTTCATAGCGCTTATCCATGGCTTCTTCCAGCATTTGATCCGACAGATCAACGCCTACCACATCATAATCAAGACGTGCAAGTGCTTCACTGAGCGAACCTGTGCCGCAGGCAAGGTCCAAAACTACTTCATGCTCTGAACTGTATCGTTTTATAAGCTCATGACACCGTGCCGCAATTTTTCCGTAATCGACATTCTCTGTAAGCTTATCATAGTAACAAGCAAATCTGCCGTATCCGCTCATTACTTATCTTCCTTCTTATCCAATCTGTCAAAAACGATATTATATCCGCCTGAGCCGTCATAAGAAAGCGAGCGGTTCACACGGCTTATAGTTGCCGTTGAAGCACCTGTTTCGTTTACTATATCGCTGTAAACATGATCCTTTGTGAGCATTTTTGCAACCTGAAAACGCTGTGAAAGTGCTTTCAGCTCAGGTATAGTGCAAAGATCTTTAAAAAACAACCTGCATTCCTCGACAGTTTCAAGACAAAGCACTGCTTCATAAAGATCGTCTAAATTTTTAATCTCAAGTTTCTCTTTCATGAAAAAAATCTCCTTTACGTTTCATGGTGTAAAGTGTTAAACCATAAATATATTTTAACACAAGTCATGAAAAATGTAAAGGAGAATTATGAATTTTTTATTTACTTACTCTTAATTTTTTCTTCTATTAGGCGTTAGAAAACCGCCGAATGACTTCGGCTCATCAGAAATATCCTCTTTATCATCGTAATATTCCTCTTCCTCGTCCTCTGTATCGCTTTCTAGTTTCTCTGGTGGCGTTATCTCAGCCCCCTCGGATATATCGTCTATTATTGCCCTCAGTTCATCTACGCCCTCACCTGTGATAGCAGAGAACTCCACACAGGTGATGTCCTCAAAGCATGGTATCTCTGTCTTGAAAGCTTCCATACGTGCTTTTCTGGCGTTAGGTTTGAGCTTATCCGCCTTGGTGAACACGATTATAAATGGTATCTCAGCGTCAATAAGATAATTTATCATCATCAGATCGTCTTTGCTCGGCGGATGACGCATATCCACAAGCTGAAAAACAAGTGCAAGCTGTCTGCTGCCGTCGTCAAGATAGCCGCCTATAAGACTGCCCCACTGCCTTTTCTCGGACTTTGATACGCTAGCATAGCCATATCCAGGCAGATCAACGATATAGATATTCTCCACAGAAAAGAAGTTTATTGTAACAGTTTTACCCGGCATAGAGCTTACTCTCGCCAAGTTTTTTCTGTTAAGAAGCTTGTTTATCAGCGACGACTTTCCCACATTCGACCTGCCGGAAAAGGCAAATTCAAGTCTGTCAGACTTGGGTATCTGCGAGAATTTTCCAAAGGAAGTATAAAATTCTGCTTTGTTATAATTCATAGGCGGCCCTTTCTATACCGTTAATTTTTTTCGCTCCGGCTCGTTCTTGCTTAGAAGTTCAAGCGGAACATTATTTTTGCTGTTTGGAATAAGTGCAACGTCAAGCACATCCTGAATAGTCTTTGCGAACACGAACTCGCAACAAAGCTTTACTGTATCGTCAACGTCATCAAGATCGCCCTTATTAGCAAAAGGCACAATAATAGTCTTTACCCCCGCCTTGTATGCAGCCATAGTCTTTTCACGGAGACCGCCTATAGGCAGTACTTTGCCGCTAAGAGTTATCTCGCCTGTCATAGCAACGTCACTGCGTACTTTTATATTACCCAATGCAGAGATGATGCCCGTTATCATGGTAACACCTGCAGATGGACCGTCCTTAGGCACAGCACCCTCGGGAGCGTGTATATGCAAATCTTTTTTCTCGTAAAAGTCTTTATCGATGCCATATTTGTCAGCAACGCTTCTGCAATAGCTTACGGCAATCTTTGCAGACTCCTTCATAACGTCGCCAAGTGAGCCTGTAAGCTCTATTCTGCCCTTTCCGTCAAGTACAAGGACTTCCAAAGGCATGACAACTCCGCCCACTGACGTCCATGCCAGACCATTTACAGAGCCAACAGCATCTTTATCTGATACAACATCAGGGAGATATTTCTCATGACCAAGATATTTTTCAAGATTATCCGCCTTGAAAGTAACTTTCTTAACGCCGTCTTCAACTATTTCCTTAGCAGCCTTTCGGCAAAGCGAGCCTAACTGTCTTTCAAGATTTCTCACGCCAGCCTCTCTTGTGTAGCTGTCTATAAGCTTATAGATAGCATCATTGCAGATGCGTATCTGAGATGCTTTAAGACCATTCTTACCTTCCTGCTTTTTAATAAGATGTTCCTTTGCAATATGGAACTTCTCCTCCCTAGTATAGCTAGACAACTCTATGACCTCCATACGGTCGAGAAGAGGTGCTTGAACAGTATCGAGAGTATTTGCAGTTGTAATAAACAGCACATCACTTAGATCAAATGGCACTTCAATATAATGATCTCTGAAAGCATTGTTCTGCTCGCTGTCAAGAACCTCAAGCATAGCAGACGATGGATCGCCCCTGAAATCATTGCTCATCTTGTCTATCTCATCAAGAAGAACGACAGGATTTTTACTTCCTGCAAGCTTCATGGCATTCATTATTCTTCCTGGCATTGCACCAACATACGTCTTTCTGTGACCTCTGATATCACTTTCGTCCTTAACACCGCCCAATGAGACCCTTACAAAGTTTCGATTAAGTGCTCTAGCGACAGACTTTGCCACTGAAGTTTTGCCAACGCCTGGAGGACCAACAAGACAGAGGATCTGCCCCTTGACATCAGGAGTAAGCGCTCTTACTGCAAGATTTTCAAGTATTCTATCCTTGACCTTTGCCATGCCATAGTGATCCTTGTCAAGTATCTGCTTTGCCTTTTTAACGTCTGTCCTATCCTTTGTGACAGCATTCCACGGCAATGCAAGCACTGTGTCGAGATAATTTCTCAGCACAACACCCTCCTGTGACATCATACCCATCTTGGAAAGCTTCCTGACCTCGCCCATAAGCTTATCACGAACTTCTTCGGACAATACAAGTGAATCTATCCTATGTGTGTACTCATCGATCTCATTTACATCTGAGCCGTCTTCATTTTCACCCAACTCATTCTGTAACGCCTTGATCTGCTCACGAATATAGTATTCGCGCTGACTTTCTTCTATCTGCGAATGGACCTGACTATGTATCCTTCTTTCAAGAGATAAAACATTGGTCTCTCGTGAAAGTATAGTGACCATAAGAATTAGCTTATCTGAAACAGATGGGGCTTCAAGAAGCGACTGTCTGTCAGTAAAAGCTAATGGAATATTAAATGCCAAACTTTCAAAAAGTTGAACAGGCGTTTTAGAACCAAGTATCTGGGCATAAAGTTCTTCAGGCATTTTAGGAACCACCTGAACATACTCTTCAAACTCATCTAAGACCGAACGAAAAACAGCAAGTTGTTCGTCATCGTCAAGCCTATCCTTTGAATAATTTGGTACAAGTCTTACATCAGCTTCATAGCAATCATCATACTGATAAAACTCAGCAAGTCTCGCTTTACGCAGACCTTCTACATAGCATCTGTATATTCCATCAGGCGCTTTAACGATCTGTCTTACCTTTGCTACAGTACCCACCTTGAACATATCCTTTTTTTCAGGCATTTCAAGATAAACGTCTTTTTGCGCACAAAGAAAAACAAGTTGATCGCCGTCCATGGCATTTTTCATGCTCTTTATAGTTCTTGGTCTGCCAACATCAAAATGCATAGACATTCCAGGAAAAACTACCAGATCTCTCGTTGGAACACACGGCATAATATTATTTATTTTAACATCAGTTTTATCTTTCATAGTTGCTCCATTTCCTTACAGCTCTACAAATACTGTAATGCTTTGTTATACAGCTTTAGTATATAATATCACATTTATGATACATTTGCAAGCCCCACTCAGAAACTTCCCCTTAACAAAAAGAGGCACCTATAAAGGTACCTCAAAATAGAAAACACTATTAGTCAGCTACATATGGAAGAAGTGCCACATGACGCGCTCTCTTGATAGCTGTTGTAAGTTCTCTCTGATGATAAGCACAAGTGCCAGTTACACGTCTAGGGAGGATCTTAGCTCTCTCTGTCATGCACTTTCTAAGCTTTGCGATATCCTTATAGTCGATCTTTTCAGCTCTGTCTGCACAGAACATACAAACCTTCTTACGACCTCTCTTCATAGGTCTGCTTGTATTTCTTTCCTTTTCCATGGTAAATTTCCCTCCTTAGAGAAATATTTTTCAAAACTCCTCTGCTTAGAACGGTACTCCGTCATCGGTCAATACTTCTTCAAAATCATCAAGGTCACCAATGGACAAAGCGTCATTTGATGGAGCATTGTTATAGTTATTCTGATTAGAATTGTTTGCAGGCTGTGAATATCCACCATTGTTCTGCTGGTAATTATTCTGCTGATAACCACCATTTCCGTAGTTATTGGAATAGTTACCTGCTCCCTGCTGTTTTGGTTCACCCGTGAAAGACACACTGTCAACATTGACCTCAGTTGTATAATGCTTTACACCATTCTTGTCATCATAAGAACCTGTTCTTATCTGACCTTCAAGAGCGATCATTCTGCCCTTTGAAAAGTATCTGTTGATAAATTCAGCTCTCTGTCCCCAAGCAGTGCAAGTAATAAAATCAGTCTGCCTTTCAGCACCCTGACGAACTGGTCTGTCAACTGCAACATTGAATCTCAAAACTGCATTTCCACTAGGAGTCTGTCTTACTTCAAGATCCTGAGTGATCCTACCCATTAAAATAACTCTGTTAAGCATAACTTTTCCCTCTTTCGCAGTTTTACTTGACCGTTACTAAGAAACGGATCACGCCGTCTGTGATACCAAGAATTCTCTCAAGCTCAGCTGGAAACTCAGGCGTAGATGTGAATGACCACAGTACATAAGTACCTTCTGTTTCATAATTGATAGCATAAGCCAGCTTACGCTTGCCCCAGTTACTAAGTGTAACGTCGCTTGCGTTTGCCTCGATCAAGTCGTTGAACTTAGCTGTGAGTGCGTTTACAGCCTCCTCGTCAAGCTTAGAGCTGAAAATTACCATAGCCTCATAAGACTCATTAATTTTTGCCATTGCATTTGCACCTCCTTTTGGATTTCGCCTGTGCCGCAATTTGCACAAGCAAGGATAACTCAATTATTATAACACAAGACCGATTATCTGTCAAGTGTCACTTGCGGTTTTTTATGAACTTTTTGTAAAATCATGCAAATATCTTTGTAACACCAAAAATGCCAAACACAACTATCGCAGAATAAACGGCAAAGCCAAGAATAACAGCCCCCCATGACGTACCGCCCTTGGCTACTATCTTTTCGGCTATCTCCTGCTCAGTGCCGTCCTCCGACCTTATCTCACGGATCTTTTTTTGTGCAAACTTATAATACATATAATTGCCGAAAAAGCCTGCCACAAACTGAAGTGCCATTGAAACATACCATGTCGCAGCGGAAATGCCCTGAAAAACCCTTCCAGTCACATCGATGCCGATATCAAGTGAGAAACCCATTGTTCCTGCACTAAGATATTCTATCGCAGTAGGAATATTGAGCAGTGCCGTAGCCAAAAGCATAATGATACCCACAAGATTCATTTTTCTAAACAGAAAATACAGGTGCGGAAAAAGAAAAGCCGCAAAGTTTATGGAAATCTTTCCACCAAATTTACCAAAACGTATAAAGTTAGACAAAAATATGAGCGGATTTGTCTTTACAAATTTTGCATAGTCATCTAGTTTAATGCCTTCAAGATCTGAGTCCTTATCAAATACAACCTGTCTGCCAAACGGACCGTAAGGCTGTCCGTCAGGGCCGGTCTGCTGAGCGTTATTTTGCGTGTCCATGTCGTTGAATGGACGTTCCTCAGTATCATTTTTCGTAAGCGGTGTTCCGCACTTTTCACAAAATAGCTTGTCAGGCGGATTTTCAAAACCGCAGCGTATACAGCGTATATTCTCACTTTCTACACTCTCCTGAGTTTGCTCCCAGCTCTGACCACTTTCATGCAAAGCGTCATTTATGCACTTTCCTTCTTTGAGATAACACTCACGATGATAAGGCGTGCCACACTCAGGACATACAACTATATCGTCACCATCTTTGAATACTTCTCCGCAGGAAAAGCATTTTTTTCCTGTATAATTAGCCATATCAGGTTTCCTTTCTTGCTGAAACAGGCTTTTTAAAGCCTTTAAATAACATTATAGCACAACTTTCAGGAAAATGCTATAGTTTTTTTATATTTTTCCTTTACTTTTCACAAAAAAAGTTTTATAATATATAATGATATAAAATAAGGAGAAAAAGATATGGTATTTTTAGAAAACTTAAAGTCAGAGCTTGAAGCTCTTAGACCTATCATCAGCGAGCTGCATGACGTATACGATATTGAACGTTCTCAGGAAAGGATTGCAGAGCTTCACGAAAAAGCCGCAGAGCCTAATTTTTGGGACGACATGGAGAAATCACAGAAGGTTTTGCAGGAAACAAGAAATCTTGAGGGCAAGCTGGAAAAATACAATAAATTCAAGTCGTCATTTGAGGATATCGAAGTGCTTATTGAAATGGCAGCCGATGAGGGTGACGAGGACATGATCGACGAAATACAGTCTGAGCTTAAAACTCTAAAAGAGGGTCTTGACGCCGCACAGCTTGACACTCTGCTCACAGGCGAGTATGATCACAACAACGCTATCATCAACTTTCATGCAGGAGCAGGCGGAACTGAGGCGCAGGATTGGAGCGAAATGCTTTTCAGGATGTATCACAAATGGTGTGAAAGTCACGGCTTCAAAATGACTACTCTTGATTATCTCGAGGGTGCAGAGGCTGGCATGAAGAGTGCCTCCGTTATCGTGGAGGGTGAAAACGCTTATGGCTATCTTAAAAGCGAAGCAGGAATACACAGACTTGTGCGTATCTCACCTTTCGACAGCTCAGGAAGCAGACACACGTCATTCTCAGCGGTGGACGTTATGCCTGAAATAGACGATACAATCGAAGTAGATATCCGTCCTGAGGACATTAAAATGGACGTTTATCGTGCAAGCGGTGCAGGCGGACAGCACATCAACAAAACGTCATCAGCCGTAAGACTTACCCACATACCAACAGGCATCGTTACATCATGCCAGACACAGCGTTCACAGTTCCAGAACAGGGATTATGCAATGAAAATGCTCAAAGCAGAGCTTATCAAAATAAAAGAGCGTGAACATCTAGAGAAGATAGAGGATATCAAGGGTGTTCAGAAAGAGATCGCATGGGGTGCTCAGATACGTTCCTATGTTTTCATGCCATACACTCTTGTAAAAGATCACAGAACGGGTTTTGAAAACAGCAATGTAAACGCTGTTATGGACGGCGACCTTGATGGTTTCATAAACGCTTATCTCAAAGCGCTTTCACTTGGCGAGATCGAAAAATAATTAGCATAAACAAAGGACAGTTCAAACGAGCTGTCCTTATGTTTTTTATGAGATTGTTTTGCCTTTTTTTCTGCTCTCTTTGGTCTTGACAGGAGTTTCTTCCGCCGCTCTATCCTCAAAGAGCTGTTCGTCAGGGTCTGCATTCTTGTATGCAAACTCAGGATTGCTTTCACCACGCTGATCGTAGTAAGGCTGGATAACGTGTTTTCTGATAACAGGATAACAATTGAAGCAAGTCACGAAGCATATGAACGAAAGAGGCCAAAATGGCAATATGAACAGAGAATACGGCAGGAAAAGATACATCATAACAATAACGATAAGCGATGCCAGAAGTGACCAAAGAGACTGCTTTATGCCAAGACTCACAAGATAAAACGAGTTCTTTATTATCTGCTTCATGTTAAGGTTAGTGGAGCTTATCATAAGATAGATGTAAAAGTGCATCATGAAGAATACGATAAGACAGCTTATGCAGATAACAAACGGAATGTATATCATAGAGTTCTGCTCTGCCCAATATTTATACATTGGAATCCCGACCATAAATCCTATAGCGAAGATGATATCTATGGCACCCATGATAGTGCCCTGCTTGAAATTCTTCTTGAAAGAATCCCAGAAATCATGTAGCAGAAACGCATTTCTTTCCTGAGAATAATTTCGGCAAACCTTTGTCATTGCAGCCGTTGCAGGTCCTACCAATACTGACGGTACCGCCAGTAAGAGCCATATTGGATTTGATGTCATAAGCATAAGTATAACCATAAGCGTCATCGGTATGCAGAAAACGAAATACAGCAAATTAAGCTCCATAAGCTTCCACATATGCCTGCCATAGACTTCAAAAAACTTAAAAATACCCTTTTTCTCCTGAGGTGCTTTAAGCACACCTCTGCCAGGGGTATTGTAATTACCAAATAAAGACATTACACCGCTCCTTAAAATTAATAGTCCCCGAAATTGCCCCGAATTTTATTTCATTCTTTGTATACTGTATACTAAATTCGTCCTGCAAAAATAATCGTCAACAGACATTCAAGCGCAGCCGCAACAGCCGCCGCTGCTTCAAGCACAAGAAACTTAACAGCATAAAACCGCACCGTCTGTCGCAGACCGCTATGCTGTCCTTCAGAAAAAACAATGCACAGCAGGATATTTGACATAGCGACAGCTTCCCTTGCGGCTATCATAAGTGCCGCCGCTGTTATGACCGCAGGAAGAAGTACAAACATCGCTGAAAGTAATGCACCATGTCCGCCGTAAATGCTGTAAAGCTGAGACATTGCAACACCCCAGCCCATGCCACGCAACAGCAATACTGCAACAGCTAAAGGCTGTCCCAGTGAAGAAAAACCTGACAAAAACACAACTGCTAAAAAAACAGTCGAACTGAAAAAAGACCTCACAAGAATTTCTTCAAGATCACCAGACGACCTCACGTCAACGAAGCTGTTTGAAAGCACCGACAGCATTGAAAGCTCGTCGCTGTCCATAAAGCAAAAAGTAACAGCACCCAAAAGCGCACCAATCAGGATAGCTCCTGCAAAAAAAGCAAGAACTCCGCTTTTGTATATGCCTGTCCCGCTGTTCATTATACATCACTCCTTTGAGTAATGTATATGCCACGGTGCAGAAAAAATAACTATTTTGAAAGCTCGTAAGCTCTCTTAGTGCAAGCCTTGCAGCAGTCCTCAACAGCCTTTGGCAGACCGCCCTCACGGAGCTTTTCAAGACCAGCGATAGTTGTGCCACCCTTTGATGATACCATTTCAATAAGCTCGTCAAGTGACTTGCCACTGTCAGTTATCATTTTGGCAGAGCCGATAAGCGACTTTGCAAAAAGATCTCTTGCAACTGTTTCATCAATATCAACGCTCTTCGCATACTCTACGAATGCCTGAGCATACAGATAGATAAAAGCAGGAGATGAGCCGTTTATTGCTATTATCTCTTTCATTTTATCCTTTGATATGACGGCATACATACCGCATGAGCCAAAGATATTGCAAACAAGCTCAAACTCCTCATCTGTTACGCTGTCAGAGCGTGAAAGAGCAGTTGCGCCCTCCCCAAGAAGAAGAGGAGTGTTTGGCATAACAAGCACTACCTTTGCGCCAGCCACAGTTTTTTTAGCGATATAATCATCTGTAATGCCTGCGCAGATAGAAACTATGACCGTATCTTTCGTTACCGCAGGAGCTATCTCATCAAGCACCTCGTCAAGCTGCTGAGGCTTAATTGCAAGAAAAACATATTCTGACTTTTCAACTACCTCTGCACAGTCTGAACATTTTACTGTTCCAAGCTCGTCAAGTCTATCAAGTATCGGAGCATATTTATCAAAAGCGTAAAGCTGAATATCCTTACTCATTTTACTGCCTGCAATGCCTTTCATGATAGCATAGCCCATATTTCCTGCACCGATAAAACCAACATTTATCATACACTCAAGACCTTTCTGAATAAAAGGCAGAAGCCTGCCTTAAAAATAACTTAATTTTAATTATACACTAAATCTCAACGGATTTCAAGTGTTTCACCTAAATTTCACATTAGTACCCCATTTTTCTTGTATATTTTCACGCAAAAAAACAGCGACATTTCTGCCGCTGCTTTAAATCATATATTTGTCGCTTTATGTCCAAACTGTGTTCTTACTTTTTCATAAGCAAACTTCACAGCAGGCAGGAATATCATGAGCAAAATCAGATCCACAGGGAGCTGGATAAGATTTTTCGCTATTCTCGGTGTGCAGTATGTAAGAAAACCGCTCATTCCTTCTTTGGTGAGGTTTGTGATGCCAAAAGTCTTGTTTACATAAAGTGTATACAGGAAATAAGAATTAAGTCCTATATTACAGAAAAGTATAACACTTCCTCTTGCAATTGCGATCCTTATGTAGCTTTGAAGCTTTTTGTTGTTAAAATCGCACTTATACAACAGACAGCCGTAAATGATACCTGAAATAATAACTACCATTGCAAGCTGTGGGCTGTAGGCTCTCGGAGATTTGTTCTGCACTATATATCCTAGAAAGTCAAGCACAAATGTAGACATTCCGCATACCACAGGTCCGTAAAGCATACCTATAGTACAGGTTGCAAGAAAAGTGAAACCGATCCTCAAGTCAGGCGTTACCTCAATGGAAAATGATCTGATAGCAAACGCCAACGCTATCAGTATTCCTGCTGTTGTCAATGTTCTAAGATCTTTCAGTGACTTGAAAGAGTCATAGAACATTCTTCCGAAGCTCTTCATAAATTTACCTCCTTATTCTGCGAGCTTGTCGCTTTGTGCATAACGGAGCATAAAAAACAGCTCTGCACACTACCCATGCGGGATGTGCAGAGCCGCTATAAAAAGCTTCAATTACACATTCAGCGGGATGCGAAAACCGAACCGCAAAGGTTCTACCTTTTTCGTTCCGACGGCAACTCCCCGTCCGACGGACACTTAACGCTCAGTTTTCTACTCTGTAATATGTCAAAGTCTTAAAGACTCAGACCTCATGAAAAATTAGAATGCAGTTTCATTGAGGATCTTGTAAAGCTCGTCCTCGAAAGGCTTCTTCATTGAAAGAGCCTCCTGAATATCTACATCATATATCTTGCTGTCCTTCATACCAACAACTCTGTTGCCAATGCCCTGCTCGAGCAGTTCAACAGCGTGATAACCCATTTCAGTTGCGACAACTCTATCTCTTACTGTAGGAGAGCCGCCTCTCTGAACATGGCCGAGAATAGTAGCTCTTGATTCGATACCAGTAATATCCTGAAGAGTTCTTGTGATATACTCTGTCTTACCAACACCCTCAGCAACTACAATGATAAAATGTGTCTTGCCTGACTTCTTTGTCTGCTCCATCTTCTGAGCAATAGCATTAAGGTCATAAGGCTTCTCAGGTGTGATAACAGCCTCAGCGCCTACAGCAGCAGCAACGTTGATAGCAATGTAACCAGCGTTTCTGCCCATTACCTCAACTACTGAACATCTGTCATGTGACTGTGCTGTATCTCTGATCTTATCGATCATTTCCATAGCTGTGTTCATAGCTGTGTCATAACCGATAGTATATTCTGTGCATGAAATATCGTTGTCTATAGTACCAGGCAGACCGATACATGGGATACCCTGTGCTGAAAGGTCAGCCGCACCTCTGAATGAACCGTCACCACCGATAACTACGATACCGTCAAGACCCATTTCAAGACACTTATCTCTGCCCTTTTTTACGCCCTCGATATCTCTGAATTCAGGACATCTTGCAGTGTAAAGACAAGTACCGCCTCTCTGGATTATGCCTGAAACAGTTCTTGCATTCATCTCAATAACTTCACCGTTAAGAAGGCCGTTATATCCTCTGAGGATACCTACGACTTCCATACCCTTTGCAAGACCAGCTCTGCATACTGCTCTGACAGCAGCGTTCATTCCCGGAGCATCTCCTCCGCTGGTAAGTACACCAATTTTCTTAGCCATGTAAAATACCTCCAAACCAGGAAACAATTTATCCTGTTACTTTCCTAATAATCTATAATGAGCATAGCACAAAGCCCCTGAATTGTCAAGGGCTTTGTTTATTTTTTAACATTTTATTAAACGTTTTCGTTATTCAGCAGGCACAACAGCCGGAACTGGCGTTGTTTCAGAAGAACTGCCTGTGTTCGTATCAGGCTTAGGCTCTGTTGCCTTTGTTGTAGTGGTCGTAGTAGTCACAAGACCTGCGGAAACTGTAACTGTAAGCACATCACCATTTTTAACATTCACAGTGTTTCCAACATTAACGCTTGTCGCCATAACATATCCTGCAGAAACAGAGCTTGAGAAATCGGTAACGACCTTATACTTGATATTATAAGAATCAAGTAGCTCAAGGTAAGCCTTCTTTGACAGGCCAGAGAAATCAGGAACAGGAACATTTTCAGGGCCTGCACATACTTTAAGAACAAGCTCATTTTTCAAAGACGGATCAAAATCAGTACCCTCTGGTATGCTCTGCTCTTTAACAACGTCCTTATCGTCAACATCAGAATAATAATATTCAGCCTTGATAGTAAAATCCTCACCAAGCTGTTTTACAACAGTATTATATTCCAGACCCACAACGTTAGGCATTATAGCGCCATAGCCATATTCTGACTGACTTTCAGCATCAGTCACCTTAGGCGTAGCAACTGTGGTGCTGTAAACGAACACCTCGCTGTCAACTCCATCTGCATCATCAGAAGAAATGACCTTACCCTCAGACGAATCATTATTGCTGTCCGACGGACCTGAAAACAACTCATATAGCAGAAAAACTGAAAGCAAAAGCACTATAACAAGCACCGTCCAACCTATTATTGTAGCCGTTTTATTCTTAGGCTTTTCTTCCTCACGAGTCTGCTGTGGCATTTGCCTTGACTGCGTTCTTTGTCTTGGAACATGCTGTATAGGAATAGTCTGAGTTGAACCCTTAGGGTGTTCCATATGCGTTGTATGCTGCTCAAAAAGTGCAGTAACAAGCTCTGAAACTGTCTGTATTCTTTCTTCGCCACGAACTCTCATAGCTCTTGAAAGAACTCGTGAGATATGCTGTGGTATTCTAGGATTGACTCTGCAAGCTTCGACCATAGTATCATTCTTTGTACGGGTATAAGCGTCAAGGGGCATACAGCCTGTTAGTATTCTATAAAGAACTGCAGCAAGTGCATAAACGTCAGTCCATGTACCCTGCCATTCTAACGAAGAATATTGCTCAGGGGCGGTATATCCTGAATAGAACTCAGGAGAAAGCCCTGTATTAGATGTTCTTATAGAACTTATGCAAAAGCCTGTAAGTTTAAGCTCACAATCAGTTGTAACAATAATATTTTCAGGAGATATTCCCCTGTGTATGATACCTGCATTATGTATAATGCTCAATGTTGTAAACAATGGCACAAAAAGCTTTTTGACCTGTTCCCATGTGAGAAAGCCTGTATTCGACTGTAAAAATTTCTTTAGCGTCACGCCCTCCACATATTCGAGTATGACATAGGTCGTATTATTCTCGCAAAACATATCCTTTGCCGTGGCGATATGCTGAAGATTTCTCATGCGTGAAAGAACTTTGTTCACGTCTGCAAACTCAGACATAAATGTCTTATACTTAGCCAGACAATCTGGATTCACCACAAGTCGCTGACTTTCGCTATCTCTTTCGCAAAGAGTGTCAGGCATATACTCTCTTGCCACACACTTGCATTTGCCAACCATATCGTAGCAAATGTAAGACGCACCCTCACCATTATATGAAAGCATTTTTCCGACTATATATCTGTTGTCAAGCACTGTTCTCGGTGCAAGATAAGCCTGTAAATGTGGGATATCGTCGGTATAGCTACAATAATGACAGCGACCGTCAGAACCAAGTTCGTTCATACAGCCCATACATAATTTAGTACTAGGATCCATACCGAACCTCCTTTTTACGTTATTCATCAATTTATATTAGCAACAAACCGAGCATAAGTCAAGTTTTTTTGTGCAATTGTAGAATTTACGCAACAATTTGTATTTCTTTTGTAACATTATGACCCTTTTACAGATACTCAGGATAAATAAGCGTAGAAGAATAATACAGATACTTATTATCCGTATCGAACGTTACATTAAGCACCACTGGCTGATCATCACCTGCGTCGTTTTCATACCAATAACGGTATATATAATTTTTAGTGTCTTTTGACCATACGATGCCGTAATATTCAAGGTCTATGGCATCTGACAAGCCACTCCACTTTGCACCTTGTTCAAACTTATCAAGGTTGATAGCTTTACTCTTTTTTTCACCATTTGCATTGTTTTTAAGCACCTTGAAATTTGAATATTTTACGGTTTGTATACGTTCTTCATCATCAACAGTAACAAACGCCGCCCATTCAGGATAATTTATGCCATCAACATTAACACTGTCATCAGACTCAATGATATAATCAAAATTCAGTGCATTGTTCACTCCCTGAAAAGCCGATTCGTCCTTAAAGTGCATATCAAGCTTTTTCTGAGCCTTTGCAACATCTACGCCGATATATTCAGAAATGCTCTCAGCGGTGTTTTCACCCTTTCCGCTTATAATATTCACAACGATAAGGACGACAAGCACCACAAGGAGCACTACCGCCACTGTTATAAGAATAAGCTTGAGCTTGCTTTCAGACAATTTATGTTTTTTCTCGCCCACTATTTCCACATTTAGCGGTTTATTCTGCTTTTTGAAACGCTTCATGATAGATGTATTTTTGTCTGGTCTTAATCTTGTGTCACAGTTAGGACAGAAAATGTCATCATCGTCAACTGACTTGTGGCATTTAGGACACTCCATAAAAACAACTCCCTTTTGCAACATCCGTGCATTTGCACACTTTTTCAAAACAAGTATACCATAATCTCTGTAAAAAGTCAACAAACGCAAAACAGCGGACAGAAGTCTATCCGCTGTAAAAAACATATATCAGAAGTGCATCTGGTCAGGGTCTTCGATATCCTTTGCAAAACAGCCTGCAACAGGTATCGTTTTGCTGCGATATTTTGAAAGGCCTGCTGCTGTCTCATCGTCAACGATAAACGCCTTATCAACAACTGCATTCTTCGCTTTAAGTGTCATGACCTGAACGCCTATAGTATCTCTCGTGGACTTAGGCATAAGAAGCGCTGTATCAAATATCATTGCTCTGCCGTTAGTTGTGCGAAGCATTATCTCAGCGTTATCCTGCACAAAGAACATTCCCACAAGCTTAGCCTTTGCAGAATAAGCGTTGGCAAGCTTCTTTCTGTTGGTCTTTGTTTCATAGGCATTGAGCGGCACTTTTGCCACCTTTCCGTTTTCAAAACAGAATATCATATAGCCCGAATAATCTACAGTATTCACCATGGACACAACGCCCTCACCGTCATCAAAACCAAGCTTTGCAGGAATATAGTCACCAAGAGAGCTTGCCTTTGTGTCGGCAAACTGCGATACCTTGGTCTTATACACAGCCGCCTTGTCTGAGAAGAACAGAAGCTCCGTTTTGTTGGTGCTTTCCATTTCCTGAAGCGGACCGTCGCCCTCTTTATACTTCTGCTCGCTTGCCATTCTCAGTGATTGCGGAGTACATTTCTTGAAATAACCGCTTTGAGATAGGAAAAGCTTGCAGGCGTAGTCAAGAATATCGTCCTCTATGTCTATCTCCTCGATATCAGTCTTATAATAGAACTGAGTTTTTCTTGGCTGACCATACTTCTTTGAAACTTCCTTTAATTCGGAAATGATGATATTCTTTATTTTTCTGTCGCTTCCAAGAATATCTTCAAGCTCTGCAATAGCTTTTTCAAGATCTTCAGTTTCGGCAGTTCTTTTGAGGATATACTCACGGTTAAGGTGTCTGAGCTTTATTTCAGCAACATAATCTGCCTGTATCTCGTCAATGCCGAATCCAACCATAAGGTTAGGAACGACCTCTGTTTCTTCTTCCGTTTCTCTGATTATCTTTATAGCCTTGTCGATATCGAGAAGTATTTTTCCAAGACCTTTCAGCAGATGCAGCTTGTCTTTCTTTTTAGCAAGGTCAAAGCTTGTCCTACGGCGAACGCAGTCCATTCTGAACGCTACCCATTCTTTAATTATATCATAAACGCCCATTATTCTTGGATAGCCGTGAACAAGTATATAGAAATTGCATGAATATGAGTCCTGAAGCGGCGTCAGCTTATAAAGCTTTTGCATAAGCTTATCAGGGTCTACGCCCTTTTTGATATCTATACCTATTTTCAGACCGTTAATGTCCGTTTCATCACGGATATATGATACCTCTCTTATCTTGCCTGCCTTAACGAGAGCAATTATCTTCTCGATTATTGCTTCAACTGTGGTAGTGGCAGGTATCTCAACGATTTCAAGACACCTTGACTCCTTGTCATACTGATATTTTGCTCTCAGCTTAACAGAGCCTTTTCCTGTTCGGTATATCTTATCAAGCTCCTCCTCATCATATAGAAGTGAAGCACCGCCCGGAAAGTCAGGTCCTTTCAGCGTTTCAAGAGCATTGAAATCAGGATTTTTCATAAGTCCGATAGTTGTCTCGCAAACCTCGCTGAGATTGAACGGACAAACTGATGAAGCCATAGAAACGCCTATACCAACGTTTGCATTAACAAGTATTGACGGGTAAGTAGCAGGAAGCAAGGTCGGCTCTGTGGTGGTGTTATCATAGTTAGGAACAAAATCCACAGTGTCCTTGTCTATATCTCCGAAAAGCTCCTGACAGATAGGCATGAGCTTTGCCTCAGTGTATCGAGAGGCAGCATACGCCATATCTCTTGAATATGCCTTACCGAAGTTACCCTTACTCATTACATATGGGTGCAAAAGCGCTTCATTGCCCTGTGAAAGTCTTACCATGGTTTCATATATAGCGCCGTCTCCGTGAGGATTGAGCCTCATGGTCGCACCAACGATATTGGCAGACTTTGTGAGCTTGCCGTTTAAAAGTCCCATTTTATACATGGTATAAAGCAGTTTTCTGTGTGAGGGCTTAAAGCCGTCTATCTCCGGGAACGCTCTTGATACCAAAACGCTCATGGCATATGGCATATAGTTCTTTTCAAGAGACATTGTTATCTTTTCGTCTGCAACAAGTCCTGCACCCTCGATATATGCGTTGTTATTTGGTTTAGCAGTCTTTTTAGGCTCTGCCTTTTTTCTTGCCATAAAATCTATCCTTTCATAAAGTTCGTAAGGTCGGTGCTCTTTTTGCCTGTATACTGCATAGCGATCCTGCTTTCGGGATCGGCGTCAAACATATACAGCACCGCAATAAAAATAAATTCAAGTGGTTTCATAAGGATATAGACCACATCAGCACGCAATTTCGTCGATATATGCTGTGAAATGGGATATCCGTGTTTATCGTAAAAGCTTCTCACACATTTGTGAAAACGTGGAAGCTTATCCTGTATAAGCTCTTCAAATGCGTTTGCAACACAAAGCTGTCTGTTCACAACTATCTTATCCCCACGCCGCAGACCCATTCGCTGCGGTTTGACGAGCTTAGCGTGTCCCCCTGCCGCAACTGTGCAAAGATAATGCCCTTGTGAGTAATCAGGCGGCGGAGGTATCTGCTGAGAAAACGTCCAATCGGCTGTTTCCGTGAAAGCCTTTACTATGCTGTCAGGGCGCTGTCCAAATAAAACAAGTATCAAAAGCATCACCGCAAGGAGCGGTATCATTGCCACAAAGCTGATAAGATACCAACCAAGGCTTTTTGTGAGAAGCTTATTAAGCCAGCCCATAAAGCCGCTTTTCTCCGCCGAATTGCTGAGATATCCCGTCTGCGCCTTTATTTCACGGCGAATGAGCCTTACGGACATAAGCATATAATTCATTGGAAAAACCAACATCATCACCGTGAAAAAGTTATCCATATTCTTCAAAAGCTGTATCACCAGCAGTATATCAAGCACATTGCCCATATACACCCCTGCAATGAGCATAGCCGCAAACAACGGCGGTTTTCTCTTTGTTATAACACTCAACAGTACAATGCACACCATAGCTATAAAAAACAGGAAGAAAAAACTAAACCTATACTCCCCTGCTATGGGTGTATGAAATTCCCCATGAACAGTTAGAGGAACATCATATTCAACGCCAAGACCTAACCAGTCAAGGTCAAAAACAGACAGCAGCGAACCAATTACCACCGTCAGCACATCAAACAGCGGTCTGTCCAATTCTTTAGGTGCATTCTCAAAAAGCCTTATAACATTTATTACTGTGAAAAACAATGGAAGTCCAACACATATCACAAGCGCAGACGACCATATAAAAATTGCGTCCATAATGCTCTCCCCTCAAACAGCTTATGAAATATCCGCCATATCCAGATAATCAACACCATTATTGGTGATGAAATCTTTTCTTCCCTGCAGATCGTCACCCAAGAGCATATCGAACATCCACTGTGTCTGCTCAATATCGTCAGGCTCTATCTTTATAAGACGTCTTGTGGCAGGGTCCATTGTCGTAAGGCTCATCATCTCCGCCTCGTTCTCGCCAAGACCTTTTGAACGCTGGATATCAAACTTTTTATTGCCTATCATTTTGAGTATCTTTGTCTTTTCGTTCTCGTCATATGCAAAGTAAGTCTTGTCGGAAGTCGTTATCTCAAAGAGCGGTGACTCCGCAATATAAACATATCCTTTTTCAATAAGGGTCGGCACAAGTCTGTAAAGCATTGTGAGTATAAGCGTTCTGATATGGAAGCCATCAACATCGGCATCAGTACAGATAACTATCTTGTTCCAGCGTAGGTTTTCAAGATTGAACATGGATATCTCCTTGTTCTTGCCCGTCTTGACCTCAACGCCGCAGCCTATGACCTTTATAAGATCTGTGATTATCTCGTTCTTGAAAATCTTATCATAGTCAGCTTTCAAACAGTTGAGTATCTTTCCTCTTACAGGGATAACAGCCTGAAACTCTGCATTTCTTGCCATTTTTACAGAACCGAGCGCCGAGTCGCCCTCCACGATATAAAGCTCACGCTGAGAAAGGTCTTTTGAACGGCAGTCAACGAATTTCTGCACCTGATTTGAAAGATCGATAGAACCTGCAAGCTTTTTCTTCAGGTCTATTCTTGACTTCTCAGCCTTTTCACGGCTTCTCTTGTTTACAAGAACCTGCTCTGCTATCTTCACCGCTTCGTCAGGATTTTCAATAAAGTATATCTCGAGATTGTGCTTCAAGAACTCTGTCATGCACTCCTTGATAAACTTGTTTGTGATAGCTTTCTTTGTCTGATTGGCATATGAAGTCTGTGTAGAAAATGAACTTGAAACAAGCACCAAGCAATCCTCGATATCCTGAAAAGTAATAGGCTTTTCGTTTTTCAGATACTTATTGTTGCTTTTGAGATAAGCATTTATCTGAGATGTGAAAGCACTCTTTACAGCGTCCTCCGGTGAGCCACCATGTTCCAGAAAGCTTGAATTGTGATAATATTCAAGACATTTTACCTGATTAGAGAAAGTGAATGCCACAGAAAGCTTTACCTTATAATCGTCCTTGTCCTCACGGTCACGACCCTTGCGGTCGCCTGTGAAAAACTGCACTGAGGTCAGAGGCTTTTCACCTGCTATCTCTGCAACATAATCAGCGATACCATTCTCATAATAGAACGTCTTTTCTTCAAAAGAATTGTTCTCACGCTGTATACGCAGGATAAATGTGATATTAGGGTTTACTACAGCCTGCTTTTTCAGAACGTCCTCAAAATATTCGTTCTCAATTTTTATATCAGTGAAAACTTCAAGGTCAGGTCGCCAATGTGTCTTTGTACCTGTCTTTTTCTGCTTTGTTTCTTCCTTTTTAAGACCGCCAACGTTTCTTCCCTTTTCAAAGTGCAGGTCATACTTATATCCGTCACGGAAAACCTCGACGTCCATAAACTCAGATGAATACTGCGTCGCACAAGCACCTAGTCCGTTAAGACCCAAAGAATATTCATAGTTATCTCCGCCGTTATTATTATACTTGCCACCTGCATAAAGCTCGCAGTAAACAAGCTCCCAGTTATATTTTTTCTCACGCTGGTTATAGTCAACAGGACAACCACGTCCGAAGTCTTCCACCTCGATAGAATCGTCATTATACTTTGTAACGATTATCTTATCGCCATGACCGTCACGAGCCTCGTCTATAGAGTTTGAAAGAATTTCAAAAACAGAATGTTTACAGCCCTCAAGTCCGTCAGAGCCGAATATTACCGCAGGACGCTTTCTTACTCTGTCCTCCCCCTTAAGGGATACTATATCTTCATTTGTATATTCCTTTTTATTTGCCATTTCTCATTTCCTTTCTTACGGATCTGAAGAATTTTTTACATACAAATTATATTATAACACAAAGTCAATGATTTTGTAAATACATTAATTAAACATTTTTCAGAACAATGCCGAACGTTTGTTTTGTTACTAATAAACAAAAACATAGGCTATTGATTATTTGAAAAAAATATTATATAATATAGGTAGCTTAAAAAAATCGGAGGACAAAATGGATATTACGATAAATGCACCGCAGACCGAAAGCAACTCAAACTCTGCCAAAGCAATGTCCCTTAACAATGGGCTGATATGGTTCATATGCTTTGTTCCGCTTATCGGTTTGTTTCTTGAAAACTATGCAAACTCTGCCACCGCAGGAGCGTTCCTGTGGATACTTGTTCCGCTGTTCATGATAGGCTGTTCCATTGCAGATTGCAAACAGCTTATAAAGCATGGCATTGATGCCGCACACCTTTTCAAATGGGTATGGCTAACGCCTTTTTATGTTTATAAGCGTGAAAAGCTTTGCGGCAGAGAGCTTTACAAAGCGATAATGTGCGGATTTTTCATTATCGCTGCCCTGTTCATGAACGGGTTTACACAAAGCATTAAAATCGACGCTGACTACATGACCGTTTCAGCACAGAACAGCTACGTTCAAAGCCTTGACAACTTCTCAGGCAGCTCTTCAAAGATAATCGGCGAATGTATAGCCTCATACCTTGGCGATGACGCTGAGTGGGACTGCACAAAGGACGGGCACAACTACACAGTGACCGTAAAAGGCAAGCACGGCTCTGATAACTACACTATATCCTTTATAATAGTATACGACGGTTTCACCTACAGAAAGTTCGCTATATCAGACGTTGTGAAAAATGACGTTTCCCTCAGAGATGAAGATTTCAGCTCAGTTTGCAAAGCTATCTTCATTAACGGCGGCGACAGCAGCGATACTGATAGTTCAAGTTCATCAGCAGAATAATTTTTAGAGCGGACATTGTTCCACTCTTTTTTGTTGTCACTATATATGAATGTGCACGATCAGTTGTCACACAGTTTGTATACCTGCACAAAAGTGATGAATTTGTCACTTTTCCATTGACAGAGCAAAACAAGGGTGATATAATTGTCACATAAGGTGATAAATAAATCACTTTGATTATACAGCTGTGTAAAGAACAAAAGAAAGAAGAGATAGTAGTGAAAAACAAAACTGATGAAATATCAAACAAGATATCATATAAAAAATACTACAGACTTATGGGTATCTTAGGTACAGCAGGCGGTTCAATGTGGATATTTTATTGGGTCATGGATAAGTTCCTGCCTGATATCAAAAAAGGACATACGCTCACCAATGTGATAAACCTTATCGTATCTTTGGGAACGCTTGCGCTAATCGCCATATGCATAACAAAGATGATATCCACGGTCGGCAAAAGAGATACAAATGACGAGCTTACTCAGCAGACAACAGCAAAGGTCAATCAGACTTTTATAACGTTCCTGTTCACGATTGCCTGCCTGTTTATTTCAGTTATGACTTTGTTTTCCGATATTTTAGGAAGATTTAAGGTCACACTAAACGAATATGTTATAACGGGCTTGATATGGTTTTGCTATGCGGTGTACAATTTTATAGGGCTGTATTTTGAAAGTAAGTTCGATGATGATGAGAACTAGAGGGATAAAAATGAAAGCGAAAAAAGAAAAGAAAAAGATAACTCTGAGAGAATATCACAAAAAGCGTATGGTAACAGGAATTGCAATACTTGTCACAGAGATATTTGAAAACACTGCGGAGCATTACAAGCTTGATAATACAACATGGGCGACAGTGATATTCGTTGTGTTGGCTGCTATGACGGCATTATTTGCAGTAATATGGCTGTATGCAAGCTGTCAGAAAGTTGACAAAGAGGATGAAATGGCAAAAGAAAATATGCTCAAGGCACATCAAAGTATCACAAAAATGTTTTTGATAATATTAGCAGTGGCGATCTTTATATCAATGTTCTGGGAAGGAAGTATAACCATAAAGATAAACAGCGACAGACTATATCAAGTATGGTTTATATTCTGGTTCAGTTATATGACCCTTGAAAGCGGATTTTTCCTCCACCATGAGGGCAAGCTCAGCACCGATGAGGAGGACGAGTAATGCCGGAGCTAAAAACAAAACTCAAGGAATATCGTGCCAAGCTTGACATGAAGCAGGGTGACCTTGCCGAAAAAGTGGGCGTCAGGCGTGAAACCATCATACGTCTTGAAAAAGGACAATACAATCCGTCATTAAAGCTTGCAATGGATATTGCAAAGGTATTTGGTGTATCTGTAGAGGATATTTTTTCATTCGAAGATGAATAAAGCTGAAAATACAGTAAAGCAGACGGTTTGCAGGATTTTGGTGCAGAAGAAAAGCATATGCTGAAAATGCAAATACAGACATATAAGCACATATTCTAACGTAGACAGTTAAATATTGAATATACGTTGCAAATACTATGATTATCTTTAGTTTACGCCATATTACTGTGTATATTAGTGTAAAATGCAAAAGTGAAATGAATTGTGAGAAATCGAGAGAAACGGAGCAAAACGAAGAGATTTAAAGAGAATGAGGGATATAAATTAAAAATTCGACGTTTTGACTATTGACAATCGTGAAAAGCTGTTGTATAATAGACAACGTTGTGAGTTCACAGGGCGAAAATGCGGCTGTGAACAGACTTTTTATAATTCTGAATGGAGGAAATAATATGTCAACTTATATGCCAAAAGCAGGCGACATTACTCGCACATGGTATATTCTCGACGCTGAAGGTCAGTCACTCGGTAGAGTTGCTGCTAAGGCTGCTCACATTCTTCGTGGCAAGCACAAGCCAACTTACGCACCACACGCTGACTGCGGCGACCATGTAATCATCATCAACACAGATAAGGCTGTTCTCACAGGCAAGAAGCTTGATCAGAAGTCTTACAAGTGGCACACAGGCTGGATCGGCGGTCTTAAGGAGATCAAGTATTCAGATATGATGGCTAATCAGTCAGACAGAGCTATGACAATTGCTGTTGAGGGTATGCTCCCTAACAACACACTTGGCAGAGCTGCTGCAAAGAGACTCAGAGTATACAAGGGTGCTGAGCATAATAATGCTGCTCAGAAGCCTGTTAAATACGAACTGTAAGGAAGGAGCAATTTAGATGTACGAATCAAAGCAGCCATATTTCTATGGCACAGGTAGAAGAAAACATTCTGTTGCCCGTGTTCGTGTTTACGAGGGTACAGGTAAGATCACAATCAACGGCAGAGACATTGACGATTACTTCGGTCTTGAGACACTCAAGCTCATCGTTCGTCAGCCATTTGCTGTAACAGATACAATGGATAAGTACGATATCGTTTGCACAGTAACAGGCGGTGGAGTAACAGGTCAGGCTGGTGCAATTAGACACGGTCTTTCAAGAGCTCTTCTTCAGGCTAGCGATGAGTTCAGACCTCTCCTCAAGAAGGAAGGCTTCCTCACTCGTGACCCAAGAATGAAGGAAAGAAAGAAGTACGGTCTCAAAGCCGCAAGACGTGCTCCACAGTTCTCAAAGAGATAATTTCATTCTCATTTATCAAACCGTTTCGCAGAAATGCGAAGCGGTTTTTTTATACCCGATCCTAACCGTCAAAATGCACAACCAAAACATCTGTTCGTTGTCAATTTAGCTGAATATCCCCCTGCTTATTGTAAATAACAACAAAATATGATATAATTATTACTGATAAATTAACTTTTAGGAGATAACTGCTATGACGAATGAATACATAAAACCGCCCGTTGAAATACGCTACAAAAATGAACTTGACGCCTTGAAAAGTGTTGATATTGGCAAAAAACCTGAAAATTGGGTGCTGTCGCCAAAGGCAGTGCGAACATTTATATTAGGCGGAATCATCAAAACTGCCGATGGCAAAATGCAGATAAAGCGCAAATTCTATGGCAATGACGCACTTGTTGAGCGCTGTATAATCACCCTCGCTGGAAACCGTGGACTTATGCTGGTGGGTGAGCCAGGCACTGCTAAAACTATGCTCTCTGAGCTTCTCTCTGCTGCTTGCTGCGGCATAAGCACGAACACAGTTCAGGGTACGGCTGGAACTACCGAGGATATGATAAAATATAGCTGGAACTATGCCATGCTTCTTTCAAAAGGTCCGTGCCGTGAAGCCCTTGTGCCTGCTCCCCTGCTCATAGGCATGGAACAAGGCATTTTCGCACGATTTGAGGAAATAACTCGTACCCCTGCAGAAATCCAGGATAGCCTTATTTCTGTAATGAGCGACCAAATACTCAATATTCCTGAACTTGAAAACGAAGGAATTGTTTTCGCCAAGCAAGGATTTAATATAATCGGTACTGCAAACACCCGTGATAAGGGCGTAAATGAAATGTCAGGTGCTTTGAAAAGGCGTTTCAATTTTGAGACTGTCGAGCCTGTTCGTGACGTCAGGCTCGAAAAAGAGATCATTATCCGTGAAGCACAAGACCTTGCAAAAACAGGTCATATCGACCAGCCTATAGACTCCGACGCTGCTGAACTTCTTGCTGTCACATATCATGAGCTTCGTGAGGGCGTTACCTCAGAGGGAACAAAGCTTGAAAAACCAAACGCCGTTATGAGTACAGCCGAAGCTGTATCCGTTTTCTATCAAACTATGAGCAGTGCATATTATTATGGCGACGGAAAAACTGATCTCAAAGAGCTTACGCAGAATCTTTTAGGAGCAGTTTGTAAGGAAAACAAAGACGACCTTGAAAAGCTCAAAAGCTATTTCAGGATCGCTGTTAAGGAAAAAAGTGCAAGTGAGGGTGGCATATGGACAGAATATCTGGATACAGCCAAGTATCTGAAATAATACCTTTTGACTATTCTCAGCCATTTCTGCTTTTTCCTGTAAGACACCACAGCCCTGTCTGCTCGTGGCAGCTCATCAGAGCAATTAAAGAATATCAGCCAGATGTCATACTTATAGAGGGTCCTGAAAACGCCAATGATATGATAGGTGTGTTGACGGACGAGAGAACTAAGCTCCCTGCGGCTTTCTATTATTACTACAAGGACAGAAAAAAGCTTATCAGTGATGAAGCCGAGGACTATAAATGCTACTACCCTTTTATCTATGCTTCACCTGAGTATAACGCTCTGAAAACAGCTGCAGCCATGGATATAGAAGCACGCTTTATAGATCTTCCCTACAGCGAGATACTTATTACCACCGCAGAAAATAAAGGCCTTCGCAGTAATAAGGACAAACACAGCTATACTGATGACAGCAGACTTATATACAGCAAATTCTGCAAAAAGCTTTGCGAGAAAACAGATCTAAGGACCTTTGAAGAGTTCTGGGAGAAGTATTTTGAGATAGAGGGACTCAGGCTATCTGTACAAGATTTTGTACAGCAAATGTACACCTACTGCATTATCACACGAAATGACGAAACAGAAGATGATCTTGCGGCAGACGGCACTCTTGCAAGAGAAAACCATATGGCTCTGCGTATCAAAGAAGCACTTAAAGATAACAAAAAAGTCCTTGCTGTAACAGGCGGATTCCACAGTTTGGGACTTTATGAGCTTTTGAAAAGTGATAATATCCAAAAAGAAAAGCTTCACAAGCTCTCTCAAAAAGATGAGGGCTGTTTCCCCGTAGCTTATTCTTATGAAGCAGCAGACGCTCTCAGTGGATATGCCTCTGGTATCCAGCGTCCTTATTTTTATGATTGCGTGATGAACAAGCTAATCCACTGCGATGACCCGGCAGGTGTTTACAGCGACACAGTTCTTGACCTGCTCATAGGTACAGTGAGAGCCTGTGATAAACATGATATCCCAGTGTCAATGGCTGACGCTTCTGCAGCGCAGTCTATGATGAGTGGACTTGCCGCACTTCGTGGCTGTCATGAATGTGGACTTTACGAGCTTGAGGACGCCATAACCTCGTCATTTATCAAGGGAGAGAAAACAATATCCTCCGCCCTGCCTATCGACCTTATGCACAAACTTGCCACAGGCGACAAGGCAGGTCATATAGGTGATATAAACCACGTTCCTCCGCTTATCGCTGATTTTGAAAAACAGTGTAAAAGGTTTCGACTTAAAATAAAAACAGTAACCCCTAATAAGACGGAAGTTTCACTTTTTACCACTGCAAACGGCATGGAGCTAAGCAGATTTTTCCACAGAATGGTGTTTCTAGGCACAAACTTTGCCCAGCGAACAAAAGGGCCTGATTTGCATAGGCGAAAAGACAGAAGTCGTGTCCGTGAAGAATGGGTATACAAAAAAGTTCCTGCCACAGACGTTGCACTCATAGACCATACTGCCGACGGCTTCACCATTGAAGAAGCCTGCCGCACCTGTGCTTCAAGAACACTTCGCCACGAAAAGCACTGTGATGTTGCGGCGCATATCCTTGTGGACTGCTTCCAAATGGGCTTAGAACTCTCTGATGATGACAATGCTTGTGCCGAGAACATTCTTAACTCAGATGGTGACTTTTTCTCTGTAGGCAGAGGTCTAAGGCATTTTATCACTCTTATGGAACTCCAACAGCTTTATAATACCGAGTTTTCCGCCGCAGAAAATTGTGCAAAGCGGTGCATGACAAGGATAATCACAGCACTGCCTGATATGGCGTCGGTGAAAGACGACCACATTGCAGAATGTGCAGCGATAATGTACACAATGCAAAAAGCTGTCACTGACGGCTTTAGAGAATATCGTCAGGACTATGAAAACGCCCTGCTTTCCCTCTGCAGCAAATCTGATAAAGACCCATTTGTTTATGGCACAGCACTTGGCATACTTTACGCCTTTGACCCCCACCGCCGCAAGCTTGCTGAACAGGCAATGTCAAGCTATCTCAAAGGCGATAGGAATGTTCAGATACAAGGAGCGGAGTTTCTTCACGGACTTTTCAATGCCGCCCGTGATATCATCATGACGGACGATTCTTTCATCAGAATGACAGACACGCTTATCTGCGGACTTGACTATGACGATTTTATAGAGATACTTCCCTCCATGAAGCTTGCTTTCAGTTGTTTCACCCCCTATGAAATACAGCAAACAGCCACCGCTGTCGCAAAGCTTTATGACGCTGACAGTGCTGAGCTTCTTGTGAAAAAACCTATAAACGAAAGGCTATATAGCTTCGGTGGGGAAATAGATAAAGAGATAGTTAAACTTTTGTCTGAGGAGGAAAAGCCATGACAGATGAAAACAAAGCCATATCCGTCAACCGCTGGCGGCTCGTGCTGGGCGGAATGTCTGACAAAAGCCTTTCCTTTACCGGTGACAAAGCAGAGATAATAACGTTTCAGGATATGGAAAAGCTACTCGATTATCTCTATAGCCGTGCGCAAGGTGACGATGTAAGGAACGAGAACAGCAGGCAAGGCGGTCAGGGTGGCAGTGTGCTAAACGCCGCAGAATGGATAACAAAAGTCAGAACGCTTTTTCCAAAGCAGACCGCCGATGTGCTTGAACGTCAAGCTTTGGAAAGGTTCAACATGACCGAGCTTCTTACCGATAAAAAGGTTCTTGAAGAAATGAAGCCTGATATAGCGCTGCTTAAAACTATCATTCAGCTCAAACATCTCATGAACGGCGAGGTGTTGCAGGCGGCTGTAAAAATAGCAAAACAGGTGGCAGACGATATCAAACAAAAGCTTGATATGACCATAAAGCGAAGCCTTACAGGCAGGCTTGATAAAAACACATCGTCAGTTACGAAATGCTCTGCAAACCTCGATTTCAAAAAGACTATCCGCCGAAACCTGAAAAACTATGACAAAGCAAGCAACCAGCTTATACTGAAAGATATCTATTTCAGTGGACGTGTGAAAAAGCATAACAAAAAGCGCATTATCATAGCCATAGACGAAAGCGGTTCAATGCTCGGTTCAGTCATCTATAGTGCAGTAATGGCGCAGATAATTTCCGAACTGCCCTTTGCAGAGGTGAAGCTCATCATATTTGATACAAGCATCGTTGACCTCTCAGACCATGCAGACGACCCTGCTCAGACAATAATGAGCGTTCAGCTTGGGGGAGGAACGGATATTGCAAAAGCCCTTACCTACTGCGAAAGTCTTATCATTACGCCCCGTGACACTTGCGTTATCGTGGTAACAGACCTCTACGAGGGTGGCAGTGAAGCACAGCTTATGAACGTCAGCAAAAATATAATCACAAGCGGAGCACATCTCTCATTCCTTACCGCCCTTGATGAAAATGCTGACCCTGCCTATGACAAGGCGACAGGTCAGAAGCTTGCAGATATGGGCTCATTCGTTGGCGGTCTTACCCCTGATAAGCTTGGGGATTACATCGGAAAAATATTTGCATAGGAGATGACATCTTGGACGTAATCGATAAACAGCTTGGCATTGCAAACGAACAATCGCTTATTGAGCTTTCAAACAAGGGCATTTACAAACGTGCGTTGAAGGAATCCAAAAACATGACCCTTTCGGCTGAAAAAATCCATGAATGTTACATAGTAAAATTAGACGGTGAAACCTGCACCATAAAATCACCACTTGATGAAAGTCAATGCACTTGTGTTTCAAGAGGAATGTGCAGGCACATTATCACAGCCATACTGCTTTTGAAAGCACAGCTTTCACAGTACGACGGCGAGGATATCACTCCAGAGGTCATAACCTCCGAGCCTGAACAAGCAGAAATTGAACTCCCCGAGCAACCTGAAATAAATTCGCTTTCTCAGGATACCCAGAAAAAGATAAAAGGATGCGCCGAACAGTGCATAAAAATAATGTCTGGAATATTTACCAGAGGCCTTGTAAGAACCGAAGAGAGCGACCCCGATAATTTTGAGCTTGCCGCAGTTTCCTGCCACGCTTTGAGAATGGCTGAGGCAGAAAGACAAATGCGTGAACTTGGCAGCCGACTTAAAGACTGTGTTTCAAGGCGAGCTTCATTCAGTCCGCAGGTATTCACTCACAAAATGTTTGAATATGCTGACAGCATGAACAAGCTTATAAAAGCCGACATCACAGAAGAAATGCTCGGCACCTTCCGCAGAGAATACACCGACTATGAGGGGACGCTCCAACTCCTGCCTATAGGCACAAGAAATGTCAGTGGCGAATACACTGGCTGTATCTACTATTTTCTAAATATAGACAGAACTTCGCCCCAGCGTTTTTTTACCTACAGCGATCTGCGCCCCACGTTCTATGAAAAAAAGTCAAGACGATTTGCCGAAAGCACAACTGTATGGGATCTTGACAGCTCTCTAAACAGCTATATGTGCACAGAGCTGAAGCTTGAAAACGCCAAGGTGAGCATGGGGCATTTGTCCTCATCGTCAAAGACCAACGCCATATGCGCAGGTCCTGCACAGCTAAACTGTTTTGCCCTCCGTGAGCTTATTGTCAGCGACTTCAAAGAGCTTGCGGAAAAGATCTCCGCAAACAAAAGCAACGAGGAGACCGACCGGCTTTATTTCGTTCACCCAAAAGAGTGCGTCGCTTCATATTTTGACAAGCACACTCAACAGCAGATTTTTATTATAAAAGACGGCTGTGATAGACAAATATCCGTCACCGCAAAATACACAGCAGAAAATCGTGAATTTATTTCCACGCTTGAAACCATAGGTGGCAAAATGCTAAAAGAAAAGCACAAAAACTACGTCCTGCTGGCTCAGGGGTATATCGACCACGGCAGGCTAACGCTTTTCCCAATAGAGGTCTATGATTTTATTGATCCGCCTGACAATGTTCCTGTACCTGTCGAGAATGATACAGACCAAGACTATGGAATGTGTAGCGAGCTTCTTGACGCCACCGAAGAAACCGACAAGAGGATAGTCACGGCAATGGAGTGCGGAGTGAACTCTGTTATCGCAGACGAACACGCTCAAAGCATACGCCAATGCGGACTTGAAGAACTTGCAAAACGTTATGAATGCTTCACAAAGCTGTGCGAAAATGCAAGACACACCACCGCAGACAAAAGCCTTGATATCTTCACTGCCGCAGGCAACACAATGCGGTATATCAGACTTTGCACACAAAAATTAGCACTGTTCAGTGCGATAAATAATATGGAGGAGAAAAAATGATCTACAACGAAAGCACCAAAAGCTTTATAAAGCTTGAAACCGCCCTAAAGGAGCTTGGTTTTGACCAGCAGACCATAGACCTTGCCCTTGAATATCTTGACATCACAAATCCAAGAAACAATGAGCTTATGAGAAAAATAACAACAAGATATTATCCGAAATTCCGTCAGTATAATTATCGTGAAAAGCTTGACAAAGCCGTTAAAAGCGAGATATCAGACACAGGCAGTGATGAGCTTAAAGAGCGCTATATTATTTTCAGCTCAATGGCAACAGGTCCATATTTCCGCTATATGACAAATGCACTGTCTTGCCGTGCCTATATATATTCCCAAAACAAGGCTATGTATATGAAGCCGCTCACCGATTTTTATGGTGAGAATGCAGAAGCGGTCTGGATATCAAGCAAGATATCACACCGCCCAAATGATTCAATACAATACGCTTTCAATGTAAATCCTGTCTATTCCGCAGACGATGCCATAAGAACATTCAACTTCGTTAGCCTTGACGATATCATTGCACAGCTTCTCCTTTGCATTTTCGCATTGGACGCAACTGAACTGCCTAAAAAGAGCCTGCTTGGCAAAACGAAAATTCCTGATACAGCCGAATTTGCCATAAAAAAGCTTGCCGAAGTGGTCGAAAAAAAGCCAAAAACAACTACAGCAGTTTTCTGCCTTTTTCTTGCCGCATATGCAGAAGCGTCATATTTTGTGGAAGAATATCGTGCATTTTTCGATAAAAACATTGTGAAATACTGTGACGAGCTTACCCAAGGGCTGATGTATTTGAAGCTCTCCACCAACAGGATATTCGACCTTATCGAAGCTCAACCACAGTGTCTTACAGATAGATACATTCTGCACTTTGTCAAATCGCCTGACAAAAATGGGAATTATCCAGCGCAAATGGTAAAGCTCGCAAAAGATCACCCACAGCTTTTCATAGAAACAATGAAAAACGCTCCATTTGACACAGCGATCACAATGGAGAAAATGCTCAAAGCCACCGACCCTAAATATAACGCAGAAGCAATTGGTCTTAAAGCTACCCATCAGCAACGTATCGCCAAACTTATTGCCGAACATTTCAAGCACAGTGACGAGATATACGCATATATCATGGGCAAAGCAGAAATAGACACGATACTCCCCTTTGCAGACGAAGAAACCTACGAGGGCAGACATAAGAAAATGTACTATATTGTTGCATATGGAGAGGACGATTTTATTATCCGCTGTATCGCCGCCCTTTCCATAGGAGCGTCTAAAGATACAAGTGACCCCCTCCAACTTATAGGCAACGATCTTTATTATAACACCGAGCTCATTGTCCGTGCAATGGTAAGATCAGGTCTACCGATAGATATAATTATAAGATCCCTTGGCTGGCAGATAGAAAGCTCTTACTGTAAAGAAGTCATCATCAATAAGATAACCGCTATCATGCCAGAATTTAAAGACAAAGCCACCATTATTGACGTAAGCAAAATGGCTGTGTCCAGCCGACTTTTGTATATAAGGCTTCTTGATATCGCAGACAGCAACAAGTACAAAGACGAATTTTTTGCCCTTTGTGACGATAACAGCAAGGTAATAAAAGCAGAGCTTGTGAAAGTTATATCCGCCCACAAGGATTGGCACGATGATGTTTGCAAACTTCTTGCTCAGAAAAAATCAGCCAAGCGTGAAACTGCACTTATGATAATTGAAAATCAAGGTGCTGACGCCTACCGCACAGAGCTTGAAAAAGCCTATTCCACAGAAAAATCCGACAAACTCAAATCGAAAATATCTGCACTTTTGGGCAGCGAAGCAAAGCCTGCCGAAATATCAGATGAAGACCTTGTGACTGCGCTCACCAAAGGCACAAAAAGCAAGAAAGTTCTCTGGCTTTTTGAACAGCCTTTTGCACCTATTCACTTCACCGATGATACAGTCGCAGAAGATATCTATTTGCAGGCTCTCCTGCTTACATATGCAAACGCCGACGAAGGTACCCTCCCACCCGAGGGCAAGGCACTTGCCCAGAAGCTCAAAGCTGACGAGCTTGAAACATTCGCCCTTGAAGTCCTTAGCCGCTGGCTTGAAAAAGGTGCAGAAGCGAAAACAAAGTGGGCAATGTATTTTGCGGCCATTTACGGCGGTGATGAAGCAATAAATTGCCTGACGGATTACATAAAAGAATGGTCGAAACAGTCATTAAATATGCGTGTTGCCCTTGCGGTTAAAGCCGTCAATGCCGTAGCTCTGAACGGCAGTTCCTATGCACTTATGACTGTAGACAATATTTCAAGAAAATATAAGAGTCGTGCGGTCAGAGCTGCCGCAGTTGACGCACTTGCCAACGCTGCAAATCAGCTTGGCTTGACAACGCAGGAGCTTGCGGACAAGATAGTACCTGACATGGGCTTTGACGAGAAAATGTGCCGCACCTTTGATTTTGGAAGCAGAAAATTCTCCGTTTATCTCACTCCACAGCTTGATATAGAAATATTCGAGGGCGAAAAAAAGCTTAAAAATCTCCCTAAAATAGGCGTTAATGACGACCCTGTCCTCGCAGAAAAGGCTACTGCTGATTTTAAGGAAATGAAAAAGCAGATGAAAACTGTTGTTGACGCACAGAAACAGCGTCTTGAATATGTGCTTATGCTTGACCGTAAGTGGACAGCAGAAGCTTGGAAAGCTCTCTTTGTAAAAAATCCTCTCATGCACTGTTTTGCGATAGGTCTTATATGGGGTATTTACGAAAATGGCTGCCTTAAAACTTCGTTCCGTTATCTTGACGACGGCAGCTTTACAAACTCAGATGATGATGAGATAGAGCTGTCCGAGGTTATGCAGATAGGGCTTGTTCACCCGTTGGAGCTTACCGAACATGAAAAAGAAGCTTGGCTGGAACAGCTTGATGATTACGAGATAATACAGCCATTCGACCAGCTAAGAAGAAAGGTATACAAAGTAGCGGAAATCGATAAGAATAAGACCGCCTGCGAGCTCTTCAAGAATACCGAGATAACGAACACCACTCTAGTCAACCGCATGACCAAAGCAGGTTGGTATAAAGGTCAGGCACAGGACGCAGGCTTTTTCTATGAGTTCATAAGAAATGATATCTCAGGCAAGGATAAAGATCCCGACGGCAAGCTCGTCAACATAGGCATGACCGCCGAGCTTAAATTCTCAGGAACATACATCGGCTATTACGAGATAGAGGACGTGACCGTGGAAGAGCTTTACTTCCGACTTCCTGATACTGCATACAATGACAACATGAAACTTGGCGATGTCAGTCCAAGATACTACAGTGAAGTTGTCTTACAACTTAAAAAAGCTATAAACAAGTAGGCATAACAAAAGGCAGTTCTGATTTTTTCAGAGCTGCCTTTTGCTTATTTATTTTCCACAGGAAGTCCGTGATCTCCTGCAATGTGTCTGCCTGCCTTGTTCACACAATATATGCAAACAGGAACTATGTACAAGCAAGCCGCTATCCATGCCGCCTGATCTGTGAAGCAGATTGCAAGATAACCGAATTTCGGCACAAATATCATACTTACAGAAATTCGAGCTATCATTTCCGTCACTCCTGAGAATATAGCAAGTCCAGAATATCCAAGACCCTGCGTACACATTCTGCAAGTGTTGAGTATACCGAGCGTCCAATAGAAAAAGCCTGCGTAGAAAAGATATTTGGCTGAAGCAGTAAGCACTGCTGCGTCTGACTTATTCACAAAGATAAGCGAAAGCTCTCTGCCGAAGAATATAAGTACAATACCGGCTATTACTCCATATGTCATGCCAACGCCAACTCCAATGCGTATACCCTTTTTGATGCGCTTGAGATTTCCTGCACCGAGATTTTGGCTTGCAAAAACAGATGCACCTGTTGCAAAAGCGTCATAAGGACACATTGTGAACTGCTTTATCCTTGCCCCAGCAGTGAATCCTGACACATAAATGCTTCCAAGCTTGTTGTTAGCCGACTGCATGACCATTGAGCCGATAGCCGTTATGGAATATTGAAGTCCCATAGGAAAGCCCATTATTATAAGGTTCAGCACCGCAGGCTTTGACATCACTCTGTCCTCTTTGGTAAGTTTCAGCACGCTGACCTTTTTCATAATAAATATAGCACATAGTATTCCGCTTATCGCCTGAGCAACGACCGTAGCGATAGCCGCACCCATGCAGCCCCACCTGAACACAATAACACACACAAGGTCAAGTGCAATGTTCAAAACCGTTGATATAGCAAGAAATACAAATGGCGTTTTGCTGTCGCCAACAGATCGCAATACGCTTGAAAGCAGGTTATACAAAAGTGTGAACGGTATGCCAAGAAATATCACCAGAAGATATTTATATGCGTCATCAAAAATGTTCGACGGAGTTGAAAGAAGCTTCAATATCTCACTACAAAGCACCGCACAAACTGTGGTCAACACAAACGCAGTAACAGCGGTTATAACAATAGAATTGTAAAAATACTGTTTCAGCTTTTTTATGTCCCCTGCTCCGAAATGCCTTGCAATAGGCACGCCAAAGCCGCAGGCTGTTCCCATGCAGAAACCAAGCACCAAAAACTGCACACTGCTTGAAGCTCCGACACTTGCAAGAGCGTCAGAACCAAGAAATCTTCCCACGATGGCAGCGTCAATAAGATTGTATGTCTGCTGCAACAAATTTCCTAAAAGCAGAGGAAGCGCAAAGCTCATTATAAGCTTGAACGGACTGCCTGTTGTCATGTTTTTTGTCATTACTTTTCCTCCAAAAATCTAACTATTACATTTATCATCTTTAATTTTTACTATCACATTCTATCATCAATATATGAAAAAATCTATAACACAAATTAAATTTACTTTTGTGATTTTAAACAAATATAATAACAAAAAACATACATATTGCACATAAAAAAGGCAAGCATATTTCAGCCTGCCTTTGTGTAGCTTACGCTTTATACGTTAAATCTGAACAGAACGATATCGCCGTCCTGCATAACGTAATCCTTACCCTCAAGACGAACAAGACCCTTTTCCTTAGCCGCCGTCATAGAGCCACAGCTCATAAGATCGTCAAAGGAAACGACTTCGGCTCTGATGAAGCCCTTTTCAAAGTCAGTGTGTATCTTTCCTGCCGCCTGTGGAGCTTTAGTTCCCTTTTTGATAGTCCAAGCTCTTACCTCAGGTTCGCCTGCTGTCAGGTATGAAATAAGACCAAGAAGCGAATAGCCCTCCTTGATTATTCTGTTAAGACCTGAAGTTTCAAGGCCGAGGTCTGCAAGGAACATTTCCTTGTCCTCGTCGTCCATGTCAGATATCTCAGCCTCTATCTGCGCGCATATCGGGAACACAGCCGAGCCTTCGGCTTTTGCAATCTCGCAAACTTCCTTGTAATGCTCGTTGCTTTCGATATTGTTTCTGAAATCATCTTCGCAAAGGTTAGCCGCATAGATAACAGGCTTAAGTGAAAGAAGCGGTGTTTCTTTAAGTATCTCCAGCTCGTCCTCTGTCATGTCATAAGAACGTGCAGGCTTGCCGCTTTCAAGATGCTCTTTGAGCTTTTCAAGGAACTCTACAGCAGAAGCAAGAGATTTGTCGCCTTTCATTGCCTTTTTAGTTCTGTCAAGCTTTCTCTCGATAAGCTCAACGTCAGAGAAAATAAGCTCCAAATCTATAGTTTCAATGTCTCTGCGAGGATTGATAGAGCCGTCAACATGAATGATGTTAGGGTCGTCAAAACATCTTACAACGTGAACGATAGCGTCCACCTCTCTTATGTTTGAAAGAAATTTGTTTCCAAGTCCCTCGCCCTTTGAAGCACCCTTTACAAGACCTGCAATGTCAACAAATTCAAGTGTTGCAGGAGTAAACTTTACAGGGTGATACATCTCAGCCAGCTTGTCAAGTCTTTCATCAGGCACCGAAACAATGCCCACATTCGGTTCGATCGTGCAAAACGGATAGTTCGCAGATTCTGCACCCGCATTTGTGAGTGCATTAAAAAGTGTTGATTTTCCTACGTTAGGAAGTCCTACCATGCCAAGTTTCATATCAATATACGCCTTTCGTTAAAATTTTACGCCATCATGGTCAAAATCATCTTCATCATCAAAGTTATAATCATCATAATACTCGTCAGGGTCAAAATGATCATTACAGCCACCCTTGTCTATCTTGTTGTTACAACCGATAGTAACGCCTTTCTTGATAGGCGAAACAAACAGACCAATTATAACGCCAAGGAGAAATAGTGCAAGACCTTTCCAAAAATAGCTTACTGTGCAGTTATTTTCAGTATCGCAGTTTTCTTCAAAAATATCCATAATAATACCTCCGTCTATTCTACTGATTTTAAAGATTCTACCATATCTATCTTTTTAAGCTTGAAATGAAGAACCAAATTAACTATAAATGCAAATGCCAATGTGAGCAATGCACCAAGCACATACGCCCACCAAACAAGCTGTCTGTTGAACAGCACAAGGTCGACCTCAGAAGTTATCACAACAAAATAGTGCAGTATCTTTCCTGCCACAAGACCCACGATAATGCCCACAAGCGTCGATATCAGATTTTCTCTGTAAATATACGCTGAAGTCTCACCGTCATAGAATCCAAGCACTTTTATTGTCGCTATCTCACGAACACGCTCAGTTATGTTTATGTTTGCCAAATTGTAAAGCACCACAAAAGCCAAGCCTCCCGCACAAACGATGAGCAAAATAACGATAGCGTCAAGACTGTCCACTGAATTAAGGAAACCTCTGCTTGAATCATTTTTAAAGCTTATTCCATAAAACTCGTCATTTGAAATAAGCTGTTCCTTGAAAGAGTTTTCATCAGTGTCTTTCTTTAGGTCAATAAAAGAAAGATTATAAACAGGCTTCTCACCGTATACACTTTCAAAATCATCAGGAGTGATGTAAATATAATGCAAAGCATAGTTCTTGCTTACTCCGCCTATCTTGAACTCTTTCTCCTCATGACCACTGAGCTTTATAGTAATAGTGTCACCCGTTTTCAGGTCAAGAAGCTTTGCAAGCTTTTGTGTTATGATAACAGAACCGCTTTTCACTTCAAGATTTGATCCATTCTCAGCAGATACAAGATCGATATAATCTCCCATATTTTCAGGAGTTTTCGGCACGATCATAGAAACAGACTGGTTTTCACTTTCATTTTCTGCAATGCCATCTGTACTCTGCATAAGCATAGATTTGTCTACCTGTGCGATACTGCTTATCTTGTCCTCCAATTGTTTCTCGTCAAAATCGGCTGAATTAAGTACCGCGATCCCATCATACAGAAATATCTCATTGAATTGCTTTTCGGCAATAGTCTTTATAGAATATTTCAAACCAAAACCCGTGACTATCAGTGCCGTACAGCCTGCCACTCCCACGATTGTCATAAAGAAACGCTTTTTATATCTCAGCAAATTTCTCACAGTGACCTTTGCAAGAAAGTCAAGCCGATTCCATATAAGATCCACACGCTCCAGCAAAACACGCCTGCCATTCTGCGGTGGCTTTGGACGCATAAGCTGTGACGGCTGTGACTTAAGCTCTTTGATACAAGCGTAAAGCACCGCCGAGCAAGTGCAAATAACCGACACCACCAAGCAAAGCACCATATAAACAGGCTTGAACGGTGTGTCAATATCAGGAATGTTATATAAAATATTATAGCAACTATAAATTATCTTCGGAAAGATCTGCAATCCAACAACAACGCCTATGCAGCTTCCTGCTGATGCCGCTGTTGCTGCATAGAAAAGATACTTTCCAGCTATTCTTGCCCCACTGTATCCTAAAGCCTTGTATGTACCTATCTGCGTTCTCTGTTCCTCTACCATTCTAGTCATTGTAGTCAGGCATACAAGCGCCGCCACAAGAATAAAGAACACAGGAAACACCTTTGCGATAGAGTCGACCTTCTGAGCATCCCCATAAAAGGAACTATAATCAGAGCTAGCCTCAAATCTGTCATACTGATAGAATGCAGGCGTTTTAACGGCTTCAAGTTCTTTTTTCGCTCCGGCTATCTCATCTTCTGCCGCCGCAAGCTGACCATTATATTCATCAAAAGCCGCCGTACTTCCTGTCTTTTTGTCTTCAAGAAGCTTTCCTGCCACTTCTTCAAGCTGTTGTGCTTTTAAAAGCTGTGACCTTGCAAGATACTTTGCACTAGAACCACTCTGTTCAGCCTTATCATAAGCCTCCTGAGCTTCCTCAACCGACTTCTGCGCCGTCGCCAAAAGCTCCGTAAGCTGATTTTCGTCGCAGGCAAGCGCCTGTTTCAAGATGTCAACTTTCTCCTGAGCGACGTCAATACTGTCCTGAGCGTCACTGCTTAGTTTTTCAAATCTTGCGTTCACACTGTCCTCAAAAAACTCCACAGCCTGAACGCTCTTATCTTTCACAGCCTGCTTGTACTCGTCGGAAAACGGGTCAAGCTCGTCAGTGCCTTTGAATTTCACATAAAGCTCAGTGTAATAATCGCACACAAACTCGCTCTCAGGCACAAAAACGTTGCTTACCACAGTTCCGTTGCCAACTGTGGTCGCATCACGCTCATAGCCGATATAAAGTGGTGAAGCCACAATACCAACTATCCTGTATGTGTCAGTTGCCAAAGTATCAGTTATATTTTTTGACGAGTCAGGCTCGTTGATCTTTATCTCTCCGCCCACCTTAAAGGTGTTAGGTGAACTCATTTTTACCTCTACTGCGCACTCGCCTTTTTTTTCAGGAAGCCTGCCCTCTAGTAAAACAGGCTTATCAAGATTATTAGGGCTGTTCTCATCAACAACATTGTTGAAGGACATGAATTTCAGCACAAGGTTTTGATTTTCATGATAATAGAAAACGTCCTTAGAATATCCCGCCATAACGCCCTCAACGTTCTCTGCTTTTTTCACAGCCTCAACGTCCTCAGACTTAACGCCTATAGACGACATTAACTTAATATCCATAAGTCTGTTATCACTGAAATATTTCTCCGCCGTGTCTATCATATCAGGCATAGTCGCCTTGATACCAGAGAAAAATCCACAGCCAAGAAGAACTATCAGAAAAATAGAGAGAAATCTGCCCAACGAGTGACTTATCTCTCTGACAGTATCCTTTTTCAATGCACTTTTCATGACAGACCTCCCCTTTGTAATATCATTCTTCCCCGTCACTATCCGAAAAATCATCAAGACCTATCCTGCCCGATAGAATAAAATAAACAATCGCCGCAAGGACAAAAACGACAGGAGCAAAAATTATAATAGCTTTTTTAGCCCACTCAACCCCCAACGCTCCCGCAAGCATAAGACCCAGCACTCCTGAGATATCAAAAAACAAGATACAAAAATACGTCCTAAGTGCCGATACCGCAGGTGCAGTGTCCCCATCGGGGTCAGCTTTATCACTGAAAATATTTATCCTGCCTGCTGAAAACACAAGCAGAATAAACACCGTCATAGCAAGAAGACTCAGCACAAGATCCACCACATAAGGCTTTGTCCTGCCTGCCGTCATGCCCACTATCAGCACAAAGCAATCACACCCCATGCAGAACATTAGAGCCGCCGTATTTACCACCGTAAGCACTAGCTGAAAAGGCGTAAAAGGAACTTTTTTCATTTTATCTTAATCGCCGAACATTTCCTTAGAAAGCTTGCCAAGCTTCTCACAGCCGTCGATTATCTGTTTGTCTGTAGGAGTTGAGAAGTTCAATCTGAATGAAGCTGTCTTGTCAGACTCGCTTACCATGAAAGCATTGCCCGGAACAACGGCTACCTTATATTCTGCAACAGCCTTTTTGCAGAAACCAGTCATGTCACTGCCTTCCGGAAGAGTACACCAAATGAACAGACCGCCCTCAGGTCTTGTGAACTTGATCTGTGAAGAGAAATTCTTCTCGATCTGCTCTATCATAAGTTCGAGCTTATGCTTGTAGATCACTCTCAGCGAAGCAAGATGTGCTTCGATATCATTGTCCTTCATGAAGTTGTAAGCCAGCATCTGCGCCCAGATATTTGTATGTACGTCAGCCACCTGCTTGCAGACAACTATCTTTCCGATTATCTCCTTTGGAGCGGAAATGTAGCCAACTCTGATACCAGGAGCAAGTATCTTCGAGAATGTTCTTGAATACATAACAAGACCGTCCTTGTCCATGCTCTTGATAGACGGGATAGCCTCACCCTTTATTCTCAGGTCGCCGTATGGGTTATCTTCAAGGATCATAACACTGTACTTCTTAGCAAGCTCATATATAGCCTTTCTCTTTTCAAGAGAAGTTGTAAGACCAGTAGGATTCTGGAAGTTAGAGATAATGTAGAATACCTTTACCTTGCCTGTAGCGAAAGCCTCTTCAAGCTCTTTCAGGTCAACTCCGTCTTCATGAAGCGTGATACCCTTAAGCTCAACATTGTAAGACTTAAACGCATTAAGTGAGCCTATAAAGCTTGGAGCTTCACAGCAAAGAATGTCGCCTGGGTCGCAGAGAACTTTACAAGCAAGCTCGTTAGCCTGCTGAGCACCGCTTGTGATGATAAGATCATCTCTCTCAGGGTCAAATTCACCCTTCTTTTCAAGTTCTTTCTTAAGAAGATCTCTCAGCGGAGTGTATCCCTCTGTAAGGCTGTACTGGAGTGCGCCGATAGGATTTTTCTTGAATATCTCTTCTGATATCCTATTAAGCTCGTCCACAGGGAATGCCTCAGGAGAAGGATTACCTGCCGCAAATGAAATTACCTCTGGGTCAGAAGTAAATTTAAGTATCTCTCTGATAGCAGAAGCCTGCAGATGAGAAACCTTTTCTGAAAACTTATAAGTCATATCTTTTTTACCTCTTTTTCTTAAAATACATAATATGATTATATCACATTTTTCCTATAAAATAAAGTGTTTACGCAAACTTTTTTTTAGTATTAACACTCTAAGCTCTATTTTTGTGCAATTTAAACAACTGCATATCCACCTGACATATGGACAAACCGTAATAAAACCCACCATAACAGCATAAGATCATATAAAAACAAGTCAGAAAGCAGGTTGACAGATGAAAAGACAAGGCTTTATAAAAGGCTCAGCAATATTGCTTGCAATGGTTCTGATAACAAAAATTCTGGGACTTCTCTATAAGATACCTCTTACCAATCTTCTTGGCGGCACAGGCATGGGATATTTCGCTTCAGCATTCTCAGTTTTTACACCAGTTTTCGCCATAGTCGTTTCAGGTATCCCCTCCACCATGGCTCGCCTTACCGCTGAAAACTATGCCCTTGAACGCTTTTCAAATATGCGTCATACCAAGCGAACTGCATTTTTTCTTTTCACGATCATCAGCGCAGCCGCTGCTGCAGTAATGATACTCACCTCAGATTTTCTGTCACGCAATGTAGTCGGCGAGCCAAGTACAAAATATGCTCTCATGTGCGTTGCCCCATCTATTATTTTCTGTACCATTATGTCAGTGGAACGCGGTTACTGTGAGGGCTTGCAGAATATGATACCGACCGCTGTATCAGAAGTGATAGAAACCCTTTTCAAACTTATCCTTGGTCTTGGTTTCGCCTACGGACTAATGTATCATATCTCCGATATGTATGATAAAACAGGCATGATATTCGGCACAGCCTATGAAAACTCACGTCAGGCAGCCTCCGCCGCACTTCCATTTATAGCTGCCGCAGCTATCCTAGGTTCGTCCATAGCCTCTGCGATCGCCTGTCTGTATATTCTCATATCAGGCAAGATCAAAGGCGACAGCATAACAAAGCAAATGCTTCAAAGAGATACCATAACAGACCCCACAGGAGCAACAGCAAAAAAGCTTGTCGTCTGCTGCCTTCCGATCGCACTTATCTCAGTGATAATGACCTTTGCCAACATGATAGATATGCTCACTGTCAATCCGTGTATCAAAACCGCCATGAAAGCTTCTCCACACACATTTGACAGCCTGCTTTCTGATAAGCTCACCACCGATATGCTCCCGAACTTCATCTACGGCTCTTATACTGGTCTTGCAGTGACAGTTTTCGGTCTTGTTCCGACCATCACCGCAATGTTTGGCAAAAGCATACTCCCCTCACTTGCCGAAAGCTGTGCCAAAAATGATAAAAAAGCCATGCAGTCAGACCTTACAAAAATGCTCATCGTCACCAGTATCATAGCCATACCCGCAGGCATGGGCATAGCATTTTTGTCAGAACCTATCCTGCGTTTTCTTTTTGGAGGCCGTGAAACTGAGATACAGGTCTGTATAATGCCAATGTCCATACTTGGAATAGCAGTAATATTCCTTGCCATAGCAACTCCCTGCTTTTCTATCCTGCAAACCCTCGGAAAACCTCACAAAGCCATAATAATTATGTTGGCAGGTGGAATTATCAAGCTATTTCTGAACATTATACTTATAAGACAGCCTATAATAAATATATCAGGAGCAGCTATTTCTACTCTTGTATCAGAGGTTTTCATATGCGTCCTATCCGTGCGCTCAGTTTGCAAAATGACGGATCTAAAACCAAAAGTAAGCGAAATTTTCGTAAAGCCCACCTACGCCGCTATCATGTGCAGTGTGACAGCCGCTTTGTCACACGAAACACTTACGAAAATAGCCCATTTGCAAATAAATCATAGATTTGTGACCCTTTTTTCTATAGGAATTGGTAGCACAATGTACTTTTTTTGTTTATATTTATTGTGCGAAACGCCGAAAAATATTGTAAATTACATATTTTCAAAAAAAAATCCGCAAAACCCTTGAAATTTTGAGCAAAATGGTTTATTATTAATAAGCACCCTTTTGGAAAGGTAATGATGTAATGAGCGATAAAATTAAGGAATTGCTTGCTAAAGACAGCTTTGATATCAATGATCTTGCGGATATCGTGGTGATTCTCAGAAGCGAGAACGGCTGCCCGTGGGATAAGGTCCAGACCCATAAGTCTATCAAGAAAGATTTTCTTGAAGAAGTCTATGAGGTAATGGAAGCAATTGACTGTGACTCTCCTGAAATGATGAGAGAAGAACTTGGCGACGTTCTTTTGCAGGTGGTTTTCCATACAGTTATCGAGACCGAAAACAACAATTTCAGACTTGACGATGTGATAACTGATATTTGTAAAAAGCTTATCATCAGACACCCACACGTTTTCGGAAGCGTAGAAGCTGACAACGTTGAAACAGTGCTTAAAAATTGGGACACTATCAAGAAAGAAACTAAGGGACAGGAAACTTATTCCGATACCCTTAAAAGCGTTCCAAAGAACTTTCCTGCACTCATGAGAGCTCAGAAGTTAAGCAAACGTGCAGCAAGAGCAGGTATCGAGTATGACAATGCTCATGATATCAGCGCACTTGAAAATGCTGTTAAGGCTCTTGAAAACAGTGCTGACAGTGATAAAGCCGTAGTTGCAAAACAGCTTGGTGAGATAATGTTCACTTGTGCTTCACTTGCAAGAAAGCTTGACCTTGACGCTGAAGAAGTGCTGACGGATACAAATAATAATTATATCGAAAAGTTTGAGAAAACAGAAAATGCTGTAAGGCAAAACGGGCAGGATATGACCGCCCTGAGCATAAATGAGCTTGACGCTTATTGGCGAGAGCAAAATGAATGAATAACTTTATTCGTTAAAAATAATTTGGAGGTAAAAACAATGACAAAGGCAGAACTGATCAATCTTATCGCAGAAAAGGGCGATTATTCAAAGAAGGACGCTGAGAAGGCACTTACAACTGTTATTGATTCTGTATCAGAGACACTTGCTAACGGCGAGAAGATCTCACTGGTAGGTTTCGGTACATTCGAGGTTAGAGAGAGAGCTGAAAAGACAGCTATCAATCCTCGTACAAAGGAGCAGATCACTGTTGCAGCTAAGAAAGTTCCTGCATTCAAGGCAGGCAAGGCTCTTAAGGACGCTGTAAACAAGTAATCTAAAGCTTATGCCACTCAGACCTAGCCTGCGGGTTAGGTCTTTTTTACTACAAAGGAGGAAAATATGCGGCTTGATAAATACCTGAAAGTCACAAGACTTATTAAACGACGTACCATTGCAAACGAAGCTTGCGATGCAGGCAAGGTGCTTGTGAACGATAAGATTGCAAGAGCTTCATATGACGTGAAAGTTGGCGACATTATCACCATAAATATGGGTCAGAAGCCTGTCAAGGTGGAAGTTCTCAATGTCACCGAGTATGTAAAAAAAGAAGAAGCAGCCGAGAATTATCGTGTTATCAACTAAAAAAGAGGACCGCTCAATGCGATCCTCTTAATTTTTTATCTATTATGCATTTTATGCATTTGCACTCAGATCATAATCTGACATATCAATATCAGAGAAATCATAGTCATCATAATCATCATAATCACCATAGTCATCATAATCTGACTCAAGATCACCCTCTGCATTTACAAGCATATTGTAGACCTCGTCACCAAGAACTTTCTTTACATTAGCAACAAATCCATCACTGTCACAGCCTGCAAGGTATGTATTCATCTGATCGTCATTTGTCATGTCATAGATCTTGTCGCCTGACGGAACAGTGATATCAGAAGCCTCTGTCTTATTTCCTGTAACCGCCATTGTAACAAACTGCTTGCCGTTCATGCCAAACTCAACAGAAAGGTCAAGCTTGTCAGCAGTTGAAGCAGAAGCAAGCTCTACCCAGCCTGATACAGCCTGAGAATCAGATGTACCATTCACATCAAATCTAATAGTACCTGAAAATGCGTCACCCTCTTCTTTAAGGTCTTTGAGAGTAACCTCAGCCTCCATTGTGTCAAAGTTTATGCTCGGTGAAACTGCCATGGTAGGCTCAAGGGAAAGTCCACCGTCAGCAGAAGTCATGTCAGCGTCTATATCTGAATCAGACGCAGTTTCCATTTTCATTGTGAACTTGCCATTTGTAACACCGTCAACAGTATTTGCAGAACCCTTGAATGATGCACTGCCCTCACTGCCCATGTTAAGGCTAAAATCAACAGCCACAACGTCGTCCTTAAGAATGGTGTAAAGAGTTGCACCCTCGCCGTCTTTTTCAAAGCTAAAGCCCGCAAAATCGTCACCGCTGTAGTAAGCGTCAAATTTTACAGTTTCGTCAAGATTATCGCTTGCAAAAAGTGAATCCATAGAATCAGCATACTGTGAGATTATCTCATCATATGACATACCAAGCTCGTCAGCAACGCCTGCCTTGTTGAACATATCTTTAAGCGTAGCGTCGTCCTTAGCCTTGTCAAGAACAGCCTTAAAAGCAGCCTTTACATCATTGCCTGAGATAGTGTATTCCTTAGTTGTATAGCTGTACTCGTTTCCGTCAATGTCACCAGTCTTTTTCTCGCCGTCAACAGGCTTAGGGAAAGAGTCCTCTATAACCTTCTTGTATTCCTCCAGATCCTTTTCAAGTGCGTCAGTATCAAAATCAACATCAGCGCCCTCAGCAGAATCAAAGAGAGAATCAAGGTCAATGCCCTGTGAAGAAAGCTCACTGCCTACCTTGTCTTTAAGGCTGTCAACATTAACCATAAGATAAGCGTCAGAAAGCTCAGGTATCTGAACATAAGCCGACTTGTTATCTCTGGAATATACAGCATTAGCAGACACAAGATTATTTCCGCCATATGTCAGCGAAACATCTGCTGCAGTGTTGCTTCCCTTCTGCTTTGTAACAGTTGTCACAGAAATAGGCTGTAAGCTGACACCTGCCTTCTCTGTGAAGCCCTCGCCGAATGAAACAGTAGCCGTTGCGTTGTAGGCAAAATCAAGTTCGCCCTTGATAGCCTTTTCAGCCGTGCCAAGAGTGTTGTTTATATTATCTGCCACCTGAGTAAGCTTAGCCTTGCCGCCCTCAGTTTTACCATCATTACTGTCTTTATTTACAAAATAATAGCCAAGACCTGAGCCAACTATGCTAAGACCCAAAACGCCTGCCAATACAGGTGTAAGCACCTTATTTTTTACCATTTTATTTCCTCCTTAAAGAAACTCATGTTTCTGTTCGTATTTAAAATATAACATACTTTTAACAATTTGTCAATAGACTAATATATTACAAATCAGCTACAAATGTCCCTAAAATAACAAAAAAGAGAGGCACAAGGCCTCTCTTCATCATATTCTCTTATCAGCCAAATTCAAATCCGCCAGCCCTCACTCTGTCGATAAAGTCCCCGAGAATATCAGTATTGGTTTTCGATACCGAGTGAAGCAAATAAATAGCCCCCGGGTGAGCCGCATTCACAAGCTTTTCAAGTGCCTGTCCTTCATCAGGCTGATTGTTCACGTCCCAATCAGCGTAAGCAAAGCTCCAAAGCTCAGTCTTATAACCGCAGTTTGCCGTCACTCCAAGAGAGAACTCCGAAAACTCGCCCATAGGCGGTCTGAACACTGTCATGGTATAATCATAGTTATCCTCCATATACTTATGGAAATCCTTTATCTCCGACTCACATTCCGCCTGTCCAAGGGTCGGCATAGAATAATGGTGTACCGAATGATTTCCCACAATATGCCCCTCGTCTATCATACGCTTCACAAGCTCAGGATTTTTCTTTGCATAATCCTGCAAAAGAAAAAACGTCGCCTTGACCTTTTTCTCTTTCAGCACATCGAGGATCTTTTCAGTGTATCCGTTCTCATACCCCTGATCAAAGGTCAGATATATCTTGTCATCATTATTTATAGCCTTTGCGTTAAGCTTGCAGTATTGTGCATTAAAATCAAGTGCACCAGTCGTCCTGTTCTTTTCGTCCACAAGAACGCCTTGACCATATCCGACCTTGTCATGTGAAAGCCCCGAAAGATCTATCTTTTCCTTTGCGGTTTTCTTTCCCACAGCCGCAGGCTCGATGACCGCCGAGCTTGTTCCCTCTGATGAATTTCCCTCACGCATTATCACTGTCCTGCCACAAGCACTGAGCACTACAACTGCACAAATAAGTGCCATGCAATTTCTTATCTTCATATGAAGCCCTCCGTTTTCTTATCATCTTATACTATTATGTTCAGAAAACGGCTTTATACAAAAATACGTTTCAGGTAAATTCTGACGTAAAACAAAAAAAGGCGGTAAAAACTACCGCCTTTAAATATCAGTTATGACTCAAGATAGGACTTCACCAATGCCTGCAAAAGTTCATCTCTGTCAATATGACGAATAAGACTTCTGGCATTATTGTATGTTGTTATGTAGGTCGGGTCCTCAGAAAGAATATAACCTACGATCTGATTAATAGGATTATAGCCCTTCTCTTTCAGAGCGTCATATATAATTGTAAGTGTCTTTTTCAGCTCAGCCTCCTTGTCGTGCTGTACTGAAAATTCCATAGTTTGTTCGTGCATTATGCTCAGCCCCTCTGCAATGTATTAATATCAGCAATACGCCTGATACTATTATACTCCATTTGTTTCAAAATAACAAGTCAAAAAGCAAAATTTATGCACATTATACAAATCAGGCGCTATATTTTTTACATTCTGAGTTCAGCACCGATAGCCTTGAGAGCTTCAAGAACTTTCTTCATAGCCTTGTCAGCCTGCTCGTCAGTAAGCGTGCCGTCATGTGAACGCATTGAAATGGAGTATGAAACAGACTTCTTGCCCTTTTCGATCTGCTCGCCCTTGTAAACGTCAAAAAGCGTTACCTTTTCAAGTATCGAGCCAACAGCCTTGCTTATAGTCTTTTCAAGAAGAGCCGCAGGGATATCGTCATCACAAACGATAGACAGATCTCTTGTTGTAGCAGGATACTTAGGCAGTGGCTTATATGTCTTCTGAGCAACACAGCTTGCCATAAGCTCAGGAACATTTATCTTGCCCACATAAGCTCTTGCGTCAATGCCGTAGTTCTCCAGAACTCTCGGGTGAAGCTCGCCAAAAATGCCGATCTCCTCACCATTTACTTTAACGACAGCAACTCTTCCCGGGTGGAAAGCATAGAACTCGTCAAAGCTACATTCAGCAGTAGCCTTTTCAAATTCAACTTTCTGTGCGCCGAGCTTAGAGAGCAGACCCTCAACAACGCCCTTGATGTCATAGAAATCAGCCTTCGTCTCAGTGTCATAGAAACCAAAACCAAGTCTTTCAGGCTCGTTAGGAAGCACCTCGCCCTCAACAGGTATATACTCGTTTCCTCTCTCGAAGATATAGCACTCAGGGTTGCGGTAGCTGTAGTTTCTTGCAAGCACTTCACATACAGACGGAATGATAGTCGTTCTCATAACGCTGGTGTCCTCGCCAAGAGGGTTTGTGATAACAACTGTCTTTCTCAGTCTTGAGTCAGCAGGAAGATTTATCTTGTCAAAATACTTAGGCGAAATGAATGAGAATGTAGATATCTCGTTAAGACCCATAGCGAGCATAGATCTCTGTATGTGTCTGTCAAACTTCTGCGCCTCGGTGAGCTTAGCCTGAGCAACGCCTCTTACGATAGTGTTTGGAATCTTGTTGTAGCCGTAAAGTCTAGCAACTTCCTCTGCCACGTCAGCCTTGCAGGCAATGTCCACTCTGTACCATGGCGAAACTACCTTGCCGTCCTTTATCTCAAAGCCAAGCCTTGTGAGATATTCAACCATGTCGCTCTCTGGTATTTCAGTACCAAGGAACTTATTTATCCACTCAGGGTCAAAATCAACCGTCTTAGGTGTCTCGTCCTCGTAATTCTCATCAATGTAAGTCTTTACGACCTCGCCAGCACCAAGCTCTTCAACAAGCTGGAAAGCTCTCATAAGAGCCTCGTAGCACTCATGTGGGTCAAGACCCTTTTCATATCTTGCAGAAGCGTCAGTTCTCATGCCAAGCTTCTTGGCTGTAGTTCTTACGCTCGCACCGTCAAAGCAAGCAGACTCAAATACAACAGTAGTTGTATCGTCCATGATGCCGCTGTATTCGCCGCCCATAACGCCTGCAACTGCAACTGGCTTTTCAGCGTCAGCAATAACGAGCATCTCTTCTGAAAGCTCTCTTACCTCGCCGTCAAGAGTTGTGATAGTTTCTCCTGCCTTAGCGTTTCTGATGTTGATAGAAGCGTCCTTGACATATCTAAGATCAAAAGCGTGCATCGGTCTGCCATATTCAAGCATAACATAGTTTGTGATATCAACAAAGTTGTTGATAGGTCTAACGCCGCAGCCTCTCAGTCTTTCTCTCATCCAACGAGGTGACGGACCTATCTTTACGTTCTTAACGATACCTGCCATATATCTCTTGCAAAGGTCAGTGTTGTGTATCTTTACCTTGAGCATATCGTTGATATCCCCGTCAATGCCCTTGAACTCAGGCTTCTTGACTTTCAGCTCAGTGCCGAAAGTAGCCGCAGTTTCTCTTGCAAGACCGATAACAGAAAGGCAGTCAGGCCTGTTTGAAGTTATCTCAAACTCAACTGTCGTATCATTATATCCAATAGCCTCATGGATATCCTTGCCTACTGTCTTGTCGCAGTCATCGCCAAGAATGAAAATTCCGTCCTCTATAGCATATGGGAAATCGTGAACAGAAAGTCCAAGCTCGCCCAGAGAGCAAAGCATACCATTAGAAGCAACGCCTCTCAGCTTGCCCTTTGTTATCTTCACCTGCTTACCCTCATGAAGTACAGATGACTTGTGCTTTGCAACTGGCACAAAATCGCCCTCATGAACGTTCTGAGCGCCAGTAACTATCTGAACAGGCTCGTCCTCTCCAACATCTACCTGAGTGATAAACATATGGTCAGAATCAGGGTGACGCTCCATAGAAACTACCTTGCCCACAACAACGTTAGAAATATCCTTGCCCTCCTGCTCAAAGCACTCTACCTTTGAGCCTGAAAGCGTCAGAGCGGAAACAAAATCCTTTATCGGCATATCGCAGTCTACATAGTCTGCAAGCCATTTCATTGACAAATCCATTTATTATTCCTCCGTAATCTTATCATTTACCGCAGTTTTGTATCTTCTCGTCCAAGTCCTTTAAAAACAGCGGTCTATAAATATAGAAATCCTTCCACCGCTTTATGTTCACAGTATATTTTATCCCGAAATTATCAGTTATCTCAGCTTTCATGCTGTCATTGACACCATTTGTGCTGTGAACTATGGTCTTGAACTCTCTAATATCCGTATATTTTATAAGCAGTTTAGCCTTAGGCACATACATATATCTGTCAAGTAGATAAAAGGTCTTGTATTTGAACTCGCTTCCCTCTATCTCGCTTTCCAAAGCCAGCATATCCTGAGCGTCAAATTGCTCCAGCCTTGCAAGGTTCCCTCTGTATTGTTTTACCTGCCTTTTAAATCCTCTTATTCCGATAAAAAGCAGGATACCCAGAAAAATTATCAGAAACCCACATAGCACGAGCATATCCCATGCACTCTGCTGTTCTTTTACAAGCATGACCGATAACCCACCGCCAACGCCTACTATCAGCGCCATAAGTGTGCTGATAGCCGCCGACGTTACAAGCTTAGCCTTTGACGGCACAAGCTTTCTGCAAAGCCTGCTCTGGCTCATAACTTCATTCATCAGAACTGCTCTAAAAATCTCATATCGTTCTCATAAAGCAGACGCATATCATTGATGTTGTATCTGCCCATTGTTATTCTTTCAAGACCGATACCAAATGCAAATCCGCTGTAAACCTCAGGGTCAATGCCACAGCCCTCAAGTACCTTAGGATGTACCATACCTGCGCCGAGAAGCTCTACCCAGCCCTCCTGCTTGCACATTGAACAGCCCTTGCCATGGCAGTTGAAGCACATAAGGTCAACTTCAGCAGAAGGCTCTGTGTATGGAAAATGGTGCGGACGAAGTCTTATCTGAGTGTCCTCGCCGTAAAGACGCTTCATAAGAAGCTCCAGCGTACCCTTAAGGTCAGCCATAGTGATGCCCTTGTCAATAACAAGACCCTCTATCTGGTGGAACAGCGGTGAATGTGTAGCGTCCACTGTGTCAGAACGGTAAACTCTGCCAGGTGAAATGATTCTGATAGGCGGCTTTCTCTTTTCCATTGTTCTTATCTGAACAGAAGAAGTCTGTGTTCTAAGAACAACGTTCTCATTGATGTAGAATGTATCCTGCGTATCTCTTGCAGGGTGTGACTTAGGCATATTCAGTGCCTCGAAGCAATAATGGTCTGTTTCAACCTCTGGGCCGTCAACAATATCAAAGCCCATACCAAGGAACACTTCCTCTACCTCTTCAAGAGTAGCGTTCAGAGGGTGAGGTCTGCCTATTCTTGTTTTCTTGCCCGGAAGTGTAACGTCTATAGCTTCCTCTGTAAGCCTTACCTGCTCCATTTTGCTCTTAAGCTCTTCCTTACGCTTGTTGAGAGCGTTCTCGATATCAGCTCTTACCTTGTTTGCAAGCTGACCGATAACAGGTCTTTCCTCTGCGGAAAGCTTACCCATTTGCTTAAGTATGGAAGTTATCTCTCCCTTTTTGCCAAGAAATCTTACTCTGAAATCTTCCAATAGCTTGGCGTCATCAATATGTGAAAGTTCTTCTTTCGCACGCTCGTCAATGCTTTTCAACTGTTCTTTCATTACTTATCCTCCTATAAAAATAAGCCCTGCCCCGACTAAACAGGACAAGACTTTGAAATTCTTGTTTATACCACCTATCAGTAAAGAGCCAACACTCTCCCGTCCTTAACGCAGACAGACGTTCACGCTTACTAAAGACTATCTCTCATTCGGCATGACCACTCGCAAGTGAACTTCATTTTGTCAGGATATAAAGCCGCTTTCAGAAAACGCACACACGCCGCAGCTTCTCTCTGAAGACCCTTAGCAAAACTACTCTCTCGGTCATAGTGTTTTAAGTGTATTGATACAATAATATGTTATCACATTCTGCCCCACATTTCAAGGACTTAACAAAAAGTTTACAACTACAGTCCATGCTTATGAAGCTTATCCCACTTCATATCCTCCTCGGAGTAATAATCGTCCTCCTCGTCCTCTAACTTGTTGTATTCCTCGTGTGGATAACCTATCTTCTCATAAAAGTCATTGATAAGCACAAGCTTGCCATTAGTGTCCTGAAAGCTCAGAGCTATCATGCCGTCCTCAGGCATAAAAGCTTTCTCCCTGCCCTCTTTGTCCTTTAACACAAAGCTTGACTTCTCCACATTTTTCAGCACGCAAACGAGTCTGCCCTTGTTTGTCTGATAAGACTTTTCTACCTCCTCATAGTAAAGGCATATGTGCAGATAGCTTTTAGAAAGCCCCATGCGTTGAGAGTGTTCAATGTGATCCTCATATATCCTCGTGTAAACATCAGCGTCCCGTGAAAGTGAGTAATACCAGTACATAAGCCCGCCCACAGAACAATTGCAAGCCCCCAGCAGTATAAGCAGAACCTTTGCAAAGACCGCACTTGCAAACACCGCACCAATTATGATGATAACGACCCCAAGCAGGATATTCTTATACATATTCCTCTGCATTTTCCTGTGTTCTTGGATATCATGTGCCGCCTTGACCTGCCTCTCCGCCCTTGACAGCTTCGGAGGATATTCATAAACCGCCTGCAAAACATTCACCTCTCAATTATGATAACCATATGATACAAAAAATGCACAACACCCATAAGAGCATTGTACATTTTCTTATCTATTTTCAGCTTTATTATACACCTGAAATGCGCAAAAGTCAACACGTTTGAATGAAATTGTGCTATATGTGTCCGCTATTAATAAAGAAAATAGATAGCCCAACAAGGTTTTGAGTTTATTCTGTGTCCGTTAGGACAAGTTTCTATATAAACCACATAATAAACATCGTTTCTTTCTTTATATTCAAAATCCAACTTTCTTTTGAACAAATCAGTCACTTCGTCTATGTTGGTTTCTCCAAAAGGAATAGTATACACGTCGTCATAACTAGACTCTTCTGGTGTACAATTTTTTGCATAATAATCAAAAAATTCTTCTAGCGTATTATACTCAATGCCATACTTCCAAAATTCCGTGTAATGTTCCTTTACATAAGTCGCTTTACTCTTTGAATACTCCTGTAACTCCTTTTTCATAGCATCAATATCTGCCTGCGTGATTTTGTCACTCTTCTTAGTTGTCGCCGTCACGACCCCCGAATACTTGCCATAGTGATTATTATTCGTCTTTTTGTCGTCCTGCTTGCAAGCCCTTATCTTGAACTGATACTTTGTCGCAGGCGCAAGCTTCTTCACAGTGTAGCTTGTCCCTGTGGTCTTGCCTATCTCTTTCCATTTGCCTTTTATGTTCTGATAAATGCGGTAATTTGTACAGCCTATCTTCGTCCAAGAAAGCTTAACGCTGTCAGTGCCAACACTGCTTACCTTTAGCCCCTTGCAAGCCTGCGGATTGGTCGCCGTGTTCCAGTTTGCGGAATATTCTCCGTAAACTTTCTTGCCCTTTACAGTCTTGTATGCCCTTACTTTAAAATTTTCTCTCGTTGCATTAGGCAGCTTCTTAACTGTGTAGCTCGTACCCTTGCAATCCCCAAGCTTGTTGTACTTGCCGTTTTTTCGCATATAAACAGTGTAACCGCTCGCACCCTTTACCTTGCTCCAGTTGAGCTGTATCTCACTGTTTGAAAGCGTCTTAGATTTAAGACCCGTTACCTTGCCAACACTCGCCGCTTCCGCAACGATCGCCGTCTGTGAGAATATCCCCATATCCTCCGCTGCAGGTACAACAGCCCCCGTGCCAATAAGCATTGCCGCCATAACAACAGCCGCCGTTTTCTTCATACCATTCTTCATAAAAAGCACATCTCCCGATTCTCTATAATTCCCCATATGTCATGGTAATATTATATAATACCACAAAAACAAATATTTGTCAATACTTCTACCAAAAAAATAAAATATTCCGTAGGGGCGAACACTGTTCGCCCGTCGAAGCAATACACAAAAAGCACAACGCCCACAAAGAGCATTGTGCTTTTATCATATCTAAATCAATCAGCTATTCTTCTTGCTGTCATTCTCTCTTATCTCAACACGGCGTATCTTACCGCTGATAGTCTTAGGCAGCTCGTCCACGAACTCAACTATTCTAGGATACTTGTAAGGTGCAGTTGATTGCTTAACATAATTCTGAAGCTCCTTGGCAAGCTCAGGAGAAGCAGTGTAGCCCTTTGCAAGCACGATAGTAGCCTTAACTACCTTGCCTCTGATAGCGTCATCAGCCGCCGTGATAGCGCACTCAAGTACAGAAGGGTGCTCCATAAGAATACTCTCTATCTCGAAAGGTCCTATACGATAACCCGAAGCCTTGATAAGGTCGTCCGTTCTTCCAACATACCAGTAGTAGCCGTCATCGTCCATGTAAGCAGTGTCGCCTGTGTGATACATACCAAATCTCCAAGCGTTGTCCGTTGCCTCAGGGTTTCTGTAATACTCCTTGAACAGCGCAGGGTTCTCGCCTCTCTTAGCGTAAACAACGATCTCGCCTGTCTCGCCTACCTTAACAGGCTTGCCCTCGTTGTCAACTATACCGATATTGTAAAGCGGTGTAGGCTTGCCCATTGAGCCCGGCTTTGGCTCCATGCCGTAAAGATTGCCCACAAGCACAGCGCCCTCTGTCTGACCGAAGCCCTCCATAAGCTTAAGACCTGTGTACTCATACCACTTGTTGAATACCTCAGGGTTAAGAGCCTCACCGGCGATACAGCTATATTTCAGTGAAGAAAGGTCATAGTTTTCAAGACCCTCCTTGATGAAAAATCTGTACATTGTCGGAGGTGCGCAGAAAGAAGTAAGCTTGTAATCCTGAATTACTTTCAGCACGTTTGCAGGAATAAATCTGTCGAAGTCATATACAAAAGTTGTTGCACCGCAGATAAACTGACCAAACATCTTGCCCCATGCACACTTAGCCCAGCCTGTTTCAGAAACAGTAAGGTGCAGTGAGTTCTCGTCAAGATGATGCCAGTGCTTAGCAGTGATAATGTGTGCCGCAGCCAGTGAATACTTGTGCAGTACCATTTTAGGATATCCAGTCGTACCAGAGCTGAAATACATAAGCATTGACTCAGTAACGTGTGTTTCGATCCTCTCAAAAGTCTTTGGATACTTGTCCATTTCGCTGAGAAAATCTATCCAACCCTCTTTAGCACCGTGAGTGATAAACTTCTCTTTCATGCCGCTGTACTGCTCAAGAGCTGAATCCACCTGATTAGGAACATCGTCCTCCGCAGTTGCCACGATATAAGATATAGACGCAGCGTCAAAGCGGTAAACATAGTCTTTTTTCTTGAGCTGACAAGTTGCAGGCACAAGGATAGCGCCTATCTTCATAAGACCGTAAGCAAGGAACCAGAACTCATAATGACGTTTAAGAACAGCCATAACAAAATCGCCCTTCTTAACTCCGTGTGCCAGCATCATGTTAGCCACCTGACTGCTCTTTTCAGAAAGATCCTTGTAAGTGAAGATATGCTCCTCACCCTCCTCGTTGACCCACTGCATAGCCACCTTATCAGGCACGTTCTTAGCCAGCTCGTCTATAACGTCATATGAGAAGTTGAAGTTCTCAGGCAGGTCAAGCTTAAAGCTTTTAAGTCTGCCCTCGCTGTCAAGCTCCTCGTCAACAAACCTCTTGTAAAAATCAGCCATTACAAAACTCATATATGAAATCCTCCGTTTTAATTATATCCTGTTTATCTCATGACAAATGCTCACTATGTCCTGCGGAACTTCCGCAATATACTTCGCACCTGCATTTTCAAGTTCTTCTCTGCCCCTGAAGCCCCATTCACAGCCAATGCAGTCAAGACCCGCATTTTTTGCCGTCATAACGTCCACATCAGAATCTCCGATAAGCACAGCTTCCTCAGCCTTGACCCCAAGCGTGCCAAGAATATTGTATATTATCTCAGGCGCAGGCTTTGTCGGAACACCGTCCTTTTTGCCCTCGATCAGGTCAAAATCTTTCTCACCGAAAATATTCTTTACAATGTAGTTCACAAAGCCGTCAGGCTTGTTTGAAGCCACTGCCGTCATAATGCCCTCATTGCGAAGCGTGTCAAGCACCTCGCAGATATGCTCATAAGGCTTGGTCTTGTTCACACATCTCTTGTTGTATTCCTCAGAGAACTCAGCATGATACTTTTTGATGTTCTCCTCGCTTCTCAGCTTCTCAGGCAAAGCCCGCTCAACAAGCTTCAAAGTACCATTTCCCACTAAATGCTTGTAGGTATCATAATCAAACACAGGAAACCCATATCTCTCAAGTACCGCGTTCATGGCGTCCCCAAGATCATAAATAGAATTTACAAGCGTTCCGTCCAGATCAAAAATAAATAGCTTTTTCATAAAACCAGCTATACAAAAAGCCTTTCCTCCCTCCGACTTTCCATAAACTTGTCGGTCACCATGCACTAATTTTTACACTTATCACAAGTTTATACACATATCATAACTTTGTACACTTATCACAAGTTTGTACATCAATCGCAAATTTATACACTTGTCTAAAAATCACGAGATTTATTATACACTGATATTGTGGCTTGTTTATGAACATACACACCTGTAATTGTTAAATTAAAATTCACAAAGATATCTATGTGATACATATTTACGTGAATAAGCAAATTGTTTTAAACAAATATAGTCTGTTCAGCGAATATTTTAAGCCCTATACATATTAAAATAACTCCCCCAACTATCCTTGCCTTGCTTTTGAGTTTTCCGCTGAATTTGTTACCAAGCATAAACCCACAGAACGATAAGGCCACCGTAACAACACATATAAACGCCGCCGACCTGACTATGCCCACACCAAGTGCCGCAAAGCTTATGCCCACAGCCAGTGCGTCCACAGAGGTGGCAAATCCCTGCACAAGCACCGCCCCGAAAGTGAGCCTGCCTCCTGTCTGGATCTCATCGTCACCCGAACCGCATATCATGTTCAACCCTATGAACCCAAGCAGTATCAAAGCTATCCAGTGGTCGAACCTCTCTATGTACTCCGCAAAATTCATGCCCAGCGCATAGCCGATCGCAGGCATTATCCCCTGAAAAAGCCCGAATATGATACCGCACATCAATGCTCCCCTGACTCTCCCCTTTCTGACACAAAGCCCATTAGTCACCGATACCGCAAAAGCGTCCATAGAAAGTCCACACGCAGTAAGAAAAAGCTCAAAAATACTCATATAATCCCCCTGTATAATGTATAAAAACAGCTTTACATTTAATCTTGACTTCCCTTATATTTTTATCTGCACCCACACTTTTTACGCCTGCGACCACACCTTTTCTGTAGGGGCAAACAGCGTTCGCCCATCGAAGCAACAAACCCATGCTTTCATCAAATAAAATAGCCCCCACTCAACAAAAAAACGCCATCTCCGTAAAATACAAAATAACATCTTTGCATTTTCCGAAAACAGCGTCATGCCGTTATATTTTGTTAATCCTCACACTTTGAAGCAAGAAGCGAGCTGTATTGATTTCTGAACTGCTCAAATCTGCCTTCGTCAAGAGCCTCTCTTATCTTCTCCGTGAGCGTGTTGTAGAAATACAGATTGTGCATAACTGCCAGCCTGCCGCCCAACTGCTCCTCAGACTTGAACAGATGACGAATGTACGCCCTGCTGTGATTACGGCAAGCAGGGCAATCGCAATGCTCGTCAATAGGTCTAGGGTCAGTTTCATACCTTTTATTAGTGATGTGCATTATTCCGTTCCATGTGAACAGCGTTCCGTGTCGTGCGTTTCTGCTCGGCATTACGCAGTCAAAGAAATCCACACCCCTGTAAACAGCCTCGATTATGTTTGTCGGTGTGCCAACGCCCATAAGATATCTCGGCTTATCCTTTGGCATAAAAGGCTCGACCTTTTCGATAATGTTATACATTACCTCAGTCGGCTCACCCACCGCCAGACCGCCAATAGCAAAGCCCGAACAGTATTCCATTTCTCTTATGCGCTTCATATGCTCGATACGCAGATCCTCATAAGTACAGCCCTGATTGATACCGAACAGCATCTGATGCTTGTTTATAGTCTCCTCAAGTCCGTTGAGCCTTTTCTGCTCAGCGACACATCTCTCAAGCCACCTTACCGTTCTATCACAGCTTGCCTTTGAATAGCTATGCTCAGCAGGGTTTTCCACACACTCGTCAAACGCCATTGCGATAGTAGAAGCAAGGTGCGATTGTATCTGCATACTCTCCTCAGGGCCCATAAAAATTCTGCGACCGTCAACGTGAGAATTGAAGTACACGCCCTCCTCTTTGATTTTACGCAGCTTGGCCAAAGAAAATACCTGAAATCCGCCGCTGTCTGTAAGAATAGGCTTGTCCCAGTTCATGAACTTGTGAAGTCCGCCCATTTTGTATATAATGTCATCGCCCGGTCTGACGTGCAAATGATAGGTATTGCAAAGCTCCACCTGAGTTTTAAGCTCGTTTTTCAAATCAATGGAAGAAACTCCGCCCTTTATCGCCGCCGAAGTTCCCACGTTCATAAATACAGGCGTCTGTATCGTTCCATGAACAGTTTCAAACTGCCCCCTGCGTGCAGCACCCTCTTGTTTAAGTAATGTAAACATAAATTCTCCTTATTAATTATTTTTTCAGCCTATTCCATATCATACAGCTTCATAGTTTCAATATTTCTGTACTCATGCTTTTCATAATATCCAATAAGCTCTCCCTCATCATTTCTGAGGGCTATAATGTAAACGTCCTTATTTTCCTTTTCGTTGCGGAAAGTATACACCTTGTTGTTGCCCTTGTCCTTTTTGAACCATGCAATGACATGCTCTATCTTGTCATTAGAATCCCCGTTGTGACAGCCCTTTATTGATCTGCCCACAAGAGCCGCTCCTCCACGCTTTTCATATCTTTTGACCGCTGTCGGATTCATATATACTATCGTATGCTCAAGGTCGCAAATAACCACAGGTGCATCGTCTGAGTCAATAACGCTCTTAAAAAAGTTATTTTCCATTTCCGTTCTCCTTTATGATATCATTCCTGCCCCTTATTCCTTTAAGCACCATATCCAGAGGCACACCAAATATTTTTATGCAAAGCACCAATACAATAGGTATCGCTGTAAGTGCCAGATAAAGCTCCCAACGTTCAGGAAAAGCCTTTGCAAGATATGCCTGATAACCATAGTATGTGAGCATATAAACAATAGTCCTGTGCCAGAAGTACACCTGCAAAGTCCTGGAGCCGCACTTTGTTATCAGTGGAATCTTCACATCAAGCCCAATACCAAGCACCGCCAAACAAAGCAGTGCCGAGATACCCATAACAAGAAGCCTGCTCAAAAAAGTGCAATCCATGTCCGTTGCTTCAGATATGGAAAAATAAGAGTTTCTTCCCGTAAGAAGCATTCTCAGCGGATAAACAAGCTTTGTTTTTCCAAAGCAGAAATAAGCCCAAATGCCTATCACCCCCAAGGACAGCACCCTTACATACCACTTCTTCACAAAATCAGCCACCTTTTCAGGGTCAAGCACATATCCGCAGTAGTAAAACGGGAAAAACACCACTATCCTGGATAGCTCATATTCATCGCCCACGCTAGGGTCATACCCTGCTGCAAGTGCCGTCACCATAGACGCCGTAAGCACCGCCCAAGGTCTGCTGTTTCTTAACAGATAGCAAAGCCCCATAAACGCCGCCATTGCAAACATATACCAATATACACCGTCGCCGCCTAAAAGGTCAAAGAATATCTCGCCATCACTGTTTTCCTTGTCAAAATCCGTCTGAAATCTCACCTGCGACCAATAATTCAGGCATTTCATTAACATTCCGATAACAACAAATCCAAGCGTCTTTCCAAGCACTTTCCTGCCGTCATCATGCCCCCTGTTGAACAGTCCTGATATGAATAAAAACAACGGCATATGAAAAGCATACAGAAACACAAATGCGCCGCTGAAAACCTTTGCCTGCGGTACACCTGTTTCACCACCGCCGTCACCAAAAAGCTTGACAGTGCTGTCGTCTATCAAATGCCCCAAGACCACAAGCACTATAAGCAGAAATTTCAGATTGTCATATAAATACAGTCGTTTCTTCTCCCCTGACTTAATGTCATTCATATAGAAAAAACCTCCGTAAAACAAAGTTTGAAATGAGATATCATCGCCGCAGGCGATACCTTAATTCCTCACTCAGATATTACGAGCATACAATCACCAAAGCTGAAAAATCTGTATTTCTCCTCCACAGCTATCTTGTAAGCATTCATAGTGTTCTCATAACCCATAAATGCAGAAACAAGCATTATAAGCGTGCTTTCAGGCAGGTGAAAATTAGTAACAAGTCCGTCAAGCACCTTGAACTCAAAGCCAGGATAAATAAATATCTCCGTGTAACCATCACATGGAACTATCTTTCCGTCATTGAATGCCGCCACGCTCTCCAGTGTCCTGCATGAAGTAGTACCCACCGCAATAACACGTCCGCCATTTTTCTTCGTTTCGTTTATCATGTCTGCAGTTTCACGGCTAAGCTCATAATGTTCCCTGTGCATCTTATGGTCAAGGACCTTGTCCTCCTTAACAGGTCTGAACGTGCCAAGACCAACGTGCAAAGTAACATACGCAATGTTCACACCCATTGCCTTTAAGTCCTCAAGCTGCTGCTCAGTGAAATGCAGACCGGCAGTCGGCGCAGCAGACGAGCCAAGCTCATGAGCATAAACCGTCTGATATCTGTCCTTGTCCTTCAGCTTTTCAGTAATATAAGGCGGCAAAGGCATCTGACCTATCTCGTCAAGTGTGGCAAAGAAATTCTCCTCGCACTCAAATCGTGCGATACGGTTTCCGTCCTCCAACACATCAATTATCTCCGCCTTCAGCTTTCCGCCGCCAAAAACAAATCTTGTGCCGGTCTTGGCTTTTTTTCCAGGTCTGCAAAGGATCTCCCAGACCATGTTCTCTTTCTGCTCCACAAGCAAAAACTCAATGAACGAGCCTGTGTCCTCACGCTCGCCGTATATCCTCGCAGGAAGCACCTTTGAGTCGTTAAGCACAAGCAAGTCACCTTTTTTGAGATAATTGCATAGATTATAGAAATGGTCGTGTACCACCTCTCCCGTCTGCCTGTTTATCTTCATCATTCTCGAAGCATTTCTAGGCTCGACAGGGGTCTGTGCAATAAGCTCCTGCGGCAGGTCATAATAAAAATCCGATCTTTTCATGTTGTTGATATCAAGCATTTTAAATATCTCCTATTTACTTAAAATATAATAATTATAATAATGTGGGCAACGGCGTCCTCTACGTCCCACTCTCACCATTCTCAAAGTCCTTATTCCAACAACTGTCAACATTTTTAAAGCAATTTAATTTCATATAAACTTATTAATTTACAGAAAATTAAAATATTTTTATCTATATGTATTGACAGAACGCTAAATATTTGTTATCATTAAACAGAACAGATAGAGGTGCAGTTGAAATGAGTATCATTTTTCGTGTGACCCCACACAACAGCGTCCCAACGCCTATGGTAAATGAGAAAGGTAAAACTGCCGAAGCGGAGTATCGGGAACACTCCTGCTGACTGTTAGTTTAATAGACTATCAGTTGTCATCATTACAAATGGTGGAGTGCTATCGGCATAAATTTTTATGTCAACATTCTTATTATATTGTATGATGAACTGGTTTTCAACCAGTTTTTTTATTATTTGTTTATTTTTTATGTTTTGTGCAAAATAACATTTGAACAGCGGCATATTTTAGTATATAACGCCAAAGAAAATTGTTACCATGGCACAGGAAAAGGAGTTTTAATATGAAAAAGTACAATGTCGGTATCATCGGTGCAACAGGAATGGTAGGTCAGAGATTTTCTCTGCTTCTTGACAAACACCCATGGTTCAATGTAGTATGCGTTGCCGCTTCACCACGTTCGGCAGGCAAAAAGCTCAAGGATGCAGTTGCAGGCAAGTGGAAGCTTTCAGAGCCTCTGCCGGAAGCTATCGGTGAGCTTACAGTTCTGAACGCCGAGGAGGACGTTGAGAAGATCGCTTCAATGGTAGACTTCGTATTCTGCGCAGTTGATATGAAGAAAGACGAGATAAGAGCCCTTGAAGAAAAGTATGCAAAGGCTGAATGCCCTGTTGTATCAAACAACTCCGCACACAGACATACTCCTGATGTGCCAATGGTAATTCCGGAGGTAAACCCTGAGCATATCGAGATAATCGCTTCCCAGAGAAAAAGACTTGGCACAAAGAGAGGATTTATCGCAGTTAAGTCTAACTGCTCACTCCAGTCTTATGTTCCTGCTCTTGCACCTCTTATGGATAAGTATAAGGTAACAAAGGCTCTTGCCTGCACATATCAGGCAATTTCAGGCGCAGGCAAGACATTTGAAAGCTTCCCTGAGATACTTGACAACGTTATCCCTTATATCGGCGGTGAGGAAGAAAAGTCTGAGAAAGAGCCTCTTAAGATCTGGGGTCATATCGAGGGCGACGTTATCGTTGACGCAACAGCTCCGGCTATCACAACACAGTGCCTGAGAGTTCCTGTTTCCGACGGTCACACAGCAGCAGTTTTCGTATCATTTGAGAATAAACCTTCTAAGGAAGAGATCCTTCAGGCTTGGAAAGATTTCAGCGGTGTTCCACAGGAACTTCAGCTTCCAAGCGCTCCAAAGCAGTTCCTTAACTACTTCACAGAGGACGATCGTCCACAGGCTAAGCTCGACAGAAACCTTGAGGGCGGCATGGCAGTTTCTATAGGCAGACTGAGAGAAGATTCACAGTATGACTATAAGTTCGTTTGCCTTTCACACAATACACTGAGAGGTGCGGCAGGCGGAGCAGTTCTGCTGGCTGAACTTCTTGCAGCAAAGGGCTATTTTGACTAATATAACACATATATACGCACGAAAGGAGTGCTGTTTATGAAAAAGACTATTTTCACAGGTGCAGGCGTTGCTATCGTTACACCTATGAACGCTGACGGCTCTATCAACTTTGACAAGCTGGGCGAGCTTATCGATTTCAACATCGACAACGGTACAGACGCTATCATAATCTGCGGAACAACAGGCGAAAGTGCTACCATGACAGATGAGGAGCATATCGAGTGTATCCGCTATGCTGTTGAAAAGACAAATCACAGAATTCCTGTTATCGCAGGCACAGGCTCAAACCATACAGAGTATGCCGTAAACCTTTCTAAGAAGGCTGAGGAGCTTGGAGCTGACGCTCTGCTTTGTGTTACACCTTATTATAATAAGACTTCACAGGCAGGACTTATCGCACACTTCTCCGCTATCGCAAAGGCTGTTACACTGCCTATCATTCTTTACAACGTACCGTCAAGAACAGGTGTGAACATTCTTCCTGAGACCTGCCGTGAGCTTGCAAAGATAGACAATATCGTTGCTATCAAGGCAGCAAGCGGAAACATCAGCCAGATAACACAGGTGGCAGCTCTCTGTGGTGATGACCTTGATATCTATTCAGGCAACGACGATCAGATAGTTCCTATCATGGCTCTGGGCGGAAAGGGTGTTATCTCAGTTCTTTCCAACTGTATGCCATTTGAAACACATGAGATCACACAGCTCTGCCTTGATGGAAAGTACGAGGAAGCAAGAGAAAAGGTATTCAAGACCCTTGGTTTTGCAAAGGCACTTTTCAGCGACGTAAACCCTATCCCTGTCAAGGAAGCTCTTAACCTTATGGGCTTTGAGGTCGGCGAGTGCCGTCTGCCGCTTGTAAGAATGAGCGATGATAAGATAGAAAAGCTGAAAGCGTCAATGAACGCTCTCGGACTTATCAAGTAAAAAAAATACAAAGGGCGGAGAAATTCGCCCTTTATGTTTATAACAAAATTTTAAGGTGTGCTGTAGGGGCGAACAGCGTTCGCCCGTTTCCCTGCACATACTGGTCAATAAATAAAAAGAAAAGGAATGATATAAATGACCAAGATCGCAATATGTGGCGCCTGCGGAAAAATGGGCAGGTTCATATATGACGTTATATCAGAGCGTGACGACTGCACAGTAAGCGCAGGTATCGACAAATTCGGCGAGGCTTATGCAGACTTCCCTGTAGTAAAAGAGCCTGCCGACCTGCCTGAAAAGCCTGATGTAATCATCGACTTCTCACACCCTTCCGCACTGGACGGACTTCTCAGCTATTGCCTTTCAAACGGCACTGCCCTTGTAATAGCTACCACAGGCTATACAGAAGAGGATACAGCGAAGATACACAAGGCTTCCGAGCAGATACCTGTTTTCTTCACATTCAACATGACCCTTGGTATCAATCTTCTTGCAAATCTTGCAAAAACTGCCGCAAAAGTTCTTGGCGGTCAGTATGATATCGAGATAATCGAGAAGCACCATAACCAGAAGATAGACGCTCCGTCAGGCACTGCTATCATGCTTGCAGACGCAATAAACGAGGAGCTTGACAACAAGTATCACTATGTTTACGATCGTCATTCTGTAAGAGCAAAGAGAGAAAAGACCGAGATCGGTATGCACTCTGTCCGTGGCGGCACTATTGTTGGCGAGCATGAGATAATCTTTGCAGGCAGAGATGAAGTCATCTCCCTCAAGCACGAAGCTCATTCAAAGCAGGTTTTCGCTGTGGGTGCAGTGAATGCAGGCGTTTTCCTTTGTGGAAAGCCGGCAGGACTTTACGCAATGAGCGATCTTCTTGCTTCACTTTAATTAAATATCAGATACAGTGGGCGTCCTTGATGTTCCACTATTTCGGAGATCTTTTACACTCTCAGGCTGCTGTTTTATACGGCAGCCTTTTTTTATACAAAAAAATAGCCGTGCGTGATTTTTTCCGCACAGCCATTTCATTACATATTCTTATCAAGCTCCAAAGAAGTTTTCTCACGCTTTGCGAGCTTTTTCCATTGTGCTTTGTACTCTGCATAGACCATTTTCCACTCGGCTTCATCAGGAACATATCCACCGAAGCAGGTCTTTTCAAAAAGATCTATAAGACCACCAAGCTCAACTCCACGCCTCTTAACAAGATATTCTCTTATCATTTCAGGCGTGTATCCCGATAGCTTATCATTAGAAGATATGGTCAAAAGCCTTACCACCCGCCTGTAAAGCCTTATGACCTTTTCTCCGTTATCTCTGAATTTAAGTGACAGTCGGAAAAATACCTCGATAATTCTGTTAAGGAACACGAAAACCACAAGCACAAACGCTACACCGATAAACAGTGCGATCCTGCTGAAATAGCTTACAAAAGTTGAAACATCAAAGTTCGTACCATTTGCACTGTAGTCACGCTGATAGCCCGGAACTGTCGGGTCAAAAGTCATCCAGCCAATGCCTGTGATAAAGACCTCAACGAACGCATGAGCATGGCTATCTCTTACCACAAACTCTCCACGTTCGTTCTTTTCATATGCTGCAAAGCCCTCAACATACCTTGCTGGAAGTCCCAGCATTCTCGCCATAAGCGTCATGCTTGTGGCATAGTTCGTGCAGTTTCCACGCTTACTCGTGAAAAGAAAATATGCGATAGACTCATCGTCAGGCTCATACTCGTTATCGTAAACATAGCCGTTCTGCTCAAAATAATCCACAAGCGCCTGAGCTTTCTCATAATCATTTTTACAGTTTTCCGTTATGCTCTTTGCAAGAGCCTCCATTTTTCCACCTTTATCGTCATATGCAGAAACGTCTGTGTACAACGCATATATCTTATAAATATTCCGCGCTTGATTTGATGTGACATCTCCGTTTGTCAAACCATAAGAAAGCAGCAGTTTGAACTGATTTTCAGTCATATCAAGATTTGCCGCAGCCTGTCTTTCGCTCTCCGTTTCAGGGATATACTCAAAGCTAATGCCAAGCTTATTTCCTGCGGTGTCATATGGTCTGTAGACCTCGCTGTGAGTTGTTTTGATATAAACGTTGTTCTCCCCTGGGGTTATCATCAGTGGAGCAGGGATATAGCTAGGGGCAAAGCTGTCGCTGAACTGATTCATGACTGCCTTTTCACTGAACAGATCATCAGGAAACTGTGACCTGTCCACGCCAAGATCCTTGGTGTAATCCTTATCTGCAAGTGACTTTGCTATGCTGTAAACATAGCTCGGTGAGTTCACCTCGTTGTCACCGTAAAGATGAACATTTTTGTCAAAATCAAAATCGTAGAAGCTATCGTCTGTTACCCACTTCTCGTTTCTGAAAAGGTCAAAGGATTGTCTGCGGAGGTAAATGACCTGTTCATCAGAGGTTGTGGTGAAGTTGAAAAGTATCTCGCCCGTTGCGTCTGCGCCAAATCTTGGGGAAGACTCATCACTAAGATTGTCATATGTGCCACTGCTTTTGATATTCACATCAAAGAAGTTGCTGTTTTTTTCAAGATAAGATGTCTTTGAGGAAGTCGGCATAAGCATTGCAAGCGCACCCACAAGGGTAACGAAAACCGCCGATGCCGCCACATAAGAGCCGTTTATGACAAGGTCATGCTTGCTCTCGTCTGAAACAAGTCTGCTGTGCACCATAAGTGCAATAAACACGGTGAGCATTATGGTTATGTCAAGAGTATCCATTGAGTCGGCACGCTTTCCGTAAATAAAAAACGGAAAAAGCACAACGAGCATCGTTCCAAAGCTTCTATAGCGCACAATGGTGAAATAGTAAAGCACCGAAATGATAAAGAAGCCTAGTCCCACAAACAGAAAGTAGAAATATTCATCTATCTGACCTATCTCCTGCCTGTTTACATAAAACCAATTGATAAATGATTTTCCAGAATGTTCAAATCCAGCACGAAGAAGCTGAAAGCCCAAAAACAGCACTGCCACCATAAGGGCGGTATAGACAAGACCTCTCAGGACTTTTTTCGGCTTCAGCCACTCAAAAAGAGCGAACAGCAGACATTCATAGACCACATATCCAAAAGTATAAAGTCTGACATTGTCTACAAGATAGGTCTTAAAGATTATGTTCATGACCACTGCTCCAAGGAGCAGCGGCAAAGCATATTTTGAAAGAATATTCACAAGGGTGTTTTTTATCTGAGCAGTTTTAGTATTCAAAAGCCACACCCCCTATGTCATTTTACGAAACTCGAAAGTTTCGTCTACAAGCCACATATTTTCTGTCTGCTTATCAAGGCCGCTAAGACGTGTCACTACAAAAGAGCCGTTAAATTCTTCTATAAGAGAAGAAAATTCCCCCTGAGAAGTCGCCATGCAGGCTGTGAAGCATATAGGAGCTGTCTTGCCTATCTCATGAGAAAAGGCAAAACGCTTTTCCTGCGGATATGGTGCTATTGCCGCAAGGTCGTTTTGAAGCTCTATTATATCACCTGTCTGCTTTATTTTCATGCTTTTCCAGCCGTCAAGATAATAATTATACTCACTCTCAAAGCCCTCCATGATAAGCATTGAAAGCATTGCAAGGCTCGCTTCGACTATATTATCAATATTCATAGCAAACATAGGGTCATGATTTTCGCTTGGTATATCAAGGAAAAACGCCTGACTTGAAGCCGTGACCTTTTCATCAAGGCGCACCATAAGCTCGTCACGCTTTGAAGAAAGCTTCCAGTTTATTCTTTTCAGCGGGTCGCCTATCTCATACTGTCTGTGGTCATAGCCCGGAACGCCTGTAAGACCAAGTGCATTTTCATCTGATTCGCTTTCATTATCGTCAAATGAAGCGTTCTCGGTAGTTGCTTTAAGAAGCTCTGTTTGAGAGCCAGTGTCAGGGATATTCGGCATTATCTTTATTTTTCCCACGGCTTTTTCATAACGTGAACTGTCAAGGTGCAGGGTGATTATTCCAAGATAGTCATGCAAACGTATGCTTTTTATTTTCACTGTGCCAAGACCTGCATAGCGTGTTTTCAGCTTAACGCTGACGCTTTGCTGTCTGCCGCCTGCCACGATAGTTTTAAATTCAAGTGGGCTTACAGCACCGATATTATCTGAACACTCTGCCGTTACCTCAACAACGCATGAGGGAATAATGCGTATTGCATTTAAAAGCATTATGTCAGCGTCAAACTCCTCGTTCTTTGCACTTATTTCTGTGGAAAGCTTTATGGCTGCCACAAGTTTACGCTTGGTAATGAGAAGTGCCGCAAGAGATATCACAAAGGCTATAGCTAAAAGGTAAAGCACAAGCGTACCACCGCTTCCGTTTATATAAACTCTAAGCAGAATCGCCACCGCCACGCAGGTAAGATAACCTAAAAGATTTTTCATGGGGTCATATCCTCTATTTCTCTATTGCGTCAGGTGATTTTACTGTAAGAGCGATATTTTCAAGAGCTTCCCTTTCATTTTCAAAGGCGGATTTGCCTTTTGGAGAAAGCATAAGTCTATGTGCAAGAACGTCAGGCATAACAGCCTTGACATCATCTGGCATGACAAATCCTCTGCCCTGAACAAAGGCATAGGCTTTTGAAGCTTTGAGCAGTGCGATGCTTCCACGGGGAGAAACGCCAAGCTTTACATAATCTGAATTTCTTGTTGCGGTAACAAGGCTCAGGATATATTTTCTCACGGAAAGCTCTGCGGTTACATTTTCAGCGTAGCCCATAAGCTCACGGACGTTTTCAAGGGTCATGACAGGCTGGATATTCTTTGCAAAGCCTGATCTTTCGGCTCTTGACATGATATCAAGCTCATCATCATATGAGGGATAGCCCATTGATATCTTCATAAGAAATCTATCCATTTGGGCTTCAGGCAAATGATAGGTGCCGTAAGTTTCCACAGGGTTTTGTGTGGCAAGCACCATAAATGGCAATGGAAGTTCATGAGTTTTACCGTCAATGGATATCTGATGTTCTTCCATGACTTCAAGCAAGCTTGACTGAGATTTTGGGGAGGCTCTGTTTATTTCGTCTGCCAAGAGGAAATTGCACATTGCCACACCCTCCTTATACTCAAGTTCATGAGTTTTCTGGTCTATCATAGAAAAGCCAACGATATCGGACGGCATAACGTCAGGGGTAAGCTGGATACGGTTATATTTGCCGTCCACTGACCTTGCAAGGGCTGATACAAGCTGAGTTTTGCCTACTCCAGGCACGTCTTCGATAAGAACATGACCGCCGCAAAGCATGGCTGTGATTATTTTAAGCACAGAGTCGGTCTTGCCGACGATAACTTTTTCGATATTATCTGTGAGAAGTTTTACCTTTTCGTTCAATTTTTTTATCCCCCTTTTTATCAGGTGTTCTGTTTGGTGTGAGCGACATCATTTTTCTTTTTAAAAGCACCACATTTTCGATACCTGTGGTATGCGGGAACATATCAACGGGCTGGATAAGCTGTGCTTTATAGCCTATTTTTGCAAGAAGCTTCAAATCACGCTCAAGAGTTTCTATTTTACAGGAAACGTAGACTATCTTTTCAGGTCTAAGTTTGCCCAAGGCTTCAACAAATTCTTCTGTAGTGCCTGCTCTTGGAGGGTCAAGGAAAACTGTATCACAACTCTCTCCTACATCTGCAAGCTTTGTCATGAACTCGCCTGCGTCCTCATTATAAAACCTGATATTGTCAAGCTTATTGAGCTTGGCATTTGAAACTGCGTCCTTTACGGCTTCGGCATTAAGCTCAATGCCTGCCACGTCTGCACCGCTTTTTGCAGCGATAAGACCGATAGTACCTGTTCCGCAATATGCGTCGATAACTTTATCGCCTTTTTTAAGCTCAGCACAGGAAACTGCTTTAGAATAGAGCTTTTCGGTCTGCTCGGGGTTTACCTGATAGAAAGAATGAGGTGAAATTCTGAACTTACAGCCGCACATCTCGTCGGTGATATAGCCTTTGCCGTACATTATAATATCACGGTCGCCCAAAGTAAGAGGAACTCTGCCTTTATTAACGTTTTGAATGATAGTGGTTATATACGGGTGTTTCTCGGTGATAGCTTTAACGAAATTTTTCTTTGCAGGAAATATGGGGGTAGCTGTAACTAGCACGAGCATTACCTCGCCTGTTGTTTGGGAGGTACGGATAAGGGTATGCTTAAGAAGACCCTGATCACTTTCCTCGTTATATGGAAGGATACGGAAGTCAACCATAAGTTCTTTAAGGGTAGCGACTATTTGCTGTGCTCTTATATCCTCCAAAAAGCAATCGTCAGTTATTACCATGCTATGGGTAGAGGACTGATATACTCCTGAGACGATACGCTTTGAGCTATTGACCTTATAGACAGTTTGGACTTTATTTCGATAATTATAGGGGTCGTCCATAGTTATTATCTGCTGAGGTCTGCAAAAGCGGCTCAACATTCTATCGGCTTTTGCCTGCTTCCATTCTATTTGCTGGGCGTAGACCTTATCCAACTGACAGCCGCCGCAGCGTTTAAAGCAGCTACATTTTTTCTCGCCCGTTGACTTATCGATAGTGGTATGTTTATTCATCACATTTACTCTTTTCATTATGTATAAATTTTATTTTAAGTATACCATTTTATATGAATAATGTCAACAAAGGCGGTTATAACAATTAAATTTAGCAGTATGCTCATGGGGTATAGCTAAGGTGTGTCGGTATAAATATTCAATTTTCAAGCTTCAGACGGAGTGCAGGAAGTGCTTTTTTGTGCGATCAGAACCTCTCATCGTGTTCACCTAACTCACGTTGACAAAATGTTTCCTCATACACTGTCGCTCCGCAAGGTTTCCGATTTGTGGTGAAACCTCTTCTACTTATACACGAAAAGTGGGTATTTTGTTGCAGAAAAAATGCAACAATTGCAGAAATGTTGCCAAATTAAATTATAAATCATTTGTTTGCACAAATTTCGGGTGTATGAATTGGGGAGATTGACGGGAAACACATGAAAAATGTATAGTATTTGGGTATAAAAATACCGCCCGACCTTAGTCAAGCGGTTACTTGTATTATTCAATATCGATTATCGGCTCCCACCGATAATGTCCGTTGCACTCTTTGTTAGTGCAGACAAAGTAATGTGCCTTATCTGCTGTTGTATTCACAGGAACATAGTAGCCGTTATGGCAAACAGGACACTCAACTTTTTCGCCTTTTTTTAACTTTGTGAGAATATCATTTTCTTCTGCCATGAACATAGCCCCCTTTTCTCCAGTTAAACTCAGGATAAACGTCTTTTACTGCAAGCTTTGAACATCACGCACAGCACTTGCTGTGGTCTGAGCGGATAACGCACACCCTAAGTCCTGCGTTGAAACGAAAATTGACTCACACGCTCACGTGGAGCGTGACCGCCTCGCCGTAGCGGAGCAGTAAAAATTATTAAATTTTTATGCCTTTTGATTTAGCCTCTTCTTCTTCAGCTAAATAATCTTCGTAAGCTTTCTTTACTTCGTCCGGTGCATTTGGGGATATGCCGCATAATCCGTCATCATCAAATTCCGCATAACCCCACCATATTGGCATTTCTCTCATATTATCACATTCCTTTTAAACTAATATATTTTTTTAAGCTAGCTTAACTATTTCTCGGGAAAATTTCAACTCACACGCTCACTTGGAGCGTGACCTCAACACAAGATACATCACTACATCTATCCCTGCATTTCAACTCACACGCTCACGTGGAGCGTGACGTGCAGAGGACTAACCGCTCCCATAAGACCAGAATTTCAACTCACACGCTCACGTGGAGCGTGACCAAGACGAGGTGATTAAATGTCAGCAACAGCTTTCATTTCAACTCACACGCTCACGTGGAGCGTGACCTTCTTTGTTTCACCGTCAGTCTTGTATATGTTATTTCAACTCACACGCTCACGTGGAGCGTGACCTGGAGAGTGGTGCGCAGGATATCAACTTTATCCATTTCAACTCACACGCTCACGTGGAGCGTGACGCAAAAGAATATTTGCAGAACGCCTATAAAATCATTTCAACTCACACGCTCACGTGGAGCGTGACCAAAAAGACTATCCCAATCACAATTAGTTGAATATTTCAACTCACACGCTCACGTGGAGCGTGACGCTCTCCTCAAATTTTCCCTTTGCCAAATCATAGGCATTTCAACTCACACGCTCACGTGGAGCGTGACTGTTAAGAACGCAAAGGCTTTCAACGAAGTAGTTATTTCAACTCACACGCTCACGTGGAGCGTGACTATTTGTACTGTTGTAAACGTTGAATAGCGTGAAATATTTCAACTCACACGCTCACGTGGAGCGTGACGTACACATACATATATACATACAAACATATACATTTCAACTCACACGCTCACGTGGAGCGTGACAAATTTCTTGAAGAATAAATCATCAATTATATAAATTTCAACTCACACGCTCACGTGGAGCGTGACATATAAAATGTTCAAATTTTAAAGATGATGATTATTTCAACTCACACGCTCACGTGGAGCGTGACTTAATCAACAATTGATAAAAATTAAGCATTATAATTTCAACTCACACGCTCACGTGGAGCGTGACAGCATTAGTAAAGAACCATGTACAAATCCTTATATTTCAACTCACACGCTCACGTGGAGCGTGACAATACAATAATATGCACTATATATTGTGTGTGCATTTCAACTCACACGCTCACGTGGAGCGTGACAAAATAACGGTTTTTTCTGTTATGTGGTTGAATACATTTCAACTCACACGCTCACGTGGAGCGTGACTCGTCCGACAAAATCAAGAAATGGAGTTGACAAATTTCAACTCACACGCTCACGTGGAGCGTGACATGACGCTAAAAATATAATCAATGGCACAAAAAGATTTCAACTCACACGCTCACGTGGAGCGTGACTCGGTTTCATTGACCTTATTTAATTGGGAAGTTATTTCAACTCACACGCTCACGTGGAGCGTGACTGTTTTCAACAACTAAAGTGTCACCTTCGATAGATTTCAACTCACACGCTCACGTGGAGCGTGACCTTCGGGGTAGCAGTTAGGTCTTTGTGGCTTTTCATTTCAACTCACACGCTCACGTGGAGCGTGACGATAACATCTGAAATCAGATTGCCGTACTTATCATTTCAACTCACACGCTCACGTGGAGCGTGACTATTTAGCAATAGCGGCTGAGTGTTGGTGTGAAATTTCAACTCACACGCTCACGTGGAGCGTGACAAAATTGTCGGACGAAGATTGTGACCGACTGGCATTTCAACTCACACGCTCACGTGGAGCGTGACTTAACAACGATCTCGTTGTCTGCTGACAGTTTAATTTCAACTCACACGCTCACGTGGAGCGTGACAAAGAAACAGGTACAGCCGCAGGCTACTACTTTATTTCAACTCACACGCTCACGTGGAGCGTGACGTGCTGAGGGCATAGAGCTTCTGCCAAGCAAACTATTTCAACTCACACGCTCACGTGGAGCGTGACGGGAAAAAGATGAATGAGATTATAATAAGTATCATTTCAACTCACACGCTCACGTGGAGCGTGACTTGCGATGAAATCTGCATACAGCATCAGAATTTATATTTCAACTCACACGCTCACGTGGAGCGTGACGTGATAATTGTATCGCTGCCCTTGAAATATTTAAATTTCAACTCACACGCTCACGTGGAGCGTGACGCCAGTTGGATAAACAAAATAGTGGCAAAATTTGATTTCAACTCACACGCTCACGTGGAGCGTGACATATGCTTGGCATATTTCTCATTTGAAAAAATATATTTCAACTCACACGCTCACGTGGAGCGTGACTTCATCAAAAAGCTCAGCGACGAGATTACAAAAATTTCAACTCACACGCTCACGTGGAGCGTGACGCTCTCCTCAAATTTTCCCTTTGCCAAATCATAGGCATTTCAACTCACACGCTCACGTGGAGCGTGACGTTATCGTACAGGGCAGGACAGACGAAAAGGGCGATTTCAACTCACACGCTCACGTGGAGCGTGACCCTTGATGTTGTGTATATCTGGTGCTTGCTCAACGTGATGCGGACTTATTTTTTTATTTAATGGGTATCGGTTTGATTTTGTTCACTGTGCGTTCACAAATAGCATGGCATTTTCATGCGAACTTACTAGGGATTTGTGGATCACTTGGGGTACGCTGGTCAAAATATTAGGACGCCTTCAGGGTCATAGGTCTCTTTGGTGCCGTAGTGTTCTATTCTATGCTTCCAATTGTTTCCTAAGTAATATATCCGCAGACTATCATGCTTTGGGTCTATTATTTTCAGAAGTTTATCTTTCACTTTCAGAAAAGTGCCATAGTCAACGTCTATTTCAAACACGCTGTTCTGCACTCGCTGACCATAATTTTGACACTCTTTCGACACTTTTCTCAGCCTTGTTTTACCCTTATTATCTGTTGTTGATACATCATAGCTTACTAAGGTCATCATTTATATCACCTCTATTTCAGCAAATAGTTCGGGTACTCATCTAGCTCGCCACGGATATATTTTGCGAGAAGCGAGCTTTGCACATATGGGAGTAGCCCTTGCTGTATCTTTTCGCCCAGATATGGGTGGACTATGCTTGTGCGCTTACGCTCCTGCCATGCGGTGAGGACTTTTTTCTTGCCCTCTTTGGAGAGGTATACTGCGCCACTGACCTGAGTTTCAAAGTCCTCGGGCTTTATCATTTTCAAGTTTATCATGGTAAGCACAAGTCGCTCCACCACGCAACGAAATTCCTCTACAAGGTCGCAGGACAGGCTGCTTCTGCCTGAACGCAGGGCGTGGTAAAAGCCGAGGCAGCTATCAAGTCCTACGCTTTCAAGGGCTGATGTATATGATGAAATTGCGATAGTATACAGAAACGAGAGCATGGCGTTTACTCTGTCGAGGGGTGGGCGTTTGGTGCGGTTGGCAAGGTAAAAATCTTCTTTTTGGTGGAGTATCAGTCGGTCAAATATATCAAAATATGCCTTTGCACAGCTTCCCTCTATACCCATGATGATATCTTTATCGGCAGTTTCATAGACGGTCTTTATGCCGTTTTCAAGATATTTTATACAATCTGTAAGCTCTCCGTCACTGTTTATATCCGGGTTATCGTGGAGCGAACGTCTGATAAGATAACGTGTATTTGAAAGCTTTGCGGCGACAGTATTCCTGATAAGGTCGAGCTGAGGAATAGAAAAAAGCTCAAACTGCTCTTTTCGCAGATAGACGTTGCCCTTTGTTTTGCCCTGAACTCTTGCGAGAAATTTACCTTGAGGAGAAATAAAATTAACGGCTATGCCATATTCTGCACACTTGCCCATAAGCGCAGGTGAACAGCCCGAATAGCTGAAAATATAGATATCCTCGATATTAGTAAAAGGCACACGGAACTTCTCGCTGTCCTCTGCCCTGCACACTATGTTTTCACCGTCAAGTGTGAGGTAGGCAGTTTCTTCGAGAATATAAAGTGAATTGAGCAGTTTACGCATTGTTTTCGCCTCCGTTCATGGAGAAAATCGTATTTTTCACGCTATATTTCTTCACTTTTGGAAAGCACATATCCGACAGTGAACAGCCTGAACATTTCTGACCTTTTACACGCTTTGGGATAATATCCGCTGCAAGTATCTCACGCATTTTTCCAAGATAGTCGCAAAGCATTTTATCATACTCTGCGCCCTGAGTATCAAAGGGCAATTCTGATCGTCTGCGCACATCTGCATAGTACAGAAAACATCGGCTATTGCAATGAAACACGTTATCCACGCAAAGCTTCTGCGCATAGACTTGTATAGCGTCGGTCTGATTGAACTCCCCTGATTTGGGTCTGGTGGGTTTATACTCCACAATTTCCACACGGAATGTGCCGCCCAGGGTATCTATATAGTCGCCGCATTTGTCACGGACGAACTCGATACAATCTACAACTCCGAAAATATTGTACTTAGGGTCATCGTTATACACTGCCACGTCACTTCGGACGATCTTACGCTTATTTTCAAAGTTACGCTCGCCGCTGTGGACGTTCTCATGGAGGAGGTTTGCTTTGACGACAAAGGCGTTTTCAGCCCAGTCGTCATTAACTTCTAAAAGAGCAAACCTGCGTGGACAATACATATAATGCTGTATGTCACGGATATTGATAGTTACATCTTCGCTCATCAGAGCTTTTCAATAAGGGTAACACCCTCAGGCATATCCTTATCTATGGAGATATCATAGTCTGAGTAATGTCTTGGAGTTGTCACGCCGTCTTTGAGCTTAACTGACACCTTGTCAAAGAGGATATGTGCAGGGGCATTGCCCAGGGCGGAGTCATGCTTGAACACGATAAGCTTACGCATACAAAGCTTTCCTCTTGCGGCGCTTCTGTCATGCTCGAACATATTGATAATAGATGTCCAAAGAAGCTCAAGGTCGTCCTCACTAAAGCCTGTTATCTTCTGAGCGAGCATTGCGGAAACATAGCCCTCGCCACGATAGAGAGCATATGGGATTATGCTCTTTTTGCCCATTTCGGTCTCACCGCTCTGCTGTCTGTCTTCTGTTGTTCTTGCCTGTCTTGTGATTGTGATATCCTGAGCAAAAACAGGGTCGATACTTCTTGCAAAGTTGAGCTGTACAGGACCTCTTACAATGCCGCACGGGTCATCGCCTGTACTCATTACTGCACCGAAAGTTCTTACGTCAAAGTAGTTCTGACAGATATAGTCACGAGCCTGCTTAACGTCATCAGGATTCTTGCCTTTCTGCTTTGTGGCAAGGCCAAGGGTATTATAAGCTTCGGTGAACTTTGTATTGAGGGCTTTGTCTGCCTTGATAAGGATATTGTAGCCTGCTTCGCCCTCTTTGGTAAGCTCCACAAAGTTTCTTATCTTCCTTTTAAGGCACACGTCTGTAACGATACCGAGGCTTGTTTCGGGGTCTGTTCTAGGCATATTGCCTGCATCAGGGTCGCCGTTTGGGTTGCCGTTCTCAACGTCAAAAAGCATTACAAATTCATACCTGTTCTTGATTGCATTTTCCATAATATTTCGTCCTTTCTTTATTCTTCTGATTTTGCTTCAGGTTTAACTTCAGAATTTTCTTCCGGCTTATCTTTTGACTTTTTTGTGTAAAGATCTCTATACTGCTGTGCATAACCTACAATAAATCTGCCCTGATCGTCATTTGAAAGAGTCTGAGGGAACTCACCATTCAGATCATCTATTATCTCAAGGCACTTATCATTGTAGTAATTACGAAGTTTAGGATTCTCAAACTTTTTCAAATGATTTTGTGAAAGCGAATAGAGTTTAGGAAATACAGTTGCAGGTCTTGAACAAGCTGATGAGAAATAAGTATCTTTGATAGTTGTGTTAATTGTTGCCTTTGAAGAATCCTGCTGGATCTTTTCAAGCACTGCGAAAAGTCTTCCGCAGAGATAAGCCTGATTTTTGTTTTCAAGGTCTAATGACATTTTGATCTCCTCCTTATTTTGTTTACGGTTTATGCAGCCCTTTATCAAGCCTGCCCTTGTATCATTGAGTTTTATAAAATGGTTGTTCTCCTCGTCGCTGTCGGTCTTGACCCTTGTTATTACTGTGGAAAGCAGTTCATCAGGGTATCTTGTGCCTTTGAGTATTGCTTCAAAAAGTGCGGCGGTGAGAGGTGACGGAACTTTTTCTTTGGACGATTTTGGTGAGATAAGCTCACGCTTGATACGTTCAATGCTTACTTGATGCTGACCCTCAGTAAATGAGATATCCTGCTGATGTTTGAGTACATTGTCAAATATCCTGCCGAACTTATCGTGGAAGATGAACTTCTGGGATATTCTTGAACTGTTTGGGGTAAAGCCTGCAACGTAAAATTCTACGTTAGGGTCATAAGGCATATCGGCTGTCCTGCCCTGTTTAAGCTGGGTCATGACAGTGTTTATGTTTCGGTCGGCTTCGGTCACAACGGTTTTATTTAATTCGTCCTCAAATCCGCTGAACATACCGGCAAACATATTGCATTCTTCTGCATCGTTCTTCTTCATTGCGAAATAGACTATTGTCATATCGTCAAAAGTCTTGTAATGGCTTCTGTCAGCAAGCAGAGAATTAAGCGCAGAGGTATACATTTTCATGGCTTTCTCAGAAACATTGCTGTTGTAGGACTGCTTCTTGCCATAGGACTCAAAGGCAGATTCTTTCATTCCAACGAGAACACAGCCTGAGGACATTCCGCCTTTGATACCCTTTATTTTATCATGGATACGGGCTTGCGGGAGCTTCTCACCAAGAATGGAACAGGTGGATAGTTCGGTATCGTCACTGTCGCTGTCGGCGTTAAGCTGGGCGAGATAATCCTCATAGGCGGCTTTGAATTTACTGTCATTGTGAAGCTTAGTTTCAGGAGAGCCGTCAAGTCCAAACTCATAGTAGGAGCTTGAATACTCCTTGCCTAGGGCAAGAAGGTGTGGGTTTTGGGTTTCCTGCTCAGGTTCCCATGTACGGATAAAATTAAGATAGGCTTTGCAAATAGGTGAGTCGATATTCTCAAAGAACTTCTCATTCCATTCGCAAAAGCATTTGTGTGATTTTGCCGCTTTGTTGGTAGCGTCTGTAGGGGTCAAAGTTCCTTTATCATAGTTCAGACCGAATATGTAGAGTGGTCTGTGTTCGATCGTGTTTTTGTCTATGCCCGGTTTCTGCGTTCTTACGGGAAGCTGTTCCATTACTGGATCATAGACTGTTTTTGTCTTTTTATTTTTCAGAGGGATAATTCGGGGTACTCTCAAATCGTTTATTGCGGCTATCTTGCCCTCGGGGGTAAGAAGAATTTCAAAGTGTATGGCTTGCTTACAATAGCCTGCAGGAGTTTTATTCTCCTGCAAAGCACTGTAATCACACAAGGCTTTTATCAGCATTTAATCTCCTCCCTGTATTTTGCAACGTCGATAACGCCGTCTATCATATGCGGACGGTAGTAAACTGCGTCGGCCTTGTCAGAAAACTTCGGGGCATTCCAATCATTATTGACAGGCTTGCCTCCGTCCTCAAACTTCATGCCGTAAAGCATAAAGCCAAGGTCTTTATCTCCCATATTTTGCGGTGCTATCTGTGTAAGGTCAAAGTCGTCAACAAGTTCAATACTCTTTATTGCAAATTCACGGCAGCCAAGGCAGGGCTGTCTGAAATGCTGGCCGTTTCTGAGACGTCTGAGCATTATGTTATAATGCTTTTCATCGGACTCGTCGGGGTGGTCTGATTTAAGATAGGTGCGCTCAAACGTGAACTCGATACCGTATTTCACATTTTTCAACACCATTGCCGCACGCTGGCTTCGTATCTCCGAGGTGTACATCTCGGCTGAGCCTCCGCCTTTCATTTGCTGTTTCACTGATGATAACAGCAGCTTATCTTTGACCTCGTTTCGTCGGATATTTGTAAACTCGATAGGGTTGAACACCACTATTTTGTTTATCTGATAGCGCACGGCAGGCTTCCAATAAATTGATTTGATAAGTCCCTCCAGTGCGCTTGGTGTGGGTACGTCATAACTTACCCTCTCAACTTTCATTTCAGGTCTTGCAAAGCAAGCGTAGTCACCTGTCACGATGATCTTAAAACCATAGCTCATTTTTACATCACTCCTTTTAAACTTATATTAGTATTTGGTACATTGCTTTCGCTCTACATATAGAATACACCATTATGAATAAAATGTCAATAGTCTTCATGTATAAAAAAAGTGTCGGATTTTCGGCATATTTCACAATTCTTTGTTCAGTGGTTTGTGGCATAAAAACGTTGACTTTTTAAAATAATGTTTGTATAATATATTTGTCTATGCTTTACGCATATGTGAGTTGAAAAATATTCGTATTCGGTACGATATGGAATGCAGCAAGTGGCAGACTGTCTTGGTGGCAGCCTGCCATTTGTTTTAGATAAAATAATCCTGCATTGCGGCTTGGGTGTTCAAACCTGTTTCATTATTATAATAGCTCTGATTTTCAAGAATGAATATACCTGTGCCGTGATCGTTAAGCACACCCTGTGAATAGAGATCTTTGAAAACGTTCATATAGACGGACACTGAATATTTCTGCAATGCTCTTCTTACTGACATATCACAATTACGCAAGGTTTCAACAAGTTCATGGCAAGTCTGGTCGTTAGGATCGTCGATAACGATAGAGATAGTGTCTGCGGAGATGTATTCAAACTGCATTGCATAGCTTCGGAATGGTATGCTATATGGTGACATCAAGCCTTGGCGGTCGAATGAGTTGCTTTGTTCGTTATATTTCGCAATAGAGTTTTCAGCTATACGACTTTGGTTGAAGTTGAAAATTCCGTCGTAGTATTCTTTAATACAATCATAGGAAGTTATGTCTTGGTACTTTTCCAGTAAACCTTTAGTCTTGTTAATTCGCATGGCAAGGTCGCTTCCCTTGCGGTATGTTTCGTCAATGTCAAAAACGTACACATAGCCCTTGTCATCTTTACCCTCACGATTACATCTGCCCCCTGCCTGCAAAATACTGTCTAATCCTGAAAGCTGGCGGAAAACTGTGTTAAAGTCAAGGTCAACGCCTGCTTCTACAAGTGAAGTTGAAACTACTGTGATATGCTCGCCATTTTCAAGCTTATTTCTTACTACTTCTATGACACGGCTTCTGTGGGCTGGGGTCATATTGGCGGAAAGGTGATATTTTTCACCTTGAACAAGGTTGTAAAGCTCTGCCGCTGTTTTCTTGGCATTCACAACGATCAGGGCATTTTTACACCGAGAGGCATTTTCTGCAATGGTTTCAAGAGTGGTTTTGCCCATGTCTTTATATTCGCATTTCTTGAAATACTTAAAATTGGTTCGGTCGGTAACAAGCTTATTATAGTTCACATCAGGCAGGAACTTATCAAAAAGCTTAGAATAATCGGGCATTGTGGCGGAGAGAAAAAGGGGTTCGCTGTTAAGATACTTTGTTATATAGCCCACAGCTTTAAGGCAGGGGCGAAGAAGTTCTGTTGGAATAAGGTGTATTTCATCAAAAACTATCACGCTGTCACGGAGATTGTGGAGCTTTCGCAGTGCTGAGCCTTTATAATGGTATATGGATTGGAAAAATTGCACGCTTGTGGTGATTATAAGTGGTGCGTCCCAATTTTCGCAGGTCCTTTTGAGCTTCTCTGCGGTTTTCTTTTCTTCCTCTGTGTTGCCGTCATAGGAATAGTTTGAATGATGCTGTAGGACAGGGAGAACGTCGCCGAACATTTTTTCAAACTTATTAGCGGTCTGTTCTATTATACTTGTGTAAGGTATGACGTATATGATTCTCTTCTTTCCGCTCTCTAAGGCTAGTTTCAAACTACATAAGGTTTTTCCGCTACCTGTTGGCATATCAAGAATTGAAATATGACTTTTATTGACCGAATTATCAAAAGCTTGTTGCTGGATACGGCTTCTTGCTTGCCTTAATGGAGTATTTGACGGCATATCACTTAATTCTCTGTTCAGTTTATCAAGTGCCTTTTCAAAATCACCGCTCATGCCACGTTCAACATTTTTATTGCAAAATATTTCGGTATCGAGAAAGTCTGCGTCTGTCAGGCAAGAGAACACGTACTTGGTGAAAAAGGCGTAACGCTCGATACGTTCGGTGGGGTCTTTTGTAGAAAGCAGTTCATTTAATGGCGGTGTTATTTCTTCCTGAGTTAGGGTGGCAAATTCTATTTCAGTGGCGTATGCACTGTAGTCACTATCGCCTGTATATTCGTCCGCTCTTTTTAGTGTACCGTTTAGGGTCGGGCTGTCCGAGTTGTCTGCGCTTGTGCCGCCGTCCATAAGTCCTGTGTGGTGTCCTGCGATGCAATACTCCATAAGGGGTGCAAAACAATCGTTTTTATCTGCAAGTATTTTATACTCTATAGCTCCGCAGGCAGCATGGCTGAATTTTACTTTGTCATCATCAAGCCGTTTCTGAAAGTTAAGAGCATACTTACCTATATCGTGATACAGGCTCGCTTTTTTCGCAAGGGGTTTCAAAAGATCTACTGAAAAGTCCTCCGCCAATTTGCTTACGCCTATAAGGTGGGCTTTTACAGTTTGCCTTTCACCGTCCTCACGGGTGTGTGCGTAATATTCCATGGTCATTCCTCCTTTTTTGATAGACAGATCTATTTTTGTATTTATTATAGCATACAATTTAATACTTGTGGGGAAAATTTTTGTACACATAAACAAATATTTGTACAAATTGTTATATTTTTATTATAATACATTATAATATATAGGTCAACATAAAGCATTCGACATTTTGAAAATTTGACTTGATTATTATTTAAAAATGTGTTAAAATTAAACTATAAGTAAATTTGCATTTTTTTAAAATGTTATGAGAGGAATTTATATGAAGTACAGACTTTTATACAATAAGATCACAGTAGTGGCTCTTTCGGCGATGTTGTCGCTGAGTGCTGTATCATGCGGTAAGCTTGACGCGAGCAAGCTTGACGGAAACGCTTTGACCGTGACCGAAACCGAGAGCAAAGCGGAAGTCAAAAAAACTGAGGACAGCTCCAGCAAAAAAGCGGTCGAGGTGAATGAAGAAGAAAAGGAACAGCCAAGCTACACCTGCTCGCTGGTTTGCGTGGGCGACAACCTTATACACGACAACATTTATAATGAGGCGTTAAAGCTTGGCGGTGGTGAAAAATATGATTTCACGCAGGCTTATGAACACGTTACAAAGTACATAGAAGGCACTGATGTGGCTATAATCAATCAGGAAACGCTTGTTACAGACAGCGTTGAACCACAAAGCTATCCTATGTTCGCATCGCCAACTGCTGTGGGCGACAAAATAGTTGACATGGGCTTCAATGTGGTTTCTATGTCAAACAATCATGTTCTCGACCAGGGTGAAGAGGGGCTTATAAGCTCTCTTGATTACTGGGACACAAAGGGCATTGTGCATTACGGTGCTTATCGTTCGCAGGAGGACGCTGACACTATCAAGACCATGGAAGTCAACGGCATAAAGTTCGCTTTTCTGGGATACATGGAGCACACAAATGGTAATTATCTCAGCGGTGACGGTGCTCAGGTGATATATCTTGATGAAGAGGACAAGATAAAGGCTCAGATAGAAGAGGCTGACAAAATGGCGGACGTTGTTGTGGTTTCATGTCATTACGGCACAGAGATACAGAACGAGCTTAACGAACAGCAGACGGAGATAACGCCTAAGCTTGTGGAGTGGGGTGCTGACCTGATAATAGGCACGCAGGCGCACACTATCAGCACTTGCGGATATCTTGACAATCCTGAGGGCGGACAGGCTTTCGTTTACTACGGTTTGGGCAACTTTATTTCGACTATGTATGACACAAAGTCGCTTGTGGGACTTATTGGCAAGCTCAATGTTGTGAAGGACCCTGACACCAATGAGGTGACATTCGAGAACGTTAAGGCGATACCGATAATATCGCACTTTGAGGGCGATTCATACTATGGCGATTGGTACAACTGCACTGTTTATCCTTATGCGGAATACACTGACGAGCTGTTTGCCAAGAATTATGTTGAGGGCTTCACTCGTGAGAGCGTTGAGCAATGCTTGTCTTACATACCTGATGAGTTTCTTAGTATTGAGTAGTCGGGGCAATATGTAGGGGACGGCGCCCTCGACGTCCCGTTTGCAAAGTTGATTAAGAATATGATTTTTCTGCGGACGACTTTTATGCCGTCCGCTTTTTTTGGGTATTGTGTAAAGGTTTACATATATCTTAATAAATTTATATAGTGTAAATATCAATTCATGAAATGTTTACATTAAAATATGCTCAATCCATTAAAATACTTGCACAAATCACTTTTTTACTATTGCAATTTAGGCAAATATGCTATAAAATATACATATAAGGGGAGGAACGGACTTCCCGATAAAATTTTCATTTTTTTATATTCTGAAAACTATTTTGAATTTACAGGAGGGTTTATTACATGAAATTTGCTGACGGTTTCTGGCTCAACCAGAGAGGCTACGAAGTAAACTATGCAAATCAGGCTTTCGAGATCGAAGAGATCGAAAACGGATTCCTCGTTGTGGCAACACCTTTCGTTGTATACAACAGAGCTATGATGCTCGGAAGTGCTAACCTTGAGATCGCTTACACTTCAACTCAGGAGAACTGCGTAAAGGTAAGCATCACACACCACAAGGGTCATGTTGACAATGGTCCGCACTTTGTTCTCGAGGACAAGGGCTTCAAGCCACAGGTAACTGTTACAGACAAGGAAGCCGTACTTGTTACAGGCGACACAAAGCTCGTTGTTTCTAAAGAAAACTGGAGCTTCACATACTATTATAAGGATAAGAAACTCACAAGTGGTGGCTGGAGATCGACAGGCGTTATTTTTGAGAGTGCTTACAAGCAGCAGGCAAGACTTCAGACACAGCTCGACGACACATTCTGGAGCTACCCTGCCGATCCTACAAGAACATACATCAGAGAGCAGTTCGACACTTCTGTTGGCGAATATTTCTACGGTTTCGGCGAGAAATTCACAACATTCACTAAGAACGGTCAGAACGTTGAGATATGGAACGCTGACGGAGGCACTTGTTCCGATCAGTCTTACAAGTCTATCCCATTCTATCTTTCTTCAAAGGGCTATGGTGTATTTGTAAACAGCACTGACAAGGTTTCATATGAGGTTTGCTCTGACACTGTTTCTAAGGTATCCATGACAGTTCCAGGTGAGAGCCTTGAATACTATGTATTCGGCGGTGCTAACCTCACTGACGTACTCAAGGGCTACACTGACCTTACAGGCAAGCCTTCACTGCCGCCTGCATTCTCATTTGGTTTGTGGCTCACAACTTCATTTACAACAACATATGATGAGGAGACTATCACATCATTTATCGATGGCATGGCTGAGAGAGATATTCCTCTTCAGGTATTCCACTTTGACTGCTTCTGGATGAAGGGCTTTGAGTGGTGTAACTTTGAGTGGGACAAGTCACAATTCCCTGACCCACCTGCAATGCTCAAGAGACTTCACGAAAACAAGGGTCTGAAAACTTGCGTATGGATCAACCCATATGTTGGTCAGCGTTCAAAGCTCTTTGACGAGGGTATGAAGAACGGCTACTTCATCAAGAAAACTGACGGCTCTGTATTCCAGTGCGATGAGTGGCAGCCTGGTATGGCTATTGTTGACTTCACTAATCCTGAGGCTTGCAAGTGGTATGCAGGATATCTTAGAAAGCTCTGCGAAATGGGTGTTGACACATTCAAGACAGACTTTGGTGAGAGAATACCTACAAGAGATGTTGTTTACTATGACGGCTCTGACCCTATCAAGATGCACAACTTCTACACATATCTTTATAATGAGTGCGTATTCAACGTACTGAAAGAATATTTTGGAGAGAACAAGGCTTGTCTGTTCGCACGTTCTGCTACAGCAGGCGGTCAGAAGTTCCCTGTTCACTGGGGCGGAGATTGCTCAGGCAACTACAACTCAATGGCCGAGGTTGTAAGAGGCTGTCTGTCACTTTGTATCTCAGGCTTCGGCTACACTTCACATGACATGGCAGGCTTTGAAGCTACTGCTACACCTGACATTTACAAGAGATGGGCTGCGTTCGGTATGTTCTCATCACATTCAAGACTGCATGGTAACCAGTCATACAGAGTGCCATGGCTCTTCGACGAGGAGTCCTGCGACGTTCTGCGCTTCTTCACAAAGCTCAAGGGCAAGCTCATGCCTTATCTGTGGGCTCAGGCTATCAAGACACACGAGGTCGGCGTACCTGTAATGAGAGCAATGGTCATCGACTTTGCGGACGACCCAACTTGCCTGACGCTTGACAGACAGTATATGTTCGGCGACAACATTCTTGTTGCTCCTATTCTTAATGACGAGGGTATCGCTGAATACTATGTTCCAGAGGGCAAGTGGACAGATATTATCACCGGCAAGGTTCTTGAGGGCGGCAAGTGGTATAAGCACAAATGCTCATACTTTGAGATACCTGCTCTTGCTAAGCCAAACAGCATTATTGCATACGGCAACTTTGAAAGACAGATAGAGTATGATTATCTTGAGGGCACAACATTCACTATCTACGAGCTTGAAGACGGCAAGAGTGCAGTTTGCCCTATTTATGACACTGAGGCAAACAAGGTATTCGAGCTGACAGCTACAAGACACGGTAACAAGATCGAGTGCGAATACACTGACACAAAGGCAAGCTTCAAGATCGCTGTGGCTAACACAGACAAGACTGTTGAAATTGCTCCTAACTTCAGCGGCAAGGTAATTATTGAACTCTAATGACTAAATAAAATCATCGCTCCGAGAGATCGGGGCGATTTTTTTTTGCGTTCGCACATAAAATCGGGGCAAATGAGGGTAAAAATTCTGTATATTTGCTCTTGAAGAAAATATGAGATCGGGGTATAATATAGATAGTACGATTTGAGGAGTAATTTTATGAAGTCAAGAATAAGAAGTGCTATACCGAAAAAGATAATCGGCATAAATATCAGTTCGCAAAAGCGTGATATCATTGAAGATATTGCTAAAAGCGAAAATGCGGAGGCTGTTTTCTTTGACAATGAGATAATGGGACAGCAGGTTGGATATCTTTGCGGTTTCAAGGGCTTTGTTAGGTCTGAAAAAGAGGGCGAGTACATCACGGACGAGTGCCTTATTTTTTCGGGCATTGACGGCAGGAGCCTTGACCCTATACTGAAAAAACTCAGGGAAAAAGAAGCTACGGTGAAGTTGAAAGCAATGGTCACGGCACACAATCAAAGCTGGAACGTTGGCGAGCTTATAAAAGAGCTGAGGCGTGAACACATTTACATGAACGGAGGTGACAGAGATGAAAAGTAAATACAAGGCTATTATTTACATTATTCTGTCGGCTTTTTCGTTTGCATTCATGTTCGCATTTGTGCGGCTTTCGGGAGACTTGCCGACGGTGCAAAAGACCTTTTTCAGAAATTTTGTGGCGTTGTTTTTCGCTATCGGAGTGCTAAAAAAAAATCACATACGCTTTCACATTGAGGGCAAAAAGAACAATGCGGTCATTTTTGTGAGGGCGCTTGCTGGCACGCTAGGAATGCTTGGAAACTTTTATGCCATAGATCATCTTGTGCTGTCTGACGCTTCCATGCTAAACAAAATGTCACCATTTTTCGTTATCATTTTCTCTTTTATTTTCCTTAAAGAGCGGCTGACTTTCTTTCAGGGCTTCACTGTAATTTGTGCATTTATAGGAAGCTTGTTTATAATCAAGCCGAGTTTTCAGAATGTGGACTTCTTCCCTGCCCTTATCGGTTTTCTAGGAGGAATGGGAGCGGGACTTGCTTACGCTTGCGTAAGATACTTAGGACAGCATGGAGTAAATGGTGCGGTGATAGTTGCATACTTCTCGGGATTTTCCTGCTTGTTCACCCTGCCATTTCTAATATTAGATTTCCACCCTATGACGATTTTCCAAATACTTTGTTTATTGGGAGCTGGCGCAGGTGCGGCAGGCGGACAGTTCGCTATAACTGCGGCTTACACTCACGCTCCTGCAAGGGAGATATCGGTTTATGATTACTCGCAGTTGATTTTTACCACAATTTTGGGATATTTCCTTTTTGGAGATATTCCTGATGGCTGGAGCTTTCTTGGATATTTCATTATCATTGCAATGGCTGTGCTTGTTTTTCTTTACAACAACGTATGGCACAAGGACAGTGAGGTCAAGGGCTGAAAAAACATACAAAAAGAGCGTTTTTACCGAGAAAGTAAAAACGCTCTTTATTATTAATATTGTAGTTTAAGCTCCGCCTGCGATAAATCTCTTGAGATCCTGTGGGTTTACGCACTTTTCAAGCGCAACGTCCATGGAGATCGTTCTCGAACGAACGAGCTTTGCAAGCTCCTGATCCATGGTCTGCATTCCTGTTGCTTTACCTGTCTGCATAGCTGAACCGATAAGATGCACCTTATCGTCACGGATCATAGCTTTGATAGAGTCTGTTGCATTAAGAATCTCACAGCAAGCTACACGGCTTGTGCCGTCGAATGTACGGCAAAGTGTCTGAGTACAGATACCAACGAGAACGGAAGCAAGCTGAGTTCTGATCTGATGCTGCTGGTGAGCAGGGAAAACGTCGATGATACGGTCGATAGTTGACGGTGCGGACGTTGTATGAAGTGTACTCATAACAAGATGTCCTGTTTCAGCGGCGGTAACAGCAGCTTCGATAGTCTCGAAGTCACGCATTTCTCCTACGAGGATAATGTCAGGGTCCTCACGGAGAGCAGCACGGAGAGCAAGTGAGAAGCTCGGTACGTCAGGTCCAATCTCTCTCTGGTTTACCATACATCTCTTATGAGCGTGCATATACTCGATAGGGTCCTCAATAGTGATTATATGTGCTGATTTATGGATATTTACATGGTCGATCATTGCGGCAAGAGTCGTTGACTTACCTGAACCGGTAGGGCCTGTTACAAGCACAAGTCCACGAGGTCTCATTGAGAACTCTGCAAGGATAGGTGGCAGGTCAAGGTCGGTAAGGGTCGGGATATCGTTTCTCAAAAGACGGAGAGCGATTGCCGTGTTTCCTCTCTGACGATACACGTTTACACGGTGACGGAAACCTCTTGAAGATACATATGTAAAGTCGGTATCAATATGGTCTTTGATAGACTGACGCTGCTTATCTGTACACATATCCTCGCATATTTTGAGAATTTCGATCTCGGTCATATCAGGATATGAGGAAAGCTTTCTCAGGTTACCGCCCTGTCTAACTATCGGCGGAATACCTACGGTGAAGTGCAGGTCGGAACAGCCAAGGGCTCTTGCTTCATCAAGAATTTTGTTAATGTCGATTGCCATTAGAATTTACCTCCATATATTTCTTTTTTATACAGCATATGTTACACGGATAAGTTCGTCCATTGAGGTCTTGCCTTGCTGAACAAGCTCTGAAACGTTGTCACGAAGCAGGTGACAGCCCTCTTTCTTTGCAAGCTCCTGAATTTCGTCAGCTTTTGCTCCCCTTGTGATAAGAGCCTGCATAGACGGTGTTGCGAGAAGGATCTCATGGATAGCGGTTCTTCCCTTATATCCTGTGTTATTGCACTTTGGACAGCCACATGGGTCGTACACCTGTACTGAATGGTCAAGACCCATAAGCTCGTTTTCTTCCTCAGTTGACATTCTAGGCTTTTTGCACTCAGGGCAAAGCACCTTTGTAAGACGCTGAGCAACGATACCGATAAGTGAGGTTGCGACCATGTATGCCTCAACGCCCATATCCACAAGTCTTGTTACAGTAGAAGCGGCGTCATTGGTATGAAGTGTTGACAAAACAAGGTGTCCTGTAATAGCGGCACGGATAGCGATCTCAGCAGTTTCGGTATCACGCATTTCTCCGACCATTATGATGTCAGGGTCCTGACGGAGGATAGAACGAAGGGCTGCACCGAATGTCATGCCTGCCTTTTCGTTAATCTGGCACTGGTTTACGCCCTCTATCTTCTTCTCGACTGGGTCTTCGACAGTGATAACGTTGTTGCTTGGTTTAGATATTTCGCCAAGTGCGGCGTAAAGTGTGGTAGATTTACCTGAACCTGTAGGGCCTGTTACAAGGACAACTCCCTGCGGCACTTTCAGGCACGCCTCAAATCTCTTATAGTTATAATCTGTCATACCCAGGTCGGTTATTTTTCTAAGGGACATATCGCCTGTTGCGAGGATACGGAGAACGACTTTCTCACCGTACACCATTGGAAGGTTAGATACACGGAGGTCAAGAGTTGTGCCGTCAACGACCTGTGACATACGACCGTCCTGTGGGATACGCTTTTCGGCGATATTCATGCCGCTCAAGATCTTGAAACGGGTAACAAGCGAAGTATGAAGTGCGGCGGAAAGGGTCATAAGCTCAATAAGGTCGCCGTTTACACGGATACGGATAACGGTTTTATCCTTGAATGGCTCGATATGTATATCCGTTGCGTCCTGACGCTGGGCGTTCTCGACGATAGCGGTAGCAAGTTTAACAATAGGAGCGTTCTCGATTCTCTCCTCGGAGATATCCTTGAGTTCTTCAAGGTTAAGCTCTTCCTCTTTTTGCTTTGTAGCTTCGTCAACAACGGAGTTAACCTGACCTTCTGAGTACATCTTACCGATTGCACGGTTGATAGATGACTTTGTGGCAAGGACAGGTGTTATGCTGCAGCCTGTGATAACACGGAGATCCTCGAAAATATAGAAGTTGATAGGGTCATTAGTTGCAACGGTCATACGCTTGCCTATTTTGCTGACTGCTATGACGTTATACTTTCTTGCAGTTGCCTCCGGTATCTTCTTGACTATATCAGGCATAAGCTCTGTATTATCAAGGTCGATATAAGACACATTCAGTCGCTCGGCGAGGACCTGACAGAACTGAACATCGGTAACGAGCTTCATGTCAATAATGACATCACCAAAAAGTCTTCCCTTTTGCTCCTTCTGTTTGGCAAGGACTTCCTGAAGCTGTTCTTCAGTTATAAGACCTTTCTGTACCAGATACTGACCGATAGGGCCGTTTCTCATATATATTACTCCAATCCTCCGCATTGATTTAGGGATCCGACGCTGCGGAAACGTCTGCTGCGGTGCAAAAACCGCAAAAAAATCATATTATCTATTGTAATCTTCATGAAAGTATGATAAAATTAATATATTAACTAATGAATCCAAAGGAGGATCACTGTGGATAATTTAACCTTATCATACATAATCATTTATGTATTTGTGTTCATCTTCGGAGCGTGCATAGGCAGTTTTCTTAACGTCTGCATATACCGATTGCCGAAAAATGAAAGTCTTATCAAGCGAAATTCTCACTGTATGACCTGCGGTGAGCCGATCAAACGGCGTGACCTGATACCGATAGTAAGCTGGTGCATACTTCGTGGAAAGTGTCGAAGCTGCGGTGCAAAGATATCGGCAAGATACACTATAGTTGAAACGCTGAACGCACTGCTTTACTTATGGGTATTCTACCATTTTAATGGAATTTTCAATCCTCTGCGTGCGGCACTTGTCTGTCTGTTATTCTCTGCTCTTATCGTTGTATTCTTCATGGACTGGGACACTCAGCTTATCAACACATATGTGGTGATATTCATAGGTTTGCTTGGTATTGCAGAATACATCTTCTGCAGAGATCAGACGGGACTTACGCTTAAATCACACTTGATTGGATTTTTCATTGTGAGCGTGCCTTTGCTTATTATTTGTCTTATCACACATGAGAAAGCAATGGGCATGGGAGATGTATATCTCATGGCAGCCGCAGGGCTGTTTCTCGGAATGCAGGGTGCTTTGGTAGCGCTTCTTATCGGACTGATAACAGGCTCGATCGGCGGACTTATCCAGAAGCACCGCAGCGGTGATTCAGTATTTGCATTTGGTCCATATCTCTCCATAGGAATTGCTGTTGCAGCTTTGTACTCAGAGCAGATCGGTTCATGGTACATGGACTTTACTGGTCTTAACGAGATGATGAACGAAGCAATGCTGATAATAAGATAATTGCATACATTCCGCAGTTTGATACTGCGGAATTTTTTTTGCTCAAAAAATCCTCTTAATAGATTTTTCTGTTAAGGGGATTTTTTCAGCAATCAGACCCGTGGAGGGGTCTGATTGAGAAAAGAAATTACTGTACCTTAGATACTGTAATATCAGATGGATTAAGTGAATACTTTGAAAGATCCTCAGTATACTTTGGATCGTTGTACTTCTTAAAATACAACGTAACTGTGACGGTTCCACCCGCTGGAATAAATACACAGTTTGATGGGTTATTCAAATCGTTGTTCGTTGTAAATCCACAAACCTTATCATTTGGAATTTTCAATCTCCAATCCGCCTGCATCTGATCAAATGCAAAACCAACATTAGCACTTAAAGACCAGATCTTTACAACATCAGAACCATTATTCTGTATTGTTATATCATAGTCTATCTCACCATCATTGATTTTTCTTGCGATACTGCTGATAACGTACAAATCATTTGTCGGTTTTGAAATGAAGGTTGCCTCAAAAACAGTATCTGATGTTATAACCTTAGTAGATATATCATCGCTTGTTCCTTCTACGACCCAACCGCCAAATATCTTATTAGCGTCTGACGAAACAGGGGTAGCTCCTGGATAATTTGCATACTGTCCATCAGAAACATAAATAGTTGAGGCATTTATTAAAGAACCATTTAATTTAAACTCAACCTTATGCTTGTTCTGTACAACTGGAACGAAAACAACTGAGCTATCTGTAATAGAAACATCAGTAAGACCCTTTGAGTTATCTGATTTGTATACCCACTTAACAAAATCCTGTTTTATAGTATCCATGTCAGTTGGAATTCCCGGGTCATTTGCAAAGTCGCCATCATAGACTTTTGTTGTTGTAAATGTAGAACCGTTGATATTCTCAAACGTTACATTAAATTGGGCTTTCGGTGCAACAGGCGGATAAACACAGGAGAATACCATATCCTTATTTATTGTTACGCCTGTTGTAAAATCAGCAACGTTATTCTTGCTGTCTACCCAATAGGGCGTGCCATAACCTGTTCTTGATGACATAGAAGGTGGAGCTTTATAAACTGTACCCGCCTTGACAGACTTAGTATCTATCTGTTTACCACGAAGCGTTGGTTCAGGGTCGCTTGCAGAGTAGATAAACTTTACACTGTATGTTTTTGAACTTGAAACTGTTGTCTTATCGTAGAAAATATAAGTATATGTGTTTGAAGCGTCAAGGCTGTAATACTTTTCCTGCTGAGCTGTGCAACCTGCAGGAGCAGTAGTTGCCTGAGGATATGTGACATAATCAGGAGCTACAGAGAAATCTTTATAGTCACGAACTTTGTATGAATCTGAATCGCCTTCATTTATGTTAATATTTGTAAGATTTACTGCTGCGTCCTTTTTATACTTTGTTTTCGTAAAAGTATAGCTTCCGTTCTCATATGTTGGCTGATAGGCTGTAAGAGAAACGTCGAGAGTATACATTTCCTCAATTTTGCTGATACTTGCACTGATATCAAACTTATAATTGTCGTAAAAATCAACACCTCTTGCAACAGCAGAATTATTAAAATTTAAGCCCTCTGTATTTACCTTACCTACATTGAGGATACAGCCTTTTGCACCCATTCTCTTTGCGGCTGTATCCGTGTCGCTGCCTGAATAGTTTTTCAGACTATAGCCACGAAGATTATTATTGTCAATAACGATACAATTTGAATAGGTCACACCGCTTGCACCGATAGTACCAGAGGTTGAAACATCAGGCACACCAATATAATCTTTAAGCACAAGAACATTGGTCGAATATCTAAGCTCATCATCAAGATAGTCTATAAGACCTGAACCTATGATATTGCTTTCCATTGTTGCATCAGCGTCATGATAAACGTTATTTGCAGGTTTGATCATATTAAGGATAGCTCCGAGGATCACGCCGAAAATCGTTACCACAACGATAAGCTCAACAAGGGTAAAACCCTTGCGGTTTTTATTCATTTTCAAGATCCTCCCTCCTTATGGTGTTGATTGTGCATCGTCATATTCGGCCTGGTTTTTGTAATCAGAACCACCCATATAATGGATAACTACATAACCTGTAGCTTTACCTGACGCATCTTTTTCAAGATAATGGTCAAAGGTCGCATCTGTGATCTTAAATGCAGCCGCATCGGCTGTTGGAGCGCTGCTGTAAAGATCAGATGACTGTGAGAAGCCGAAATAATCGCTTCCTGTTACGCCTGAAAGCACAACGCCAAACTGCTGATTTCCACCGTCACCGATAGGGATAAGAAGTGAATTTCCTGATGAGTTATTATTTACATCAAAGAACTTTCCGCCTGTAAGCTCAGGCGTAAGAGCATAGAAATTCATATCTGCCCCTGAATTATTATAAAACTTTACCCAGTAAACGCTCTTTTCAGGATTAGGCGTAATGTTTATGTCCTTGCCCTGAAGAAATTTGAGCTGATAGCCTGCGTCTTCATCAATATTATTAAGCTTTGCTTTAAAACCATAGGCTGTAGTATTGAATTTTATGCCGCTTCCAAAGTCTGCCTCAAGGGCAAACTCATTTGTAGTTTTGCCGCTTGAAGAGAACTTGTTTACCTTCAACTCGTTCATATTGACGGTCTTGTTATCATTATACTGCTCGGCATTTACTGCCTGAGTATACATTTCATTGTTGCGGTAGTAGTTTTCAAGATTCTGTCTTTTTGCCGCTACAGCAACTGTAACAAGCATAGCTGACATACCTGACAAAAGTGCCATTGCTATGATGACCTCTACAAGAGTCATACCCTTTTTATTTTTGCTGTTCTTTTTCATGAGTATACTCCTTTCAATTAGTAGTGATCATATCTGTCAAGTTCGTATCCGTAAGCATAATCATCCTTGTCGCCCTTCGCATTCTGCATTACAGAAGTAGTTGAAGGCTTAGTGTATACATAGAACGCTGTATTGGCGTTACCAAAGCTGTTTGCGATAACTACGCCGACCGCACAGCACTGAACGGTCATTTTTCCGCCTGCTGAGTCTGTTACCACAAGTCCGCCAAGACCGCTTGTTGCGATATTAACGATAGCCTGTGGTGAATAGAATGAGCCCTGGAAGAAGCTTTGATCTGTAGCGTTAAGTGTTGTGTTCTCACCAAACAGGAAGATGATGCTGCTGTTTTTCGGTCTGTAAGAGCCTGCAACATCTACAGATGTAGGGTTGAGAACAAAGCCGCTCTGTGGTAAGCCAGGGTTACCCTTTGTATTATTGAGAACAGAAGAATCAAACATACGAACGTAAGTATCATAATCAAATACCTTAAGTCCCTTAAAGCTATAGTTACAAGCACTAGAGCCTGAATGCTGTGACTTGCCTGTTACTGAGTCGATACCATTAAGTGTAATAGCACTGCCTGAGTCTGAAACAAAATAGCAGTTGTATTTTCTGTCACCTGTAGTCGTATCAATTATAGTTGAACGATTTCTAACAACTATTACAGGTGACCATTCTGCTCCAAGATTAAGACCATTCTGAAGTCTTATAACGATATCACCCGAAGAATCAGAAACATCAACGAGGATCCTTGAACCATTGCCATAATCATTGAACGAAAGATCAGATGCCCATGTACAGCTTGATGTTATTCTCAATTTGTAGCGGCTTGTAACTGGAGTCTTAGCTCCTGTTCCTGTAAGGTCTATTGGCTCAGTAAGCGTGTAGTCAACATTATTCCAATAGCTTGGATCGCTTGCAAAGGTATTGAAAGTTTTAGTGTTTTTGCCATTATAGAAAGCCTGATATTCATCAGAGATCGTTGTCACATTAGTATCACTGCTCATGAAGAAATCTTCCGGATAATATACATAGGCATCAGCAGATACAGGTATCTGTGGCTTTGCGTCACGACCTGCTTTGCTAAGAACAGCTCCTTCATGAATATTTGAAGCCGTGCAGACGATCTTATCTTTACCTGTGATAGTGCCGGTAACATATACAGAGCCTGTTACCTTAAGTGACTTTGTGACATTAAGATCACCCTCGACATAGAGAGAGCCATTGATCGTCTGACCAGCTGCACCAAATGTTGCATCGCCATTATAAGCACCTGCGCCCTTATAAACGTAGAAGTTACCATACTGTGTATAGTCATTTCCGCCAATGTTAGCTTCACAACAGAACAAATCGACATCAAAACCTGAAGAACCAACGTCCATATGGTTTGAAGTGGAGAGCTTCTGACCGATATTAACATAGTTATATCCGTCTGCTCTTGCCATTGTGGAGTTGATGTGGAATTCATTTGAAACATCAAGGTTTTCAGAAATTGTAACAGTTGAACCCTGCTTTTCGTCTACAAGACTAGGCTTGAGCATGATAAGAGGCTGTGTTGAAACCTCCAAAGAACCATACATAAGATAAGAACCATAGATACTCGTATTGTTTGTAAATCTATAGACCTTACCAGTGGTATTATTGATACCAGCCATGTCACCGATAACGTTAAGGTTATCATAACCTGCGCCGCCGTTACCAACAAGCTCGATAGTATTTGTATAGTCGGCAGGCTTTGGATCTGAGCGAATAGAGATATGTGCTGCTACCTGTTCTGTCTTTCCAAGGTAAGTAGTTTCACAAGTAACAACGATGTATTTGGCACTTGTGCCCTCTTGTGCTACAGTTATCTTGGTAGTACCGATATTATCACTTTTACCGTCTACGCCGTTATAGCTTACGTTAGTGGTAGTACCCTTACCGCTGTTGGCGCTTGCAAGCTTTTTAAGGTTTTCGATAGCCTTTTTCTGCTGAGCCTTTGCAGTAGGATCATTAGTTGGAGCAGTATCAGTTTGTATCTGATTAATAAAGCTTTCAAGAGTAGATGAAGCTGTCAGATAAGCCTGTTTGCTCTTATAGTTATCATTTGTTTTTGTCCTATTTACCGAAACAAAAGAAACAGTTGCAGTCAAAAGTATTGACAGCATGAGCATGACAGCAACCGCTGTGAAAAGCACGACTCCGGGTTTGTTTCTTTGTTTCCTCTTCGGAGTATTCTTCATATTAACCACCTTTCTTAGTTTTATTATCACTTATGCTATACTTTTTTTCATTTTACACAGGTTGATTACTTATATAAAATTTTTAATCATTATATAGCACTAATTGGCAGGATAAGAAATATTCCTTATCCTACCAAATAGTTTTCTCTTAGCTGGCAGAAGGATCAGCAAGCTTCTTCAAAACGTACATATTGAGTGTCATTGTACCGGAGATCTCGCTCTCGTTGACATTTTCAATGCTAACATTCTCGATCACCATGCTCTTTTCGTTGTTTGTCGTCAGGTTGTCAGCAAAATTCTTGAAACCTGAAAGCGAGCTTTTGAACTGAATGTTAAGGCTATAGTAACCTATTGTCTGTGCAGCTGTTTCATTGGTATCAGCTGCATTTGCGTCTGTGTTTGCGTCTGCAGCTGATGAATCAGTTGTGCTTGCATTATTGTATTCATCTACCTTAGTGTCAAAATCAGTAGCTGTTGCTGTTGACTCATAAGCAAAAGGCGAAAGAACTGTGCTGCCGTATGATGAAATAGTCATATTGGAGTTTTTGATCTTTACATCATCAACATTAAAAAGCTCACGAACCTTATCAGTAGCCTTGTATGCTACCTGATAATCATAGAAGTTAGCTGCGACCTGTGAGGTGCTTGTATAAAGTGTCTGAATCTCAGCGGCAAGGTTCTTATCCTTGTCTACCTGATCTTCAAGCTCGCTGAGCTGTACCTTTGCTGATTCCAGATCACTGCTTGCCTGACTACACTCATCAATGGCAGGCTTAATAAAGAGCATAAAACCTGCAACAATTATAAGCAGTACGAATACTACTATCAAAATCATTTTATCACGATAATTCAACTTCATAATTATTCACCCTCGCCCTCTTCTTTAAGATAAAGTGTCAGCGAATCAAGCGTTACGCCTGAGCTGCCGTCTTCACCGATCGAATATCCGTTGTATCCTACATCTTCCTGGAAGAGTCCTGTACCTACAAGGGCATCGATTGCTGTTTTTACATCTGACTGATCATCAAGCTCAACCTTAGTAAGTGTTACTGTACCAGCTTCAAGGTTATATGTAAAGCCTTCATACTTGAAAGAGCCAAGAGCTTCCTTGATGTCGTCAAACATCTCACTTGACACGACCGGAAGTGTTTCAAGAGCTGCATTTGCTGATGTAACATAGTTTGAATAATCCTGCATGATCTTCATCTTATTGTGAAGTATCTGGTTCTGGGCGATCTTCTCATTGCAAACAGCTATCTTATCATTAGTCTTGTCTATATCTTTCTCGATAGAACTCTTCCTGAGATTAATAACAAGTGTTGCACCTGCGATAAGCACTGCGGCTGCCGCAGCGAAGATACCGCCTGTCATGAGTAGCGAACCCATTCCGCTGCTGCCGCCCTTACCTGTGGACTGATCGACTTCGAGGAGATTGATCTTCTCTGTTGCCTTGTTTCTCTTATAGAGAGCACCGATAGCATTAGCGAATACTGTAAACTCGAAGTTCTCAAAACCTGTGATCTGAGCAGGCACACCGAGAACAGAAGCCTTTATATCAAGACCGTCAAGAGCGTCAACGAGTTTGATGTAGTCCTCGATAAAGCCATAGAGAATAACATTTTCAAGTCCTGAACCGCCTCTTGCCTTATTGAACTGCTCCATTCTGAAGATGTTCTCATTAAGAGCTTCAGTGATATAATCGTCAGAATCATAATCTTCTTCTGAGATAGGAACGTATCTGGCGAATGCCATCTGTCCATTCTCAAAAAGTGTAAGACCAAGGAAGTTCTTATCGATCTGGCAAACCAACAGTGGCATTTTCTCCATGTTGGACTTGTCAGCAAGAACGATTCTTGCGATAGAGTTACATCCGATGTTAACAGATCTGAGGTTCATGCCCATAATGTTATAAAGCTTTCTGTAGCTTTCAACTATCGTACTAGGGCAAGCTGTTGCAAGTACCTTCACTGCACCGGGATTATCCTCACCTGCTTCACCTACTACTGTATATGAGATAGAATACTCATCTGTGATACCCATTTCCTGGCTCATATGGTTCTGTACCATAAGCAGGAATTCATTACCCTTTGCCTTTGGAACTACAAGCTCCTTGAATACGATGTTGCTCGATGAAAAAGTAACGATAGCGTCCTTATCCATCATGTCCTCAGCCTTGATCTGAGTGAGCAGTAACTCAGACAGACCTGAAAGGTTGATGACCTCACCATTAAGGATCATATCCTCAGGAATGTCTACCTGCAAAGATCTCTCGATCCTTATCTTGTTAGAGGAGTTATCACCTTTAACAATGTTGATTTGTCTATCAGAAATATCAAATGATAGCATTTATTCCTTCACCTCTTAAATTATTTTTCAAAACAAATATCTTCCCTCTCCGTTTTAAAGGAGAGGAGATATTTAAAATTAACGAACATAAAATGCAGACCCTTAGTTTTCCAGACCTGACAATGAACCGTAGAGCAGTGGGAAGATACCCGCAAGGCAAAGACCGATCGCAACACCCATGAATACGATGAGCAATGGTTCCATAAGTCCTACAAGTCTTGTAACGGCTGCGTCTGCTTCTTCCTCATAGTAGTCAGCAGTTTTCTCAAGGATCTCATCGAGAGCACCTGATTCCTCACCGACATAGATGATGGAAGTAAACATTCCTTCAAATATCTCTGTTTTTGCAAGTGACGCTGAAAGCGGTGCGCCCTGCTTAACTTCATCAACTACCTGAATGAACATCTTATCGACATAAGCATTTCCAAGTATTCTTGACGAACGTTCAAGACACTCTACCATTGGGATACCGCTTGAATAAAGTGATGAAAGAGTTCTTGCGAAACGACCCTCGTAGATCTTTACCATAAGCTTTCCGGCGGCAGGCATCTTTATCTTTATGTAGTCAAATTTAAGTCTGACTGACGGTACTTTCAAGGCGTATATCCAACCGAATATCAAAGCAACGACCACGATAAGAATGATATACCATTTTGCCTTGAAAAAGTCACTGAATGAGAAGAGAGCCTTAGAAAGTGCAGGCATCTGATCCTCTGGCATAAGACCTGCAAATATAGGCATGATGAACGTAAACATACCGATTACCATGACGATACAAAGAACGCCAAGTATGATAGGATAAGTCATCGCACTCTTTACCTTATTGTTCAGCTTGTTTGAGTTTGCATAGTAATCGCTCAGACGCTGCATTGTCATATCGAGCGTACCTGAGGTCTCACCTGCGTCTACCATTGAAATGAAAAAGTCCGGAAAGCTTCCTCTTCTTGTATCGAGGGCCTCGGTAAAGCTCTGACCTTTCTGAACATCGTCATAAACGCTTCTCCAAACATCCTTTGCACCCTTATTCTCCTCTTCCTTATAGAGAATGTCGAGCGCTTTAACAATGGTAAGACCCGATGTCATCATTGCCGCAAGCTGACGGCAGCAGAAAGCAAGTTCCTTAGTATTGAACTTGTGCACAGATTGTTTGCCTGCACCGCCCAATGCTTCTGTATAACTTATACAGAAAAGACCTTGTTCGTGGATCTTGTCCAGTACTTCCTGTGCATCCTCAGCCTCATAGATACCCTTTATGGTTTTTCCCGAGGTATCCTTAGCAACATAGGAAAATTTCTTCATAATATGTAGATACACCTCCACTTATTTATACATTTTGTGCATTCATAACAAAAAACTTTAAAAATACACAAAACGCATTTTTATAATTATAACATTATTTTCATCTTTTCGCAAGTGATTGAGTGCTTTTTAAGCGTTAATTTATTTACAAAATAATCTTCACAAATTTATCGAATTTGTACAAATAGAATAATTAAACTAACATTTTAAATAGTATTTAACATTTAAAGCGAGTTCATACAGATTTCTGATAGTAAATACTCTTATTTATGTTCAAATAATACAATTTATACTTTATTATCTGTCTTGCCCGCACTAAAAGATTTCATACTTTTGAGAATGACAGGATGCTTATGAACATACACTTTATAGGCTATCAGATAGAAACAATAGGCCGCTGCAAGAAGAAGTCCTATGCCGAGGATCACGCTTACAAGGTAGTTCATGCCCACGCCTTCATTCAGCCATATACACGGATAATAAAGCACCTTATAGAAGATATCTCCCTTGCCCTCCTGACTGAATGAATCCCTGAATATTGCAGGAATAAAATACACTAGAAGCATAAGAAGATACACTATTGTAATATTGACCCAGCTCCAATTTTCATATGCGGCATGGCGTTTGCCGTCGTCATAAAAAAGTCTAAGGAAAAATATAAGCATGACCGCAAAGCCTATAAATGAGTCTACATTACTATTTGTCATAAAGCTTTTGAAAGCAGATGTGCTTGACGGAAAGACCGTAACCAGAGCCGGTATCAGCACAATGCCTGCAAAGGCTGAAAACAGTGTAAGAACGATCATTATCCCAATTCTCGACAGAATGTACTTTAAAAATTTTATTGCCTCCATAATTACCTCCGCTTTATTCTTTTACTTATAAAGTCTTTATGCTTTACATCTCATATTACACGATAAAGTTTTCAAACTTTACATCTTTCAATTATCTGACATAGTTTTATCAAAGAGTTTATCCACAAGCTCTCTTAGATACATATTTTCTGTACGCTCAAGTTTAGGGTCTGCGTTTCTGATAAGCTGTGCGGCTTCCTGTGCTTTTCTTAGTATATCCATATCCTGTGACATATCCGCTATCTTCAATGCAGGAAGGCCATGCTGTCTGCTTCCGAAAAAGTCACCGGGACCTCTGAGTTTAAGATCTTCCTCAGATATCTTAAAGCCGTCGTTAGTCTTGCCCAAAATTTTAAGCCTTTTCACGCTTTCCTCATTCACGTTGTCTGTAATGAGGATACAACTTGATTTATATTTACCTCTTCCCACACGACCACGAAGCTGGTGAAGCTGGGAAAGACCAAATCTGTCGGCATTTTCTATTACCATTATTGCCGCATTAGGCACGTCAACTCCTACCTCCACAACTGTTGTGGAAACGAGCAGGTCTATTTTATGCTCCTTGAAGTCGTTCATGACCTGTTCTTTCTGAGCACCGCTCATTCTGCCGTGAAGAAGTCCCACAGTGTAATCTTTAAACGTTCCCTGAGAAAGCTTTTTAGCATATGTCTTAACGTCCTGCAAGTCCATATCACTTTCCTCTATCATTGGACAGACTATATAACCCTGTCTGCCCTCGTCAAGATATTTTTTCACATAGTTAAAAGCACGCTCGCGAAGCTTTCCTGTAACGGCATATGTTTCAACGGGCTGTCTGCCCTTAGGAAGCTCTTTCAGTACAGAAATATCAAGGTCGCCGTATATCATAAGGGCAAGAGTTCTAGGGATAGGCGTGGCTGACATAACAAGCTTATGGGGATTTTCACCCTTTGAAGCAAGTGCCGCACGCTGTCCAACGCCAAAGCGGTGCTGCTCGTCTGTTATGACAAGGGCAAGCTTTTTGAACTTCGTTGTCTGCTGAACAAGAGCGTGTGTTCCCACTGCAACGGCGTATTCACCGTTTTCAAGCCCCTCTTTCACAAGCTTTTTCTGTTTTGCGGTCATAGAGCCTGTGAGCAGTGCCACCTTTACGCCAAGCGGTTCAAGGAAGCCTTTCAAGGTTTCATAATGCTGTTCTGCAAGTATCTCAGTAGGCGCCATTAGTGCGCTCTGACAGCCATTTTCATACACAAAATATGCCGCTCCTGCCGCAACTGCGGTCTTACCCGAGCCAACGTCGCCCTGAACGAGTCTGTTCATAGGCTGTTCTTTCTGCATATCTCTGATACAATCCTCTATAGCGGTTTGCTGGCTGTTTGTAAGGATAAAAGGCAGAGCGTTATAAAAACTGTCCATATCCTGCGTTTTCAGCACAAAGCCGCTTTTTTCACGGCTTCGGCTTTTCATAAGCTGCATACCAAGCTGCAAAACAAGAAGCTCGTCAAAGACAAGGCGATTTTTCGCAAGCTCGCAGGTGTGCATATCTTTTGGAAAATGTATATTCTCCAAAGCATATTCAAGAGAACAGAAATTATACCTTTGCATTATGCTTTTTGGCAGCGGCTCATAGATATTCTTATTAAAAACATTCAGGGCGAGCCTTACTGTTTTTCTGAGCATTTGCTGACTAAGACCCTCTGTGAGGTGATAGACAGGCTGGACTTTATCTTCAGTATCGGCAGAAAGTATCACAGGAGAATTTATCTCTTTTCGCACAAGGTTTCCTGTTATCCTGCCGCAGAGGTAATACTCTTTATCCACTTCAAGCTGTTTATACATATACTCGCTGTTATAGATAACTATTACAAGGTCGGTGACATCATCGGTAAAAATGACTTTGTACACTGACAGACCCTTTCTGATACGGGCTTCAGGGAGCTTTTTAACTACTCTGCCCTTTACTATGCAAGGCTCGTTAGTTGGTGCGTCGGCTATGGGAACAGGCGAGGTATAGTCAATATAACTTCTTGGATAATGACAAAGCAGGTCATATACTGTCTTTACGCCTAATTTCTCATAACATTCGGCACGTTTTTCCCCAACGCCTTTTAGATACTCTATTGGTTTCTCAAGATCTTTTAACAAACCCTCACCACCTGTCAGCTTTTACTCCACTTAATACGATTATATCATACATCACATAAAAGGTCAATGACTTTTATTCAAATCATACATATTTACGCCATTTTTCCTGCACGTTTTGCATTTTTACACAAAAAAAGAACAGATGAAAAAATCATCTGTCCTTGATAAAAACTATATGTTATTATATTTTCTCGCCAAACTCAGAATACTCAATAGAAGCTCTGATGAAATCTCTGAACAGAGGGTGCGCTCTGTTTGGTCTTGACTTGAACTCTGGGTGGAACTGAACACCAACGAACCATGGGTGTACATTCTTTGGAAGCTCTACTATCTCAACAAGCTTTTCGTCAGGTGAAAGGCCTGCAAGCATAAGACCCTTATCTTCAAGAAGCTTTCTGTATTCATTATTGAACTCCCAACGGTGACGATGACGCTCACGGATAAGATTCTGTGGTGCTGAATAGATCTCAGCACATCTTGAATTGTCTGCAAGCTTGCATGGATAAAGGCCAAGTCGCATCGTGCCGCCCTTTTCTGTGATATCCTTCTGTGAATCCATGATATCTATAACAGGATATGGAGTGTCACCAAACTCGGAAGAATTTGCCCCTTCCAGTCCTGCAACGTGTCTTGCGAACTCAACAACAGACATCTGCATACCAAGGCAGATACCGAACATTGGTATCTTATGTTCTCTTGCATATTTGATAGCTTCGATCATGCCCTCGATTCCTCTGTCACCAAAACCGCCCGGTACGATTATGCCGTCGCAGCCGTGGAGCATTTCAGCTACAGTGTTCTCATTGAGATTTTCAGACTGTATCCACTTGATATCAACTTCTGCGCTATTCTCAAAACCGCCGTGACGGAGAGCTTCTGCTACGGAAAGATAAGCGTCCTCAAGCTCAACATACTTGCCAACAAGACCGATAGTTACTTTCTTGTTACAGCTATGAACTCTGCCTATCATTTCCTGCCACTCTTTAAGGTCTGGCTGTCTGCACTCAAGCTTAAGATGATGACAAACAACATCTGCAAGGCCCTCTTTTTCAAGCCAGAGAGGCACTTCATAAAGTGATGGTGCTGTAAGATTCTGTATAACGTCCTCTGCTCTTACGTTGCAGAAAAGACCTATCTTCTGCTTCATATCCTCTGGTATCTCCATTTCAGAACGAAGAACAAGGATATTAGGCTGGATACCGATAGAAAGCAGTTCCTTTACGGAATGCTGTGTAGGCTTTGATTTAAGCTCCTTTGAGCCTGAGATATAAGGCAGCAGGCACACATGGATAAACACGGAATTTTCTCTGCCAAGCTCGATAGAAGCCTGTCTGATAGCCTCAAGGAATGGTGTGGACTCAATATCGCCCACTGTTCCGCCTATCTCTGTGATAACTATATCTGTGTCAGTTGATTTGCCTACTCTGTAAAGACGATCCTTTATCTCGTTGGTGATATGAGGAACGACCTGAACTGTGCCGCCAAGATAATCTCCTCTTCTCTCCTTATTAAGAACTGTCCAGTATATCTTACCTGTGGTAACATTTGAATTGATAGAAAGATTTTCGTCGATAAATCTCTCATAGTGACCAAGATCAAGGTCAGTTTCCGCACCATCGTCAGTTACGAAAACCTCACCATGCTGATAAGGTGACATTGTGCCTGGATCGACATTTATATACGGGTCAAATTTCTGAATGGTAACGCTGTAGCCCCTTGCTTTTAACAATCTTCCCAGTGACGCAGCGGTTATGCCCTTTCCAAGACCTGATACTACACCGCCTGTTACAAAGACATATTTTGTAGGCATATCATTTCTCCTCCATATATCAAAAATAAAACACAAAAAAATCAGGTGAGATCATGTGGACACAACTCACCTTTTCGCTCTTACTAATATCATAACAAATTTTTATACAAAAGGCAAGTGTTTTTTCTATTTTTCTCTGAATTTTTTATAAATTATCAAATAGCTTCAATAATCTCTTGTAAAATTGTTGTAAATTAAAGCGGTTTTATTTGATTTTATAAAAATAGAGGTAATTTTAAAGTCAAATTCGTACGAAATTTATGTTGTAATTTGAGGTAAAATAGTATATACTATTATTGTATTATGCTTAAACGAGCTATAGACTTCCGGCTTGCTGACTTTAATCGGAAACGAGGTTTATTTTATGGACAACGACAACAAGAACACCTCCAACACTCAGGGAGATAAGGATTTACAGTCGCTAATATCCAATGCAATAGAAAATAGAAAGATACTTGATGCTTCAAACTCAAACGGACCTACGGGGGTCATACCTATCCCCTCAAAGGAACAGCAGAAAGCTGATCCGACACATGAGTCTGATTCAAAGCAGGATAAGACGCCAAAAAAGAAAAAAGGCTGGAGCAAGAAGAAAAAGACGGGTATTGCTCTTGGAATAATATTTGTAGTATTCATTATTATAATTGCCATTATCGTAGGTTTGTTTTTCCACTACACAGGAATGCTTGACAGAACTAAAGATACTAAGATAAATTCAGGCAGAGCGCCTATAAATTCCAGCGAGCTTACAAGTGAGGCGGATACATTTGACGCAAAGGAAAAAGAGGACGAGCTTAAGGCTCAGCTACAAAAGCAGTCCTCCAAGATATCCAGCGAGGACGTAACGAACATTCTGCTCATTGGCGAGGATATCCGTGATACAGAAGAGGAGAGCCGTGGAAATACTGATGTTATGATGATAATTTCCATAAACACCAAGAACAAGACTATTACAATGACCTCCCTTATGCGTGATATGTACATTTACATGGCGCAGTTTGACGAGGGCAACAGGCTCAACAGCGCTTACTGGCACGGTGGCTGTGAGTATCTTGAACAGTGTATTGAGGATTATTTCGGTATCCAGATAGACAGATACGCAAGAGTGAATTTCTACTCGTTTATAGATATAGTTGAGACTGTAGGTGGTATCGACATGGAAGTGTCAAAGGCTGAAGCCGAGGGCATGAAGAAGCCGATGGCCGAACAGAACAAATACCTTAAAAATAAGAAAGGCACTGACTATATAAGCGACGACATATTTGCGGGCAAGAGTGATGAGGATAAGGTAAAGCTTCATCTTAACGGAAATCAGGCACTTGCGTTTGCAAGACTTAGATATGTAGGAAATTCCGACTATGAGCGTACCGAACGTCAAAGACGTGTTATCTCAGAGATCATAACCGAATCCAAGAAGCTCAGTCTTGTTCAGCTTGACAAGCTTCTGAACAAAGTCCTTCCTGAGATAAACACAGACCTTACTGATGGTGAGATCGCAAATCTGCTCCTCAATGCTTTTGACTATATGAAATATGATATCCAGCAGCTTAGAATACCTGCTGACGGCTATTTCACAAACGAAGTCATCTATAGCATGGACGTGCTTAATCCGGACTTTGCCGCAAACTCTGCGTTCATTCAATATATAGTTTACGGCAGTTGTAAAAACATTGACGAAGCTATCAAGCAGTATCAGGAAGAAAATGCTTACAACTACAGCTATGACACTGGGTATTACGGCTACTAACTGAATAATTGATATCCGCTTTCCTTTTGGGAGGGCGGATATTTTTTTGCTTCGTGCAAAAAAATAAAAAAAAATGGTTGACAAATACCCATAAGGGGTATATAATATATATGCAGCAAAAGATACCCCATAAGGGTATTTGATGTAGTAAGGAGGCAAAAAACATGGACAACAGAAATGATAAAGAACTGTCATGCGGCTGCTGTGATACTTGCAGGCACAAGCACACTCCCCGTGATGATAAGGAAATAAAACAGCTAAAGAATAGGCTAAGCAGGGTTTCGGGACAAATAAACGGCATTATCAAAATGCTTGACGATAACCGCTACTGCGGAGATATACTCATTCAGGTTGCAGCGGTTGAAAGTGCAATGCAAAGCTTCGGCTATCTTATTTTGCAGGAACATATGAAGACCTGCATGACAGAGGAGGTACAAAGCGGCAACACCGAAGTTGTCGATGAAGTATTAGAGCTTATGAAGAAGCTTAAATAGAAAGGCAAATATCTATGAAAAAGTTAAAATTTAGTGTAACTGGCATGAGCTGTGCAGCTTGTCAGGCTCATGTGGAAAAGGCTGTGAGCAAGGTAAAGGGCGTAGCGGACGTAAACGTGAACTTGCTTGCAAACAAAATGACTGTGGATCTTGACGAGAATGTGACGAACGCTCAGGCGGTCATAAATGCTGTTGAGGGCGCAGGATATGGAGCAAGTGAGATAGGCAACAACGAGAACAAAACTGCTTCAACTGTTGCGGCGGCTCAGGACGAAAGTAAAAAGATGAAGAAACGCCTATGGTGGTCTGTGGGATTTTTGATTCCTCTGTTCTATATCTGCATGGGACACATGGCGAACATACCTATCCCACCTATTTTTGCAGGGCACAAAAACATGATGATATACGCACTCACTCAGCTTTTGCTAACAGTGCCTATCATCGCAATAAACTTCCACTATTTTTCAAACGGCTTCAAAAATCTTATCCACCACTCCCCTAACATGGACAGCCTTATAGCTCTTGGTGCGGCGGCTTCATTCATATACAGTGTTTACGGCACTTACAGAATGGCTTACTTTATGGGCAGGGGCGACCTTGGCTCGGCACATGAGTATATGATGAATCTATATTATGAGTCATGCGGAATGATACTCACACTTATCACTGTGGGAAAATATCTTGAGGCTCGCTCAAAAGACAAGACGGCTAATGCTGTGAACAAGCTTGTGAACCTTGCGCCTAAGACGGCAGTTGTTATCCGTGACAGCGAGGAAGTGGAAGTTCCTGCGGAAAACGTAATGGTGGGAGATGTATTCCTGCTCAAAGCTGGCTGGTCTGTGCCATGTGACGGAGTTCTTATTGATGGGAACTGCACTGTTGACCAATCTGCACTCACAGGCGAAAGCATACCTGTAGACAAGGCAGTGGGTGACAGAGTTATGAGTGCAAGCGTATCGGCTGGTGGTTTTGCTAAGGTAAGGTGTGAGAAGCAAGCTAAAGACTCAACACTTTCACAGATAATCGCACTCGTTGAGGACGCTTCCGCTTCAAAAGCGCCTGTAGCAAGGCTTGCAGACAAGATAAGCGCTGTGTTCGTGCCTATAGTTATAACGATAGCTCTTATTTCACTGGTAGTATGGTTGCTACTTGGCTATAGCTTCGCATTTGCTCTTAACATGGCAATATCAGTGCTTGTTATATCCTGCCCATGCTCATTGGGACTTGCAACGCCCACTGCAATAATGGTAGGAACGGGTAAAGCGGCACAGTTCGGTACCCTAATAAAATCCGCTGAAAGCCTTGAAACTGCTCACAGCATTGACACTGTTGTTCTTGACAAAACAGGAACTTGCACAGAAGGCAAGCCTGAGCTTATTTCAGCGCAAGCGTTTGGTGATTTTGATGTTTCAGAGCTTAAAATGCTTTGTGGCTCGGCAGAAAGCGGTTCATCACACCCACTTGCAAAGGCTGTTACAGGCCACTGCAAGACAAATGGCATTGAACTCTCCCCTGCTGAAAGCTACACAGAAACAGCAGGCGGTGGTATATCGGCTGTTGTTGAGGGCAGTAACGTTCTTATCGGTAACAAGCGGCTTATGGATAACAGTAGAGTTGACATATCGATGGTTGAGGAAACGGCTCATGCTCACGCTGACAATGGTGAGATACCACTTTATGTAGCGATCGACAACAAGCTTGCAGGCATTCTGTTCATTGCAGACAAGATAAAAGAGACAAGTGCAGAGGCTATAGAGGGCTTCAAAAAGGCAGGCATTGAAACTGTAATGCTCACAGGGGACAACGAGAAAACAGCTAGAGCAATACAGAAAAAGCTTGGCATTTCACAGGTAAGATCACAGCTTATGCCTGAGGACAAGGCTACAATAATCAAAGAATTGCAGGAGCAGGGCAAAAAGGTAGCCATGATAGGCGACGGAATAAATGACGCACCTGCCCTTACAACGGCAGATGTTGGAATAGCTATCGGTGCAGGACAGGATATTGCTATCGAGTCGGCTGATATCGTGCTAATGAAAAGCGATCTGAATGATGCTGTTACGGCTGTCAAGCTCAGTAGGAGCGTTATGAAGAACATCAAGGAAAACCTTTTCTGGGCGCTTATTTACAACTCGCTTGGTATTCCGCTGGCGGCAGGAGTATTCTACGGCTTGCTTGGCTGGAAGCTCAATCCTATGTTCGGTGCAGCGGCAATGAGTTTAAGCTCAGTTTGCGTTGTGACCAATGCGTTAAGGCTCAATCTTTTTAAAAGTGTCAGAGAAAACAAAGCCGCAAAGGCTGAAATAAATACTAAAACGGAGGACGGAAAAATGAAAAAGGTAATGAAGATCGACGGCATGATGTGTTCACACTGCACAGGCACAGTAACGAAGGTGCTTAATGCGATAGACGGCGTTACAGCAGATGTTTCCCTTGAGGACAAGTGCGCTTACATCACACTTGACAAGGACGTGGCTGACGAGGTGCTTTCTAAGGCGGTGACGGACGCTGGGTATAAGGTAAAGGGGATAAAATAACGCAGATATTTTATCTCACGCATAGTAATTGCGTATATGTAAAAACGGTGGAGAGTGTTTGTCATTCTCCACCGTTTTATTATTTACGCTATTCCGTTTTGTCATCGGTTTTTTCTACCGTATCCTCCTGAATTATCGGCATTTCGACTATCGCCTTGAACATATCTCCGTCTATTTCGATATTGAAGATACCACCGCAGGCTTCCGTGAAGCTCTTTGATATGGATAATCCCAAACCGCTTCCACCGTCTGTTCGTGACTTATCCCCTCGCACAAATCTTACAAGTATCTCTTCTTCCGTGAAGTTTATCGGCGTTGCCGAAATGTTCTTCTCGGCAAATACTATTCTGTCCGCTTTTTTGTACACATCAAGGAATATCCTTGTGCCGTCCATAGAGTAATTCAGAGCGTTGTCAACAATGTTTTGGAACACTCTGTAAAGCTTGTCGCCGTCGCCCATTACCATTGCGCTGTCGGCATTTATGTTTATCTTTACTATCTTGCCACTGTCAGCTATCTTGTCCTCTGCGTCTGCGATGCACTGATTTAACAGCATCACAAAATCAAGCTTTGTTAGGTTTACATCAACGCCGCTTGTGGCTTTTGCTATGCTGAAAACGTCAGACACAATGCCTTTGAGCTTCTGCGCCTTTTTATCAAGTATCTTCACATAGCTCGAAGCTTCATCGTCAAGATCCATTTTCTTAAGCAGGTCGATATAGCTGATAATGGAAGTCAGCGGTGTTTTCAGGTCGTGTGAAACGTTTGTCACAAGCTCTATTTTCAAACGCTCAGACTGTATCTGCTGCTCCACCGACTCTCTCACCTTATCCTGAACTGAGTTGAGTTTTTCAGATTCAGCATACACCGGCGAAGTTTTTCTTATCTTGCCCTCATAAGGCTTTTCTTCTCCAAGGCTGTCTATCTGTTTGCTGAGCTTTGAAAGCTGTGAGAAGTCACGAATATCTAACACCATCAGTATCAAAGCCACAACAAGCAAGAACGGCTCAACATCTGCACTGGAATAATAAGCGGATTCCAAAAACAGTATAACGCCTATGGCTATCGTTCTTATGGATAGTTTCACTCCAAGCGGAAGTCCATGAAAATAGTGATACAGTGATGTTTCCTTGTACTTGGACCATAGGAACTTACATGATCTGCAAATAAGGCTTTCTTTGAATATGCTTCTTGTCTTTATCTTGCCAACAAACTCCATAAGCGAGCCGAAGCCTGCAAAATATGCCAATGCAAACAATGCTACAGCAAGGATATTTCTGAAAACGGAATTAGCCAAAGCATTATCAAAAATATTATTTGTAATGCTCACATAATAATTCCAGCAGGCGCCAAATACAAAAGCAAATGTGATAGCCAATACCATTAGGATAAGGTAAACTTCCGTAGGCACTTTTTTTAGAAAATTGCCTTGCTTCCAACGTTCAACGCTCTCAGGCTCTGCATTATATGCACAGATCAGGAGCAGATAGCACACAAGCATAAATTCAATAACGCCAAAAACGATCACAAAAAGCTTTGCACGATACATATCATTCAAAGCCTCGGTGTATTCCTTTTCCATGGCCGTAAGCTTTTCAGCTTTCGGCGCAAAGAATACCGTTATACCTGAATCGTCATTGTCTGTCGCTTTGTAATCAGGCAGGTCATAGAGGTTTTCACATTTTGCCCATGTGTTTCCGTAATCGTCCTCATAATAATATATGCCGTTGTCATAGTCATAGTATTCATTGCCGTCATAAGTGTCATAATCGTCACCAATTTCTTCATCTTCAAGCCTGTCGGAATATTTCAGACCGTTTTTCAAATCAAGACCTTTAATAACATTATATCTTGAGTCTACATTATAGAAAGCTATTGGATCATAATTGCCGTAATTGTAAAAATATCTGCCGTAGTTATCATAATAACTTCCTCCTACGGGCACAAGATTGTCGGCATAAAACTCTTCTGTCACGTTATCCTGATACTCCGCTGTATTGTAATAGTAGTCAACTATCTGTCCTGATGAAGTTCTGTCGCTCATTACCACGTTATCACGGCGGAGTATATAGTTTTTGTGCGACGATTTAAAAGCTTTTATCTTATCCGTTTCACTGTCATAATTTTCTATATCTTTTATATTTGACAGATATCTTGTTTCGCCATTTTGAGTAATCCCCACATAGTAATCAAACTGACTATCAATAAGCTGGATACCGCTTTCTGTTTTTTTGTATTTATAGCGGTTGTAATCAAGATAATTCAGATAGTCATTGAGCAAGTGTCTAGACTGGGTGTAATTCCGATCCTCATCAACATATCTGAGATAAGCCGAAGCTGTAACGCACAGTTCCTCATACATTTCATTGGAAGCCAGCTTATAGCTTTCTGATTTAAGATAAGACTTACTGCTGCTGTCGGCATGGCTGTTAGCATAAAGCACCAAAGACAAGCAAAAGCCACCTGCAATAACGCAGGCAAGCACAAATGCTATAATTCTCATCTTTTTAGCTGAGAATATCTTAAACCATTCTGCCTGCTCAAATTTTCTCGATTTTGTAGCCAATTCCCCACACCACCTTCAAGTATTTCGGCTCTCTAGGGTTTATTTCTATTTTCTCTCTGATGTGACGAATATGTACCATTACCGTGTTTTCAACGGCATAAGCGTCCTCATTCCACACTTTAGAATAGATCTCCTCGGCAGAAAATATCCTGCCTGCGTTTTTCATAAGAAGCTCAAGAATTTTAAGCTCCGTGGCGGTGAGCTTGACAGGTTCTCCGTCAACCTTTAAGCTTTTTGCCTGAGTGTCAAGCTCCAGACCGCCTATTTCTATAATATCCGTTTTGTTTGCCGTGTCGATAGCGCCAAGCTGCATATATCTTCTCAGGTTGCTTCTTACCCTTGCCACAAGCTCCATAGGGTTATAAGGCTTTGTTATGTAATCGTCAGCGCCCATTGAAAGCCCAAGCACCTTATCTGTATCCTCAGATTTAGCGGAAAGCACAAGTATAGGGATATTCTCTGTTGCCCTTATTTTCATCATTGTAGAAAGTCCGTCCAGCTTAGGCATCATGACGTCAATGAGTATAAGCTGTATGCTGTTCTCAGTGAGCTTTTCCAAAGCCTCAAGACCGTCATAGGCTTTTATTACCTTATAGCCCTCCATTTCAAGCAATTTTGCGATAGCTCCCACTATATCTTTATCATCATCTACAACAAGGATTACAGGCTCCTTTATCTCCATATCGGCACGATCCTTTCTTTTACGTTTATTATTATAAGCCACATTCTTTAAAAACAGCTCAACATAATTCTTAATTAAATCTTAATGTACTCTCTGATTATATCACATTTTTTCTGACATTACAACAAAAAAAGACGGGCGAAATAAATTCCGTCCGTCTTTATATGGCAAGTTATATTACTTATTCTTTTCCAAATATGCGTGATACTGCTCGTTGAGAGTTTTAAGTTCTGAATCAACCGTACCCTTATACTGCTCTTTGAGCTGTGTCCACGTATACTGTGAGCCATTCTCATCTGTCTTCATAACTGAAGTATACAGATAAGGAATAACAGCTTCCTTAGTATCATTTGTTGCAGCGTCATTATCTGACAGAGTTGTGGAGATGCCATAACCAGGGTCAAATATCTTAGTGAACTTGTCTGTAACAAGGTCAACGTAAGCTACGTTATACATATCTTCTGTCCAGTTAGGATTGTTTACAAAGAACTTCTCCTTCTCGATATCCTTATATGTATCCTGAGTATAAACTATCTTTGCACACTCGAGCCAGCACTTCATAGCGTCATTCTTTGTCGAACCCTTTACCCACATATACGCATTCATGTCGATAGTTGTATAAAGCTTATCAGAGTTAGGATCCTTTGGCATTGGAACTACGCCCCAATTGTCGCCGTCCTTTGGTGAATGTGTACCGGTAGAAGCCCATGGACCCATTGCATAGAAGAGGATATTCTTCTTGAATGCGTCGCCTGCCTGTCCTACCCAATCAGGATAGTACATACCATTCTTTGCAATATCATAAAGCATATCAGATGCTCTTACAAAGTCAGCGTCATTAAGATTTGAAACATACTCGTCCTTATCAGCGTCATATGTGATAAGAGTCTTGCCTGTTGACTGGAAGATAAATGGTGCGAACCAACCGTTTATGCCGTATCTCTCCTCGTCAGCAGCAGCGCCCTCAACATATTCTGACATCATGTCATACCATGCGTTCCAATCCCACTCGCCGTTCTGATAAAGCTCATATGGATCATCAAGACCAGCAGCGTCTATCATAGACTTATCATATGTGATAACAGAACCTGGCAGGAAGTTGATAGGTGCAACAAAGTGCTTGCCGTTGAGAGTGAACTGCTCTGCAACGTCCTTGACATCGCTCCACATAGCACTGTCGAAATCAACGATATCATCAACAGGCTGGAACATTTCCTTGATACAGTTTGCAGGGAATGTCATAGACTGCTCATACCAGAACATATCCGGTGGATTGTTAGACATAAGTCTTGCTGCGAGCTTATCATACTTGTTCATTGATGATGTCTGAGAATACTTAATCTTACCGCCCTTTTCCTCAAAAAGAGTAAGGTCGGTTCTCTTTTCCGGCTCTTTCTTAGTTGGGTTTATGTCAAAATAAGAAAGCCACTCCAACTCCTTTTCCGAACCATCAGGGATAGTAGCAATATCGTCGGTGCTTGCTACCTTTACCTTATCAACATAAGAGCTGCTTGAATCGCCGCCTGATGAGCTGCCGCATGAAGCTACGCTCACTGCTGACAAGAGAGCCATTGCACCGGCAATAACACGCTTGGAATTTTTCATTATACATAACCTCCGTAACAGATCGTTTTCATTAGAAAACGTATCCTTGATTCTTACAAAGCTATTATATCACTGAATGTAATCGTTGTCAACAAAGTTACAACCACTGTTGCATTCTTTTAAATACTTTTGGTGATTTCAACAAATAACCATTCATTTTTTTGGTGATTAAGCCTACAGCATAAAAAAAAGCGGAAACAACATTCAGCCGTTTCCGCTTCATATAAAATACGATATCTACGCTCTTACCAGCTTATTGATTCGTTTTGCTCTGGAATACTTCGCCACATAACGCCTTGTATCCTTACTGATAACACCGCTGAGAGCAAGCAACGCTATAAGGTTTGGCAGTGCCATAAGTCCATTGAAGATATCAGCGATCGTCCAAACGGCAGAAACCGTCATATATGGTCCGATAAATACAGCGAGGATATAGAGATATCTGTAGACCATGACCACCTTCATGTTGCTGTTAAAAAGATATTCCATACACCTTTCACCGTAATAGTTCCAGCCAAGGATAGTTGTGAAAGCAAAGAACACAAGACAGACCATAAGAATAAATGCAGGTATCATTGACGGCAGGAACGAGAAGCCGTTCTGGAAAGCGTGATTTGTGACCTCAACGCCCTCAAAAGGCTTGCCTGTTACTGGGTTGATAGCCTCGTAGCTTCCCATCATTACGATAGCAAGACCTGTCATAGTACATACAATGATAGTGTCGATAAATGTGCCGCACATAGAAACAAGACCTTGTCTTACCGGCTCTTTTGTCTGAGCTGCTGCGGCTGCGATAGGTGCCGAACCAAGACCTGACTCATTTGAGAAAATTCCTCTGGCAACACCCTTTTGTATAGCAATGAACATTGTAGGAAGAGATCCGCCTGCGACAGCCTTGAAGCTGAATGCCTGTTCAAAAATAAGGGCAACAGCGTGAGGGAGCCTCTGAATGTTTATAACAATAAGTGAAAGACAAGCAACTATATAAACGACCGCCATAAAAGGCACAACTACCTGAGAAACACTTGAGATCCTCTTTATGCCTCCGATAATAACAAGTGCGGCAAAAATAGTTATCAAAAGTCCAGAGATTATAACAGCCCATGTATAGTCAGCGCCAAAAATATTCACTGTATGTTCCTTTTTAGGATCAAAGAAAGCCTGAACTGCCGATGAGATACCATTCACCTGAGAGAAAGTACCGATACCAAAAAGACCAACGCAAGCGCCAAAGAACGCAAATACCTTTGCAAGCCACTTCCACTTCTTACCCATGCCGTATTCTATGTAATAGAATGGTCCGCCGCAAACGTGTCCGTCAGCGTCCATACGTCGGTATTTGATAGCAAGAAAGCCCTCGGAAAATTTTGTTGCCATACCAAGGAGAGCAGCTATCCACATCCAGAGGAGCGCTCCAGGTCCGCCTGAAAGCACACCAATGGCTGTTGCTACACCAACGATATTTCCCGTACCTATGGTTGCTGAAAGTGCGGTGCATAGTGCTGCAAAGCTCGATATCTCGCCTTTGCCACCATTTTCGTTCTGAAACATAAATTTCAAAGCCTTTGGCAGGTGGAATATCTGAAGAAGCCTTAGCCTAAAGGTGAGGAATATTCCCACAGCCATAATGAGTACGATAAGCGGTATGCCCCAGACATAGCCATCTATCGTTTCAAGTATTTTTGTAAATTTCTCCATGCCCTAAAAAATCCTTTCTTACAGAAAATAGGCAGTTTTTACGGAAAAACTGCCTTATTTCTCCCCTATCTATTTTTACGAAAGTAATTAGTCGCCTGTGGACTCTCTTAGAATTATCCTGTGGTCAACAGTATAATAATGATTATCCTTAGTAGTCTTATTCATGTTCTCAATAAGCTTTGCCACAACAAGCTCGCCCATTTTTGAGCAAGGCTGTTCAACCGTTGAAAGTGTAGGGATTATCCACTCACACATGGATATATTGTCAAATCCCATTATGGCGACATCTTTGCCCACATCAATGCCCATATCTATTGCCTTGTGCATTGCAGAGATAGCAAGCAAGTCTGACACAGCGAAAATCGCCGTAGGCTTCTCAGCAAGTGCATTGAAATATTCAAACGCTCTGCCTCCGCAGTCATAGTCATAGGACTCTTTATAGATATATTCATTCTTTATCTCTATGCCATATTCTTTTAATGCTCTTATATAGCCGTTCTCTCTTGCAGTGGAGGAGATAGCCGAAGAGTTCGTTCCGATAAAGCCTATCCTTTTATGACCCTTTTTGATAAGAGCAGCGACAGCGTCAAACGCGGCCTGTTCATCGTCAACAGCGACAGTAAGCACATTTGCGCCCTTCACACCCTCACAGCACAGAGCAACGTTATAATTCTCTGCGAGCTTATTAAGCGAATCTGCATCATACTGAGTGCCAAGAAGGATAACACCGTCAACAGTTCTGTTAAAAAGCATATTCATCTGCCTTGTTTCAGCGGTCGAGGTTGAATAGGAAACTGCAGTTATGATATCGTAACCAACTTGTCCTGCATAATCCTGCATACCCATGACTATCTTTGAATAAAGAGAATGTTCAGAGGTCGGCATAATTACAAGAATAACATTCGTTTCGCACTTTCTAAGATTTCTTCCCAGAAAATTCGGAGAATAGTTGAGCCTTGCAATAGTTTCATTGACTTTTTTTGTTGACTCATCTGATACGTTACAGCTTCCGTTGAGAACCCTTGACACTGTCGCCACTGAAACACCGGCTTCCTTGGCAACATCTTTTATTGTAATGCTCATAGATCTTATCCTTTCTGCGACAGCATACCGCTGAAATAGTCATACCATTATCGATTATAACATATTTTGAACAATTCTCCAATATACATTCCTAACAAAATTGTAAACGTTTTTTAGGTTAATTTAATTAAGAAGCAGACTAAATGCTTGAAAAAGGAACAGTGATATGCTATAATATCATAAACGAATGATTTTTGAAAGGAAAATACGCAATGCTCCATGGTTATTTTGATATACCCACATTTCACTATTTTGAAGAAAAAAACACCTGGTCCGGCAGCAATTACACCAATTTCAGCTACCGCATAGACCCTGTCCTCGGCGATGAAAAAGAGCTTTATGTCAGAGTATGGTACGGCACAAAATGCGTCACGGAGGTAACAGACTTTGTGGCAGAATATCATGAAGAATACTCTGAAAAGGGTCTTGAAAACGTTCTGGCAGACCTGACGAAAGAATTTGAGAAATTCAAACTCATCAGAAAAGAGCTTTAACAACAAAAAGGCGAACACGGTTTCTCTGCATTAGCAGAAACGAACTGTGTTCGCTTTTATTTTTGAATATCAATACCACTCGTTTTCCTGAGTATTATAAACGTCAGCAGAAGAATCCGTCTCCATCGGCGTTGTCATAGCGTCAGCCGCAGATGAAGAATCCTTATTGTTCACAGGCTTCTCAGATGAGATAAGCTGCTCAGACATAAGTCTTTTGCCACTTTCATCAACAAGACCAACATCAACAGCTGTCTGAACTATACCATCAGCAATAGCTTGTCCATACTCGGTAAGGTGTTCGTCAAAAAGCTTATTGTCGATATCCTCGGTTATAAATCCAAGCTCCACAAGACAGCTTGGCATAACAGTGTCGGCATTTATGTAGTAGTTTACACCGGAATTACCAACGTAGCCATACTGTACTCCTCTATTTTCAGATATACCTACCTTTTCAAGACCATCAAGTATATTCTGTGCAAGCTTTGTGTCATATTCAGGCTCAGAATTGTTCACCCAAACCTCAACGCCCGAAATATCACCGTCATAGCTGTTTCGGTGAAGTGAAACATACATATCAGCCTTGGCGTTATTTGCCTTTGCACATCTTTCGTCAAGCTCAAGGAAAGAGTCATCATCTCTTATCATCACCACATTGACGCCGTATTTTTCAAGATATTTCTGCACCTCAAGTGCGACCTTTAAGTTATCGTCTTTTTCATATCTTGTTCCTGAGGCGTCAGTTGTGCCGCCGTCATAATCACCGTGACCTGCGTCAACACACACTGTAAAGTCCATATTTGAATACTTCGCAGGCACGTCTTTTTTATCCTCAGCAGAAGAAGCGTCCTCCTTCACAGCGACAGAAGATGTATTATTCAATACCTTGTTTGTTTTTTGCGTGTCGTCTCCTTTGATCTTTGATACTACCAAGGCTGTCAGCTTTACCAGACCAGTCACAATGCCGATAAGTATTATCAATGCAATAATAATTCTGTTCCAGTATATTTTTTTCTTTTTCACCCTTCTGACAGGCTTTCGTCCGTAGATCTGTTCAAACTCCTCATCTGAAAGTGTATTCATTAGATCAAAGCTCCTGTAAAAAATTTATCCATTTTAATTATACCACACGCTCAACATTATTTCAAGACTGTTTGTTACCATATTGTAAGAATTTCGTTACTTTTAACGATTTTGCATATCACAAGGCTATTAATATACGCTATCTGCACAATAAAAAAGGGTAAGCAAAGGCTGACACACAGCCTTTGCTTACCCCATTAAGCTCTTATTTTATTCCACCAATGTTCTCTCGTCACAATATTCGCAAACAAGCGTTGTGCCGTCGCCTTTGAACCAATGTGGCAGATACTTTTCATGGTGAGTGATACAGTTAGGATTTGAACAATCAATGTGCTTATGCACTCTGCCCTTCATAAGCGGCTGCGAAGCACCATCGCCGTTTATAACTGTAAGTATGAGTGCCATTCTGATATACATACCGTATTTTGCCTGCTTGAAATACATTGCTCTCGGGTCGTCGTCCACCTCGATAGCTATCTCATCGACTCTTGGCAGAGGGTGAAGCACGATAAGGTCAGGCTTTCCCATTGAAAGCTTTCTTGTATCGAGTATGTAATTTCCGCTCTGAGCCTGATACTCCTCCTCAGAAGCAAAACGCTCTTTCTGTATTCTTGTCATATATAGCACGTCAAGCTCACCGATAACCTCTTCAAGGTCGGTAACTTCTTTGTACTCCATGCCTGCCGCTTCAAGGATATCCTTTACATACACAGGCAAAGCAAGCTCAGAAGTTGAAACTAATATGAACTTATTGTTTGGAAAACATACCATTGCTTTAATAAGGGAATGGACTGTTCTGCCGTTTTTAAGGTCACCGCAGAAGCCTATGGTCAGGTTATCAAGTCTGCCCTTTTCTTCTCTAAGTGTAAGCAGGTCTGTAAGTGTCTGTGTTGGGTGGAGGTGTCCACCGTCGCCTGCGTTGATAACAGGGCAATCAGCAGTGAGTGCCGCAGCCTTTACCGAACCAGCGGTAGGGTGACGCATTACCATGATATCGGCATAGCCGGAAACTATCTTTGTGGTATCCTTGATATTCTCTCCCTTTGCAACGGAAGAAGTGGCAGGATTGTCAAAGCCTATTATCGTTCCCCCAAGACGTAGCATAGCGGTCTGGAAAGACATCTGCGTTCTTGTTGACGGCTCATAGAAAAGAGTACCCATTATCTTGCCCTTGCAAGCCTCGCTGTAGGCGGCAGGATCATGAACTATCTTATGACCGAGGTCAAGAAGTTTCAGCCACCAAGATACTGGATAGTCATTAAGATCAATAAGATCAAGTCTGTTTTTTTGCTCACTCACATCAAACACCCTCTCAAATATTCAGACATACATTATGCCGCACATTCCTTGTACGGCATTTTCTTTATTATATCACACCTGCTCCATTATTTCAAGTACATAGCCCATATTATTTGAGCAGGTCAAAATTTGTTTCATTTGCAAACTGGTCGCAGTCATACATAAATAATATCTGGTCATATGCACTCGTATCTGCCACATCAGAAAGGGTCTTGCCCTCCTCTTTGAGCTTGTCAGGGTCTACCAAGGTTATCTCGCTGTAGTGTGGGGTAAGAAACGGCACAATGGTATTGGCATAGCTTCCTTTGATGATAAGAAGCTTTGGTGCGTCCTCTGCAGTTGTCTTGACCGTTGCCTTAGTAAAGTTGTCACCTTGCAGGAAGATAGCCGTTTTATCTGCTGTTTTCAATGCAGATCTAAAATAAACAGATTTTGAGGTAAGCACCTGATCTCCTCTGTAAAGCTTCACAGAATCCACAGTAGTCTTATACTTTGAACGGAAGATGTTCACTCTGTCTGCGCCTATGCTGTTATAGCAAAGTTCACTGTAAAGTCCTCCATAATAAGAATTTGAGGTATATTCTTGATCGTAATTGGACAGAACGACCGGCTCAAAACCCAGCTCTTTTATGCCGTCTGCATAGGCAAAATACGCCCCGAAGGAAGTCCACTTTCTATCTGTACGATAGTAAACGTAATTATTTCTTGCAGAATACATAGGAAAAAACGTATCTATGGTGTCTATCCTGCTGTCTAAGTCATAATAGATATTATCTATCAGTTCACGCTGGTCTGTGTTTGAAGTATAAGCAGGCAGCTTAGCAGAATAGATACCTGCGGCAGTCGGAGCTAACATAACATATACAGGTGTATCTGTGTTTTCTGAAAAATCATTTATCTGCGAGATATTTTTATCAAGCCTGTCCTTATCAAAATCTGTGATCTCTACAAGACGATTTTTAAGGATATAGATATTATCAAAATTTTTCTTACCAGTCATCACAAACATGGTCGTTCTAAGCGACTTCCAATTTGAGCTTAGAGGAAAATTATTGCTAACATAGGTCTGAGCATTATGTCTTATATCTGAACTGTCTGCCTTTTCACTTTCAGATCCATGTCTGCCCATCACGAGAGTATATGCCGCAAACATTATGACTATTACAAAAAATGCGCTTACTGCGATATAATCAGCAGCCTTTTTCATTAATGTTCACTCCTCCCATTTTATCTCACAAACAAATTCATAGACGAATTACCTCCGCCCACAAGAAACGCTGTACTGATAAGCAGAAATCCTATAGTGAGCATTGGCTCGATTATGTAAACTATATTAGTATTGAGCTGCATTATCCTGCGTTTGAGATATCTGCCGATACCTGTTGCAAAAAAGCCGCAGATAAGATACATCACAACTCCTGTTTTTATCACATACGATGCAAGAACATCTCCTGCAAAGCTTCCACCGCCGAGCATTGCGGCAACATATCCGCAGGCTGAAGGCAGGCTGTCTATCGCAAGAAACGGCAGACCTATAAGAAACAGAACATTCATCACCGCACATCTTACTCCTGTCGGCACAGCCGCAAGAATATTTTTCAAGAGATATTCTATGCCAAGCATAACACAAATAAACGCTGCCCACAGCATTGTGTGTCTGCCGTAGCCATACCAAACCGAGCCTGCAAGCACAGACAGTATCAATGCCCAAAGGCAAACGCTGTCTTTATTTCTACATATAGGTCTGTAGAAATAATCTCTCACCCAACTATAAAAGGTGCAGGCAAATCGTTTTATAAGCTCATTAAAGCCTGCTGACATAAACGGCAGATCAAAGTTATCAGGAAGTTCAAAGCCGAGCATTGAACCAATACCCTGTGCAATATGCGAATAAGCTCTAAGCTCATAGTAGAACGCAAAGGAGAAAGCTATTATCCCAAGCCATGCACAAGCGGCGGAGAGCGAATCGGCACTTACTCCCCTTATGTGCTGCCACATCTCGTACATAGGATCCGACAGAAAAAGCTTCTCCGCAAAGCCTATAAGCATAAACTTTATGCCCTCTGCAAGCTTCCCAGAGGTTATGACAGGTTTTCTAAGCTGTGAGCTCATATCCGAAAATCTGAGTATCGGTCCACAGCTAAAGCATGGGAAAAAGCATATATATTGAGATACCAAAAGAAAATTCTTCTCAGGCTCTATTTCTTTCCTATAAATATCCATGCAGTAGGAAATGCCATGGAGAGTGAAAACGCCCGCTCCCCACACAGGGAAAAGCTTTAGCATTGCGCCTTTGCCTGTGAATATAGACGTCACGTCATAGCTGCTGTGACCGCTTCTTATGAATACAAGAAGCACTGCCATATTTACTGCCACCGATAATATGAGCCATAGCCTTTTAAGTCCTTTTTTGTCTGCAAAGCGGTGGATAAGCCTGCCGCAAAAGTATGATACAACAGCACACACCGCCATTGGTATTATCCCCCATGTGGACACCCACAGACACAGCACAACTGTTCCAAGCAGGAACACGGCTTTTCTGAAACGCACCCCTGACAAAGCGTATACTCCCATAAAAACAGGAAGAAAGAAATATAAAAATTCAAGACTAACCAACGCTATTCTCCTTGTCTTTATTGTTTTCTGAGGTCAAATTCTCTATAAGTGCTTGCAAGCTTTCTTTATCGAGCATTGTGTTCACCACTTCAAGCAGTGCGTTTGCAGTGAGCTTTTTGGGCAGCGACAGCTTTTCGCACACAAGCTGTCTAAGCCTGCTGCTGTCAGGTCTGCCGCTTAGACCTAGCTCATAAAAGTCAAGCTTGGTCATGAGTTCTCTGTCTGCGACCTTTTCGCCTATAATGCCTGCTTTTTCAAAGGCTTCCCTGATAATATCCGCAGGAACGCCCTCGACCCCTAACAAGCCCTCTTTTGACGGCTCTGTTTTGCGCTTTTCTTTGCCGAATATCTCAGGAACATACACGTTCACGATATCGCCTTTGGGGACGATACCCTTTATATGCCCTCTTATACGAAAGCCTGCTGTGTCAGAGTCTGTAAGAATTGCTATTCCGCCATGTTGAGCATAGTATCTTATAAGCGCTGCCTTGTCAGGGTCTTTATAGATACGAAAGCCGTTAGTGACGATTATAACGCCGTCAACTATGGACGAAAGCTTTATCTTATCATATTTTCCCTCAACGATTATTGCCCTTGATATTTTAAGTTTTTCCATTTACTAACACCTTAACGCCATTGACCTTGCAAGTCCCTGCTCAAGGGTGAGCATATCTCCGTCTTTTCCCCGTGACCTTGTTTTGAGCATAAGGTCAGTTTCAGAAAGTATCTCAAGCGTTTTTCTTATACGCTCCGCCGAGATATTTCCGCACTCGGAATAGGCGTTTTTTACTGCAAACTCTCTGTTTTTCGCATAAGAAAAATCTTTAGCCACGTCTGCAACGCTCCTGCCAGAGGAACGTGCAAGCTTCGCCCTATAGATATCCGCAAGGGAAAAGCCGATTATTCCTATTATAGCATATGGTTCATAATTCTGCACATCGAGTTCACGCAAACGTGTGAAGACCATTGCCGCATTGCCTCTGAGGATATTTATTGCAAGAGAATATCCGTCCGACTCGATACGCCTGATACAAAGTAAGTCGATATCCTCTCTTGTTACCTCCCTGCCCTCTGCATAAGCCGAAAGCTTTTCAAGCTCCTTGCTGATAAAAGCTGTATCACAAAGGCAGAGATTTGCAAGATACTCTGCGTTACTTTTTGTTATGGTACAGCCGCTTTTTGCAAGATAGGTGGATATAGACTTTCCAAGGTCGGAAGCCCTTTTGTATTCAAAGTTGCAGACAGTGCCGTGCTTTTCGCAGAAATCTGCAAAGCGCTTGTTTTTATCTGTAAGATACTTTTTGTTCTTGAAAAGGTCAACTCCTGTGGCATAGATTATCACTGTGGTGGTTTCGCCAAGAGAACCCAGGATCTTTTTCAGGTCGTCCAGATCGTCCTTAGTCACTGCGTCTATATTAAGGTCGTTTATAGTCACCACCACACGTTCAGCCATAAAAGGCAGAGCTTCGCAAGCGTCTGTAAGCATTGGAAAATCAAGATTTTTGCCGTCAAGCTTATGAAAGTTCATGATCTGAGCGTCAGCAGGGCAAAGCTTGTTCACAAGCCTTTTTGTAAAGCTTTCAAGTGCCGCTGTATCATGTCCGTAAAAATAATAAAGGCTGTCGATATCATTCTCTCTTATCGTTTTACCAAGAGCCGAAGCCGTAAGCAAAGCCATAGTCCGTCCTCCTTATCTGCGAATTTTTCATATCTATCATCAATGGGTATTCTTCATCTGTTGTGTCAAGGTTTCTGCCGTTTATGATGACAGAACCTTTTTCTATAGTGACCACACAGCCCTCGGTGGTAATTTTATAGCCGTCCTCCAGTGCTTCTATCTTAACACCGTTCCAATCAAGCTGTGCGCCTGTCATGAACGGCAGTTCGCTGTCATTATCAGGCTCGCCATTTATATAAAATCTGTCAGGTCGTATAGTCATCTGCTCGTTATATTTCGTTATAGTGTAATACTGTTCGCTTTCTATAAATGCGCCTTTTAGCTCTTTTATGCCGTAAAGCTCCAAAAAGCTTTCCATACCGCTGTTGAGCTTGCCCTTACTGCCCATATCGAAAACCATACCTTTTGTTTTATCATACAGCACAGCCTGCACTGCATTTCCTTTTGGCATTACAACTATCTTTACCGAGCCTCCAAAAGCAAGAGAAAAATTATACACCGCTGTCCAACATACAAGCATTAGAGCAGTGCAAAAAGCCCCAAGCTTTACTGACTTTCTCAGAAACATGACCGCCACAGGCACAAGGCAGGTAACGAGCATTACAATACCAAGTGGTCTTACTCCACGAGGAAGATAGGCAAAGCTGAATTTTGAAAACAGCTCAGCAAGAAACAGAACAACTTTCAGAAGATACTTTACCACCGTCAGCACAGGATAGGCTATTATTGCCGCACCGCCTGTTACCGCAGTTATTACCGTCAGACCCAGAGCAAGGGTACACACAGGCACCAGCAGGATATTTGATAGTGGTGCAACAAGAGATATCTCACTGAAAAACATTAGCTGAACAGGCATTGTGCAAAGAAGTATCGTCACCGCTGTGACTATTTCACGCTCAATGTTGCCAAGAATATCCCTGCGCTTTACCATCGTCACCGCTTTCGGGCATACAACGCTTATAACAAACGCAGCTGTGAATGACAGCAGAAACGAACTGTCCGCCGCCGCATAGGGCGAAAGAGTGAGTATTACAACAGCGCAAAGGCAGAGAGTATTTGCAGGGTCTGGTCTGCGGTAAAGGAGCGGTGCGGCAGTGACCAAGGTCAGCATAACAGCCGCCCTCACAACGGATACTGAAAATCCTGCAAAGACCGCAAACGCCCACATTGCCACAGTTTGGACGGCAAATATCACACGCTTATCCTTGCTTAGTTTCTGCATTAGCCAGCCTATCATGGCACTTATTATGACCACATGAGTTCCCGACACGGAAAATATATGACCTATGCCACTACGATAGACCGTGAGCTTCGTTTGCTTTGAAAGCTCAGTTTTATCTCCGCAGAGCATTGCAGCGGCAAAACCACCCTCATCTCCGCCTATGATATCGTTTATCAACATGAACATCTTGTCACGATAGTGCATTATACTGCGTAAAATGGTGTTTCCGTCGCCTGTGACTTCTATGCTTTCAGCGGTCGAACCTTGGAGAAAAACGCCTTTAGGCCGGTCATACTGCTCTGATTTGAAATTGATGCTGTCTTTTATCCTGCTAACATTTACTGTCGCCACGATATTGTCATAGTAATCATATTCAATGTCATCTGCATAAAAGGTCAGCCTGCCTTTTACTCCCCCAACGGTACCCTTGACACTTAGTCGACAGGTGTCAGAGCCTATATAGCTTATGTCGGTTATCTCGCCTTTAACTGTGACGGTCTTTCCGTCTAAAGCTGTCAGTTTATCATAGAAAATGTGAGTATAAGCAGTATTGACTCCCACCGCTATCAGGAACGAAACAAAGCAGAGAGCTATATGCTTTCGGTATCTCTTAAAAAGCGCAAAGGCTGTAATGGCTACACACGCTGACGCAAGTGCGAAAACTGCGTTGTTCCTGCCCCAGCCAATGGTACAGAGAAAAAGTCCTGCAAAATACGAAAAGCCGATATAACAGCTTTTTCTCACCACTGCCGCCGTCCCCCTTAAAACTAAGGGCGGATAAGAAATTTACCCGCCCGTTTGATTTCTTTAACCGGCTGGCCAAGCAAGTGGTCTGCCTGCAAGAAGATGAAAATGAATGTGGAAAACACTCTGTCCTGCCTGCTCTCCGCAGTTGGAAACAACTCTGAAACCGTCCTTAAGGTCGAGGTCTTTGGCAAGCTTTGCGATAACTTCATAGATATGTGCGATAACTGCACTGTTCTCAGGTGTTATCTCATCAAGCTTTGAAATATGCTGCTTAGGGATAACAAGATAATGAATCGGAGCTGTAGGAGCAATGTCCTCAAAAACGTATGTCAGCTCGTCCTCGTATATTTTCTTTGAAGGTATTTCCCCGGAAATAATTTTACAAAAAAGACAATCTTCCATTTATCTCTCCGCCTTTCAAAAAGGGATAGGCTGCACAGCATTTTGCACAGCCTTTGCCCATATTATTTTACAAATTCGCCAACTATTTCGTTTACCTTGTCAAGTGCCTCGTCGATCTTGAATCTGTCGCCTATACCAGCCATAGCAGAGTCAGGACGTCCGCCGCCCTTACCGCCTGTGAGTGCGGCTACCTTGCCTGCTATCTTGCCTGCGTGTGCACCCTTTGCAACAGCATTCTTGCCGCAAACTACAACAAGGTTTGCCTTTTCACCGTCAACGCCTGCAACAACTGCAACTGCGTCAGCTTCTCTTGCTTTAAGCTCGTCACCCATTTTTCTGAGCATATCAGGTCTTGTGTTGGTGAGCATTGCAGTGACCACCTTAACGCCGTTTACCTCATATGGATTATCGAACAGTGACTTTGTTTTGAGATTTGTTATCTCAGCCTGCAAAGCGTCTCTTTCCTTTTCAAGGTCCTTGACTTCCTGCATGATAGTGTGGCATCTCTTTACAATGTCCAGTGGATTTGCAAGCTTAAGGCTTTCAGCCGCCTGCTGGATAGTTGCGGCTCTTTCCTCAACAAGCTCCAGAACGCCTCTGCCTGTTACGGCTTCGATACGTCTTACGCCTGATGCTACAGAGCTTTCGGAGATTATCTTGAACAGACCTATTCTTGAAGTATTGTCAAGATGTGTACCGCCACAGAACTCGATAGAAGCTGTTTCGTCACCGTCACCCATTGTTACTACCCTTACAGTTTCACCGTATTTCTCACCGAACAGAGCCATAGCACCAAGTTTCTGTGCCTCAGCTATAGGCATTTCTTCCATTTTTATATCAAGAGCTTCAAGGATATACTTGTTTACAAGTGCTTCGACCTTGAGCTTCTCCTCTGCTGTCATTGCGTTGAAGTGAGAGAAGTCAAATCTAAGTCTGTGGGCGTCAACGAGCTGACCTGCCTGATGAACGTGTTCACCGAGAACTTTTCTCAGTGCAGCCTGAAGCAGATGTGCGCAGCTATGGTTTCTCATAACAGCGTAACGTGTCTTTCTGTCAACAGTGAAGTGAGCCTTCTGACCTACAGCTATCTCGCCCTCTTCAACAACTGCCTTATGAGCGAACTTGCCTGCAACGACCTTCTGGGTGTCAACGACTCTGCACTTACCGCTTTCTGTAACGATAGTACCGATATCGCCAACCTGTCCGCCGCTCTCTGCATAGAATGGTGTCTGTGAAGATACGATATATACTTCATCGCCAGCCTTTGCGTTTTCGATAAGCTCATCATCAGTTGTGATGAATGATATCTCGCTGTCGCCCTCGAGCTTGTCATAGCCGATGAACTCTGTGTGGAAATCCTTGTCTATCTTATGGAAAACAGTTTCGTCTGCACCCATATACTTTGTTGCAGCATGAGCGTTCTTGGCTGTTTCTCTCTGCTTTGCATAGCACTCAGCAAAGCCCTCCTCATCACAGGTCATGCCCTTTTCTTCAAGAATCTCTCTTGTAAGGTCGATAGGGAAACCGTATGTGTCGGAAAGCTTAAAGCAGCTCTCACCGTCAAGCTCCGTCTTGCCGTCTTTCTGCATCTGTGCGATAAGATCGTCAAGTATCTTCATACCTCTGTCGATAGTGGCATTGAAGTTCTGCTCCTCAGTTGTGAGCACCTTTACGATATAGTCATACTTTTCTTCAAGCTCGTTATACTCACACTTGTTGCAGTCAACAACAGTTTTTACAAGGTCTTTGAGGAAAAGTCCGTTTATGCCGAGAAGCTTTCCGTGACGAACGGCTCTTCTCAGCAAACGTCTCATAACGTATCCTCTGCCCTCGTTTGACGGCAAAATTCCGTCTGATGCCATGAATGTTACAGAACGGATATGGTCTGTGATAACTCTGATAGAAACGTCCTTTTTGTACTCCTTGCCGTACTCACAGCCTGCTATCTTACAAACATGATCTCTGATAGCCTTTACTGTATCAACGTCAAAGATAGAGTCAACGTCCTGCATGATAGAAGCAAGTCTTTCAAGGCCCATACCTGTGTCGATATTTTTCTGCTTAAGTGGAGTATAAGTGCCGTCCTCATGTCTTTCAAACTGTGTGAATACAAGGTTCCAGAACTCCATGTATCTGTCGCAGTCGCAGCCGACCTTACAATCAGGCTTGCCACAACCATATTTCTCTCCTCTGTCAAAATATATCTCAGAGCATGGACCGCAAGGGCCGTCTGTTCCAGCCTCCCAGAAGTTGTCTTCCTTGCCCATTCTTACGATATGATCCATTGGAACGCCAGCGTCCTCATGCCATATCTTTTCAGCCTCGTCATCGTCCTCATAAACAGAGATATAAAGTCTGTCCTTTGGCAGTTTGAGCACCTGTGTAACATACTCCCAAGCCCATGCAATGGCTTCCTTCTTGAAGTAATCGCCGAATGAGAAGTTACCAAGCATTTCAAAATATGTGCCATGTCTTGCCGTCTTACCAACGTTCTCGATATCGCCGGTTCTGATACACTTCTGACAAGTTGTCATTCTTGTTCTCGGAGGTGTTTCCTGACCTGTGAAGTAAGGCTTCAGAGGTGCCATACCTGCAACGATAAGCAGCAGGCTGTTATCGTTCTGAGGTACGAGAGGGTAGCTCTTGTGTCTTAAGCAGCCCTTGCTCTCAAAAAATTTCAGATAAGATTCACGCAGTTCGTTAAGTCCTGTCCATTCCATAAATTCAGATCCTTCCAAATGAAATTATTCGCAAAATAAAAAAACGGCTCGTCCCTAAACATGGGACGAAACCGACAGTTCCGTGTTACCACCCAAATTGCCGAACTCATCGCCCGACCACTCGAAGCCCTTTAACGCAGAGCATACGTTGCTGTTTTCAGCACCGCTCAAGTTAGCCACCGAACTTGCCGCAAAGGCTTTCACCCACCGCCTTTTCTCTTTACCGACACTGTTTCGGATAATTCCGTCACCGCATTTTGCATATATTGATATTATAAAGCATAACCCGACGATTGTCAAGCACTTTTTTATTAATAAAATATCCATTGCTAAAAGCAGAGGGAAATGCTATAATGTTCAGGGTGATTTATATGTATGTTTGTCCGATATGCAAAAAACGGCTCAGAAAGCTTGACAACGTATGGCACTGTCAGAACGGTCACAGCTTTGATATTGCGAGAAAAGGATATGTAAATCTGCTTACCACAAAGGGCAGAAACCCTAAGAACGCAGGGGATAATGCGGAAATGGTAAAGGCGAGAACGGATTTCCTCGACCGTGACTATTATCTGCCCCTTGCGAAGAAAACGGCTGAGGTAATGGGCGTTCTGCTTGAAAATGTGAAACAGCCTTATATTATCGACAGTGGCTGCGGTGAGGGTTTTTACACTGTGAACTATGCCAAGGCACTGCCAAAGGCGAAGTTTTACGGCATTGACATATCAAAGGCGGCAGTTGCCCACTGCATGACGAGGATACATTGCGAAAATATCACAAATTGCGAATTTGCAGTGGCATCGTCATTTCAGCTTCCGTTTATAGACAAATTTGCAGACCTTATCGTATGCACATTTGCACCTGTTTCAAATGACGAATACGCAAGGGTGCTGAAAGACGACGGAAAGCTTGTGGTAGTTTCTCCGTCCCCAAGACATCTGTTTGAGCTTAAAGAAGTGCTTTATGAGAAGCCTTACGAAAACAAGCCCAATGTATACGGACTTAATAAATTTGACGAGTCAGAGGAGATGATTTTTGAATACCCTGTGGTGCTTGAAAGTCAGGAGGATATTTTCAATCTTTTCACCATGACTCCGTATTACTACAAAACATCTGCCGAGGCGGTGGAGAAGCTTAAAAAGGTGAACAGGCTTGAGCTTACCTGTGGCTTTTCTATCAGGACATTTACAAAAAAGAGAGGTTTTTGATACATGAATAAAGATATTTTCTGCAAAGGATATACTTGGGGATTTTTCTCCAAGAGAGGTGATTTTCAGACGGAAGCGGCTGAAAAGTCAATGGAGAGGCTTGCTTCAAACGGCTTGAACTGGATATGTATCCCTGTAAACGCATTGCAGGAGAGCTTTGCAAGCACAAGAGTTTTCAGTGATTATGAGAGAACACAATCTGACGAGGACATTGCCTTCGCTATAAAAAAAGCAAAGTCACTGGGACTTAAGGTCTGCCTTAAGCCTATGGTGGATTGCCTTGACCATTCATGGCGTGCAAGGATAGACTTCCCGCCTGAGAACCCTGAATATTGGGACAAGTGGTTCAAGTCATACACAGCTTTTATGCTCCACTATGCAAAGCTTGCAGAAAAGCTCGGCTGTGAAATGCTCTGCACAGGCTGTGAAATGGCAGGAATGGACAAGCAGTCCGACAGATGCAGAAAGCTTATCGCACAGGTGAGAGAGGTCTACAGTGGTATCGTTATGCACAACATCAATCACGGCGACGAACAGCGTTTCGATTGGCTCAGCGACGTGGATATCATTGGCATCTCAGGCTACTACCCTGTTACAGACGGCGTGAACAGGGACAAGAAACATATGCTCAGTCGTTGGAGCGAAGTTGTCGGCTCCCTTGAAAAGGCTCATAAGCATTTCAACAAGCCTATAATGTTCGCTGAGATAGGCGTGCGAAATGAGGAGGGCTGCACGCAGTACCCTTGGGATTTCCATGATAGACTTGACAAGCCACTTGACGAGCAGGAGCAGGCAGATTTCTACGACACTGCAATGGAAGCAACTTGGAATCTGGATTGGTTCTGCGGTTACTTTTGGTGGGATTGGAAAGCTATCCTGCCGCCAATAGAGGAAGCCAAGAAAAACCGTGACTTCACAGTTTATGGCAAGCTTGGCGAAGAAGTGCTGAAAAAGTGGTACACAAAAGATTGATATGTACAAAAATACGGACTGCTTATCATATAGATAGACAGTCCATTTGTTTTTATATGCGTTGGTGAATGACGGGCGAATGTAAGCGTGTCGCCGTCCCCTATATTTACAATTTTTGCGTAGGGGCGAACTGAGGTCGCCAGTTAATTATATTTTTACATACTGAGCAGTACAAATAATCGTACTCTTATCCAACCGCCGCTGGTATTTTTTCTTTCCCTCGTTTAACAATGACGGGGTATTCCTTGAAAATATGTCTGCGTATAAAATTATCCGCAAGCACACCAATATAGGATAACCCAAACCACAGAAAAGCAAATGGCAGGCATATCTGTCCGTCAAAATTCAGCGGCACTTCCTCATAGCTCCATATGCCCATGCCGAGATAGCGGTTGAGATACTCCCCTGCAAGAAATTCTATGGCAGTGATAAATGCTGCCGACACTGCAAGCACAGACAGCAGGCTCACTCCTCGCCTGCGCTCGCCATTCATGATATGGATAACCAGCATTGAAGTTCCCCCAAGCACCCCCATTGTGATATGAGAATATCCTCTGTTAAGTATTTCCATGAAGCCATAGCATATTGCGCCAACTGAAAAAAGCGTAAGTATCTTATACATCTTTGCCGCCACATTCTCACCGCCCTGTTTTTTTATCGCCCTAATATTAAAATGTACAGAAATCAGTGATTTAAAACCTTGAAGACAAAATAAATTTATGGCAATTTCAAGATACAAAAAACGGACAACCCAAGCTGTCCGTTTTATTGTACTAATATGAAATTTTATACCTGCCAGCTGTTAAGATATTTCTCCTGCTCAGGTGTAAGCTTATCTATCTCAAGCTCCCAGAATTTAAGCTTTCTGTTTGCAACTTCCTTGTCTATCTCATCAGGAACATAAACTATCTTGTCTGTAAGCTTGTCTTTGTTTTTAACAAGATAAGCCGCAGAAAGGGCTTGGATAGCAAAGGACATATCCATTATCTCGGCAGGGTGACCGTCGCCTGCCGCAAGGTTTACAAGTCTGCCCTCGCCGATAACATACAACCAATTACCGTTTGGAAGCTTATAACCGTCAATATTGTTTCTTGCAAGCTTGCTTTCAACAGACAGCTTTTTAAGTCCAGCCACGTCTACCTCGCAATCAAAGTGACCTGCGTTACAGAGTATTGCACCATCTTTCATGTTCATGAAAGCTTTCTCAGTAATAACGTCCTTACAGCCTGTTACAGTGACAAAGAAGTCGCCCACCTTAGCGGCGTCAACCATTTTCATTACCTTGAAGCCGTCCATAACAGCCTCCATAGCCTTTATTGGGTCGACTTCGCAGACGATAACGCTTGCACCAAGACCCTTTGCTCTCATTGCAACGCCCTTGCCACACCAGCCGTAGCCTGCAACAACAACGTTCTTGCCTGCAACGATAAGGTTAGTTGTTCTGTTTATTCCGTCCCATACAGACTGACCTGTGCCGTATCTGTTATCAAAAAGATACTTGCACTTTGCATTGTTTACAAGCATCATAGGGAATTTGAGCTGACCGTCCTTGTTCATTGCAATAAGACGGATAATGCCCGTAGTAGTTTCCTCACAACCACCGATAACGTTCGGTATCAGCTCAGGGTATTCATTGTGGATAAGGTTTACAAGGTCGCCGCCGTCATCTATAATAATGTTTGGACCTACCTTAACTACCTCGGATATATGTCTGTGATACTCCTCGTCAGTTGCACCGTGCCATGCAAAAACATTCAGACCGTCATGCACAAGACCTGCCGCAACATCGTCCTGAGTAGACAGCGGATTGCTTCCTGTGATGTACATTTCAGCACCGCCTGATGCAAGGACTTTGCAAAGATAAGCGGTCTTAGCTTCAAGGTGGATAGAAAGTGCAACTTTCAGCCCCTTAAAAGGCTGATCTCTCTTGAAATCTTCCTCGACGCTTCTGAGCAATGACATATTCTGTCTTACCCATTCTATCTTTCTTTTACCGCTTTCCCACAAGCTTTCATCTCTTATTTCGCTCATTTTATCAATTCCTTTCGGTTTATTATTCGATCCATATAATAATTATACCCTATTTCTCCCCATTTGGCAAGAGGTCAAAAGCAATTCATTATACTTCGCAAATTTACAGCACGTTCATAAAATTAAATTAAACAATTTCTTGACAAAAAAACAAGGTAAGCGTATAATAATATTATGTGTGCGAATAGTAAAAACGTGCATAAATCATGATTTTTAAGGAGTGTGTACAAATGGACGACGCCAGTCAGAATACGATCGCCCCTCGATTGCAGAGCGGCTCGCCCGTTTGTGGCAGCCTTTTTGTGATCTAAATATCAATTTTAATTGAATAGGACGATCTGTGTTTTGGTAGATCCTTATATTTGTACAGAGTTGGTATAAGTACAATTATTTGTACTGTTGTGCTTATTACCGCTGCTGTTAGGGGGAAACATTATGTTTAACACAGTATTGGAGTTGCTCAAAAGCAGAAACTACAAGGCTATCCGTGAAATATTTATGGATATGAACGAAGCCGACGTGGCTGCTCTTTTGCAACAGTTTTATGACGATCACGAGGTCGAGAAATACGAGCTTCCGTTGCTGTTCCGTCTTTTGAATAAGGACGTTGCGGCTGACGTTTTCGCTTATATGGACAGCGATACACAAATGATGCTTATCAATGCCTTTACGGATAAGGAGCTTCAGGAGATCGTTGACGACCTTTATCTTGATGATACGGTAGATATTATCGAGGAAATGCCTGCAAATGTTGTTGCAAGGATAATCAAGTCTGCTGACGCTGAAACGAGAAAGCAGATAAATCAGATACTCAAATATCCTAAAGACAGTGCAGGCTCTATTATGACCACCGAGTACGTTTATCTTCACAGAAGCTACACCGCCAAGGAAGCACTGGATTGGATAAGACACGTTGGTATGGTCAAGGAAACTGTAAATACACTTTATGTCACTGAGAACAGAAAGCTCGTGGGCGTGCTTTCACTGCTTGATATCGTAACTGCTGATGATAACGATAAAATAGAGGACATAATGGAGGACAACGTTATTTCCGTTGATACCCTTGAGGATAAAGAGTATGTTGCTTCCATGTTCTCAAAATATGACTTTCTTTCTCTGCCTGTTGTTGACAGAGAAAACCGCATGGTCGGTATCGTTACATTTGACGACGCTATGGACGTTATCGAGGAGGAGACCACTGAGGACTTCTCGAAAATGGCTGCCGTTGCGCCAAGTGACGATTCCTATTTCAAGACCTCTGTTTTCACTCATGCGAAAAACAGAATAGCATGGCTTTTGATACTTATGCTGTCAGCTACCCTTACGGGTGCTATCGTAAACAAATATCAGTCTGCTTTTGCGGCTGTCCCTGTTTTGGTATCGTTCCTGTCAATGCTTAGTGGCACAGGCGGAAACTGCGGCTCTCAGACCTCGACCCTTGTTATAAGAGGCATGGCGCTTGGTGAGATAAGAATGAAAGACTTTTTCAAGGTCATGTGGAAAGAGTTCAGAGTCGCGCTTCTTTGCAGCGTTATCCTTGCTATAGTCAATGCTATAAGAATAATTCTTGTGTATCACGGTGACACATCTGTGGATTGCTACAAGCTTGCGTTCACGGTGAGTATGGCTATCATGGCAACTGTTGTGCTTTCAAAGCTCATCGCCTGTATGCTCCCGATGGCTGCCAAGAAGCTTCATCTTGACCCTGCTATCATGGCTGCCCCGCTTATCACCACTATCGTTGACACTTGCTCAACACTGATATTCTTCACATTGGCTACTATCGTATTTGATATAAAATAGAAAAAAATATGGCGGTTATCTCCTTTCAGGCTATCTTCTGCAAAGGTGCGGCCGCCCGTTTTATGGATAAAAATAAACTGGATTTTGATTTGAAAGGAAATAGTTATGGCTCAGAATTATGACGTAGTTGTTGTCGGTGCAGGTGCAGCCGGCGTATTCATGGCATACGAATTTGTCAAGCTTGACAAAAACATAAAAGTTTGCATTATTGATCAGGGCGGACCTGTCAGCAAGCGTAAGTGTCCTATAGATGGCAAAAAAGTTAAGTCCTGCATTCACTGCAAGGTATGCTCCATTATGCACGGCTTCGGCGGTGCAGGCGGAATGTCGGACGGCAAATATAACATCACAAACAATTTCGGCGGTGACCTTTACACATTTACCGGCAAGGAAAAGGCTATCGAGCTTATGCAGTATGTTGACAAGATAAACCTTGAAATGGGCGGTCAGGACGCTAAGCTTTACTCCACAACTTCTTCCGACATCAAGGCAATGGCTCTTAAATATGACCTCCACCTCCTTGACGCTCAGGTAAGACACCTTGGCACTGACAGAAATATGCAGATACTCCAGAACATCTATGACTTTGTTAAAGACAAGATAGACATAAAATTTTATGAAAGTGTTCAGGGTATAACAGGCAAGGAGAACGACTTCACTGTTATCACAGACAAGGACGAGTATCACTGCTCAAACGCTGTTGTTGCGGCAGGCAGAAGCGGTTCAAAATGGATATCTGAGATATGCGACAACTTTGGTATCAAAAGACGTTCAAACAGAGTTGATATCGGCGTTCGTGTTGAGATACCTGCGGCTGTTTTTGAGCATATCACAAGCAAGGTATACGAAAGCAAGATAGTTTACCGCACAAAGAAATACGGCGACCTTGTAAGAACATTCTGCATGAACCCATACGGCGAGGTAGTTACTGAGAATACAAATGGCATCATCACAGTAAACGGACACAGCTATGCTGACCCTGCGCTGAGAACAGAGAACACCAACTTTGCTCTGCTGGTATCCAACACATTCTCAGAGCCTTTCAAGGACTCAAACGCATACGGCGAGTCTATCGCAAGGCTGTCTAATATGCTTGGAGGCGGAGTGCTTGTTCAGCGTTTCGGTGACCTTGTTGCAGGCAGACGTACAAACGAACACCGTTTTGGTCAGACGTTCCTGAACCCTACTCTCAAAGCTACTCCGGGCGACCTGAGCCTTGTTATCCCAAAGCGTCAGCTTGACGATATTATCGAAATGATCTACGCTCTGGATAAGATAGCACCCGGTATGGCGAATATCGACACGCTTCTTTACGGCGTTGAGGTCAAGTTCTACAATTCAAGAGTTGACGTTGACGAGAACCTTGAAACTGCTGTCAAAGGTCTTTACGTCCTTGGCGACGGCTCAGGCGTTACGCACTCTCTGTCGCAGGCTTCTGCATCAGGAGTATTTGCCGCAAGGACTATTTCAGAAAAATTCAACTGATTTCATATATCACAAAAGCCGCACTGCCAAAAAAGCAATGCGGCTTTATTTTTATACCTTACTCTTCAAGAAGCTTTATATATCCCTTAATGATATCAACGCACTTGTCATAGCTCATGTCGCTGGTATCAAGACACAGATTGTAGTTTTTCGCATTTGTCCAATCCCTGCCTGTGTAGTGACGATAATAATCGCTTCTCTCCTTGTCTGTCTTTTCGATTATCTTGACAGCCTCTTTTACAGAAACACCATACAGATCGACGATATTCTTGACCGCAGTTTCCATATCAGAATATATGAAAACCTTAAGCACGTCTTTTCTGTCACGGAGGATATAGTCAGCACATCTGCCAACTATTACCGCAGGCTCTCTGTCTGCAAGCTGCTTTATTATCTTCGCCTGATAATTGAAAAGATTTCTGTCAGAAGTAAAGTCGTGATCATCAGGGTCAAGAAGCTCACCCTTGTAAACTCCGCCCTTTCTCAGAAAAGAACCTTTCAGTTTTTCATCAACAAGCCCGAAAAAGCGTTCATTTATGCCGCTTTCGTCGCTTGCAAGCTTTATAAGCTCCTTATCATAATATTTTATACCCATATCCTCTGACAGCATTTTTCCTACAGTTCTTCCGCCACTGCCGATTCCCCTTGCAATGGTTATGATCCTTGCCATAAAGCTCAACTCCTATTCACCTAAATATGCTTTCTTGACCGACTCATCATTGATAAGATCAGACGCCTTGCCTGACAGAACTATCTTGCCCGTTTCAAGAACATAAGCTCTGTCTGAGATAGCAAGGGCTTTCTTTGCGTTCTGCTCAACAAGCAGTACAGTTGTGCCGCTCTTTCTTATGTCCTCGATTATCTTAAATATGGTTGACACAAGGATCGGAGACAGACCCATTGACGGCTCGTCCATTACAACTATCTTAGGTCTTGACATGAGCGCCCTGCCCATTGCCAACATCTGCTGCTCACCGCCTGAAAGAGTACCTGCTATCTGATTTTTTCTTTCTGCAAGTCTAGGGAAACGCTCGTATATATCCTGAATATCCTTCGGTATATTCTCCTTGTCTTTTCTTGTAAATGCTCCAAGCTTAAGGTTATCAAGCACTGTGAGGTTTTGGAATATTCTTCTTCCCTCAGGAACGTGTGCTATACCCATTTCCACGATCTTGTGTGCAGGAGTTTTAGTAAGCTCCACGCCGTTGAATTTGATAGAACCCGATTTTGCAGAGATAAGACCTGTAAGGGTGTGCAGAGTGGTGGTCTTTCCTGCTCCGTTTGCGCCGATAAGGGAAATGACCTCTCCCTCGTTTACCTCAAAGGAGATACCTTTCAAAGCGGCTATCATGCCATAATTGACGTGCAGATCATTGATTTCCAACATTGCCATTTTACTTACCCCCTTATTCGCCCAGATATGCGGTGATAACTTCAGGATTTTTAAGCACTTCCGCTGTCTTGCCCTCGCAGAGGAGCTGACCGAAGTTCAGCACTGACAGCTTTTCGCAGATACCTGAAACAAGGCTCATATCATGCTCGATAAGCAGCACCGTCATATCAAAATTATCTCTTACAAAGCGGATAGTATCCATAAGCTCCGCTGTTTCGTTTGGATTCATGCCGGCAGCAGGCTCGTCAAGAAGCAGCAACTTTGGCTGTGTTGCAAGGGCTCTTGCGATCTCAAGCTTTCTCTGATCGCCATACGGAAGTCCAGAAGCAAGCAGACTCGCCTTATCGTCAAGCTCGAAAACCTTCAGAAGCTCCAGCGCCTTTGCGTCCATTGCCTTTTCAAGCTTGAAATATCTTGGAAGTCTGAAAACGCCTGTAAAGGTGCTGTATTTATAATGATTGTGAAGTGCGACCTTGACGTTGTCAAGCACCGTCATATCCTTAAAAAGTCTGATGTTCTGGAATGTACGGGCAATGCCTGCACGGTTTATTTCGATAGTGTTTTTGCCGGTAATGTTCTTTCCGTCAAGAACGATTGTGCCGTCTGTTGGCTTATAAACGCCTGTGAGCATATTGAAGATAGTGGTCTTTCCTGCTCCGTTCGGCCCAATAAGACCATAGAGCTGACCTTTTTCTATTGTTATGCTGAACTCGTCAACTGCACGGAGTCCGCCGAATGAAATGCCGAGATTTTTTACTTCAAGAAGTGCCATATCACTCAGCCTCCTTTACTTTTTCACGCTTGAACAAAGCCTTGAACTTAGCAGTATTTGCACTGATAAAAGTTTTTGTTTTTTCATTTGAAGTTATTATCATCATAACGATAAGAACGATAGAATAGATAAGCATTCTGTAGCTGTTTATGCTTCTTAGCATTTCTGGAAGCAGAACAAGCACGATAGCTGCGATAACACTTCCTCTGATACTGCCTATACCGCCCAGAACAACGAATACCAAGATAAGGATAGACAGGTTATAGTCGAACTTAGAAGCCTGGAGCGTATAGAAGTTATGAGAATAAAGCGCACCTGCACATCCTGCAAGGAATGCAGTCAATGCAAAAGTAACAAGCTTATACTTTGTGATGTTAAGACCTACAGACTCGGCTGCGATAACATTATCTCTGATAGCCATTACTGCTCTTCCCGTTCTTGAATATACAAAGTTATAGGCAATGATAAGAGTGATAAGCAACATAACAGCACCGATAATGAATGTAGAATCGTTAGGTGTGCCGCTGATACCCTGAGGGCCGTTCAGTATAAGCTTTCCGTCAGGCTCAAGGTTAAGGTTTGACAGACTTTTGAGAGAAACGTGAACACCCTTAGAATCATAACCAAGGTATAGTGCTGCGAAAACGTTCTTTATGATCTCACCAAACGCAAGTGTAACGATAGCGAGATAGTCACCTTTAAGTCTGAGAACAGGTATTCCTATAAGTATGCCGAACACTGCGGCAATTATTCCGCCTATAAGGATAGCCAAAGGAAATCTGATCCACACATTTTCAATAGTTTCAGAAGTAACGATAGAGAATATCGCACTTGTATATGCGCCAACGCACATAAAGCCTGCCTGACCCAAGCTAAGCTCGCCAAGTATACCAACTGTCAGGTTAAGGGATACTGCAAGTATAGAGTATACACACAGAGGAACAAGAAGTCCTGTGAGCATACTTGAGATATATCCGCCGCTGCTGAGTATCTGCATTACCACAAAGGCAACTATTACCATTGCGTATGTGATAAAGCTTTTTCTGGTCTGCGGCTTAAAAAACTTTGTTTTTGCGCTAGCCCCTTCTTTTTTCACAAAAAACCAATCCTTTCAGATAAAACAGAACTGCAAAGCAAGTCTGCTCGAAAATTTTAAGTTGACTTTTATACCTTTTCGCTTATCTTCTTGCCGAGGATACCTGTAGGCTTAATGATAAGCACAAGTATAAGAACAGCAAAAACGATAGCGTCGGCAAGCTGTGGTGAGATATAGGCACGTCCAAGTATCTCGATAACACCGATAAGGATACCGCCGATCATAGCGCCCGGTATTGAGCCGATACCGCCAAATACCGCCGCAACGAACGCTTTGATACCAGGCATTGCGCCTGTGGTGTTCTGAAGCGTAGGATAAGCTGAGCAAAGCAGTGCGCCTGCAATTGCGGCAAGACCTGAGCCGATAGCGAATGTAAGAGAGATAGTGCGGTTGATGTTTACGCCCATGAGCTGAGCTGCACCTCTGTCCTCAGATACTGCAAGCATTGCACGTCCGCTCTTGGTTTTGTTGATGAACAATGAAAGACCAACTACAATGAGTATAGATACGATTATTGCAACTGATGTTTCTCCGGAAATAACTATCTGTCCGTCAAAAAGCTTGATGCTCGGCACGTTTACAACTGATGTAAAGTTTACAGGCTTTTCACCGAATATAAGCAGTGCGGTGTTCTGCAAAAAGTAGCTGACGCCTATGGCAGTGATAAGCACCGCAAGCGAAGTAGCTTGTCTGAGCGGCTTATACGCCACCTTTTCGATGACTATACCGAGAAGTGTGCAGGCAATAACTGCAAGAACTATAGATAGCCAAGAGTTCAGTCCCCATGTGGTCATGCAGGTGAATATAACATATCCGCCCACCATAATAACGTCGCCGTGTGCGAAGTTAAGCATTTTGGCAATACCGTATACAAGCGTATAGCCCAAAGCTATAACTGCGTATATACTGCCGAGGCTTATTCCGTTGATGAGGTTATTAAGAAAACCCATATACAAACATTCCTTCCTTTTGGAATAGACAAAACACAAGATGTAATCACATATATTACATCTGTCCTTGTCATAAACACAATATACAATAAATTATAACATAACCCCGTAGTTTTTGCAACACATTTTAATGAAATAAATCAAAAAAACCGACAATTTTTCGCAATTGCCGGTTTTTTTCATATTAAGCGTACTTTTTGTACGCACTTCATTTCAGCTATTACTGAGCAGTAGAAGCGGCAATGTCATCAGCTGTCAGTGCAGAATATGCGCCGTTCTTGATGATAACAGCCTTAGGGTCCTTAGATACGGCACCGTCTTCGCCCCACTTCATGCCTGTACCTGTAAGTCCGTCATATGAGAAGTCCTTATCAGAGATAGCCTTTTTGAGCTTATCGCAGATATCAGAAGCAGACATATCAGCTGTGATGCCTTCCTTCTTCATGAGTTCTGCAAGTACCATTACGCCGTCATAAGCGTCTGCAGCGAACTGGTTAGGTGTTTCGCCGTTGTAAGCGTCCTTATACTTCTTAACGAAGTCCTGAGTTGCCTGATCCTGAGCGTCGGCAGCAAATGGTGTAAGGAACATTACGCCCTCGCAAAGTGAAGTATCAAAGTTCTTGATAGAAAGAAGTCCGTCAAGACCGTCGCAACCGAAGAATGTTGGGTTGTAGTTAGCTGACTTGCACTGTGTAAGTATAAGTGAAGCCTGCTGATAGTAGATAGGCAGGAACACGAGGTCTGCGCCTGCATTCTTAGCTGCGCTTATCTGAGCTGAGAAGTCAGTCTTGCTGTCCTTTGTGAATGACTGCTCTGCAACGATATCAAGACCCTTAGCCTCAGCCTCGGATTTGAATGTGTTGAAGATACCTGATGAATAAGCGTCAGAGCTGTCGTAAATTACAGCTATCTTTGTAGCAAGCTTGTTTTCTGCGATATAGTCGGCAGAACCTTTACCCTGGCTAGGGTCAGTAAAGCAAACCTGGAAACAGTTATCGTTCTTGATAACGTCCTGAGCAGATGCAGAAGGTGTAAGCTGGAAGATGTTATCCTGCTTTGTCTTTTCAATAACTGCGAGGCAAGAACCTGTTGTTACTGTTCCGACCATTACCTGCATACCATTGTCTTTCAGTGCGTTATAAGCATTTACAGCCTTATCGCCTGAGTCAGCCTCATCGTCCTCGAAAACGTATGAGAGCTTTGTTCCGTTTATTCCGCCTGCGTCATTTACGTCCTTGACAGCAAGCTCGATAGCATTCTTAACAGCAACGCCGTACTGTGCAGCGTCACCTGTGAGCGGACCGCTGCAGCCGATAACGATAGTATCGCTGTTCTTTTTTGCACCGTTTCCGCAACCTGCAAAGCAAGAAACCGCAAGGGCAGCCGAAACTGTTAATGCAAGAATTCTCTTGACATTTTTCATAATAATCTCTCCTCTGATCACATATGTCACTGCATATGCTTTTTTCAATAGTATTAATATAACACGCAGAAGCCCGATTTGTCAATATTAAATCTTACAAATTTAACGTTATTTAAACTATGTTTATTGTTACAAACAATATGCGCGTTCACAGAAAATTAATTTTGTGTATTTTCAATGAACGATTTGCAAGCTTTTTGATAATATCCTGCATACATACACCACTGACTTATAAGCTGCATATGATAAAACAGCCACACGAAACCTGTGGTATATGAGATTCAGACAACATAAGGAGTGAACTTATTTGGATATGTTTGACAATCTGTCGTTAGGCAGGATACTTGCTGACGACACAGAGGATAACACACCTGCCTGCCCTTTTCCGAAAGGAAGATTTCCTGAGGACACGCCGCTGGCAATGGCATATGTGCCTTTTCAGATGTGGGAGAAACCTTATGAGGCAGATGTAGCACTTTCAAGAGGAACTATCTTCCCGTCCATAGACAAACCTTTTATAGGAGAGGAGGCTGTAAAGAATGCCCATACTAAGTGAAAAGGAGAGGCTTCTTAGAAAGATACAGGCGTGCAGCTTTGCCCTTGTAGAGGCTAATCTTTACCTCGACAGCCACCCTACCTGCAGAGATGGTCTGGCATATTTTGCCCGCCACAAGGCAGAAAAAGAGAAGCTTATTGCGCAATACAATGAGAAATATGGACCATTGACGATCACGCAGAACAATTCGTCCAAGAAATGGGAATGGGTAACATCACCTTTTCCGTGGGAAAGGAGTGTTGACTAATGTGGCAATATGAAAAAAAGCTGCAATACCCCGTTAAGATCGCTAACCCTAATCCTGCTTTGGCTAAGGTCATTATCTCGCAGCTTGGTGGCCCTGACGGCGAGCTTGGTGCAGCGCTTCGTTATCTCAATCAGCGTTACTCAGCCCCCTGTCGTGAAGTGCAGGCAATACTCAACGATATCGGCACAGAAGAACTTGCCCACATCGAAATGATCGGCACTATTATCTATCAGCTGACCCGTGACCTCTCCCTCAAGGAGATAAAAGACAGTGGCTTTGACACCTATTTTGTTGACCACACTACAGGCGTTTACCCTATAGCCGCCTCTGGTGTACCATTTTCTGCGGAAATCTTCCAAAGTACCGGTGACGCTATTGCTGATATACACGAAGACCTTGCTGCTGAGCAAAAAGCCCGCCTGACCTACGACAACATTCTCAGGCTTGCTGACGATCCTGATGTCCGTGACCCTATCAAGTTTCTTCGTGAACGTGAGATAGTCCACTATCAGCGCTTCGGCGAAGGACTAAGACTTATTCAGGATATGCTTGACAGCAAAAATTTCTACGCTTTCAATCCTAGCTTTGACAAATAATAAAAAAAGCGGGCTGTTGTTATCAGTCCGCTTTTTTGTACATATATCAAAAATCTTCCTTGTCCATCTGCTTGCCGGTCCTGCTGACCTTTTTATTAAGTATCAGCGAAAAAGCCAGCGTTGCGGCTATGAGTGCTATCATCACAAGCACTGATTTTATTGTCAAATGCTTCAACTGTGCTCCAATATATGTCTGCACAAGCATTTCAGGCATCACTCCCATTATCGAGCCTAGAAGATATGGTCTGTAAGGCATTCGCAGTGCGCCGTGTATCATTGAAACAAGGTCGCCCGGCACAACCACCACTGCCCTTGAAATGTAGGAGGCGAACAGATTATTGTCATGCCCATAATTTACAAGCTTTCGTGCCTTAGGATATTTCATCTCAATAACACGCATGATATCGCCACCCGATATTCTTCCCACAAGATAAGGAACAGTAAAACAAACCGATAGTCCTATTACGTTCAACAAAATGCCCACCCAGAACGGATATATTGCACCTACGCACACAAAAATAGCCGCAAGCGGGAATACCACCGACAAGGACTTCAATCCATAAAATCCCAGAATAACAAATGCGGCAAGCCACAAATTGTCCGGGCAATAACTGAGTATCTCAGAAAACTCATGGTCTTTCAGAAAAAGAGCACAGCAAAATATTATGATAATAGTTAAAGCAAAGGGTACATATCTTCCATATTTTCGCACAAACCTATCCAAAACTCCTCGCTCCTCTCCGATTCTTTAGGGTATTATACCATATTTGAATGTTCATTTAATTATCAATCAATGAAAACTGTGTTACAACTTTCGCTGTCAAAACAAATTTATACTTTATCGTTCGTCAAATTGACCAACCATTCTCATTTTTGCACAATATCCCACTATCACTATAATTTTTATAAGTAGAATTATGTCGTCTTTTGTCATGAAGTGTTCTTAAACAAGTCGATTTCTGTTTTAATTTATGTATATCTGATTAATAGGTTAAATTTGTACAATATTGCTATTGACCAACGTACCAATTAATGTTATAATTAATTATAACAATTATTTGGGAGGTATTTTTATGAGATACACAGTATACAACAAAGCAATGAAACGTCCAGTTTTTCAAACAAATGACCTTGTAGAAGCCATTGACTATACACGCCGACGCCCAAGAAAGTCAAGACGACACTGCATATACGATGACAAACTAAAAACTTTTGATATAAAAAAAATAAGACATGCCGCAGGAATATAAAACGCACAGGGTGTAGAACTCTGTGCGTTTTTGATGTATTTATGAATAAACAAGTCTTACAGTCACTCTGCTGTAACCGCTCCATGTGCAGGTGAACAAGGTCAGATCCCAGTCGCTGCCACCACCTTTTATGAGCGATGGCGAATCCCAGCCGCTCAGCAGTTCACTGTTTGTGACAGTATAGTTAAATTCTCTGCCGTAAACATCGGTGAAAATGACCTCGTCACCTGAGCTGAGCTTATCCAGCTTATCAAAAAAGCCTGTGTAATTGTGAGCGCAGATTATAAGATCATTGTCTACACGTCTGCCGCTGTACTGACAAGCTGCAGTATTCATTGCAGCATAGCTCCAGCCACGAGTCACAGGAAACTCCTGCCCCAGTGTCGGGAATGAAATCAAGCCTATATATGAGTTGCCGTCAAGCACGATATCCTTATCCGGGTCATCTATCTCGCTGTCCGTGGAACGACTATCGTCAAAAATGTCAAAGGGTGAACTGCTGTCGCTATCCTCTGCACTGTCTGAGATCTGCGTTTTCAGGTCACTCAGCACAGCCTCCATCCTTTTATTACTTTGCTTTTCATGAAAATAGTTGTAATAATTAAGGGATAATGCCGCCGCTATCAGCATTATCCCCATTATTATCAACAAAAGTCCTAGCTTTTTTTTAGTCACTATTCTTCTCCTGTTGTAAAGGCGAGCCTATGTGGTTTCGCCTTTATTTCTCTTTTTTGCTTACTCTCCAGCCTGCCGCGATAAGGATAACTCCACCGCCTATAAGTACAGGCACCGGCCAGTTGAGCGAACCAGTCTGTGGTATATTGTCAGGCGTTGAGCTTGATGAATCAGAGCCTGACGAGCTGCTGTCAGGTGTGCTTGAACTACTATCTGTATTACTTGAACTGTCTGACTTATATGTGTTCTCTATAAGAAACAGCTTGTCATTGCTTTTGGTAACAACTGTGTAGTTGGCAGGAATATCTATCTCCTTAACTGTCCACTCAGCCGCAGAATTGTCTTTCCAGAAATACTCCCAGTTGTTGTCAGCGTTAAGAGTAACAGTATCGAAAAGCTTGCCGTCACGATATATCTCCACCTTGATATTATCAGGTATGAGCTTTTCCTGACCATCAGGAACTATCCACGACTTTCTTACACCATAATCACTGTCCCCTGCTGGGATCTCTTCGTATGTGAACTTGGTGTAAACTGTTATCTGACCCTCAGCCACGATATCCTTATCTATCTCGATAAGTGACGGAGAAGGTGTAAACTTAGCTGTTGTGTTTTCAAAACTCTTGCCTGAAACAAGATACAGACCCACAGAATCAGCAGAAAGCTTTACTTCACCGTTTGCGTCCGTCTTGCCTGTTGAAACTGGTGTTATGCCATCGGTTTTTGCGTAGTTGTCGAGAGTATCAGCGACAGCCTGCATTTTTGAAGCGTCAGTAAAATCAGACATATCTATAGGATAATCGCTGAACTCGCCGGTAAGGACAAAGTCAGCTTCTTTACGCTCACCGACCTTATATATGCTCCACTCGGCATTACTAACAGTCGTTGTATCATTTTTGCACACTATATCCACATTGATATTATCCGCCGCAGAAGCTGAGATCGTCATGCTTCCCAAGGCTGAAACAGCCATTGCCGCCGTACACAAAACAGCCTTTGCAAGCTGAGAAAATTTAAGTTTCATCTTTGCTACTCTCCTTATCAGGTAGATTTTCAACATTATCGTCACTCTCTGGCTTATCCAGCATTGCCACAAGCTCATCATGAGAAATTTTTTTGCGTTTTGAATCCACAAACCACCACACAAGCAGTACCACAAACAATGGTATTGCTACAAAAGGCACGACCATAAGAGAATCGAGCTGAACAGCGTCTGCCGTTATTTTTGAAACACTCTTTGTATCGTCCGCAGTTTCAACTCTCTTTGCACGAACAAGAAGCCTGTGAGAATTGACTCCGTATGGTGTGCAGGTAGTCAACGTAACATGATCCTCACCTGGAATAATGTTCAGCTTATCCATTTCATTAGGCAGAACTATATAAACAGCCTCGACCTCATATGTATAGACCTCTTTCAACACTGTTATAGTGAACTCATCGCCCTCTGCAAGCTTATCAAGGTCGCTGAAAAGCTTTGCCGACGGCAGACCTCTATGTGCTGAAATGACCGAATGAGTGTCCGCTCCGCCAACAGGCAGGCTCGAACCCTGCAGATGTCCCACAGCGACATTTAACACGCCATCACTTGTGCCATGATAAATAGGCAACTCCACCCTTATAGTCGGAATGGAAATATAGCCCATAACACCCGTCCCCGTGATATCTAGGATATCCTCATAGCCCTTGACCTTATCATAATCAACAAAAGGTCGGGCAAGCTTTGCTATCTCTTCATTATATTTTCTGGCTTGGCTGAGTATCTCTTCATTCTCCTTGTCAGAAAGGTCATTTGCCGCTTTCTGATAAGTCGCCACCGCACGGCTTTGCGTTTTTGAATTCCACCAATCGCTTATTGTTGGATATAACATCACGGAGAGCCCCACAAGCAATAACAAGACCAATAAAATTGTAGTTGATTTACCGCTTTTCTTCCTCATGGAGTCCTCCCTGATGCCTGCCGACCGAGATCGGCAGGACAAAGGTAAAAATAAATTCAAAAATTAGTCGTTCTTAGCTCTCTTCTTAGCAATGAGAAGCACACCTGCGCCCAGTACGATAGCTCCGCCTACACCGTAGAAGATCTGAGTACCGATACCGCCAGTTGTTGGAAGTGAGCCGCCCTTCTGATTTATGATCTTAACTGTTGAACCGCTTGTGCCTGAATCAGTGCCGTCGAGCATACGAATGGACTGAAGCGTATTAGCAGGATCATATGTTGTGTCAAACTTGAACTCATATGGATCAGCTCTGTTATACTGAGCAGGAGCTTCTGTCTCAACAAGCTTGTATGTTGTCTGATCATCAATGCCCTTGATAGTGAACTTACCTGTTGCGTCTGTTACGATAGTGTCGATAGCACCTGCCTCGTTACCAATAGCAAGTCTGTAAACATTCTTGTTTTCCCCATCACTTATATCAACAAGTTTAAGAACTGCACCATTCTTATCCTGAAGCTGGAACTTAGCATCTGCAAGAGGCTCGCCCTTTTCGTCTACCTTGTTACCAACAAGTGAGAATGTCCAGTCATAAACTGTGACCTTAGGTGTTTCACCTTTCTCCTTACCTGTTGTGTCCTGAGGATTGTTTGAATATGTCAGATAAGCTGTGTTAGGGTTATTGTTCACGCTGTCAGGAGCAGTAACTGCTACCTTAGCTTTTTCATTGAGCTTAGCAGAATAATAAGTTTCGATCTTAGCAACTGTAGGATAGTTCTTTACAAGTTCCTTGATATCGAAAGTAACATAGAAAGATTCCTTATAATCGGTTGTACTGCTGTCGTCGCCAACTGTTGTGTTAGGACCTACTGTAACAGAAGTGATCTCCTGACCGTCAGCGTCATAGTACTTGTATGTAAGGTTATCATTGAATGTAAAGCCCTCGCTGAGCTGGTCACGAACTGTGTATGTATACTTGTCATAAGCTGATACATCGCTTGGTATAGTTGTTGTGATCTTGAATTCTACATCGTCACCAATTGCGTTGTCACCAACATCGCCCCATGAGTCATTCTCATTGTGCTTGATCTGCTTTGTAAGTGTTGGCTTCGTCTTCTTTGGAGTAACGTTTGTTGTGCCTGAAACGTTAAGGATAAGAGCTGAGTTAGCCTTATCAACACCATTATTTTCTGTTGCATCGACAACGAGATAATAGCCAGCATTTGGAAGCGGAATAGTGTACTCACCGTTATCTTCATAGGCGGTTACAGACTTATTGTCGATGATGCAGCCAGAAGCGGCTTTTGCAAACTTGGCAGTATCTTCCTTTGTCCAATGATCTGCGTCTGAGATTATCTTTGCAACGTCTACTGCGCTCTCGGCACTGTCGAACTGTGACATATAAGTGCTAAGGCCAGGAGTTTTCAGGCTGGTAAGCAGAGCATCGCCATTAATGCCTTTGCCCCACTTGATAGTATTTGTTGCAGATGCCTGGTCAAAGATCTGATAAGCCTTATATACTCTGTTTGTATCAGAATCCTTGATAACAATGTTATTAACGCCAGCATCAGTAGTAGCAAATACTCCGAATGCTGATGTTGCAGCAATAGCTGAAACTGACATAACGGTTGCAGCAGCAAGAGCTGCAAATTTCTTCATCTTCATAATTATTTATCCTTTCATATTTGTTTATTTACAGCGTTTTTTTGCGACGCTTTGTAACTAAAAGTATTGTTGCAGCAACAGTGACTGTTCCGCCTGCTGCCACGAATGGGATAACACCCATGCCGCCTGTTTCAGGCAGCTCTCCCAAAGTTTCCTCAGAGTTGTTATAGACCTGAACATACTGATCACCGTTCTTTGTCATATCAATGCAATTCTCATTTTCTGAGCCATTGTATCTGAAGTAAGCTTTGTATGACGATGTGCTTATCGGCTGACCGTTCACGTCTATCTCCTCAAACCAATAGTAATACTTATTGCCCTTGATGTCATTTTTTTCAAGAGAAACGGCATTTGACCAGTTGTTATCAGCCGTGAGCGTTATCTGCTTCCACAAGAATACTTCACCGCTAGGTATCGCATCTTTATCAGGAACAGGTGTAACGTTGGTCTTCTCAGGTGTGCCAAGATCATTAGCTGTCACCTCATAAGAGCAACTGCTATCATCATCGACCTTTGCAGTAAGCTCAACTGTAACATCAGAAGCAATACCGCTTAGATCCAAAGTAAATTTAGTCTTATCCCATGATGAATTATCAATACCAGACAAACGTATATACTCACTTGTACCTGTCCATGACGGAACGCTCTGCTGCTTATCAGGGTCCCAAGCGTCCTGATTTCTGTAGAAATCGGCAAGTACGTCGCCTGACGCATTGATAAGTCTTACTCTTGAATATTTGATATTGCCCTTTTCGAGCCATGCATTATTAAGGGTAAAACTGAACTTAGCCGAGCCATACATGGTATACTCAGAGGCAAAGCTTCCGTTCTGAGCCATTTCTGCACCATTGCTTGTAAGGATCTTGAATTTAACATTCTGTCCCTTATCCATTGTGCCTGTAAACTTGTTATATTTTTCAGGCACGTCAGCCTTATTTGTTGACCTATAGATATTGAACGTTACCTTATCATTGGCATGGGTATTGCTATCGCTGTCAGACCATGCCTTTTGCAGGCGAACGTCCATATTTTCTACCTTCTGCGGGTTCTTGGTATTGACGATCGTATCAAAGCCTGTGGCACTGCCGTTATTTGAATAAGTATATGTAACGCCAAAGCCGTCAGGTATATTCTTTTCAAGAACATAGTAATACTTGTCCTTGTCAAGACCGTCAAGAGTTACCGTCCAATTCTTAGACTTTTCCAGAGAAACAGTTTTTATAAGTTTGCAATCTGTTGGTATTCCGTTATCTCCATTCACTCTTGTGGTTGAATTTGGTGCAACAGAGGACTCATAAACATCTGCCTCGATCTTGTCGATACCAGCAGGAAGCTCACTGTCAGCAAGCTTGTTTCCAAGCTCATCACGCCATTCCTTCGTAATGTTAAGTCCCTTGACGTTCGTAACTGTAACATCAGTGTTTTTGCTCATTGCCGTTGCACTGTATACAGCCTCATATCCTGTTGCAAGATCAATCTCTTTGATATAGTAGTAAAGCTGTTTGTAATCATTGCCGACCTTTGTATATCCAGGAAGCTTTGTCCACTCATGTTTCCAATTGTTAGCTTCGTTAAGAGTTACCTCATCACTGCCCCACTGAATATCATCTGGAACACCGCTTAAAACCTTAGTTGTAGACGAGCCAAGAAGAAACTTTACGCTCTCTGCCGAATGTTTGCCGTTTCCATCGCTCCAAACCTTGCTTGCAGTTATCTTAAACTCTTTCAGCAGATTTGTTACTCTGAACATATCTCCGTTCTTCACGAACTGATATCCGTCCTCACCGACTTCACTTGGAACTACAGCCGGACGCACCTTAAAAGCAAAATATATAGGAGTTTCGTCAAGAAGATAACCCTCTGGACTTTGCTTTTCTATAAGCTTATAAAGATGGCCCTCAGTATCTCCGGTGCCTGCGGCAGGTTCAAGGTCAAGGTTGTATGACCCGTCAGCATTTACATTGAATGTCTGCGCCTTATCCTGTGCCGAATTTCCCCAGATAACTGATTTTCTGTCTTTAGCAGCATTTTCTTTGAAATCTACTGCCGGAAGCCAATCGTATGTGCCATTTTCCAGCTTAGTGTATCTGTAGATCTCAAAAGAAGCCTTAAGCATAATACTATAGTCTCCGCTGTCTACCTTTATAATCTTAAATGGCTCAACAGTTGTTGATGACGCCTTTGACTGATTTATCAACTCAAACTCGGAATCATTATCTTCACTGTCATTTACAGCAGAGCCGTTTGTGTCAAATGATATATTATTGAACACATGGACTTTATAGCCATCGTTCTTAGCGTCCTCATCATTTGCAGGACTTCCTGTATAAACGTAAACTAATTTCAGGTGACGCTGATCTGGAACGTTTATTTCAAGTTTCTTTACAAAATCTCGTGTCTTTGCTGTCAGTGCGGAACACTTTACCGCCGAAAGCATTTTTTCATTGCTGACTTCAGTGTTTGAAAAGCCGCTGCCATCCCTGTATTCATATTCGACTCTGAAAACACCGCCCGCCTTCTCAGAAGAAACCTCTTCCACAGGGACGGATATGCTTGAGCCAAAATCTGACCACTCGTTTTTCTTGTTGGCAAAAGCCTTTACTTCTTTGAAGCTGTTGCCGTCCATATAGCCATAAGCCACATAGTAACTCTTTATATTTCCGTTTTCGTAGCCTTCAGGCAAAGTTAGATCAATAGTACCCTTAGCGCCAACAATACTTTCACTTGGAATAAAGTTAGCGATAAACTTGCCCTTTTCGTTGGTAATAACATCTGCACTGCAAGAAACTGTGTTGTCAACTGCCTCCGGATCTGATATCACATAACTGTAATCACTCACAGCAAGCTCTGCACCTGTATCTGCATCAAATACCTTGATAGACTTCAGATCCATATCAACAGCGGAATTGCCATTTATGCTTACCGTTTTTGTCTGAATGTTACCCTGAGCGTCCTTTGTCTTAACTACAGCCGTGCCTCCGCACTTGATAACATCGTTGAGAGTTATCATTCCGTTTGTTGAGCATTTAAGCTTTTTAGGGTTAACATCAATGGTATAAGTTATCTCACAGCCGGTGGACTTCGGAGAAGAAGTTTTCTTCAAGTTCTTTTCCTTAACTGTCTGCGTCTGGCTTCTCTCCGGATATTTTCCAGCTTTATCCTGGACTGTGTTTTTGAACGCTGCAGTACCATTCTTGTAAACACCATTCTTAACATCATCGACCTTTACAAGTGTACTGTAGTAAGCTGTCCAAGCGTCCTGCTGATTCCATGCAGTCTTGAAAGTTACTGTATTGGCTGTCTTATCATAGAAATATTCAAACTGATTTGTTTGTGCAAAATCATACTTATCAGAACTATTTCCAAATGAATACTTGAGATAATCCTTGTTCTCGTAGAATATCATTCCCGCCGGAAGCGTGTCCACGATCTCGACATTATCGTTACGCTTATAAGTGCCGTCCTTGTTGATATCAAGCCGCCAATCAAACCTGTAATACTCAACACCATTTACAGTAACAACAGGCAGGCTGCTAAGATCATGCACTGTGTCGCCTGCTACACTGCTTGCAGCGTCATACTTTTCATAAGGCGCTTTGGAGCTGTCGCCTATAGTAAACTTAGTCTTATCTGCACTAGGCTCGAATATTTCACCTTTATAAGTAGCCTTGTTATTTACATTTATAATAGTACCTTCGTCAAGACCTGTTACATCTACGGTACTGCTATACTGTATCTGCACAAGGTTTATATTGTCAAATTCTTCACTATCATTGAACTTTATCTCAAACGAAGTGTTGTCGTCATTAGGTACTACAGTGTAATTTGAACTGTCAAGCGGTTCATAGCTTCCTGTTCCATTTCTCTGAACATACATGATAATGGAATCAGTGTCAAGAACGCTCTTTATTGACTTGCCATCATTTGACGTAGCGTTCATTATATCGCTTATAGTCTTGCCCCTAAAGGAACCGTTTGTCTGCTTGACCTCTACCAGCCACTTATATGTAACACTGCTTCCGTCCTGAGAAATGTCAAGAACTGTTTTTGACTTCTCGTTTACAGGCTTATAATAAACTGTCTTGTCAGAATGGAATCCGTCAATACCTGCAGTATTTTTCACTGCATAATTTCCATTGCTGTCAGGGTCGCCAAGATCATAGTCGGCAACCTTTGTTTCATAGGAAATAACTACCTCGTTATTGTCACCTATTCTGTCAGGCAAAACAAGCTCACCGTCACTTGCAACTGTTGCATCAAAGGTATCATTTCCAACCTTTATGCTGACAATCTGTCCTGCTTTAAGCATATTATCAGTTATTGTCTTGCCTTTAAGGGTAGAATTTTTGTCATTACATTTAACAGTTACTTCCCATTTGAGTATACCTAACGTGTTATTATCTATCCAACCACTTTTTGATATCTGATACCTATTATAAACAGTTTCACTTGATGTGATATCAGACCATGGTTGGCTTTTATCAGGTCTTTGCATTTTAACTGTATTTGTAGTTTCCGCCTTGTCAGGATCGATAGCTGTCACATACTCGATAGTAATTTTTGACGCTGTTGTTTTATCGTCAAACGTAAGCGTGTTTCCATTAAGTGTGTACTTTACATCTGAACCATCATCAGCTTTAAGTGCAAAGCTTCCTTGCTTTGCATCAGGGAATGCTTCATCATAAAGGTGATAGCCCTTGAGGTCTGCACCGCTAGGGTTGCTTACAACAATTTCCCATGTGACTTCGTTATTGTCGTAGTCAACATTCTTGCCTGTTTTTGAGATCTTATCCTTCTTTGAATCAGAATAAATAGTTTTATCTGCTTTTACTCTATTTCCGTCCTTATCATATGTGGTGGATTTGTTTTCCACCTTACCTGACATAACGAAATTCGGGTCGCTTGTAGGATATGGGGTCGTGTAGCTTATGGTAACATTTTCTTCGCTGAATCCATCGCTGAAAACAAACTTTCCGCTTGACGCGTCATAGCTTCCTGCACCCTCAGGTGAAACAGTGAAGCTTCCGTCAACAGCATTCTTAAAAAGCTCGTCCTCGATCCTGTCAAGAGGCTTCTTTGCAGGATTGTCCACTGTGATAGTCCACCTAACTCCGTCAGCAGTTTCGCTTGCGTCCTTTATGGCAGACATAGTGAGCGGAGTAAAACCGTCTATTTCAACCGTCTGACCGCCTATCTCAACAGTGGTCTTATCACCTGTATCTGTATCCTTACGCTTTACATTACCCTCAAAGCTTGCCTTACCGCTTATAGCGTCCTTCTCATTTTTATGTTGATATCGCTCGTCAAACTCAATAAAAAGATACTTCTTTCCATCTATCTCGTCGACTCTGTACTTACCTGAAATTCCATGTCCTTCATCGAAGTGAGTATCCTCGACATCGCCCCAGGTTCCGTCTGACGGTATACCGCCCTCGGGCAGGCTAACATTATCGTCGATAGGGAAATAAATATACCTATTGGTCATTTCGCCCTTGTCAAAATCAAATTCCACATTGAATTCGATCTTTTTAGATTGGTCTTTTCCTGAACCGACCGCATCATAGGGTTTTATCGTGACGCTATTCGCATCCTTATAAGAATAGCTTCCGCCGTTATAGGAAACATCTCCACCTGCCACGGAAGTACCCTCAGTGGCACTTATTGCAGGCATAACAAGACTTGCCAGCACTGACACTGTCATAACTACAGACAGCACCACACCGAACAAACGGCTGCGTTTTTTCCTTTCATTTTCTTTTAGATATTGCCGAACTTTACCGTTAAAATTCTGCAAAACGGATCACTCCCTCCGAAATTATACACTATTTATAATAAACGCTAGTCCACTGTGCCTATCCTTTTAAAAGGATATATCCTCAGTGAGACCTTTCCAAGCACTGCTTCCTCAGCAATACAGCCTATCCTCTTTGTACGGCTGTCAACAGACGTAGATCTGTGGTCGCCCATAACGAATATTCTCTCGTCAGGCACCTGATAAGGCAGCTCGATATCACATTCTCCCAGAGCTTTGCCATCAACATACGGCTCATTCAAGGTTTTTCCGTTGACGATAACAGTACCGTCCTCCTTAATATCCACCACATCTCCTGCTGTAGCGATAACACGTTTCAACAGTATCTTATTATTATAATAAAACGCAACTATATCGCCCTTCTGAAAGCTTCCACGCTTTCTGCACACCACCAGCTCGTCGTCATGCAAAGTCGGCGTCATACTTGTACCCGTTACTCTCAAAACAGGCAAAAATAACATTGATATGATCACTGCTGCCGCTGCCACAACAAGAAGCGACGCCACGGTGCTGCGGAGTATCCTCAGATATTCCCGCCTTTCATGATGCTTTTTTACCACCCGCTCAAGTGTCTGGACATCAGGAAGCTCAGGTTTTTTTAACACCTCGTTCTTGCTATCTGCTGCCATGATCTTCCTCCACTACCGGCTGCTCAACAACCAGCTTGTGACCTGTCAGTGCAGCTACCTGCCGCTCCAGCCTGTCAAGTCGGTCAGTGATACTTTTTTTATCTTCGAGCTTTTGAAGAAGCTTTTCATTCTCTGCGTTAAGCTTATCATATTCTTTTCGCAGATAAAGCATTAACTCGAGCAACTCATTTTTCGACAATTTTTCAAGCGCCTTATCCTTCAAAAGCCTCACCTCCGACGCAATATGCCTATATAATTACAAGTATTATATCACTTGATTTTCCATTTGTCAATCCCACAATATATCATATTTGTATTTTATTACATATAAATATACTGATAGTTCGCACAATATTGATTTATCATTTTCACAGTGCCGGCAGATGATAAAACGGCATATTTATTAGCCTTGAACATGAAACAATATGAAACCTGCGTTTTTACGCTAATTGCAACTTTCCCCCAAAAAATCTTTCCTGTTTTGATTATAGCAACCTGCATAGTCAATATTTTAACATTGTATACTAATACTGTATTTATTAATATTTTGTAAACTTTGATAAATAACTTTCTATCATTAGCCAAATATTAATTCAACCCCAGATTGGTCCTTGTTTAGCGACAAATGTTCACTGCAAAGCAAACAAACTTTACACATCTATATTGACAAGCTTTCGAACTTTACGCGTTCAACAAAGCAAGAAAAAATCGGCAAATTTCATGGATTCACCGATCTATCATCAATTTTGCTTTCTCACAACAGCATATTCATCATCAAGCCTGTAATAAGGGCAGCTATATTCGCTGTCGCTCATTGATCTGTATGCTTCGTCCTCGTCAAGATCGACCATGCAGCAGTAACATTCACAATCCTCATCAAATACGTAATTCACACAGCTTTCGCAACGGCTGACTATTTTCTTCGCCTTTGTCATAACAGCCTCCTATTTAAGCACCTTTTTAAGTATACTATTTATAAATACAAGTGCGTCCTTCATTTTTTTCATATCACTATCTGAGACACTGGAAAATTTACCAAGTATATCATCAAGTATCTCGTTTTTCATCTTTTCCATAAAGCGCATAGCTTCGTCAGTGAGCCTGATGTTGATAACTCTGCGGTTATCGGGGTTTTGCATTCTGATAACAAAGCCCTTGTCAACAAGCTGTGCCACAGCCCTTGTTGCCTGCTCATTAGAAGTGTTTATCTTGCTTGCAAGCTGTGACATTGTGAGCGTTCCCTCAATACATAGTGACAGCATTATTATCTGCTGAGTTCTTGTTATATCATACTTTTTCTTATCAAACGTATCAAATACCAATTTTCTGCTGAGAGGGTATATCTCATACATTGACATGATACATTCACGACGTACATTGTCTACCATTTTTACTTCCTCCACATAAAGCTAATTACAACATATTTTCGTTGATTTTTCCACACACAGTAATTATAACATACGCTTATCATTTGTCAATAGCAGAAATATATCAATATTTGATTTTGTTAAGTCATTCTTTTAGGGGTTTTGACGCAGGGCAGAAGCTTGATCGTTTTTGATAATGCTATAATACCCATATAATTCGTGTTTCTGAATATTATACTTGTAACATTCAGTTATCCATTTACAGCAGTAATCACCGCTTACAAACATTTCGTTAGGGACATATCTATTGTCATATGGCATCGTATCCTCAACATTCTGATCTCCATTGTTTATATAGTTTTCATATCGTTCATACAAAAAGTCTTTGCCGTCAGACATTGTGATGTAATAATCATAAGCATTATAAACCAGTAATGACGAAATTATAATTATCATAGATGTGCACATTATTTTGCTTTTTGCTTTAAATAACTTTTGTAATTTTTCTTTTAGTGAATCAGCTTTATAATGTGGGATAATGTCTTGATCTCTAAATTTGATGTGTGGGAGTATAAAGCAAGTGGCACAAAGTAATATTGGGATATAGGTGTATATGACTTGTGCTGTGCCTAATAGATATAGTAAGGCATATGAAAAATTGTATATAATTACTACAACGAATGCACAGATAAATATAATGATCAATCTTTGGATAGTTCGGTTGGATAGTTTCTCCTGTTTTATTGAACCTATATCAAAAGCTGTTTTTAGAGTTCCAACAAGTATAAAAAGAACTGCAAAGAAGGTCGGACGCATGGAAAAGAAACCTGTCAAGGTCAATGCAGACAGCCCTGCAAGTCCTGCAAAACAATATGGCAGGGACGTTATAATAGTATTTTTCTTATTACAGGTATAGAGTATTATTACAGAGATCATAAAAGCTACAATTATGATCTTGTAGTCATTTAAAAACCAGCCCAAATAATTCTTTAACAATGTCAAAAATGATTTGATATTATAGACATCTGCTTGTTCTACTAAAGCTGCCCTGTTGTGATTACCAGGTGCTAAGATCACAAGCATGATACCTAAGACAGAAGTAATGCAGCTCAATACTATCTTCAGATCAGGCTTATGTCTTATGGTGATAAGGTGTATCGATAGCCATACCAGCAGTATCCCGCCAGTTGTTTCATTTGTTGCTGAGCTTATGAAAAACAGAATGGGCATAGCAATATAATATATCCTATTGCTGTCATCAAGATGCTTTTTACAAAAGTATACGGTATACAGCAGCAACACAGATGTCCACAGATAGTTTACGGATCCTGATATCCACAGAACTGTGTCACCAAATGATGGCAGAAATAAAAGCATGGAAAAATATATGATGACCTGTGCCAGTGTTATTCCTTTTTGATGGTCATAGACCAGCTTTCTTATAAGAATGCCAAGACAAACGAAAACTATGGAATTAATAATATTAAAGAACCATTTGTTTATATTTATGAAAACAAAAGCCACAAAGTGTGCGATTATTCTGCCGCCGCTATAGTTGTAGTAATTTTTCATGGACAGCAGTATGTCACTAAGACCATTAATAGGTTTATCATTTATCTGTGGTTCAAAATCTTTCCAAACGAAAAGAAAGTGGTAGTCGTCTGTAATAAATCCGCAGTTTGCAGTTAAGAACAATATGTATGCAAATACACATACATATATAAAAAGTAATTTTTTATTTTTGAGCATATAATATCCCCTGTGTTTTTTTATTTATTATATCATGATCGCACGGCTTTTTCAAGCTTGCAAAGGTATATTTTTGGAATATAGCTTTATCTATTTACATATTAACAAAAAGTTTAGTCGAAATTTCTGTAAATTATAGCTGCCAGCTTAACACAAGACGGTAAGAATGTGGTATAATAGTTAATGAAGTAAAAATAGATTGTGGAGGTTTAAAGTATATGTTGTGTACTGAGTGTAAAAAAGAGCAAGAAAAACGTATTTCTAACGAGGAAAAAGAAAATGCACAGCCCGCCGAAAAAGTGTGCAGCGATGTACATACAACACTGAAATCAAAGCGTTCAGCCGCTTTGATACTTGTGACTGGTGCTACGCTTATGCTTATAATGGTGTTCATTCTTTTTTGGCTTATCATGTTGCCGAATCTGCCACAAGACAACAGCGTCCTTGCGAATAACTGTGCAAATATATGCCAGACCGCCAAGGAATATATCGGGATCTGATCTTCAAGACGATCTGCTCCTGCCTTCGGGCGGGAGTTTTTTTGTTTTATGGCGATTTTACAAGCTTTTTACGGCACCTGCATTGACATCATATTCGTTTGGCGGTATAATAATACAGTATGATATAAGATGCCTTTCTTACGATAGGAGTTAGGAGAAATAAGAATATGAATAACAAGGTCTACGATAACAGAGAGTTATCATGGCTTAAATTTAACGAGAGAGTTCTTGAAGAAGCTCAGGACAGTGCTACACCGCTTCTTGAAAGATTGCTTTTTCAGTCGATATTTGCAAGCAATCTTGACGAGTTTTTTAGGGTGCGTGTGGGCTCGCTCTATGATTCCTCGCTTGTGGACGACGATCATAAAGACAACAAGTCCAAAATGCGTCCATCTGAACAGCTTTCTGCAATATTTAAGCGTGTTCATGAGCTTATACCAATAAAAGATAAGACATACAAAGCTATCTGCGAGGAACTGGAGCTTAAAAATATAGTACATAAAAACATAAAGGCTCTCACTGAACAGGATAAAAAATTTCTTGAAGCTTATTATGCCTATGAGGTCAAGCCGTTTCTTAATGCGTTTATCATTGATAAAAGACACCCTTTCCCGTTTCTTGCAAATCAAAGTATTTATGCGGTCGCAAAACTCGCTTCAAAATCTGCCGTCACAGTGGGTATAGTTAGCTGTAACGAGAAATTCCAGCGTGTGATCTTTCTTCCTGATGACGATGAGTGCATAAGCTATATCCTTGTAGAGGAGCTTATTCTCCATTATGCCGACAAGGCATTTGAGGGCTATAAAATAGAAGAAAAGGCTCTTATGAGAGTGACACGAAACGCCGACATCGACGTTGACGAGGGCTTTGACTCTGAACTTGATTTCAGACAAAATATGTCTGAGCTTATCAACAAGCGTAAACGCCTTTGCCCTGTGAGATTACAGCTTTCAAAGCAAATATCCGACACTGTGCTGAACGAACTGCTTTCAAGGTTGGAGCTTTCAGAAAAGCAAGTCTTTGTGGAGAAAACTCCCCTTGATATGTCCTATGTGTTCGCTGTGTTTGACAAGGTGGCAGACAGAAAAGAGCTTTTTTTTCCGAAGCAGGAGCCGCAGCCATCTGCGATGATAGACCCGTCAAGGTCAATGATAGAGCAGATAGACGAAAAGGATCTTTTTCTGCACTATCCTTATGAGTCCATAAAGCCTTTTATCAGGCTTCTTGACGAGGCGGCAAAGGACGATAGCGTTACGTCTGTCAAAATGACTTTGTATCGTGTGGCGAAGAATTCAAAGGTAATAAAAGCCTTGTGCAACGCCGCAGAAAACGGCAAGGACGTGCTTGTGCTTGTGGAACTGAGGGCACGTTTTGACGAGGAAAACAATATAGGGTGGTCAAAGCTTCTCGAGGAGTCAGGCTGTCATGTAATGTATGGTCCGCAGGGACTTAAAGTCCATTCAAAGCTTTGTCTTATTACAAGAAAAGTTGGCGACAGCGTTAAGTACACTGTTCAGGTGGGTACAGGAAACTACAACGAAAAGACCGCAGGGCTTTATACCGACCTTTGCCTTATGACATCAAACAATGACATTGCTCAGGATGCTTGCGAGGTGTTCAGAACGCTGTCAATGGGCGAGCTTGTGGAAAGCTCAAAGGCGCTCATGGTCGCTCCACACTGCCTGCAAAATAAGGTAGTGGAGCTTATGGATAATGAGATAAGCATTGCAAGAGCAGGCGGTGAGGGATATGTTGCCGCAAAGCTCAATTCTCTTACTGATAAGGTGCTTATGGACAAGATAATAGAATGTTCTCAGGCAGGCGTGAAGGTAGAGCTTGTTATAAGAGGTATATCCTGCCTTGTGGCAGGCGTGGAGGGCGTTACTGACAATGTGCAGATACGCTCAATAGTGGGCAGATATCTTGAACACGCAAGGATATATATTTTCGGCACAGGTGTTCGCAAAAAGGTATACATATCCAGTGCAGACTATATGACAAGAAACACCACAAGGCGAGTTGAGGTCGCCGCACCTATCCTCAGTGAAGAAGTAAAAAAACGTGTCCTCGATATTTTTGACACCCAGATGCAGGACAACGTAAAAGCAAGGATAATGCAGTCTGACGGAAAATATGTCCGTGCAGAGCGTGGAGATATCGCCATTGACGCACAAAGCAGATTTTACGCTGAAGCATACGCCAATGCACCAAAGCCTGCTCCTGTTAATGATTCAAAGGCTGTCGAGCCTGAAAAGGAGAAAAAGGGCTTTTTAGGCTGGCTCAAAAGGCTTTTCAGAAGAAAAAAGAAATGATATACAATGCGGTCATATTCTATATGGCTGCATTTTTTGTACAAAAAAAGGGACAGACTTTCGCCTGTCCCTTAAATTTTTATTCATTACTTCTTATCTGCAAAAGCGTTGTTGATAGCTGAAACAAGTCCCTTGATAGAAGATACGATGATATCTGAGTGTCTGCCGACGCCCCAATACATCTTATCACCGCAGGAAATTCCAACATACGAAACAGCCTCAGATGTTGACTTTCTTTCAAGAGCGTGTTCTGTGTATGTTTCCACGGTAAAATCAAAGTTCAAAGCCTGCTTGATAGCATTTGCCACAGCGTCAAGACGTCCGTTGCCCTCTGCTGTATGATCGTCTGTTACACCGTTTACTGAAGCTGTGATAGCGGCGCAGATAGTGCCGTTCTGCTTCTGAACATAGTGTGCTTCAGGAATGTCAACAGGTGCGCACTTGTTGAGGTACTCGTCCTTGAATATCTTGTAGACCTCATCAGGCATAAGCTCCTTGTGCTTGTGGTCTGAAACAGCCTTTACCTTGTAGCCGAAGTCCTCTCTCATCTTCTTTGGCAGATCGTAGCCGAACTGGTTCTGAAGAATAAAGCCTATTCCTCCCTTGCCTGATTGCGAGTTTATTCTGATAACGTCACCGTCATACTCTCTGCCAACGTCATGCGGATCGATAGGAAGATAAGGAACTGTCCACTTGTCACAGCTCTTTTCTTTTCTCCAGTTCATGCCCTTTGCGATAGCGTCCTGATGTGAGCCTGAGAATGCAGCGAATACAAGTGCGCCTGAGTATGGGCTTCTGTCATAAACCTTCATTCTTGTAACCCTCTCGTAAAGCTCTACCAGTGCAGGCATATCTGAGAAGTCCAGCTTAGGGTCAACTCCGTGAGTGTACATATTAAGTGCGATAGTAACGATATCGGCATTGCCTGTTCTCTCACCATTGCCGAAACAAGTACCCTCTATTCTGTCAGCACCTGCAAGCAGACCCATTTCGCAGTCTGCCACTGCACAGCCTCTGTCATTATGTGGGTGAAGTGAAACTATAACGTTCTCTCTGTTGTGAAGAGTGTCGCACATATACTCTACCTGCTGAGCATAAACATGAGGCATTGACATTTCAACTGTTACAGGCAGGTTGATGATGACCTTGTTATCAGGTGTAGGCTGCCAGATGTCGATAACAGCGTTGCAGATATCTCTTGCAAACTCAGGCTCTGTGCCTGTGAAGCTCTCAGGAGAATACTCGAATACGATATTGCCCTTTGCGTGCTTCTTATACTCGTTACAGAGCTTTGCACCGTCTGTAGCTATCTTGATTATCTCTTCCTTAGACTTTCGGAAAACCTGCTCTCTCTGTGCAACAGATGTTGAGTTATAAAGGTGGACAACAGCGTTCTTTGCGCCGTCGATAGCTTCAAATGTTTTCTTTATGATATGCTCTCTTGACTGTGTAAGCACCTGGATAGTAACATCATCAGGTATCATATTTTTCTCAATAAGTGTGCGGCAGAACTCATACTCTGTTTCAGAGGCGGCAGGGAAACCTATCTCTATCTCCTTGAAACCTATCTCAACGAGCTTTGTGAAAAACTCCAGCTTTTCTTCAAGGCTCATAGGAATTATAAGAGCCTGATTTCCGTCTCTCAGGTCAACAGAACACCATGCAGGAGCGTGGTCAACATACTCTTTTTCAGCCCACTTCATGCACCTTACAGGAGGCATATAATAGCCTCTCTCATACTTTTCTACGTTTTTCATGTCAGATCCTCCTTATAAATATAAAGCCGATAATTATTTTGATAGTGATGTGGAAAAGGGCATAAAAAAATCGCCACTCCTACCAAAAAGGAGAGACGAGCTTTGCCGTGTTACCACTCTCATTCATATACGGCTCACACCGCATATCTCAGCCGCATCTATCAATGCGTATCTCTATAACGGGAGAACCCGTGAGCGGCTAATAAGATTTCACCGTTCAGGCTCGGGGACGAGTTATCACAAATTCCGCATACCGTCTTGCACCCACCGACGGCTCTCTGTAATGTCAGAACTTTGCTTTTGTTCCTGTCAACGCCTTTGTCATATTGTTTTTATTATACCCATACTTCCCGCTTTTGTCAATAGGACAATTGCCGATTTAACAATTTGTTAATATTCGGCACTGAATCGTTTTTCTTAACATTAAATGTAGGGGCAGGCGTCCCCTGCAAAATAATCTTAAAATATTCTTATTACGCTTTTCAAATGCTTAAAAGTATCTTAATTAGCCTGTCTGTCGGTTGACAAAGAATAAGCAATGGTCTATAATAATAGATGCTGGCTGAGGGGGTTACCACTCATACTTTTGTACAAAAGGGGATCTATAACATGATATTTGAAAGCATTAAAAAGCTTGTAACATATGGTCTGGAAAGCGGACTTATTGAGGAGAGCGACAGAGTTTATACTACAAACAGGCTTCTTGAAGCCCTTGACCTTGAGGAATATGACGAACCAGCGGAGGAGTTTTCTGACGTTGATCTTGAAAGCACTCTCAAAGAGCTTCTCGATTACGCTGTGGAAAAGGGCCTTACAGAAAATTCTATTGTATACAGAGATCTTTTCGACACAAAACTCATGGGGCTTCTTACTCCAAGACCGTCAGAGGTAGACACAAAGTTCTGGGGACTTTACAACCACCAGTCTGCAAAGGTCGCAACTGACTATTTCTACAAGCTTTCACAGGACACGGACTACATAAGAAGATACAGAGTAAAGAAAGATATGCGCTGGATAGCTCCAACAGAGTACGGCGACCTTGATATAACTATCAATCTTTCCAAGCCTGAAAAAGACCCGAAAGCCATTGCGGCGGCAAAGCTTGCAAAGCAGTCGGGATATCCTAAGTGCCTGCTGTGCTATGAGAACGTGGGATATGCAGGACGAGTGAACTCCCCTGCAAGACAGAACCACCGTGTTATATCCCTTAAAATAAACGGCACAGACTGGGGACTTCAGTATTCCCCATATGTTTATTACAACGAGCATTGTATCCTTTTCAATAAGAAGCATACGCCTATGGTAATAGACCGTTCGGCATTTGAGAAGCTTTTTGACTTTGTCAGACAGTTTCCGCACTATTTCATAGGTTCAAACGCTGACCTGCCTATCGTTGGCGGATCTATCCTTTCGCACGAACATTTTCAGGGCGGTCATTATACTTTTGCAATGGCGAAAGCCCCTGTTGAAGAAAAGATAGTTTTCAAGGGCTTTGAGAACGTTGACGCAGGTATCGTTAAATGGCCTATGTCCGTTATCAGAATAAACAGTGAGGACAAAAACGCTCTCGTTGACCTTGCTGACAAGATACTCAAAGCTTGGAGAGGCTACACCGACGAAGAAGCGTTCATTTACGCTGAAACGGAAGGCGAGCCGCACAACACTATCACACCTATCGCAAGAATGAGAAACGGCAGATATGAGCTTGACCTTGTGCTTAGAAACAATATCACCACCGAGGAATATCCTCTTGGCGTTTATCACCCACATCAGGAGCTTCATCATATAAAGAAAGAAAATATCGGTCTTATCGAAGTAATGGGTCTTGCAGTGCTTCCGTCAAGACTTAAAGGCGAAATGGAGAAGCTTGCTCAGGTTCTGGTCACAGAGGGAACAGAGGGTGTACGCCGTGACAAGCTGATAGAAAAACACGCTGACTGGGCTGAGGAGATATCAAAGAAAAACAATATAACAGCCGAGAACGTTCACGAGGTCTTGCAGAAAGAAATAGGCATCGTGTTCGCAAAGGTGCTTGAACATGCAGGCGTTTATAAGAGAAACAAAGACGGAAAGGCTGCATTTGAAAGATTTATAGACTATGTGAACAACAAGTAATAAAGAAAGAGGTGAACGCCCGTATCTCGCAGGAGAGATCCTGCAAGGGTGCGGGCTTTTTTATGCTCAGATTTACAAGACGACATATAAAGGAAACAGCAATAATTCTGGCAATAGTCATTTTTATAGGCACACTGTGGTTTTTAGGCTACAAAAGGCATATAAGAGATACGATCAATCAGGCTTATGACGTTACGCCCATATCCGCCATACAGTTACAGTTGGCTTCGTCATCAAAGGCTGATAAGCTTATGATAGTGGCTCACCCTGATGACGAAGTGCTTTGGGGCGGAGGACATCTTTATGATAAAGGCTATCTTGTTGTGTGCGTAACAAACGGAAGAAATAAGGTGCGTTCTCAGGAGTTCAAGGACGTGGTGACTGCCTCGGGCAACGAGTGTATAATGCTTGAATATCCTGATAAAGTCAGGGGTAAGCGTGACGATTGGGCGCTTGTTAAGGACGGTATCGAATCTGACCTTGAAAAGATAATGACCTGCAAGGATTGGAAGCTTATAGCTGTGCATAATCAAAAAGGCGAATATGGTCATATCCACCATGTAAACGTGCATAATTACGTCACTGAGATATACGATAAGAACGATATCCAGTGCGACCTTTACTGCTTTGGCAAGTATTACAAGGCTAGCCGTCTGAAGGTGGTGGGCAACACTTTGCCAAAGATATCAAAAGAGAGATACGAGTTCAAGAAAAAGCTTGCGGATATGTATACCTCTCAGGAGAAAACTGTAGACAAGCTGTGGCATATGGCTTATTATGAGGATTGGACGCTGTATAAACGCTACAGCGAACACCCTGAAATGAAAAAACAAACTGCAACTGCGCTGGGAGTGGCTGTGAATGAAGCTCAGTAAGAAAAATATAATACATCTTTGTGTGCTTACGGGGATATATCTTCTGTTTGTCCTTGCGCTCACAAGGTTTAAATACGCCTATGGCTCTGAGCTTGATTGGGGCGGACAGCACTATGCTATCCCTGATTATTTCAGAAAGCTCTTTTACAAAACAGGGGACTTTTTTCCCTCCTTTGCCCCGAACATAGGTTGTGGTGAGAACATCTATAATCTGTCATATTATGGGCTTTATTCGCCTATAATACTTTTTTCTTACCTTCTGCCCTTTGTGAAAATGTCCACCTATATACAGATAGTATCCATAATAGGCATTATAGCAAGCCTGTGGATATTCTATATATGGATGCGGCAGAAATTCACAGACAACACAGCGTTTGCACTGAGCTTTGTGTTTCTCTTTTCAGCGCCCCTTATCTTCCACAGTCACAGGCACATAATGTTCGTGAATTATATGCCGTTCCTGCTTTTAGGTTTTATGGCTATCGAGGATTATTTTGAGGGCAAGAGAAAATACATGGTGACGCTTTGGGCATTTTTGATGCTCATGACAAGCTATTTCTTTGCAGTGTCGGGTCTTGCGGCAATGGCAGTGTATGGCGTTTACCGCTGGCTGAAAATAAATGAAAAGCCAACTTTCAAGAAGTTCTGCAAAGACGGAACAGCATTCGCTTTCAGGCTTATTCTGGCAGTGATAATGGCGTGTGTGCTTATCCTGCCGACACTGCACTGTATGCTCTCAGGCAGAGAGGCAGGCAACAGCCATGTTGATCTCAAGTCGTTCATACCAGGTGTAAACTTGAAATTCCTGCTCTATTATCACTATTCAATGGGACTTTGCCTTTTCACAGTGCTTAGCATAATATCGGCGGTGTTCTCAAAACAACGCTATAGAAGATTTCTCGGAATCGTTATGATGGTAATAGCCACCTGCCCTATAATAGTCTATATGTTAAACGGCACACTGTATGTTGACCCGAAAGTTCTTATACCTTTCCTTCCTCTTGGTATGCTCCTTTTCGGACACACCTATTTTGATATAATAAGAGGAAAGCTAAAGCTTAAACCACTTGCAGTGATAACCCTTTTAGTTGCATTGGCAGGAGTTTTCTGGTTCAAGACCACCAAAAAAGTGGAGTTTTATATTATCCTTGACTTTGTTGTGCTTATGTCGAGCCTGTTTGTATACAGACGTTGCAAAAAAGAGTTCATACTTAATATAGGAATGTCCCTTTGCCTCGTGGTATCCACAGTATATGCAAACTTTGCAGACGAGCTTGTGCCTTTAAGAGAGCTTGAATATGATAACAGCAGTGATATGAATACACTTGCAGATTATGTCGGCTCGCAAGAGGAGATATCGAGGACTTCAAACTGCGTTGACGAAGTGAACACAGTGAACATGATATATAATGCAGATTATTACACCATGTCAATATATTCCTCACTGCACAATAAAGATTACAACAAATTTTATTACAGCGAGATATACAACGAAAATTCATACCGCAACACTTCCCTGACCACTCAGACACGAAGCCTTATTGCTGATATGTATTTTTCAAACAGATATCTTATCACTGACGACCCGGTAAAGGCAGTGTCAGGCTACAAGAAGATAAAAGAGAGCGGAAGCCTTTCACTTTATGAAAACAATGACGTTCTGCCTTTCGGATATGCTACCAATGCTCTTATCGGCAGAAAAGAATATAATTCCCTGAATTATCCTTACTCAGTGGAAGCTCTTTTCAATAATATAATAGTTGAGGATAAGACGGAAAAGTCATTTTCATCTGATATCAAAAAGGTACGCTCCATCAACTTTACAGAGTGCGACCAGATAAAGCGCGAATGGGGAAAATACACCATTGACGCTAAAAAGCCTTTCACTCAGGAGATAACGCTTCCCGAAACGCTCACGAATAATGAGATAATGTTTGTATCTTTCAATGTGAACAACGATATAAAGGGTGGCAGAAAGGACGCTTGGGTGTCCATAAACGGCAATAAAAACAAGCTCACTGCACCTGATTGGAAGTATTACAATAATAACAGACGTTTTGAATATGTCATAACCACAGGTCAGGACTATAGTGCAGACAGCGTTAAGGTGAATTTCTCTGACGGCAAGTATGAGATAACCAACGTTCGCTGTTATGTCATCGACAAAGACAGCCTTGTGCGTGACGTTGACCCGTTCATAATATACAAGAAGACCTCTCACGGAGATGTGATAAACGGCACTATAGACGTTAAAAATGACGGCTATTTCACCATTTCCATTCCGTATACCGACGGCTTCACCGCTGAGATCGACGGCAAAGAGGTGCAGTGTGAAAAGACCGACACTGCATTCCTTGGCTTCAAGATACCAAAGGGCAGCCACAGCATAAAGATAACCTTTACCGCACCGTTGCTCCACGAGGGCATAGTTCTCTCAGGGGCAGGCTTGCTGATATTCATAGCATTCGTTATTATTGACAGAAGAAAATCAAAAGCTTCAAAGTAGGAAAAAAATAAAAGCGACAGAAATCTGGATCTGTCGCTTTTTTTGTCGTATGTTTAGGTTTGTCTATTCACTTATTACATAAAATATGATAAAATAACAGAGTGATTGTGTGACTTTTGTCAAAGGTTCTGTCTGAATCCCTCACCAATGGTAACATTTTCGTATGCAAGCTCACGCATTTTCAGCATTACGTCATGTGGAGTTTCTCTCATTCCGCCCGTTGCCCAATCTATTATTATTCCGCAATAGCCATGAGAATAAAAATCTGCAAAGAACTTCGCCTTATCGGAACGCTTTCTGGTTATAGCAACAGCGTGATAGAAAAATCTGATGAACAGCTTGTGCATACTTCTGAAAAGATAATGCTCGAATATCTTTTCGTTGCTTTTTAGCGTGTTTGAGTAAAAGCGCTTGTCTTTGAGCATATTTACGAGAAATCCCTCAAGACGCTCATACCAGTTGTCGTAGTTTACGCCTTTGGTGATATCAGCGAAAAGCTCGTGAAGATAAATATAGCTCAAAAGCTCATATTTATCTTGAAAATGGTAATAAAAAGACTGGCGGTTAAGACCGCACTCACCTGTTATATCAGATATGGATATTTTATCAAAGGGTTTTTGCTCGCAGAGTTTTTTCAGTGAATCACACAAAGCACTTTTGGTTATCGCAGAGCTTGACATTTAACTACATTCCTTTCAGATTCATAACGACAAAAGGTCTTTTTTGAGGAAAAATCAGACTAAGCTGAATTAATGTCAAAAAAGCAGACAATTTGCGCTAACTTTCATTATATCATAATTTTATGAAATTTCAATAACTTTTTATAAATATTTTATCATTATCATATTTTTCACAGGGGGAAACGGCATGAAAAACAATATCATCACAGAATTTATAAATGGTCAAAGCTGTAGAGCGTATGAAGCCCTGGGGGCAGTAAAAATAGAGAACGGCATAAGATTTTCCACCTATGCGCCCCATGCAAGGAAGGTAGAGCTTTGCCTGAATGGAGATATTATCCCTATGGAATGCGATGAACATGGGGTATGGAGCGTTGAACGCCCTGCAAAAGAGGGTGACATTTATCAGTATGTTATCACAACGCCTACTCTTGAAAAGCACTACCGCTCAGACCCTTTTGCGGTGTACAGCGAGGTAAGACCGAAAAATGCGTCTGTGGTGTATGATATCAACAGCTATAGCTGGAATGATGATGAATGGCTCTCAAAGCGTGACAAATGCTATGAAAAGCCAATGAACATATATGAGGTGCATTTCGGCTCGTGGCGCATAAAAGAGGGAAAAGAAGAAACCGACCGCTTTTACACCTATGAAGAAATGATAGACCTGCTCATACCTTATGTAAAGGAAATGGGCTATACCCATATCGAGCTTCTGCCACTGACGGAATATCCTTATGACGGCTCATGGGGCTATCAGGTGTCGGGATATTTCTCCGCAACCAGCCGTTACGGCGACCCTAGAGGGCTTATGAAGTTCATAGACGCTTGTCATGCGGAAAATATCGGCATTATTCTGGACTTTGTGCCCGTACATTTTGTCCGTGATTTCTATGCCCTGCACATCTATGACGGAAGCTTCCTCTTTGAAAGCGACAACGAGTATGACAGATACTCCGAGTGGGGTACTGCCCTGTTTGACTACACAAAGCCTCATGTGCTTAGCTTTGTAAAATCCTCAGTTAATTTCTGGATAGAAAAATATCATGTTGACGGATTGAGATATGACGCAGTTGCAAACCTTATCTATCGTCACGGCCACACTGATGACGCAGTGAACGACAGCGGTATATGGTTCTTGAAGAACACTAATTACGCCATTCAGAAAATGCACCCTGACGTTATGCTTTTCGCAGAAGATTCCACAAACTACACAAAGGTAACTGCCCCTGTTGAGTTCGGCGGTCTTGGCTTTGACTATAAATGGGATCTGGGTTTCATGAACGATACCATCAATTATATAAAGACTCCGCCTTTTGAACGCAGAAATCATCACAATAAAATGACTTTCTCCATGAGTTATTTCTATAATGACCTTTTCATTCTTCCTTACTCCCACGACGAGGTAGTTCACGGCAAGAAAACCATGGTGGATAAGGTGTTCGGCAGTCAGCAGGAGCAGTTTGCTACCATAAGGGCACTGTATACTTTCCAGTTCACTCACCCTGGCAAGAAACTCAACTTCATGGGCAACGAGCTTGGCGAATATCTTGAATGGCGTGATGAAAAAGAGCTTGGCTGGAATTTGCTCACATATCCTATACACGATTCATTACACGAGTATGTGAAAGCACTCCACAAGCTTTATCTCGAACAGCCTGCACTGTATAAGTCCGACTATAATTCCACATCTTTCCGCTGGATAGACGCAGACAACAAAAATCAGTGCATTTATGCCTACCGCAGAAGCGACCCTTCCGGCAAGACGCTTTATATGGTGTTCAATTTTTCCGGAAGCTATCAGAACTATAACCTGAAGGTCGAGCAAAACGGAGCCTACAAAGAGCTTCTCAACTCTGACCGTGATATTTATAGTGGATCAAACTGCATAAACAGCGGTCTTTATACCACAAACTATAAGCTGCCACTCAGACTCGCACCTCTCAGCAGCGTTATAATTACCACAGAATGAGAAAAAAATATTAAAAATCATAAAATACTATTGCAAAATGGCGAAATATGCGTTATAATATGAGTGTATGTAATATACAACATTTACACCAAAATCATTTGAGAGGAGTTATGTAAATAATGGTTTATTCTCACGAAGTTGAAACAATGTGCCCTATCGCTCAGGGCGTTGCTCACGGTGCAGCTCCAATTCCAGAAGAAGCAAAGTGGGTAAAAGCTAAGGAAATCAAGGATATCTCAGGCTTTACACACGGTATCGGCTGGTGTGCTCCACAGCAGGGCTGCTGCAAGCTGACACTTAACGTAAAAGAGGGCGTTATCCAGGAATGTCTCGTTGAAACTATCGGCTGCTCAGGTATGACACACTCTGCTGCTATGGCATCAGAGATCCTTCCAGGCAGAACAGTTCTCGAGGCTCTTAACACAGACCTCGTTTGCGACGCTATCAACACAGCTATGAGAGAGCTTTTCCTCCAGATCGTTTACGGTCGTTCACAGAGTGCGTTCTCTGAGGGCGGTCTTGTAGTAGGCGCTGGTCTTGAGGACCTTGGTAAGGGACTTCGTTCACAGGTAGGTACTATGTATGGTACACTTGCAAAGGGTCCTAGATACCTTGAAATGACAGACGGCTATGTTACAGGTCTTGCACTTAACGAAGATGACGAGATCATCGGCTACAAGTTTGTAAACTTCGGCAAGATGATGGACTTCATCAAGGCTGGCGACGATGCTAACACTGCTTTTGAGAAAGCACAGGGTCAGTACGGTAGAGTAGCTGACGCTGTTAAGATCGTTGACCCAAGAAAAGAATAAGGAGGATTTGTTACAATGGCTTTATTTGAATCATATGAGAGAAGAGAAAAGCAGATCCTTGCTGTTATCAATCAGTACGGTATCAACACTATCGAAGAGTGTGCTGACGTATGCAAGGCTAAGGGTCTTGACATTTATAAGCTCGTTGAGGGCATTCAGCCTATCTGCTTTGAGAACGCTAAGTGGGCTTACACAGTAGGCTGCGCTATCGCTATCAAGAAGGGCTGCACAAGAGCTGCTGACGCTGCTGCTGCTATCGGCGAGGGACTTCAGGCTTTCTGTATCCCTGGCTCTGTAGCTGACCAGAGAAAGGTTGGTCTTGGTCACGGTAACCTCGGCAAGATGCTTCTTGAAGAGGATACAGAGTGCTTCGCATTCCTCGCAGGTCACGAGTCATTCGCTGCCGCTGAGGGTGCTATCGGTATCGCTGAGAAGGCTAACAAGGTTAGAACAAAGCCTCTGAGAGTTATTCTTAACGGTCTTGGCAAGGACGCTGCACAGATCATCGCTAGAATCAACGGCTTCACATATGTTGAAACAGAAATGGATTACTACACAGGCGAAGTTAAGGAAGTATTCCGCAAGGCATACTCTGATGGTCTGAGAGCTAAGGTAAACTGCTACGGTGCTAACGATGTTACCGAGGGCGTTGCTATCATGTGGAAAGAGAACGTAGACGTTTCTATCACAGGTAACTCAACAAACCCAACAAGATTCCAGCACCCAGTTGCAGGTACATACAAGAAGGAAAGACTTGAGAAGGGCAAGAAATACTTCTCAGTAGCTTCAGGCGGAGGAACAGGTAGAACTCTGCACCCAGATAACATGGCTGCTGGTCCTGCTTCTTACGGTATGACAGATACAATGGGAAGAATGCACAGCGACGCTCAGTTTGCTGGTTCTTCTTCAGTTCCTGCACACGTTGAGATGATGGGTCTTATCGGCATGGGCAACAACCCAATGGTTGGTGCTACAGTTGCTTGCGCAGTTGCAGTTGAAGAGGCTATGAAGTAAGGTTTTAAGCCACTTTACGGATTTTGCAAGAAATTGTAAATTTACTTTTTATGTAAAAAAACTTGTCCACTGTCCACGGATTGTCCACGCTTTTTTAAAATGTGGACAGTTTCGTGGACAAGTTGTATATTTCGTGGACAACGTTAAAGACTAAAAAATTATTAAGTAAAAAGAAGGCGTTAGATTAATTTATCTAACGCCTTAAATTTTTATTAACAATCAGGCATCATAGTCAAAAATATCATTAAGAATATCGTCGCCCTCTTCTTTCATTTCATTTGTGAGATGCTGGTATATCCCTAGTGTGATTTGAATATTTTTATGCCCCAACCTTTCTTGAACATATTTAGGCTTAGCCCCCGCCGACAACAACATTGAGCAATGCGTATGTCTTAAAGAGTGAAAGGTAAAATTGATACCTAGCTTCTTGTGTATAATCATCGAGGTATGTTGCATTGTTCTTGGCTGTATATAACTGCCATCGTTTCTTATACAGACAGGATGTATTTTTTTACCTCTATGTTCGTTGTTCAATATTCCGTCTTTATCCTCAAACCAACAAACAAATTTGTCTTTTAAAAAACGGCGATACTCTTCTTGCCTTTGTTTTTCACGTCGCAAAAGCTCAGTTAATCCGTCGTCTATAGTTATTGTCCTAAAGGAATCATATTTTGGATTTGAGAAATACCAACACCGTTTTCCGCTATCGTCCCATTGTATTTGACGGTTTATTGAAATTGTTTTGTTAATCAGATCCACATCGTTCCAACATAATCCATAAGCCTCGCCTAATCGAAGCCCGCATTTGTAGCCCAACATCATTGGTATATGAGTAGAAGAGGTCTCTGGGAAACGCTCAAAAATTCGTAACATGTCTTCTTCCGAGATTAGATAATGCGGCTGAGTCTTAGAATTGACCGTTGCCAAACGTTTGCTTGGCAATTGAACATATGCCATGGGATTTGAAGAAATATAATTTAGTGGTTCTACGGCATAACTTAAACTGCTTGAAAGGATCGATTTAATAACCGACAAAGTATTTCTGCTCATCTTTGAATCATAAAGTTTGTTTATAAATTTTTGTAATAAAGGAGGAGTTAGCGAACTTATTTTATATTTCCCCAATTCAGGCAATATATATAATCTTAGCTTTTTCTGGTAATTGGCTTTTGTTTGTTTATTAAGTTTTGCTTCACAAATCACATCAAACCAAGTTTTAAGGTAATCGTTAAAACTTGTTTCTGATTGAACAAATACATTGCCAGTTCTATTATACTCGTTCATGGCTTGCGTACCTGCTTTTTGCGCCGCCCTACGATTAGTAAATCCAGATTTTGTGTACTGTTTTCTTTTGCCGTCAATCGCCGCACCTTCAAAACGATACTCCCATTTGCTACCACGCTTACGCACATTTAATCTTGCCATAATTCTCCTCCTTAGTTAATACGAAAAAAGCACACACATTCGTGCGTGTTCTACGTTACGATGATTTTGTATCTATATATCTAAGCAATTCCGACTCAAGTATTTTTAATGAACCTATCTTTACAGCTTTAATTTTACCCTCGCCTATTTCTCGATATATGTAATTCGTGTTTACTCTAAGAATTTGAGCAGCTTCTTTTATTGTGTAGATCTGTTCCATTTGTTGTACCTCCACAAAAGCTTTAACACTATCTTCCGGTACTTCCAAAGCCACCATTTCTTATGCCGTCGGCTTTATCATCAACAGTAATACCATACTTAATAAAAATACCTTGACACAATTTATCGCCAGCCTTTAGCTCTAAATCCTTGTCCACTGAGAACTTTGCCATAATATGTCCTTCATTTTCCGAGTGTGAATAATCGCTATCTACTACGCCGAAGGTATTTGATAGCCTCATTCCGTATTTGAAGCCCAAACCCGATTTTGGGACAATTGCCAAAAACCAATCTTCGTCTATTTTACAACGTATGCCCAATGGAACAAGAACGGTTTCACCCGCCTTGACATTGATTGCTACAGGTGTATGTATATCATAGCCCGCTGAGCCAGACGTTGCTCTTGTTGGTATTATAATATTATCATACGAAAAATCTGTATATCCGCTCTTTACCATGTCATATTCAAAACGCTCTTTTGTTACTTTTTCAAATTCTGCAACATAAATCATTAAGATACCTCACTTTACTTTTTTGTTTCTATATGTTATAATTAAGATGTGATTAGTCGCTATCATTCGTTGAACATAATATTGAACAAATTATGATTTGTGGCGGCTAATAATCTATTAGGGTTTGCTAAAATGCAAACCCTTTTTTATTAATCACACCAAAGAATAACTTTGTTTTGCTTTAGGCTTTCCTGTACATCAATAACCCTTTGATTGCTTGACCCTCGCCATTTTAATGTTATGTCACGTTTGTCATCTTCGTATTGACCATCAACGACTACATCGATGCACTCCATAATAGGCAAGTCTTTAATTTCCTCCCACTTATAACCTGTGTAAATCCATTGAGTTTTTGTAGGATAGCAATCTTTTATTAGTGCAGATATTGTGCATACTATTTCACGATTATCAGGAAACAAAGGATCGCCGCCTGAAAATGTTATACCCGAAATATATGACTTGTCTAACTGGTTACATATTTCAAAGATAGTATCAAAATCAAATGGTATACCACTATCTCTATTCCATGTTTGAGGGTTTTGGCAGTTTTTACAATGATGATTACAGCCTGATACCCAAAGGACAGTTCTAAGCCCGTCACCATTTAACATATCATCCTTGGTTATATTATGATAGTTCATTACATACTCACCCTATCCTTTATCTCTGCAACCTTTGCGGCATTGTATCTACTTTTACCATGTATTCTAGTAAAGCCTAAATAGCCATTCATTCGATCAATCTGAGTTATATTTTCCGATCCACACTTCGGGCATTTATCCATTTCTAGTTGCTCATAACCGCAATCCTCACAATATGATAATGCTAAATTTATGCCCTCATAAAATCCGTAATCCATGGCACGTCTTACAAGTGTTTTTATAGCTTCCTTATTATACGATATAGGATAACGACAATACTGTATCTTTCCACCATTGAATAAATTCCAAAAACGCTTTTCAGTATCTTGTTTCTGAACTGGAGTAATATGTTCCCATACGCCACAATGGAATGAGTTGGAAACGTATGGTCTGTCTGATACGCCCTCTATGATACCATACTTCTTGCGGAATTGTTCAACTTGAAGCCCACACAGGCTCTCGGCAGGAGTACCGTAAATTGCGTATAGTATATGGTCTTGTTCTTTAAATTCATTTGCCTTGTCATTTATGTATTGCATTACTTCATAGGCGAAATCACTATCTTCTACAAGTGACTTACCATTATACAAATGCTGTAATTCGTTTAAAGCAGTGATACCAAAACTCATAGTCATAGCTGAAAGTATTGGTTTTATTTTATCATTAGGGTTGAGATTGCCACCAAGAAAACCACCTTGAGTAAATCCCATTGGATTCGTCGATGCCTTTTTCTCTCCTAAAAATTCATACGTTCTTTTGTGCAGGTTTCTTATAAGTTCGAGGTAATAATCAAGAACTTCATAAAAATCTTTATTCTCCTGCCTTGCCTTTGCTAATATCATCGGCAAATGTAATGATATTGCACCAAGATTAAATCTACCCTCAAAGACAGGGTAATCATTTTCGTCTTTTGGTTTCATGCCGCCTTTTACAAACCAAGGTGATAGTGACGCGCGGCATCCCATCAAACTAACAACTTTTCCATATTTCTTATACATTTCAGGAATGTAACCATCCCCTGTCAAGGATAAAAAATCTGGATACATCGCTTTACTGCTACAATCAATGGCAACATCAAAAAGCCATTCTAACTTTTTGCCTTTACCATGTAAATTTTCATCGTACAAAAACGTCAGCTTTGGAAATAGTACAGGTCTTTTAAAGCCCTCTTTTCCTTGTCCGCCCATTCGTGTTTTTAATGCCACCTCGCTTGCCATGCTTTCCCACTTGCTTGTGCCTATGCCAAAACTAATGGCTATGAATGGATAATCGCCTCTTGATGACCCCACGGAATTAAACGCCATTTCCCATGATTGAAAGCCCTGTTCAAAATCCCGATAGACTTTTTTGGTCGCATATTCATCGGCTTTATTCTTGTCGCCGTTATCACATATGCTTAAATATTCGTCAACATATTTCTGATAACTTTTTTTGGCATATGGGGCTAAAAGAGTATCAACTCTAGGTATTGTAAAACCCAATGCAGATGTATATTTCTATACTGGATACCGCACTGCAACATATCTTCACAACCGCTAATTGTGCCTACTGTTTCAATTATGTGCCAATCTCATAATCTACTCTACTCGATTACTTTCATAATAAAAGCTATAATATTATGATATTCTTTCGATGTCCTCTACACTCTCTAAATTCCATTTATATTAAATTCCATTGATAACCTTGAAGTAATAATTGCTTTTTATTGTTTGTATCTTGATAGAAGTCTTTACCTTTTAATCCAATATTTTTTCCCAATTCTTTTCTATCAAATGTTCCAACATAAATATTGTTTTTGTATAATTGATACATAAATCTTTTTGGCGATTTTTTATTTTTTAATGCTTTTCTCGTATTATTTTCTCTAGTTAATATTTGCAAATTTTCTATTGAATTATTTTGAGGATTTGCATCTATGTGATCGATCGTCAATTCCTGTGGGATATCCCCCATCAGTGTTTCATATACCAATCTATGTACTCGGTAATATTTCCTTATATGCCGATTATTTTTTATAAAAGAAAGGCATACTTCTAAATATCCATCTTTATCCACTTTATAACAATGTTCTCTTGGTTGAAATATATTTATTCGCCCTTGTCCACCTTTAACTTTAGTAGTTATTACTTTGCCACTTTTGGTAACATAGTATCCGTCATATTTAGTTTTATAAGCAATTTCATTTTCAAAAATTATTTCCTTCATAATTAAACCTCTTACTAATTTTCTTATGGAAATTAGATAGCACGGTATTACCATATCAATTATGACTTAGGTTTCACCGTTAGCAACTTTCGTCACACCCTTTAGCAAGGTTAAGTAGGTTTTATTACGGCAATATTACTTACCGTATTGTTGACTAGCTGCCGACATTGTTACATCACTTATAACATCGAAGGCAACGTCAAGTGTCTTAGGTTCGTTGTAATGAATATTACCCATTTCAAAGCCGCCAGACAAAACATTTGCCATATCGAAAATACAACAGTTTATGCCGTCAAGTCTGTCTTTCTTATCATGAATATAGATATAACCGTCTCTAGCCGCCTGTCTTTCTTCAACATTCAAGAAGAATTTATCATACAAGTTCTTGTTCAACTCACCATAAATCAAACTGCGCTGTGTGCTAGTCATAGTAGAATCGGTGTTGGCATTTGAAACGTCGCCAATATAACGAATGCCCTGAGACTTGGTATATACATCGTCCATCATATGAACAAAGTCTTTTTTGTAATTTCTATACTGCCTATAACATTCACCTGATTTCGGGTAAAGGTCAAGCAAGGTGCGCTCGACTATTGCATGTATCGCCTCAACCGAAATACAATCATTTTCTAGATCTTCTTCCATTATGTAATCCATAACAGCGGAGCAAATTTTTCCATAATCTTTATCTGAAAGATTTTCCAATGCCCTACTAGCCGACTTGCTACAGGCATTGATTATTTTTTGATAATCAAAATCTTCTAATGTTCCGTCCTTTTTTATTACTTTCATTTTATCACTCCTTCTTTATTTTCTACAAATATATTTCTATACCAATTTCAGTTTTCATAATAGTATTAATTGCCTTGTCAATATCGTTCCAATTCTTACAACGATATTTTTGATACAACGTATGAATATTACCATATGACTCAAAGCCATGTCTATTCCATGGATAATCAAATAAAATTTTATGGTAATAGCCATCAACTAAATTATCTACACAATCATCAATTAGAATATCAATGCCCCTACCGAGCATTTGCTTGTTCTTTATGACTATTAGGCTATCATACATATTTAAAAATGGAAGTTGTTCTTGTAACCAAGCCGACTTACTAGAAATATTCTGTGGGGCTGTAGCTGTTACTATGTAAATTTCACAACCTAAATCATGGTATTTCTTCAATGTAGCAACACAATTTTCAAGCACTTTTATGTTGTCCCATACCCTCTTATCCATGAAATAGTCACAGAATTTGTCTGGAGATACATTTTTAAAGAACTGTCTCATATTATAGGTGGTTATATCGGCAATAGACAAATTGTCATTATAGTCCTTATTATAAACATCAATAATACTCTCTGCTAGATTATTAATAACATTGTCACAATCCACACCAATTCGCCACGGTCTAGGTCTTATCAGATTTGCTTTCAATTCCATTGACATTTTCCTCTTTATCATTCTCGTCTAATTCGTCAAGCATTTCGGTTACTGTCCTATAGGCTACTAGAAAACCAAGCACAAGCCCGACTAAAGCTCCGCCTATAAAATTAGCCATTCTTGTTATGCTCCTTTATGTATTTTTCATATTCTTTCTTAATCTGGCTAAGTGTTAAATACTTATACGGAATTCCTCTTTCGCTACAATACGCAATTTCGGTCAGGCAACCTTTAGAATACATATAGCTATCGGAACATATCACCATGCGATCCGCCAGTTCTTCGAGAAGAAACAAAGTCATATTTAGCCCTTGCTCATAGCTCGTACAATCATACAAACTCCCGAACATAGCTATAGGGTTTAAATATAAATTTTCAGGATGCATAATCGTCAACAATCTTTGACACTCATTAACCTCGTCAAGATTATCTTTTTTACCGCCGTATGGATGAGAAAGATACACAACACCATTATAATTGCTCTTGTTAATTATTTTCATTGCCATTATCCTGCCTTTTAGTTATCGCCTGAATATAATTTTTCAGTTCGTCATATGCTGTCTCAATATTATCATTGTTAGTAATTACATAATCCACTACAAGATTGCAATTTTCAAATTCAATTTCATCTTGTTTAATACGCTCCATTGCACGATTTGTTGCCACGAGGCTATTCTGGTACATTTTAAAATAGCGATCAAACAGGCGGTCATACCGATTAATAGGCAGACAATCTATGTATACCGAGTAAATTTTTCTGTCGCCTTTATACTTTTCTTTAAGCTCATTTAAACCTGTCTGATCAACAACATAGAGGTCATGAGCTTCGTCGTCAATTTGCTGAGACGTAACACCATAATGATTGTTCAGATAATAATTATATGCCACAATGTCATTGAGGTTCTGAAACTCTTCATCGGTTACAAAAGTATGTCCCGCCTCACCATCATATCTTGGTGGGCGCGTTGTGTAAGAGGCAATCTGTTTCATGTTTAACTCAATTTCAAGTTTTTGCACAAGCGTTGATTTACCGCTTGCCGAAGCTCCGAGAATGCAAAATAACGGTTTATTCATTATTGCCCTCCTTGAAATATTGACTCAAACACATCTCTTTAAAATAAGGAAGTTTTTCAATCCACTTGCAAAACTCTCTCCATTCTGGTAATTTATGATTATGACGTTGTTCCCAAACGTTTTTCAAACAACGGTAATTTGTCGTCAGTCGTGCGGTAAGTTCAAAGCCACTAGGAACATTGTATAACAAACGAAGATAATCTTCTGTATCCTTTGTCTGGTTATATATATCTTTAAGCTTCTCAACTCTCTCGATAATTTTTTCATCGACATATTCGTTACACTGTCCGGCTATATCTAATTTGGAAATTCGGTGCATGGTAGATTGGCTTGAAACGAAAACCAAATATTTGTATCTTTCAGCCTCAATCCACATTTTATTGCTACAGGTCAAGTCAAAAGAAACGAGGACACCGCTCAAAAACTGATCGTGTCCTCCTTTGCTATTGCCAAGACTTTTTATTCTGGAAGTATACTCATTTGTACACTTTTCTGGCTCAACCGTCATAGGATATTTGCTTGCCTTGAAACTTTCTCCCAAATCGTGAATTTTAACATTTTCTACTCTCACTTGCTTTCCTCCACGATGAAAGGTGCGAAAAAGCGCGTAACTACGCCACTTTTTTCTGCATCAAATTCTAATTTTATTAACTCACCTAAATCGAGGGCAAAAATCCCCATAAGGCTTGTCGCAGGTACTCTGTAACGCCCCTGCTTAAGATCGACCTCGAAATCTAGCCTTGATACAATCTTTATAAATTCTTGTACCTCTTTAATTGTCGATAATCTAATAAATGCGCTTTTCAATTATAATCACTCCTATACATGTAATTGATATTTTTGCTTGTGCATTTCTTTTATAAGTTTGCGCTTTTCTCTTATTCTTTTTTCTTCTTCTGTTTCTTTTCTATACACAAGCTCTTTGCACTCAATTGGATAACGTGCAATCATTCGTTGCATTTCTATGTAACCTAAATATTTACGTCTTGCTCCCTTTGGATCCTTCATCTTATTTGTCACCTCGATTACTTGTCATTATTGCCAACATTGTGGCTTTTGAAAAAGCTTGCAAACGTTGACACTGTTGCTATTAACCACGGGAGCATATCGGTGGCAAACCTATCTGTTCCAAATATTATATTTAGGCTTTCGACAACCATACTGCCGAAAATCCAATTAAGTATCAAACCGCCAAAATAACCAACTATAAATATAAAAGTTGGCTCCAATAAAAACACAGCAATTAAAGAAATTACTATCATTATTGTTTGAAATTTTTGCATTATTTTTCCTCCTTTATCTCTGTCAGGTTAAAGTATTTGACTTCACACTGTTTGGCAGAAGTTAAGCATGGCCTTATAACATTACGAATAATTTGTTTGCCGAGGGTGGCATCAATTAGAGCTTTGCCTGGCTTTATCCCCTTGCACATAAACGACGGATTAATCCAAACCCATGTTTCAGAGCCTATGCAATAAGAAACATCGTACAATGTATCTCGCAATATTTTGATATCAAGTACCTGTTCTTTTGCATAAGCCTCAAGTTGTTCTTTGGCACGCTTTCTACTGTTGCAATAAATTGCATTAATCTGCGAAGCCGCATATTTTGACGAAAAATTTTGTCCACTGAAAGCACAATTGCTTTCGTCGCAAGTATAACAATCCTTCATTTGCTATCCCCCATTACAATATATAAACTTCGATATTGATACGTCCCGACACCAAAAAGCTTTGAGGTACGAACGCTCTATCCCAATAGTAAAAGTCAATAACGTTATTCGACATACCGCCCGTGTCGTCAACACGGTAAGTTCCCGTAACGCCAGTTCCCTCAATGTAAAGCAAAGTACCGCTCGGAAAATAATTAGACGCCACGCTATAACCCGTCTCAAGCACCCGTCCAGACGAGCCATATGGTGGCGTCGAGTATCCCATATCTGTGGCACAATACCAAGTACCCTCAAACGTTCCGATATAATTATTCGGCTGTTCAACAATGATTTCTGGTTCGCAAGGTTCATTCATTATATCTTCGGCAATATTATCACAAACAATGTCTTCTTCCTCTACGATAAATATATCGGACATTCTTACAATTGTATCTGAAGCCATAATCATTTTATTAATATGTAAATGACCGACTAAAGCTCGAGCCGAAGTGAGGTGGCAATCAATTTCATTTTGCCTCCCAACTTCGGTTCCATTACTATTAATGATTCTCTTTTCTATGGGCGTACCATGCGCGTCGGTTAGTAATATTGTAAACTCGAATATAAACAGCAATATAACAAGTATTTTTAGCATTAAAAAAATATAATTTACCTTTTCTTGTTTGATAAAACCACCTCGTTTATAAGTACATATTCTTGATTGGGTTGCCATCATTATCATAGTCGTCTATAAAATCGTTTATATCAATTTGTTTATACCCTATGACTGCCATATCGCACAGCTCTTCTACTCTAAAATCACATCCAACTATGTAATCCATGATTTTATCTTTTGCGCACTCTTCGCACAGCTCTTCTTTCTGGTCTTCGTCTTCGTCGCCCACGATGTATAACTCATCTACATCACGACCGCACTTGTCACACATTAATGCAAGATAATTATACTGCGGCAAGCCGTCATAACAGTTCCTTATTTCCTTTGCCATTTTTACCTCTCATAAAACAATTTTTTTTGTTTACGCCTTTTACATTCTTCTACAAGTTCTTTATAATAGTTGTCAGTCTTTACTACGCTACAAATGCGCGGTCTAAGGAACTGGAATTCGATTTCTGTATCAATTGGTTTGTCTAAGATTATTGCACTCCATTTATGACCTCTTACTTGCTCTTTTATAGATTTTACAATGTATATTGAAAACACTTCATTTGCAAAATAGAATTCATTGCTGTAAATATCACGTCGTTTTGAAGTAAATTTCATACAAGACTGGAACTTATCTTCCCATTCTTTTATATTATCAGTTACTACTAAAACACCTATCATTTAATTTTCATTCCCTATAATTGTCATAAATTTCGATGTAATATTCACCAGTTTTTTTACACTCTTTTTTATACTCTTTACCAATAATTATTTCTACATCATATCTTGAGTCAGCACAAATATCCTCAAGAAACTGTATAGGATCATTAACTTCAATCGTTCCCATTGGAAGGTTACCATTGGTGCCAATTGGATTAGTAACAAGATGGTATTTATTAATTCTTGGATATTTTTCTGCTATTTTTCTTATATTATATGTCGATGTACAACATAAATTATAACGCATTTAATCACCTACCCCCCCTCATGCAAATTCGGCCTCCTGCATAAGTTCTATTTCTTTATCTGTCATACCCCATGTGTATAGAACTTCCTCAGGCGCATAACATACTACATACCCTTTATCATATATTTGCTGTATCTTATATACCTTGTCTCGATATCCTATACGATTAGTAGCACCTAAATTTAGGTAGCGTTCACATAAGGCGTCAAATACCTTGCAATATACCTTCATAAACTTACCTCCTTTTTAAGATAGCCATTTTCTATATTTCCTATCTTGTTTACGTTTACTCTTCCTTATTCGATTGTATATAAAGTTCTCATAATACTCAAACTGCATAGCCTTTGCATAGCAATATAGCCATGCTATAAAAAAGGTTGAAATCACTATTATACTTACTATAGTTTTGACATGATGTAAGCCGTATTCGTCATAGCAATGTGCCATAATTGGCGTTGTCAGAACAAAAGCACAGAAAGAGACAATACTAACAATTACCGATATTGTCATTCGTGCTTGACACCACTGTTTGGAATACTTTGCCACTTTAATTTCTTTCATCAATGTTTCCTCATTAACCCCTTTGCCTCTAGCAGATCGATCTGAGCATTCAAAAGTTCAACTCTTTGTTCCAAAGATGAAATGTATTTCTGCAAATAATTAGTTCTGTCCAAACAATATTCGTAATCTGCGTTAATAAGATAAGTTTTCTGACTCAAATCATTTAAAAAAGAAGGGTCTGCCGACTCTCCTCTCAGCATTCGTTCCACATCTCTTTTTATTCCCATTGTTATTCGCCTCTAATTATTTTAAATTTTATTTTAAACTTACAAAACGACAATAAGATATCTGTATTCATTTCAAAACCACAATTGCCACATTTACATATGCAAGGAATTTGTAATTGACTGTTTTGAGGAATAAAAGCTATGCAAGTTTTTTGGTGGCATTCAGGACAGTAAGTTATCAAATATAATCCCCTCCTCAAAGATAGAATCATTCATTATTTCTCAGTTCTAAATCGTCAAGTGTTACCGGTGTATAATCATGCAACATGCAACCTACATTTGCACACCTATAAGGGAAACCACGCTCTCTCATTTGTTCAGCATACTCACAAAAAGGTCTTGTATCTCTACCATTGTGAATATGTCCATACAAATGAATATAACCATAGTCAGCGTTAATCCAATGAGCTATAGGGTAATGGCAAAGTACAACGTGTTCTTCGCCGTCTTTGATAACAGCATAGTCTTTTATCCAAACAAAGTGTTTTTTCATTTCTTCGTTTACTCGATCATGATTGCCCTTGACAAGAAATTTAACCCCATTTAATCTCGGAAGAACTATTGGTATTTCTGCGTTGTTCCAAAACATATCCCCCAGAACATACACGCTGTCATTTTTGCCGACAACACTATTCCAATTTGAGATGATAGTTTCGGTCATTTCTTCAAGGCTGAAGAATGGTCTATTATCAAATGCAAGTATATTTTTGTGACCTATGTGCAGATCTGATATATAGAATTTCTTAGGTATTGACATTTTTATTTCATCTCCTTTTGAATAGAGTTAATCTGTATTTAATTTCAATTCTGTTAATAATATCATATAGCGCATACCTTTTTATTATTTCTTTAATAGTTTGTAATCAAGACCTCTATATCTTTTGTCTTGTCTTTTTTCTGATAATTACAGTTTCCGTAAGTGGTGTTTAGATAATGGATTTTATAATCATGATTTTCTGCCCAATTCTTTAATGTCGGGTTTGTTTTTAGATTATTCGATAATGCCCATTTCACATTTGAAACCGCAAGCATATCTCTCAAATCTTCCTCGTCGGTATTAGTCCATCCACCATTTTCATTATAGGTTGCCGTGGAATTAAAGTACGGAGGATCACAATACAGAAAATCATTTTCGCCAAACGCTACGCCGATGAACTCACGAAAATCAGCATTGGTAAACTTGCAGTCTTTATTGCTGATTGTTTCCGAAAACTCTACAAACCTTTCTCTTAATGTAGGGTTAAAGCTACTTCTGTCTTTCCCAAACGGCATGTTAAATTCGCCTTTTGAATTAAAACGAATTTGGTTGTTAAAGGCGTAACAAATTAGCACATATAAAATAACGGGCTGTTTAAATTCCGATTCATTAAACTGGTTGCGGAGTTTCAAATACCCTTCGCTGTTAATCTTTGACAAATCATATTGCTCAACTATCTTATCTATTTCACTAAGAATTTTGTCGGTCTTATTTCTATGTATGTATTCAAGTATTTGCACTACAGGTAAATTCAAATCATTATAAATAACCTCTTTCGCAGGAACATTAATTCCAACATTAAACCCACCGCCAAACAAATCAACGAAAGTGTCAATATTTTTCGGGAACAATGGTAATATCTGTGGTAGAAGCTTGTATTTGCCACCTACATAATTGAGTGGCGATTTTATGTATTCTGACTTTATCAGTATCATCTCCTAAATAAAATTTCTCTTTTATTCAGATTTTAAGTGTCTAAAAGTGCGTATTTACGTTGTTTTAGGATATGCCAAAGTAGCGTATTTTCATTAACTTGTAATTTAAAAAAATTACTTTTCTTTATCTGTTTTAATAGTTCAGGATTGTCATAAATGTTGCCAACGATAAAAGAGACACGTTCGCCATAGCAAGATTCGACCTGAGGAATATCTTGCAGTAGATTATGACTCGCTTTTTTCACCTGCTTTCTCAGTTAAAATTATTTTGAACATATTGTCAACAGAAGTAAGAAGATCATACCTCTTATTCATTGGAGCAGTTGAGCTTCTAGCAAATTGGTGATTAACCATATCAATATAAAAAGTTGATGAACCATCATCACCCATGTAGAATTGTTCCCATTCAGACTCAGACATCAGTCTTTTTACTTCAAGCTGCTCAATGGCAAGATTATCAAAACTTACTGTATTGAACTTTGTAAACAATACATCAAGATTATTGTAAAGCCATAGCTGATTATATTTAACAGTTGCGTATTTCTTAGTTAGGTACTCATTACCTCTACGAAGCTCTTTATAACCAAGTATAAGCATTTTTAGATTATTATTCTGCAACATAGCAACATCATCTTCTGTAAGTATTCCGTTGATAACATGAATTACAGCATTGGGATAACGTTTGGCCATTTTAATAAATTCTGTTGTCGGATTTACAAGGCTAACCCCTAAGCCATAAATCAGCTTTTCGTCAACTAAATATTTAATCAACTCCTGCTTCTGTTCAAAGTGCTTCTGATTAACTGTCATATTGGTAATAACCTTTTTATCTTTAAGCTTGCGAAGGAATGGAATTAAATCTGGGTGACTTGTAGCATCCCCACCACCAATTGCAACTTCTTGATATTCATGAAGCGTATCAATAAATTTCTGATTAAGAATATCTGCGTGACAGCCATTAAGTGTGCTTCCTTCATGACAGAACGGACAACCCATATCACAATAATTTGTAATTTTTATATCCATGTTTTCTGCATGATCTGGAATAAAAACATTATCGTCTGTCTTGCGAACCTTTGTACCATCGTCAAAAATCATAGTGGCATAGTTACCATTTTTATAAGCACCCAGTAATTTCATTTTATTCTCCTTTTATTTAATCATGTCCATAATAGCCAAAAGCAACAACTTTATCTCCAGATGGTGTTGTACAGTTATCCCAGAATGTTTCATACTCGAAATCATAGCCTTCAAAAAATTGATTATAAGTATAATATCTATCTTCGTCACAATCATGTTTCATGTCATAAACAGGAATTAACTTGTTCTCCCAACCATCAAATATAAGTTTTCCATGCTTCCACTGTTCAAATTCTGAACCTGTACAAAATGTAAACGAATGAACCGAGCTGCTGTTGGTTTCAAAAACATTCTGTCTTATTTGTAGTTTCATTTAATTCTTTAACCTCCTATTCCTGCAATTATTATTTTCTCTTATCGTACATTTTGTCCGACCATTCTTCAAACTTTTTCATTTCCTCTTCAGTCGGTTCGTCTTCCGGTCTGCCTTGATCGAAACCGAGAGTACAGCCGCTTTTAAAGCAACAGCCTGCTAGGTCGGCAGAACATTCCACATCACCGCCATATTCACGACATCCCCAAGTGCAATCCTGACAACACTTCATTACAGGGTCTATACATCGTGTTGGCAAGTCATGTATATTTTTTCTACTCATTTTCAATCTCCTTTGAAAAACTCTCTCGGTTCAAACCATTTATCTTCAATGATATTTCCTATTCCGACAACTAATCTATCTTCCTGTTTTACTCTAACATAATGACCTTTTATATCTTCCCATTTTGCAACGCCCACAACGTCCATAATTCTTGTAAGTGCTTCAAGTCCCTTTTCAGAACCTTCAAATGATGTTCCATTGAAAAAAGCTAAGTTATAACCGCCAAAACTAGCTCCCCAGCCTGAGCCTTTAAGAGTTATAGAAAAGGTAAGGCAACAAGGGTCGCCTATTCCCAGTGATACATCAGTTATTTTAGCGTTTTCATAAATAGTGTTAGTGTTGCTTTCTTCCGAAGGTATATTTTTTATTACAGGTTTAGACTCATTTTGTATGTACTCTGCAAGATATACACTGCACATACGGTGCTTATCGCTGGCACAAAGCGGACAGCCGTCACAATCTGTGGGGTCACTAGTACAATACTCCACCGCCTTTTCAAACTCCTCTTTCGTTATCATATTCTACCTCTTTCTATAAATAAAACTAAATTTTTATGTATTATGTATAAATAATTTTTCAACCACTTTAAATTGATTATTTTTGTTTCTGTCTAATGTTCTTGTAAATGGTCTTTCCCAAATACATTTAAAATCATCAGGTGCGTTTAATTCAGATATGAAAACCATATTGTCTTTACTAATTTCACGCATATGCTCCCAAAATTCTTCGGTATTAAATTTTCCAGACGTATAACCCGTTGTATTATCGTATGGAGGATCGGCATATACAATTGAACCTGCGGGGATAACAACATCTTTATAATCATTACAAGTGAATACAGCGTCCTGTAAATTAGCAAAGTCTTTTAATATACTACGCTTGCTTTGTGCCGCATAATTGGTACCCGTTTTGTTACGGGCATAACCGCCAAAGAATTTGCCACCAAAGGAACATCCAAATCCTACAAAACCAGTCAATGCTGGATTGTTGTCTTTATTATCTCTTATTGATTTATAAGCCTGCTCGGAAATAACTTCTGGCAATTCGTATCCATCCTGTAATGCCTGCCATAGTGCAACCAAATATTTATGATTGTCATTACAAATGACACTTTTAAAATGCGGCGCCAGCTTTGACTCTACTGCACAACTTCCACAAAACAAGCTAATTAAGCGCCCATTACTCTCTCTCTCTCTCTCTCGATTGCTAACGCAATCGAGGCTGCTATTCGGCTCTTTCCACCTTGATATCTCATCGATTATTACCTCCGAAATTTGCTTTGAAATTCTTGATTTACCACCTAAGTATTGAATTGCAATCACCTCGAAAAAAATAGCGCACCATTAAGGTACGCTATCATTACTTTATAGGTTGCTTCACAACATCATAGATATCTTGAAGCTTTTCTTTTTCATTTTTACTCTTATCATTAATTATATCATATACAACTTGACATATTGTTTTCACGCCTATACCTATTCCAATCTGGCGTGCTCGTTTGAGTTGTGTTGTATATGCCTCGATTATTTTGTCCTGCTCTTTTCTTTTCATATTTGTCCTTTTTATGTAACGGGGCTGAGCCCCGTCTTATCATTCATTACATCCGCCATCGTCGAAGTCGTCATAATCTTCGTCATATTCCTCGTCATCAAATGGTTCCTGTTCGTCACTAACCTCACCACATCCAACAAAATTGTTTGGCAAAGGCACATTAGAGTCTTCCAATGGAAGTTTTAATGTCTTCAACTTTTCGATCATTTCATCGACAACCTTGTTATATGTCGCCCTTTCACTACAAGTGCGGAGACATATGTCTCCCTTATTCTGACAAGGTGTGATTGAATCGAATTGGCATTTCTTTAAATTCATTGCGCAATTCCTCCTTAAATAGAATTATTTTATTAGGTTTTTCAAATAGTATTGAAAAGTCCCTAATATGTAAATTGGTGTATAACGTTTATCTGGCATGAATACAATTTGCAACCCATACCTATGATTAAAACTATGCAATGATCCGAGATAACTTTTTGAATTATATTCAGACCTATAATTGCTATTCACCAAATCAAAGTAATTGGCATTCTCTATAAAAAGATATTTTGTCTTCGCCTTTGAGATTGCGAATTCTTCTTCAAAGCGCTTTCGCTCTTTTGTAAAATTAATCGCCAGCTCATCCAAGCTTGCTTTGCGTTCTACATAAATCTGATTATCAAAATATAAATCTCTTGGTATAGCCAACTCTTGATTAGCCTTTATATAAAAGCTATAATCTCCGCAACTTAAAGCACGTCTCTCATATGCAATTTTATGCTTGTCAAAATACTCGGTTATATGATCGTTCTTTTTTTCTCTTGTATCTATAAGAACGACCATCATTTTCAAAAGTTCTTTTGCCTCTATATCATTGAATTTATAATCTTCAATAAGCGTCTAAATCACCACCTTTTTATATGAATTAATCCACCACTCCACGGTGCCTGGAATGGCTATATACTTGCCGTCATCAAATCGAGTTTTATTTTTCTTTTCAAATCTATCAATTTTAATTAAATCCTTTTCGGCAATTTTGTTGTATTCAAAGATTTTCTTCTTTAGTTTTGCCTGTGTAGTCTGCCCTTTAGAAAGCGAATACATTGTAACCAGCGGTGAATAACGTGTATTTATATCTAAAATATAAACCACCTTATCTAGCTTTGGATTTACATAGTCAACATATCCCAAAAGTTCATACTCGGTATCTATCCTCTCTTTGAGTGTAAACTCACATGGAGTGACAAAATCTGCGGTCTCAATTATAAACTTATTTATGTCTACATTTGAAAACTGCTTTGCCGTTTCCTTGCCTGCACATGCACTTGCAACTTTTAATTGCTGTTCATTTAGCTCTGCCTTTTTTAGCGTACTTCGTTTTCTTAAAGAGTAATAATACTCGCAGGTCGCAAGTAGTTTCCCTACTTCTCCAAATTCTTTAAAGTAGTCAAGCTTAATTAATATGTCGATAGCGCCTCTTCCAATTTTCAATTCGTATAGGTCAACAAGAAGCTCGGCAAAGTTGACATACTTTTTATCTTTAAGAGTGTACAAGTTGTCGCCAATACCTTGACCTAATCCTTTAACCGACATTAACCCTTTATAAATTGAATTTGTATCACGGTCGCAGAAATATTTATCTTTTGACTTTCTAAATTTTATGCCGCAGAGCTTAATACCTCTCTTGCGCACGCAGTTTGTTATTGATATTGTCTTTTCAATATCGTCGTCGAATGCGTTGAGTTCCGCTGTTAGAAATTCTAACGGATAATAATGCCGCAGATATCCGCAAATATAACCTATCCATGAATATGGTTTTGCATGGTTTTCAGAGAAAAGATATTCCGAAGCATCCTTAATAACTTGTAGAAAGTTTACGATAAGTTCCTCGCTCATTTCTTCGGTGGTGTTATATTTTTCTTTCATGGTTTTTATGAAGCCTGCTTTGATGTCTGGAATAAACTTTTCAGTACCTGTTTTCTTTGCAAAACCACGTCGAACAATATCGGCTTGACCCATTGAATAACCGCAAAATCTGTGAAGAAACTCTATAACTTGCTCTTGATAAACTAAAAATCCAAGCGTTGGTTTTAACATTTCATTCAAGGCTTCATGACCATTATCGTGAAACACACCTTTAGCTAAATCATTTCTATATGATGCACCCGCTGGTCTAATGGCTCCATTGCCGACAGAAAGTAAATCCATATACGTCATATTTGGGTTTACTTCTTTAATCCGCTTAATTGTTTCATCGCTAAAAAGTTGTTTTAAATACCTAGAAGCCGACTCGGATTCCCATTGGAATATACAAGTTGTATCATCCCTAATATCTTTCCAAACCTCTATGTCGTCTGGTGTATTGTTAGGATTTAATCTTTCAATTTGTGCCAAATCACAAGCTTCATTAATCGCACCAACATTGTCAAGTCTAAGTAAATCAAGCTTAACAAAATTCAGCGACTCGACTTCTTTCATATTAATCTGTGATATAGGATACTCATCAGTGCTACTTGTAAAAGTTCCAAACCAATCATTAAGTGGAAACGGCGAAACCACAACACCTGCTGGATGATTTCCCACGGATACTATAGTACCGCTAATTGACTCCGCCCACCTAAACAACTCTGGATATTCTTCTTTTAGTTTTTCGTAATCAGTATCAAGTCTTTTGCATATGTCAGACACTGTATCAAGAGGTATTTCTAAAGCACGACCAACATCACGAATTGCACCTTTTAAAGCCACGGTGTTAAAAGTAATTATATCACAACAGAATAATTTTTCTTTGTTGTAGAGGTAATCCTTTACCTTTGGAATATCTTTCTCATAAAAGTCTGTGTCGATATCAGCCAAAGAAACACGTTCGACATTCATAAACCTTGAGAAGTTTAAATGCTCCTTTATACTATCAATATCGGTAATGTGTAAACAATACGCAACGATACTTCCTGAGACGCTGCCTCTTGCGGGGCCATAACCGATGCCGATTTCACGACAATGACGTTTGTAGTCTTCGTCAAGCAACATAAAATCTATCGCATTATTATGTTTGAATGTTTCAATTTCTTCCTTAATTCTTTGAATGTACTCATCATAGTTGTCATATTTATCAATACCACGTTCTTTGATGCCCTGATAAATTTTTTGTTTAAAAACCTTTTCGGGATCGTCATATAAATCTGGATACTTATATCCCTTATCAAGAGTGAACGGTTCAATCATATCGGAGAGAACATTGGTATTTTCAATGGCTTCAAGATAAACATTCGGAGGTAAAGCACCCTGTTTTTCATAAGCCGCACATAACTCGTCGTATGATTTAAAAACGAGGTCACACTGATCTTCACTTTCAAAATGCACTTTTTTAGCCTTTTGCAATATTGCTCTACTTGCCGCATGCTCCTCATCAATACTGTGAGTATCAGTTCCTGCAATGAGTGGAACGCCAATTGTTTTAGACAAAAACGCAAGTTCAACGTTGTAGTCGCATTGTTCCTCAAAGGGGTGGTGCTGTATTTCCAAAAAGCAACGGCTTTTATTATTTTTTAGAAACCCAATAAATCTATCACGCAAGTCTTCGTTAGTGCCATGTAGAATACCGCCAAGACAAGCCGAAGTCACGATAATGTTGTCGCTCGTATTAATAAGCTCGTCCATTGTAATTCTCGGTTTAGAATAAAAGTGCCCGTCCTTTCTATTAAAGGATTTGGACACTAAAGTGTTTAATTCATTTTTACCGTCAAAATTTTTCGCAATAAGAATAACATGATAATTGTCATTAATTTTTTCTTCGATACCTGCGGTAAGATAACATTCACAACCGTGGATATATTTCATGCCCGCTTCTTCAATTGAATTCTTTTTATGAACCCATTCAAAAACCGAGCCGTGTTCTGCAAATCCAAAAGCTTTCATGCCAAGTTCTTTCGCCCGATTTACATAATCAATATACTTTGTTGTGCTGTCAATATTTGTTACGCCATTTGATAAATCAGAGTGAACATGAAACGGAGTATAATTCTTCAGAATAATTCCTCCTCATCGATCATATAGCAAATGTTCCTAAATCGACATAAATTGTTACAATAAAAATATTGCTCGTTTTTTTGAAATTTGTCAGTATCATAAATTTTATCCATGACATTCATAGCCCATTCGCAAGACTCTTCATAGTCTTTTTGATTAAAGTCTATGATATGTAAGTCGCCGCTTCGTATAAAGTTCCAACCAATCTTATCTGGGTAACGATTGTATAACTTTTTTATCCCCATACAATAAATGTATAGCTGCTTTTTGTAAAAGTCGTAATCCTTATTTTTAGCTTTCTTAATACTGCCATTTTTGTTTAGAGGACTTTCAGCGGTCTTATGGTCAAGAACAACCAATTTGTCATCATTGTCGATATATACAAGGTCAATAAAACCAATAAATTTTTTGCCATGAAAATCGCAATCAATCTTTTTTTCAACGCCAACGACACGTTTTATAGGGAACATTTGTTTGCTAAAATTGGAAAAGTATAAAATACCGATTTGATGCAGTTTTTCGGCTCTTTCCTCATCTCGTGAGCCGTTTAGTATAACGGATTTGCGGAAAAGTACCTCAAACTGATTTTTCATATTTTCAACAGAACACTTACCTGTAAAGAAGTTTTCAAGGACTTTGTGACAAACTGTACCAAATTGCCCATAAATATTCTCAATACCTTCTTCGGCGTCAAGATATTTTAATCTCCACTCAAATGGACATTGAGTGAATGTTTTTAAATTGCTAAAGCTCCAGTTTAAATCATCAAGAATAAAATCATACCCGTTCAATCAATCACCCTTTCTCTACTGCTATATAGTTCTTCCCATACTTGCCAGCCATTGTCTATCGGGGATTTCTTTTCACTAGGATCACCAAGCAAATTTTTTGTGTCATTGATATAATAAAGATTAGTAAATCGTGACAACAACTTCATGTTGTCATTATAATAATCCTCAATTTTTTTATCTTTATCAAAAGCAATAACCACATCACAATGAAACCCTAATATTAATTTGATCTGTTCGTATGTTAATGCCGAAGTTTCTGCGGCGACTTGATTTCGCATTCCTAGTTGAAATGCTTTCATACAGGATTTAATGCCCTCAAATATAATCATTTCGCCTTTTTCTTTTACATACTTTTGTGCCTTATTTAATTCCTGCAAATAGTCCATACAGCCAACTTTATAGTAATTAATATACTTCGGAATATTTAATTTTTTATATTCCTCATAAATTGTGCGACCCTTTACGTTTATGAGATTACCATGCAAATCGTACACTGGATAAACAATCCTATCACGCAATGTATCGTATCGAATGTTATACGTATCAATTGTTTTTGAATTTATGCCCTCTTCCTCCCATAGTTTAATTGGGCGTTTATCGTACTGATTATAAACGTCCATGTCAAGTATGGGATGGACAAATGGTTTCGCACGTTTGATTGGTTTGTATTCTTTAAATACTTTAATTGTGTCAGAGACTTGTTGTCTCACAACAGAAATATTACCAAAGTCGGCCGCCATGTCTACTGCGGTTTGATATGAAGTCTTATGAAACATTTGAATAAAGGCGATAAGATCGCCAGATGCATGGCAGCCGAAGCAGTGATAACGGTTTTTAGTTGTGTCAATTTTAAACGAAGGTGTCTTTTCATCATGAAAAGGACATAACCCCACAAGCGTTGTGCCGACTTGCTTAAGATCTATGTATTGTTTTATATAATCCTCTATCCGTATATTTGACTTTATATTTGCAATAGTTTCAGGACTTATATCTTTCTTCATAATTTCCTCTATTAAAACGGTTCTATAGCTGTGGCATGCTGTTTTTCTGTTTCGTCTATACGCATCTTTGAACCGTCAAACACAAAGTCTATATATTCGCTGTCGTCCATTTGCTCGCCAAGTCTGTTTAAAGATATGTTGAGCCTGTAGTTTCCACACTCTTCGCCGTCCATGATAATTTCATCACTTGTTTTATTACGCCATGACATACTTACCGAAGCGTATCTTTCAAGCTTATCAGAATCGGCAACTTGGTTCTGCCTATTTAACTGACAGGCCGCAAGAACGGCTAACTCCAAAACTCCCGCAACTTCATTTTTCAAGAAATCGCAACGACCGCCTAGTTCGTTATACAGTGCTGACGAGTCAAGTGTGTTGCCTTTCATATAATCAAAAATTACAAATTGTAAGCCAATCTTATATTTAAGGATATTACATATTGCATAGATTTCTTCATTGGTAAACTGCGGATTATAAATATGCACAAATGGCTGTTCCTGTATCCAAGATTTTGCCTCTTCTATCTTGGCACTTTCCTCTTCATTGTAAAGCCCACTTTTAACTTTCTTTAATTCTACACCCGAAATGTTAGCTATCATTCGTTCTAGGAATAGTCTGTCTGCCATCTCCGTATCAAAATACACAGTTGGGATTCCCATTCTTAACTTGTGAATTGCCTCGTTCATCATAAAACAACTTTTGCCCATTTTCATTCTCGCCTTTAGCAAAACTAATTCCGTTGTCTCATAGGTGAAATAATTATTGATAGTAGGAAATTTTGACGGCAATCCGAACATACCATTGTCTGTACGTCTTTGGAGTACCTCGTCCCACAATTCTCCAATCTTATCACCAAAGATTTCAACCGAGTTTGTTGCCAAAAACTTCTCGGTGATATCGCCGATGGACTTATATACCTTATTATTAAGTTGTTCTAAGTCTATTTCGTCATTGTAACATTCCCCAGATAATTTAGATAACAGTCCGTGAAGTTCACGTTTAAAGGCAAACTCCATTACTTTATTAACAAGCATATTGTATTCCGAAGAAGACGATCGTGATATTGTAGAACTCAGTTCAATAAATTCTTGCATATCTTTTACGTTAAATTTTTCGGTCATACGTTTAACTGCCTGATTGGTATTAATCATACTCTCAATATTAAAGGCATCTATCTTGTCAATACCCTTTTTATAAAGCTCCTGAATAGCCCAATAAATACATCCGTTTTCTTTATTGTAAAAATGATTTGGCTTCAAATGGTCGCTTTGCATAATAAATTCGGGGTGATGTACAAGTGTGGCAACAATACCACTTTCTGCTTCTTTGTCATAAAGAGCTGTTCTAATACTGCATACCCCCTTTACTTAAGAATTTTATTAAAGCCTTTTTTATTTGGCGGCTTTGATTTAAAGGTGGTAGATGATGTCGAGATATTATCATAAGGCAATTTTATAGAAACAGAATTTTTCTCATCTTTATATCTATCATACGCTTCCTTGAATCTTCTATCGTTAATCAGATAGTGTAAACCATAAGGTGATTTTATATTCTTTATTCTCATCTTGAGGTTATATTGTAAAGCAAATAATAGATATCCGCTGTCAACGTTCTTATCAAATACTATATTATTAATTGCCCCACGCAACTGTTTGACAACAACAGAGGGATCTATTATTTCAACATAGAGCTTAATAATTTTGTTTATATTTTCTCGTTCGGCAAAACATTCTCTATGATAATATAGCCCTTTGCTCAATATCATTTTGTTGGCTGGAAGTTTTTTATCTGCAAATTTACAGTGAGCATATCTGCAACAATAAACTTTCTCTTTCATTATTTTTCAACACCAGATTCAAGTAAATACGTTGCCTCTAAATCGGCTTCATGTAATGCTACGACAATAGGGTAATATTCCATAGCTTTACCCAGAGCATTATAGTTTTCTTTTGGTTCCGAAAAACCCATATGCCAACGTATTGCATATTTTTCTTCCGCTGTCAACTTCATAAACTCCATAATCATCATTACCGACTTTTCACCGTGTCCATATGGGTTCTTGTCGTCGATAATATAAAACGGATATTTTTCCCATACACCGTCTTCATTTTTACGGTTACGCATTTCAACAGCATAGAAATTTGCCTTACAAATATCGTGGAGCAAGGATACAATAATTATAGTGTCTTCTCTCGATAGCGTAGATTTCCAAGTCTCTGTTTGGCTTTTTGCCTTCAACATTTTGTATACATTCATAGAATGCTGTAGTAGACCGCCTGGGCACGAGGAATGAAATCTTGTGCTTGCAGGCGCAGAAAAGAAATCTGTCTTGAGTTTAAGATAAGCGATCAGTTTATCTATTCCCTCTCTATGGGTCGATAAAAGCAAACTTTCAAACTCTTGTGCAAGCTCATTATTTATTATTTCTGCCATTTTATTACCTCCTAAAAAAGAAATCAGGTAGTCTAAATTAATAGACTACCTGTAGTAATGATTATTTGATTAGAATGGGAGGTCGTCCTCATCGATCTCTTGTGGCTTATCAGCCTGCTTAGATTTATTGACAGTCTTGTCGGTAGTGCTATTGTTATTACTCTTCGTTCCGTGTTCTAAAATGTCGAAATCAAAAGCCGTAATCTGCATCCACCATTTTGAATTGCCTTCCTTGTCTTTATAGGAACGATTAGTAAGCTTTGCCTTATTTATATGAATTCTCTGACGGTCTTTTAACTGCTTTGCTTTTTCAAGAGCACCACCAAGAAAAACAATGTTCCATGACGAGTTTATGTAATCACCATTCTGGTTTTTCTCGGAAGTCGAGTACCTTGCCCTAACTACCTTTTCTTCAACTTTTGGCTCGAAAACTGTTCCATAAGATTCTGTAATAAAAATCATTTGCTAACACTCCTTTATAAAATGTGTTTATTTATAGACAAATGTGTAATATTATACACATTGTTCTAACCAATAAATTTTATTGAATTTCCAAAGTAATTTACATTTTCGTGCATTTACTTTCTTACAATGTTTTGTTTTAGATTGAAAATTCAAAGCTAATTGTTCTGGATATAAAGCTGTAACATATCCTGTATGTGTTTCTCCATTTTTATATGTATATGAAACTAAATCTCTATGTCTAATTCCTAATACATTATCAGTTTTTGCTTTGGATTTTCTTCTCATTGGCTTTATTATCCATTTTGAATCGTTCTTTTTTTCTATGCAAAAACAAATCATTGTCTGTCATATCTTTATATATAAAATCGCCAAACTTGGACACTTCATCTTTCCTAGTAACATATAAAGAATGAGGAATGTCACTTTTACTATTTTTATGATTTGTTTGTACTATTGAATGAACTCTAATATTATTTTGTTCCAAAATTTCTTTTAAAGATATTAAAAAATGCTTAGTTCCCATAATGTGAACACAATACCCATTTTTATCTACTGAACCATCTCCATCAAAATATCCTCTAATAAAATCATTCAAATATTGTTTAGAAATCCATAATGGAAATTCTAATGTCAAACTTTTTCTTTCCGTAAATCCTAAATTGATTAAACTGTCATATATTTTTTGATTGCAGATATTTATGGAAACAGAAGTTTGATTTTCATATAATTTATGAGTTGATTTCATATCTAATAGAATGTTTTTCAATAAATATTTATCATCGTTTTTTATATGAATATTAAAACACTTATTTCCACCACTTGAACATATACAACCATCAGCACACCAAAATCCTAAAACATAAAACATATTTCTACTTTTTTCATTGAAATAATTTTCATTAATATTGTATTTTTTATTTGCAATACCATTACTAGCATATCTATCAATCTTTTTTATCCCCATTTCTTTTGCCTTACAATTAATAGCATCTCTGTTTCGATGAAATATTTCAACTAAATCATTAGTTGGATAATTAGGATATAACTCTTGTAATAATATTACTTCTTCCTTTGACCATTTCATTATTTGTCCTCTAATATTTTTAATTATTAATGCTTTCGCATCACCCTCTAGTTAATTAAACAAGGAAATATTGGTTATCTATGCAGGACATTAGCATAGTTTCTTGATTGGCACTCACAGAGCATCAGACCGACGAGCACATCTGAAGGTGTGTCTTTAACCTTTTCTCTAACGCAGTTCGTATCTGCAACATATCTTTCGATAACAGCAGTCACTGAGGCTTGAAACCTGTTGCTAAGCAAGTGTGAACAAGAAATGTAATCATACATTTGTCCACTTATTTACACTTTTGTCTATAAAATAAACCGCTTAACAATTAGTCCTTTTAAGTTTTTCAAGTTCGTTATGTAAAGCCTCAGACTCTTCTATTGATTTTATGTGATTTGGATTACCTGAAGCAATAAACTTTCTAACCGTATCACCGACCATGGTTTTTAATTCACCGCTCTGCTTGCTGATATTGCATGCAAGCTCAAAGTTTGCTCGGTTCATATCGTTAAGCTGGTTTGTAGCTTCTGGCAAATCCTCACCCTCATATAGATAAAGTCCAAGTCCATGTCTACCACAAGCCTTGGTAATAGAACGTTGTACAGCCTTATTTGCATCTGTAGATTTAATATTCTCAGCCTCTATCGCTTTGTTTCTATGATCCATAATAGGAAGTCTTTCTATTGCCTCAATTCCGTTAATTGTTACGCCTGTTTTTACCCAGCCCGTTTTGCCGTCATCGAACCAAAATCTGCCGTCAGGATTTTCATATACGCAATATGTAGCATCGGGAAATTTCTTTTTAACCTCTGCCCAAGCACTTGCCCATGACAAATACGAAAGACCGTTCTTATCTGAGACTTTACTAGACACGTCAATGTCATATAAAGTCTTAAAATAATTAGTCTTTCTTACGGGCCTTTTCTCAACCGGTACCGGTGTTTCAACTTTTACTATTTCATCACTCAATATCGTTCTCTTCCTTTCGTTTTAGTTTCCATAAGGGGTGCAAAATTTCTTTTTGCACAAAATAAAAAAGCGACGCAAACCACGTTAATTCACGGTTTACATCGCTATTTTGTTATGTTTGTTGTGTGACATTTTATTTTTTACCTATGAATATCTTCTTCCATTGTAGATAGGCATTATAGATAATTTTGGGCGTCCCAATTTTGAAATTAAATTCTTCTTCAAACAGTGCTTTTAATTGACTATTTTTGAGAAATTTCATACTCTGAACATTCTGCTCATACTGCCAAAACTTATAAAATAGAGCCGAACGTTTTAGACTTAGTACACTGAAATCTTTTTGAATTATATAATTACAATGACTACTGAGATTCGGATATGATAACTTCTTGCAAGACTTCATAACGAAACTATCATCTACCCTATCATCACCTGGTTTTGGACGTCCAACATTTTTTCTTTTAATAAGATATTTTGAAGAACAAATATCGTAAACAAAATTGTTCTGCAATACCCGCTTATCTTGAAAACTTAATTCACATAACTCAAAAAAGCTCTCTGGATATTCATTAAAAGCAATCCCGTCAACGTAAATAACTTTGTTTTTTACATCAACATTTGCAACTTCAATGATTGGAATATATTCTTCTGGCATGCCTAAATAAATTAGCAGTACGACAAGCATCTCATAAATATACGTTTCTTTAATGTAACTGTCTGACATTAAATATTCATATAGGTCTTCATAGCTTGCAAAAAATTTTTCAAAAAACTTTTGTTCAACATCCATCATATTATAACGAATTGATATAAATTCATCCATATAAGGATAGTCCATAAACGTCAAATAGAGTTTTAGCAATCCTTTCATATTACGGAAGCCGTCATAGCTGTTAATACAACTATTTAATACAAATTTAATCTGATTGACGTTCATTCTCGAAATGTCTTTTTTATATTTCTTTTCTAATGAAGACATTTTGGAAAAGCTGTAGGCATAGTTCTTTAGCAAAGCTTCTGAGCCTGTGTCCTCTACAATTTTATTCAAGAATTTGATTTTTGGTTTTGGATTAAAAAAATTTTGATTTGCATAATCTTCAAAACCATTATCAAATGTCCAATGATTTTGATTGTTAGACATACATAACACCCCTTTACACTCTCATTTATTATATCATATATCTTATACGCTGTCAACTTTACAATTGTCCATCGTCTAATTTGAAATTTTCCTAAAAAGATCTGTGTTATGTACGCCAGCCTGAAACGCCTTTATCACTATGGGCGTTGCGTACACCATAGCCGTAGCTATTTTGTCAAGTTGCTCGTCATTAAATGTACCGAGCTTTTTTAATATTTGCCACTTGTTAATAACCCATTTACTCTCAGCCTCTACGGTAGAATCACGTTTTAAGCCCTCGACCTCGGAGGCTTTGAAAGTAACATGAGTTGGAAGTTCTGAATTATTGCGCTTAGTTGTTAAAGGTAAAACCTCAACCATAGGACTTACTGCATTACCCACATTATTTGATACTATAACTGCGGGTCTCTTACCACCTTGCTGATGCCCAATATTATTTGATAAATCAACAAGCACTAAATCCCCAGTGTAGTATGCTTCATATTTTGACAATACAATTCTCCTTTCTATTAATATTATGTAATGTGAATAATGCAAAAAAATTGATTACATACGCACCCCTGGAAGTAGACGTGCAATTATGTTCAACTTTTCTCTTGGTGTAAATTCAACAAACAACGCATTATCATCGTTTTCTTGGCAATTAAAAATATCGTCATATAGCGTATTGAAATACCAATCTTCAAGCTCGTTACCATAAAGCTCGAATTCAAATATGGTCTTGTCAATAACCAAATGGCTACCCTTTACAGGGACGATAAACATCGCCCCCGTAATATCGTCGCAGTCACCATTAATTGTCTTATATAGCCCTTTAATCTCGCAATATCTTTTATAGTCCGATCTATCAAAATCTATTGTAAAAATAATAAAGGTATGATTATTATTCACAACGATTCTAACGTTATTCATATAAATCCCGTTAAGACTCATTTCCGTGTTCTTTATTTTCATTAATTCCCCTTCTTTTTTGTGGTTTCAAAGTAGTTGGAAAATTATAACCAACTATATACCCCTCTTTGTCAAAAATATAATCGTCAAGTTTAAACAGTGAACCACCGAATGACATCCAAGCATAACCCTCCTTGTTTAGCTGACGGCGAGCCTCTTCCTCTTTGTTCACGAGTTTGTAATCGTCAGGAAATGGGGTGCCATCGTAGAATGTGTTACTATGATGACACCAATCCAACAGCTCAAGTTGCCTGTCAAGGTTATAAGGCTTAGTTGGTTTCGGCGGAAGTCGTTTAGTAAGCTCAGTTTTTTCGTGGGCTTTTACAATGCCGTAAACTATCCAGCAACCTATCAACATGAATAAATCAAACATCTGTGTCTACCTTATTTAAGGTTATATTCGCATTCATCAACTATATGCTGAAATAAATCACGCATAGTTTCAAGCTTTTCAAGCCCTTCACTCCACTTATCATACTTTGCCGAGCATTCATTCTCGGGTTCATTGTCCATATAAAGTTCGATTTGTTCCTCAAACTTTTCAACTACAGCTTGTGCTTCTTCCATTATGCTACTATAATTAATCATATCATTCTCTCCTTAATATCCTAGCCTATCTCTATCTCGTCTCGGTATATTATTATCTCTTTATAATACGTTTACATTTTTGACCTCCTTATCAACATCACAACATTAGCTTTAATCATATATTTACCCCTTTTTGCAAACAATACAGACAAAGTATATTCTAAACTTATATGGTTATTATAAGCTTAAAAGCCTTATTCTGTATGTAACTATACCACAAAATCAACTAAATTGCTACAGTTTTTTACATTTGTTCACTATTGTAAACACAACATATGTTGCAAAAGGGGGTCATTATCATGCGCATAATAATAAAAATATATGATATAAGAACTCAAAGAGGATATACGCTTCGTAAACTTGAAAAGAAGTCGGGGGTTTCATTTTCTGCTATCAATCTTATCGAGAACGGACAACGTTCGCCAACCTTAGAAACCCTTCGACTTATTGCTGAGGCACTTAGCACATCAGTAAAAGACCTCTTTGATGAAGAAGAATAACGGTTTATTTTTCTTCTTATATATTATATCACATTTTTATATAAAAGTTATTATGGCTCAAAGTCAAGTGGAACACCATATTTCTTATTAGCGATTAGCTTTATTTTATATTTATCTGCAAGTCTTTTTGCTTCCATATCTTCACGCTCTTTCTGCAAACGGCGTTCTTTCTTACGCTTTATATTTTTAGCCTGTTCTTTCAGCCTTCTCGCTTTTTCTTCTGTTTTTGCTTTTTGCTTTGGAAATTTGTTTATCCAATAATCCGCCGCATTATTTACTTTGTTGCTATTACCCATGGCGTATTTGGCTATGGCTGTATAGAAGCCCGTATACTGATTGGCTTCTTCTATAGGGCATGATACCGTTACTTTATCACCATTAGCAAAAGTAATTACAGTTTCCATCGCATCGTAACGTGTGTTATTATTCTTATTGATTGCCTGCACTTTAGTATAAGAATAATCGCTAATCTTTGGCATACAGAATGTTGTACGGTATGGAGTATACAATTCTTCCGTCTTTTGGAGCGTATTTATCGAATTAACTGTTGGGCACATCGCATTTATCCACCTCACGTATGCACTTATTGTCGCATCATCATGCCATTTCTCGCTTGTTAGATATTCCATTTTATCAACCTCAGTCTTTCTTCCATTTTTCTTTGTAATCTTCACGACTCATATTTCCGACCAAAATACTGCACAAATCATTTAGCTTATCACAGGTGTCATAATATTTACTAACATCTATGTATAACAATCTTGCCCGAATGACCTGTAACGCAACGATAAGTTCACCCACTCCTTTCATATTAGCCGAAGGAGTGTTAATGATTTCATTCTCGAAATACTTTACCAACTTCAACTATACCACCTCACTTATGATTTAATTTGTACAGCCAGTTTTTAAACCATCTTTTGAAACGATACCACAATTTTATCAACCTCCCTGTTTCATCATATACGTCAATAATTTCAACGTCATATAATAACCTGTTGTGATCTGGCTCACGACCTGCATTAAGAATATCATCTATGCCCTCAAACCACATAAAGACTTACCTCTTTGTATCTTGCACTGTTTTAAATATTCAATCGTATTGAATAGAGCTTCAGTCATATCTGCTGTAAAACTTAATGGTGCATCTTCATCGTAAGTCCTTTCACAGCCCTCAAAACTGCCATCAGAATAGATAGTTATAAATTGGTTTCCAACCCGATCGAACACTGCGTCTGTTGCTATGTTGATACAATTGTCACTAGAGCGATCGATATAAAAGAAACCTGCGTCATACCACATTTTTTTTATTTCTAAATCTGTCATATTCAAACAAATACCTCCATAATTTTGCCAACTATAAGATATAGATAAGGCTATATATCAGAATATTTTTTTAATAATTCTTCAACCTTGTCACCGTATTCCCAAGAGTAAAACCTAGTGTCATTGCGACATGGAAGTAAATAGCTTGTAGCACCACTACAAGAATTACAGTAATCTTTATTATCGTCACGATGACAACAGGTGTCACAGCCGTCAAAGCCATTAACTATCACATCGAAAGCAGATTTCGCAATCTTTAATAACAGTATCTTTTCAGCATCCATTATTTATCCTCCAAAATATAACCACCATTTAGCTACATTGGCGTCTATTTGTTTTTCTTTAAGATTTATAATCTTTTTATTATTTTCTTGATACACGGCAATCTGCTTTTTTACAAGCTCATCGGATTTTAATTCTGGATACAGGCTTACCAATGTAATAGAACTTTCTGGAGCCGTCATGGCATATGTATCACTTTCATATTCCATATATTGTTTCACAACAACATCAATTTGCTCCTCTATTTTACTATTTTGTTCCTCGTACATTGCAATTTTATCTTTTACAAGCTTTGCATCTATAACAGAATGCAAGAAGTAAAACAAAGCTCCAATGCAAATCAAAAAGCCAATTCCAAATACCACAATGCTACAAAAACAAATTTCGTCATCACATATATCATAAGTGACTAATAGAACTGATACTACAACTACGATAATACAAATTCCCAGCAAAACAAGAATCATAATCCATCCCTCCATTTTCAAGAAACAGGCGAACATTTAGCATTCAAAATCTCTCTTGCAAGTCGCATACAAATACCATTTGCAATTTTGCCAAAATCCGGAATGTTATCCACTGTTGCTTTTTCTTCTTTGAGACAATCCTCATAAATAGCTTTGGTTAAATGCTTTGCAACGGTAGGCATATCTTTGCTATCCCAATCTTCAGGTAATATATTTTCATCAACAAACTTATGTAGTATTTTTTCAACCCTTGCTTTAGTTACTATTGTAGAAGCCAATGACATCTGCGCCTCTTTCTGCGCAAGAGCTTCTGAATTGAGTGGTTTGTTATGTTTTTGACCTTTAGTTTCTATAAATTTATCGCCCACAATCTTTGTGTAAAATGGCAATCTACTATTAGGATTGTTCAGTCTACTAATATTTTTTATAACCACACCTTCGCCATATTCTCCACCGAGTTCTGTTTTACCCACGAAACCCGCGCAATGTTCCCATGAAACAAAATCGCCATGATAAAATATTGGAACATATGTAAGGCCAAGTTCGCTTACGATTTTTATTACCTCGTCCTGCGGAAGATATTTTTCTTCTATGACATCGTAACAGTCATAAAAATACATATGATTGTATTTATCTTCGGGGTAAACAACTGAGTGCGGAACCAACCATTCGCCAAACAACACAAGATTATCGCCAAGGATTTCTTTTATTTTTCCTTTATCTAAAGTTTGCCCCCCACTCATAAAAACCTCTTAAATTATTTTCTTCGTTAAGGATTTTCTTTCGGCTTTGACAAATTACCGTATCTGTTTCGCTGTCATATCTTATAGCAGCATTTGCGCCATCAATTTTTTCTTCAATGTAGATTTCGTCTCCTGTTCGGAAACCCTCTACAAAGTTAGTATTAAGTCTTTCTATGTCCATAAATTTCTTATGCTTCATTTTATTGACCTCCATTCTATACATCACCATAATAAGCAGGAAGAAGCCTTTCAGTCCAATTATGAGAATTATCTTCAAGCCAGGACGGCATATCATACAGATCGGCAAATTCGGAATCTTTACAATAAATTCTTTCTTCTCGACCGTCATAACCACCGTGCACGTTTACATCAGTTGTAATTACTATCGTTCTTTTTGAAAGACGAACAAGCCATTTTATTATTTGTCGATAAGTCTCACTAAAACTTCTATCTCTAAAAGCGCCCTCAATAAAGATATAGTAATGATCTTGTACATACCTATAGCCATAATGATCATCTATGTAAAGGCGCTTGTTACGAGCTTCAAATTCGTCAACATTTGTGCTATGCGAATGACCACCCGCCTTTATTATATGAGTATACATAGGTTCTTCTGAACCATCAACAATAGGCAAATGATTTAGTATGGTTTTAAGAATAAATTCTTTTTCTTCTTGAGTCCTACCAAAAGGCGTAACTTCGATATAGCCTTCACAATATGTCCATTCACTCATAATAATTCACCTTTCATATAATTGATTTAACTTAACATTACTTAGTTGACATCAATCAGCTGTGATTTTTTATAATTATCTTGCCCTATTAATTCTCTGTCGGGCTACTGTAATAATATAATCAAAAGACGGCATTGGTTTGAGTTTAAACTCATTTTTCTTATGAAGATTATCTATCTTCGACTTGATTTCTGCCTTGGGAAGAACCCCATATCGTATATATTTATCCAAAGTATCGTAACTAAATCCAAGGTTATCTTCATCCGTCTTCCCACACAAACCATCAGAAGGAGTTTTCTCAATAAATTTCTCAGGTAAACCAAGAAAGCGACCTATTGATTTTACTTCTTGCACTGTAAACTTCGCAAGCGGTGCCATGTCTCCTGCCCCATCGCCATACCTTGTGGCATAACCAATATAATCCTCAGAATAATTGCAAGTATTAATAACACGCCCACCGACTGTCTGCGATACAGCATAAAGTGTAGCCATACGCAAACGTGCTGGCAGATTTATTGTTGTTTGTTCACTAAGGGTAGTCTCAAGGGCGTCACTGATTTTTGCTATAGCAGTATCATAAACTGATTCAATATTTATTGTTACATTATTAATACCGAGAAACTCGCAGAGTTCATTAGCATAGTTGATATCTGCCTGTTCTCCGTTTGGCATAAGCACGCCGAACACTCTTTCTTTACCAAGTGCTTTAACGCAGAGTGCTGCGACAACAGATGAGTCTTTTCCACCAGATATTCCAATAACGGCTTTGCAACCATTTCCATTGTTCTCAAACCAATCTCTAATCCATTCAACACACATCTCCGCTGCTATGTGAGAATTAAAATCCAGATTATAATTATCGTCATTATAACTCATAAAAACACCTCGCTTAGATTAGAAATTATTATTGTGGAGTCTGTTGCGGATATTAGCAAGTGAGTCATCAATAAGCAATTCGCTGTTTCTGAATATTGCCTTTAACTCTTGTTTACTATTACAGGAAGCTTCTTTCCAAGTATATTCGTCCTTATAACAGAGCTCGCCGTTATCGTTTTTATAAACAAGACAACAACCCTTTTGCGATTTCTTAAATCCGCCCTCTTTAGGATTTTTGAATATAGGATATGGCTTATGATCGATTTCACAGTATGTTGCCTTAATACAAGAACTAAAGGTATCTCTTGTAAATGGTTTAAGTATTCCATCTTCTTCTACGCACTGAAATGAAAATGAGCCAACGCCAAGTGCAACATTGCTAGCCGCAAAGCCGTTATCCTTTAAAATTTCATATATCCTTTCACAACGCTGGATAGTAATTGAGTCACCATAAATAGCCTTTACATGAGGGTCAAGAACTTTGTATCCCTTACTATTAATTGTGCCGCCAAATTCATCCCAAAGTTTAAACACTGTTTTAGTTACAACTTCTATGCAATCACCCGAATCGCCACGCATAAGCATGCAACCATTGTGCGTCATAATCTCTGGTTTTATTTGTGGCAAAACGTTATCAATGACATTCCAATAATCATATGAATCAAGGACGGCAGAAAAACTCGTATCAGGATAAATCTCGGTCAATAATCTTTTAAGCAAAGTAATTTCGTCACCATCGACTGCATAATTTGAACACATAACAGCATGCTCGGTAGAGGGTGAACCAAATGCCACAGACTCTTTGGTGCAATCGCAATTATAAAGCTTTTCAAGATATGGTATAACAGGGACTGTTGCTGTATTTACAAAACTCAGACACCAACCAGCCGCCGCTTTAATAGCCGAATCCGTGCATTCTTCACCTCTAAAGTCAAAAGAACCGAGGGCTTTGTTTCGTGATACACTGTCATCGCAAGTCTCATCATAAAACTTATTGACGATATCACGATAAGTCGCCCCAACTGTTGCGGCAAGCATTGGATGCCAAGCCTCGGCTGATATAAGCGATTCAAGAGCCTGCGGTAGCCATGCAAAATCGTCATGCGTATTAGTTATGCAAAACATCGGAACGTGCATTGGAACTTTTGTTCCTTCTGGTAATGCCCATATCTCAATTGGAAGATAACCAAGTGCATGCAGGTCTTTTATTTTCTGCAAGCCATATACGCCCTTACCAAGCGAAGCATCCATAATACGCTCATATTCCGAAATAACTTCGTCTATAGGGCGTTCAAAAAATCTTTCATTAAAGTAATCTATCAAATAGGTTTTTACAAAGCCCTGAAGTCCGAACATCACGACTTTGTTCCACATCCTTACACGGCTCATTCGGGGTGTAAAATATGAAACGGATTTTGTTATCTTGGCCGGTAACATCTCAGCATGAACCGCTTTATAAAAATCAATAAGTAACATTGGATTTATATTATATAACATAACTTGTCGCCTCCAAATTAAAATATATCGAGAATCTCAATTTTATCTGCGTTTACTTCAAGTCCATCAACGCCAATCTTCTTACGGTAAATACTGTTGGTAGAAAAGATCTTTTTAATAAGCCCGCTCTTAATCATGTCGCCGTCGTGTACCGAATTTTCAAGATGTGAAACGTATAAATAAATGTCACCAACTCCGTACTCTTTTAGAGCTTTTGCACTATAATAAAAAGTTCCGCCCTTAGAACAGATATCATCAACGATTAATACGTTTCTGCCTTTTAATGTATCTGTATTACCCATAATACTTAATCCGTTAATGGTACCAGTTTTCCAATCCCTATTTTTCATACCGAATACATAAGGCACTTCAAGAATACTAGATATGAATGAATAACGTTTCATTGCGCCTTCGTCTGGGAAAAATAAAATAAGATCTTTCCTAGAAATCTTTTCGTCAATAATATTATCCCTCAAAATACCAGCCGGTGAAGAATCTCTGATATTGTTTATTAGAGCTGCACCAACGTTTGAATGAATATCAAGCGTAAATACTTTTCTAAATTCCATATTATTGATTAGATTTGCAAATGTTTTGAGCGTAAACATTTCAAACGCTTTTTGTGTACGATCCATGCGAGCATTAGGAACATATGGCATATTCAGATTAATGTTACAAAAGCCCTTGCTCTTTAACCAATCGACACAGCAAGCTAACTGAAATATTTCCGAATCATTGTCGTAAAGCCAAGTTATGTCTATAGGCGCTGAAGCCCCATATCCAATGAGTTCCGCAATGCTATAGGTCAGTTTACACGTTCCATCAGGAAATTTAATAATATTAATTGGTTTAGAATCAATAGAAATCATAGAGCCCTCCTGTTATATAATGTTAATTTGACAACTTTTTGCTACCGTTAAAGCCGCCCACTTTGCTTCAGGCGTTGTACCTGCCGTAGAATTTTCGATTATATTAATCTTCATTTCGGGAAACCGTGTTTTTAGAATTAAGGCATTTGTAATCACGCAGATATCAGTGCAAAGTCCAACCAAATCGACTTCGTCGTAGTTATCCTCAACTAACTTAGTGGCAATATTAAATGTACCAAATGTCGGCTTATTAATAACATCACATGGTATATTGCTTTCAATAGAAGCGACAGCTATATCATCATGTATTTTCCAACCATTGGTGCCTCTTATACAATGTTCGATAGGTAAATTTTTGCCCTCCTGCGTATCAAGATAATCTTTGCTATGGGTGTCTCGTGTAAAAAATATCGCCGCATAGTCGGAACTTTGTATAAGCTTTGCAACATTTGGAACAATAGCTTGGGCTTCCCTAGTTCTCAAACTGCCATTAATAAAATCATTCTGCATATCAATAACTATTAATGCTTTTTTCATATGTAAACCTCTTTTCTCATTCACTTCATATAATATAAAATAAGTCCATCTAGGTGCTTACAAGGGTTTTCTTCTTGCCTTTAGCGGTACATTCGGTCTTATATAGTTTTATCATTTTTTATTTCTCCTAAAAAATCAAGCATTGTTATCTGCTAAATAGCCTTCCACATCAAAATGAACGCCGTCGCTATCACAAATCAAATACTCGCTAAACCTTGGGTCTATGTCATAATTATTTAATGTAGTTCTGTCGCACTTTTTAAAATATGTTCCTTCTACATAAAACTCTGAATTGGCTTTATCTATGTAACCATATGTATCAAATCCAATACATAATACACTTATATCATTGGTATACCAATCACCTCGATATAAAAGTAAATCGTTTACAACACATAAGCAATGCTCGTCAGTAATTCCATAAGGAGCTCCCGATTTTCCAACAATAACGTCGCCAATTTTAAATGGAAATTTATCGCTATCATCGCAGTCACAGGGCTCAAATATATAGGCCCGGCTCTCTGTCAAACGACCATAAGAAGTGCCAAACGCATCATAGCGAAACTGTTCTTGCAATCTTTTATATTTCAAAGCATCGTCAAAATTTATTATATATTTACGATGCTCAAAATGATCAATAGTCTGGTCATAAAACTCGCAAAGCAAATCTTTATGTCTTCTAAGTTTCATCCACATTGTCAATACCTCTTAACTTACTCGGTTCTTCAAACAAATCTTTATGCCATTTTTTATCTGTAATAAGGTATTTTGGACATTGGTTTTCTGCGGAAAGCTTCCAATAACCATAAAACGCACTATCATGTATTTTTACAATTTTACCACATAAAATATCCATGTCTCCACCTAAAATGCCATAGTCATTCAGATTACGTATATAATCATCTACACGCCCGTATTCATAGTCATCGTCATATATGTCTGAGTCAAAACTATATTCACAACATAAATCCTTAAATCTCCTAATGCGAACTTCGTCACCATTATTTAACACCATGATATCACCTACTCATTCTCTGTAAGATATTCAGATTTATTAATATTTGAACTCCAAATAATTATTTCTTGATTTTCAGTAGTGTTGCCTGTTAATGAATTTGTAGAGGTTAGCCATTCCCCATTAAAAAGGCTTTTCACGCCAGCTCCAATTTTAATCAAAGACAGGTTTGATCCATACCTGTTGCAAGCATTACAGAAGTTCAAATAATCAGGATAATTAAGATAATGCTCGCCACTTATTACACGACCCGACTCTTTTCTAACTGGCGTATCTGAAATATCTATACCAACTTCTGAAAGTATCGAATTGAAACTTGCATTTACCGATTCATCTGTATAAATATTGCATGCAGGATACATTCTTGACTGAACATATTCTGTATGTTCTTTATTTATCATAAATAATTGTCTAAATATTTTATCATTTTTATAGTAATCATTGTCGGGACAATTTTTGTCAAGTCCATATGTAATAACGGTTACATCATCATTTGCATATGATAAACAGCCAGCGTGCCAACCGCCACGGTTTCTAAAACTGTGACATGATGACCAACTGTTACCATGTGACATTGTAACAAAATCACATATATTTAGTGATACTACAAATTTAACCTGTAGAGGCTTTAAAGCCATGGCGTCAAAACATTTTGCCGAGGCTTTGTTATACTCCGTTCTATCGGATAATTTGAATTTTTTCATAATTGCATTTATATTTCTACTAGCCTTTGCATTAATATTCATGTCATCGTCATTTAAATCAATAGCGTTCAGGTATTCTTCTATCTCCCTGTATGCCGTTTCATGAAAACGAATACAATTATTATCCGTTTTATAATTATATGATCGCGAAGCTACATCTGTTATACGATCATATGCCGCCAAGGTTCGACGTGAAAATACAGGCGATTCTGCCGACATTGTTTGGAATAATTCGCGAGCCGCAGATGCAACTACGCTACCATCTACATTACGATTAATTGGCAGGTCAATAGCAATACATTTTTCTTTATCATTCCACTGCGGATGTTCTCTAAACAATGCAATTAAATCCTTTTTGGCTTCATACCAAGTTTTAAATTCGTTATAAATGTATTTATCTTTTGCCTGAGGATAATAAGTCTTTATTAATTTGTAGAAACAATCATAATTATACTTAAGATTGGAGTCCATCCAATCGGTGTTTTCTTCAATTGGTTCTTCAACAAATTTATAAGCTTTAAATGAGAGACTGCCATCAGAATAAATATACGAACGTCTTTTAAGCACACCATCCTGATAATATGAAAAAGACTTTCTGCCAGATCCATATACAACAACTTTTTTATTTGTTCTACTAAGAATAACAGCATCACCTGGAAGAAGTAACCTTGTATGCTGACCGGTAATGAAAGCATATTTGTCCCCAAATATCTCATGCCCAAATAATTCTGCATCATACCATCGTCGAGTTACTATTTGTTTAGTTGCATCAATGATAAGTGGTTTTTTAAAGTTTCCAATAAGTTTTGAATCACCAACTATTACATATTCATCATTTTCATTTTTTTCAATATCATAGCCATAAACACGTCCATAAAGTCTTATATACATTTTTTATACTTCCTTTCGGTATTATTTACCGCATAGCATATACGGCATTGGCGGATTAAACCGCCCTGCTCGCCTTGATTTTATCATTGGCAATTTTAAATATTTTGAGGTAATATTCCAACCTTGCTTTTTTAATTTCATTATCGCCACACCATCGCATCTGCTTTTCAAGCTCAATTATTAATTGAGGTATCGTGTAATTATCTTTTATAGTATTACAGTCGTGGCAGCATACAACTAAATTACTGACCTCGTCTTTGCCACCTTTTGATACAGGTATGATATGGTCAAGCGTTTTATCTGATTTGATATACTTCCCACAATAAAAGCAGAAATCAGAATCTACCTCTTTGCGTACTTGTTCTGTGTAGTTTCGCATATAATAAAAAAAGAGGGCGACCAACGCCGCCCTCGTACATGTTGTTATCTAATGCCTCTGCTGTCGATTTCATGATTGATGAATTTCTGCAAATCATCATATGTCATAGCGGCAATAGTATCATCGAGACCATACTCATCGTCACATGTTGACACCGGATAAATCTTGTTTGCCTCGCAGATCATCTGATCGACATTGCAATAATCGTCGCCATACTTTGTAGAATCGTCAACCGCAGTTCTATAAACCTCTACAATATCATAGTCGCTATTTGACGCATGCCCCAGGGTGTCATTGTCAAACTTGGAAAGCCATGTAAAGCTGTTATTAGCTGTATGATATCTAACAATATCGCCGAACTCTGCGCCCTTAAATACTGTAGACCTCTTGCCGTTTCTATGAACAAGCATATCACCTGTTTTAAGGGAGTCGATTGTTATATCGTCGCCGTTAGCCTCGGCTGTAGCTCTGTCGTAAACAACTGTGCCGTACTCCAGCATCTTAAGTGGATTAAAAACAAGGTCGCCAATCTTATTGCTTGCAACGCCTATAGCACGATAAACCTTAACAATTGTCAGCCCATCTGCCCTCTTGTTTGTCATATCTGAATTGTAGTTTACGCCGAGTCTTGAAAATGAATTGAACTCGGTATGGAAGCGAAGCACATCTTCTCTAGCTGTGTCCTTCATAACTGTTGCCATCTTACCGTTTGCACATATAACGAGGTCGCCTGTCTTAAGATTAGAAATTGTAAATGTCATAAAAATATCTCCTTTTAAATGTTTTAATATTAGTGTTATATGGGTTAATATGTAGTGCTTTTTTTATTCTGGTGGACTACGACCATGAATAATCATGTTTATCACCCCCGTTCGTCGTTAGACTTATTTACATATCGCAACAGAAATTTCACTTTCTGGTTTGAAAGTTTCACAATCTGTCTCGTCGTTTGCTTCTCCCGGATACATTGCGTCGAGGAGTATCATCATAAAATCATCACTAAGATTTGTGCAATATGTCATATCATAAATTGACAAATTCATTATATAGTCATTTATTTTTTCTATATTTTCATAAAACGCCCAAGGCATTTCCATTGAATCCTCTTCGCGATAACTTATTAGATCGCCTTTATCATCAACCAGTTTATACTGTTCTTGTAAAGGATAATATATAGCTGTATCTTCATCAAGGCCATATATTGTGCCGTATTTATCAATCACATATTCATCCAGTGATTCAGTTGGCTTACTATCTGGCTCATTAAAGTTCTTTAAATAAACCTTGCTGTTTGGCACGCAAAGTTTCTTGTGAAAAATGCTACTATAAAGATCTAAGCCTAGCTGCGGTTCTTCGTCATAGAAATCGCTGACTGAATTTTTTGCTTTGCCGCCGCCATAATAATCCTCAATTTTAAACTGTCCATCTTTGTCATCGTCTTTTTTGCTTTTAAAGCTACTACTGGCACCATAAAAATCGCCGCCGTAATATCGTCCATAAAGGCTTGAATAATCATACTTGATTTTGACCTTTTCAATATATTCATATCTTGGTGTGTCAGTATTGATAAGTACCATTGCACGCTTGATATTATTCTCAACCTCTTCAAGATTAATATATTCATGCTGGGTATGAGGCGAATAGTACCCACTCGACAGATTAACGGCTGCAACCTTTAAATGCGGTGCAACGTAGCTTATATCACTACAACTACCCCATGCACTTTTAAAACCAACATCCGAATTTGTGATAAATTTTTCAAACTCATCATTGTCACAATCGTAAAACACGGCGTCGTTTCCGCTTTTTCTGTCGAACTCAATAATATAATTGAGTTTTTCTGGTACATATGAGGATTTGCAAAATTTTCTGGCTCCAACGCAACCAATTTCTTCATCCTCGGTGAAGATTACTGAGCAATGAACGTCTTTGACAATTTGTAATATCATATAGATACCACAACGGTCATCACCGCCGATACCCTGTGGTGACATTATATACTTGCCGTCTTCGGAAACGCACACAATCGTACAGTTATCATGATGTACGGTATCCATATGTGCCATTAGCAATACTGGATGCGTACCCTCTGCATATATGTAGCCGTCTTCATTTACGGGTGAATAGCCTAAATTTTGAAGTTCTACAAAAAGCCTTTCTTTAAGCTTGTCCTGTGGTAATTTGCAAATCTCGATAATATTCATATTAGTCTACCTCCTTTATGCCGTTGATATCAACTATACATACATACCTGTCACTAACATTAAGCGCACATAGCGTATGTTCAGCACCGTCATACATCCACTTAAAAGTTTTTATTATTGTTCCATAAATATTAGCCTCATAGTAGCATGAACAAGCTCTTCTATCAAAAAGCTGTAATGTTGGAAACATCTCTTTTGCACTAAGAAAACGTATAAAAATTAAACCCTTTTTTGAAACAACAACTTTTTTGCCAGCAATAAATTTCTTTTCACGGCAATCTTTACACAATCCGTCAACTAGCGAATTGTTACCATAAAACACTTGATGACAACAATTACATTTATGAACACGATATGGGGCATATAAAATGTCATGTTCTTCGTCGTAACCCACATAATTATCTACTTCTATTACATCAAAACGTTCATTAGTAATATCGTCAATAAAAGAAGCATCTTGTGTGCTCCAATCTTCCCCCTCATCACAATCGTCACATATCATATTTCCTGAATTACACAGTTCATCACCGCATTTCAAACACCAAGAAATATGTCCAATTGTAATATCATCGCCTTCCCATATACTATCAAAAGCGTACAGATTAGTATTGTATTGCTCGTAATTATAGTCTGGATAATGCAATGAGTGTTCCGCTGTACAGATATAATCATGTTCCACTTTTCTGTACTCGTTTTTTATACCGAGGCAATCGGCGATTGCTTTCGAAACAAAATATGTATAAGTTGCATCGCGCTGAGGTAACTTATAATTCGGATAGTTACGAGATTGCAATAGAAGCCCGTTCTGATAGCAATAAATCTGTCTTGTCAGCTTGTTGTTTTCCCATGGATCACCCGCATATTGGTTTGATAAAGTATAAAAAATCATGCTCGAAGAGTCCATTATATAAGACTGTGTTCCTGCATGATAACAGCCGTGATGTCCTACGTGATGACATGAATCCCATCCCTCACCATATGACATTTTTAGAAAGTCGCATGGATTTACTGAGAGTATTGCCACCTGCGTGTTTTTCAACGGATTGATGGTATCGGCAATCACCGCAAAATCGTGATTGTAGTTTGGGTATTTATCAAGTCCCATATCTACAAAAATCTTGTTAAGTTCACGAGAATACTTGGCCCCAACGGTCATATGTACGCCAACCGTCTCATACCTTTCTTTTATCTCCTTAGTAACAAACTGCTGTGGTTGGGTACACTGTACACCATCCCACATTATGTCTAGCTGATCGTCAGTTAGATACATGCCGTTTTCACGGCAATTATGGTAAAATTCTTTGCAGGCTTTAAGAAAGTCGTTGCCGTCCTTTACACGAGTTTCTTCTACCTCGCCTTTAATGCAAAGATTTTTTTCATCCCAATTAGGATGTTTCCTCAATATAGAAAGCAGCTCTGCTTTGTTTTTAAAGAATTCATTAACGATATCGACAATGACATCTTTTCTATACTCGTATCTTGCATCGTCAAGGATACTACACATATTATTTACAATGTCCATGCGCTCGCATGAGCGCTCTTCTCCGCAAAGTCCCATTGGGGCAAAAAACGTAATATCATTACTTTTAGGTGAAATATAATGATACAGAGCCGATTCGCCGTTAGCTCTTTCATATGTAAATGTCGCCGTAGAATCAATAACGTGTTCAGCTATTCTACATACCTTAACTTTTTCGCTGTTCTTGCGCAGAACGATTTTGTCGCCAACCTCAAAGAGATTTTCACTAAGATCACAGCGGTGATAGACATCTCCCGACATCATATAAACCTCTTCACCTGTTATCTTCCTTATTCTGCCGATATACTCTCTGCAACGAACAAGCTCAAATCTTCTTAATGTTTTAAATTTTTCTTCTGTCATTTTAAGACACTCCTTTTTTTATTTACCTATCAAGGCATTACAAATTTAATAAATGTTATAGGATTAACATTTTGTCTTTCACATTCAGATATGATATCTTCCATGTGTGTTGTTTTTGGTCTACATTTTGCTATTCGTTTCATAATGTAACGAAAAAGCAAATAGGCATGCGGGCTATTAATTTCCTTTATTTTTTCAAGCAAATCCAGGTATCGCTTAAAAAAGAAAACACTTTTTTCCAGCCTCATATATTCACCTCCTAAAAATTAAAGCGCCCTGCCGTCAAGGGTTTCAAGCATGTATAAATCAAAGGTATAATCATAATCAATGTCGAGTAAGTATCCGTCATAACCATTAAGGACATCTTCAAAATCGTCTATTGTAGCTTCTTCGCCACAATAATTATACATTGATTCAATGAACCCATGTCCTATGTCAATTATACCTACTTCATCATGTGGTTCTACAAACTCACACAATAAATCTTTGCACCGCCTAACCCGAACCTTATTTCCAATTTTAGTCATATCATCACCTCCTATTTAATTTTCAGCAATAAGGCTACCGTCAAGGCGTTCTAACATATACGCGTTAAAATTGAAACTACACGCTTCATCTATACGAAAAATGTCATAACTTCCATCTGTCAGAAACAGATTAATTATTTTGTGTTCCTCTCCACAGTATTTGCGCATAGCGTCAACAAAAGAACTATCCTTCTCAATTAAGACACCCTCATTACCAAACATTTCAACGCCGTCATACATTTCGATGCCTATATATTCACAGGCTAAATCTTTTAGTCGTCTAACCCTGATTTTGTCTCCAACTTGCAACATATCACCGCCTCCTATTTAATTTTCAGCAATAAGACTGCCATCGAGATGTTCTAACATATACGCGTTCAAATTGAAAGGACATTTATACGCAGAAAAAACGGCACAACCTCTATATGGAGAATGGCGCGAATTTATTACGAGCTCCTGCCCACAAAAGACACACATGCTATCAATAAAAAAGCTTCCTTTGTCAATCAGAGCTATACATTCGCTACCAGTTCCGGATCCGATTAGTTTATACCTTTCAATATTCATGTGTTCACAGGCTAAATCTTTTAGTCTTCTAACTCGAACTTTGTCACCCACCTGTATCAAAACAGTACCACCTCCTATCAAATAAATAATTGTTAAAGATTAAAGTTAAACTTAATCATTTTATCATTAAACCAATTACATAATTTTATATATTTAGTTATGTCATAAAGCATAATCTGATTATATTCACAATTATAATGGTCAATAAAATCAGGAATATATCTTAGCCTAAAATCATCTGGGGTAATTTGATATAAGCCTCTGCCATAAAAATCATTGCCCTTTATCTTATACCCACAAAGCATACTTATAAAAGAGTAAGTATCTTCATTATTAATCCATACGACCTTTTCTGTTGAAAGCCTATCTTTTATAGTGTGAAGTGCAAGTGTTTTATGCCAAGTCAAAACGGCTCCTACATTAACTGTATTATCTGTTATTGTAGGGGTGAATATAAGGAATTCTCTACAAGCGGGGTTTGTTTTATATTCTTCTTGTATAGCTCTTTCACGATTGGTATATGTAGTTCCGTTTGTAATTGTATAGGCATGGGTTTCTTTTAGCATATAATACAACCTCCCTTATAGTTTTATCATCTACACCCATAATTGATTATCCAGCTCTTCAAGATCTTCTTCAGTATATTCTCTAACGTTTTTTCTTTCAAACATATATTCTCCAAAGGTAAAAGGTAATTCTTCTTCATACCTAGTCTCAAGTCTATAAATATTGCGATTACAGAAGTAAATATCCTTTATAAAGAATTCTTTTTCGCAATATGTAATCATACCTTTGACAAAATGAATATTTCCTAAAATCAATGTGTCGCCACAATACTGCGGAGGCGGAGTTTCAAACTCGCACTGCATATCTTTTAAGCGTCTTATTCGCACTTTGTCGTCTACCTGATACATTAAAAATCACCTCTTTCCAATATGTCATTTACGACATTATTAAAGAGTTTTCGTAATTTTGGATTATTCTCTATAACCTCATGCTTTGATGTTGCATTTGCTCTTTTCATACGGTTGCTCCATGCAATACCATATCTTGTAGACATTTCACCATAAATACGCCGTAATGTTGCATTATATCCCAAAGAGTTATCATTACGCTTTTTTGCAAGAGGGGCTGCTACCATTGAACAAGTAACGTCAATTAGTTCTACAGATGTAAGATTTAATGCTCGCACATTCATATTGTCCATAACATAATATGTAAATACCGTTCTTTCAACAATTCTGGATTTTAGAAAGTCGAGAAAATCTTTGCCGTTAGAATGCCTTACTTCATATTTGCGACTAAAGCCCCATACCCGACAGAACTCATTAATAGTTTCATTGATAAGTTGCTCTGTTTTTCTGCGTGCCGTCGTTGCTTTACCAAAGCTTTTGATATAAAAATGGTTATAGACGTTGGTAAGCAAAACGTTTTTCCATTCATCCTCGCCGAGCACTCTTCCAAGAATTTGTTCGTCACGCGTAGCCTTTTCAATCTTTTTCATATAAATCTATCCCTTCTTTTTTATTATGCAGTTGTATGAAACTACATATCAGTAATACTATCAGTTGCATTATTTGGTGACTCGTGCAGGAATTGCACCTACGATTCCATCCTGAGAAGATAGCGTCTTAACTGCTTGACCAACGAGCCATAAGCCCATAAGGGCTTTTTAATACTATGGGATTATTGGAGGTGAAGAACCATAGTATGTATCAGGAATTACCCTCGCACTGTGGCTGGAGTGGCTGGACTCGAACCAGCGGAATGACGGAGTCAAAGTCCGTTGCCTTACCTCTTGGCTACACTCCAATATAGCCCGTAAAAGCGGGCATTTTTTACAACTTTTTGCCATCAAGGGTTTCGAGCATATATTCCGTCCAAGCCCAACACTGGATTCCATTTAATGTATATTCACCTACATTTCCATATCCTCTATACCGAAGCTCTGTTATACTGTGAATTTCTCCACAATATATGTACATTGATGGATTGAAGCTTAAATATGAAATTTCGGGGCGCAAGTGTTCATATTCTTGATCGTTGTAACCATATTCGCAAAGCAGGTCTTTTTTACGCCTTATTCTGACTTCATTACCGATTTGTAGCATTATGAACACCCCTCCCGATGATTTTGTATGGAATCTGAGTTACTCCAAGTTTTTTTGCGGCAATGTACCTGGCATAGCCGTCTTTCAAAATTTTGTTGCCCTTAGCATCAAGCTTTATAGTTATGGGGCTATCGAAAATCCCATAATATTTATAGAAACAGATAGCCCTGTCCACCTTTTCTTTCTTTGGCGGATGATTAATGAAGTCTCTTGGTACGTACACTTTATCCACATCTATGAGCTTTTTAAAGTTGCTCATAAAAGCGGGACGACTAATGTTTACAACTATCGCATTTATAGTTGCTACGCCATCACGCTTGGAGATTTCGTAATCTCTTCGACCTGTAATCAAAGAATATGTATCATATGTATCACGGGAATTTCGCCGCACAATTACAACTAGATTTTCTTTTGTGCCAAGTTTTTCAGTGTCGATACTCTTCTTGTGTACACTATCTGTCAGCATGATATTCCTAACTGGTATAGGAATCGCCTGCGCCGCCATTCTTGACCTGAAATTTTTTATATTGTTAAAACAGTACGCCATAATTTCTACCTCCTATTTTTTATAATGGCTGGTGTGCCATTCGGGATTTGAACCCGAGACCTTTCGATTAAAAGTCGAATGCTCTACCAATTGAGCTAATGGCACATAGACCGCCGTGGCGGTCAGCATTGTAACCCATGGTTACACAGATTACAATTTGATTACAAAGTGGTGACACAATTCAATCGACCGTGTTACTTAAATGTAACTCGCAAGCTTTTTAGCTTGCATTTGAATAAAAAAATAACGACGGATTAACCAAAGTTGACCCGCCGTCAAATATATAAAAATGGACACTTTTCAGCCTTGTGGATAACCTACGGTCAAGTTATGACGCACCTTAACCAAACTCAAGGGTTTTGTAAAATCTTAATTGTTGTGCTTTAAGATTTAAGCTTTAGACGATTATAAGCTTTGAACTTTCGTAATTAAATTTTCAGCTTTATGCCTTAAGCTTTATCTTATTACTCGTACAGGAATTGAACCTGTAATGCAACCAGTCGAGCAACAAAACATTCCCACAAAAAAGGAATATCATATATCTTCGTATAGACTACGATAGCTATTACTTATATTTGAGGCCAGATTTTTATTATTTTACTTTGTGAATATAGCCTAAAACACAAAGGTCATAAAATTAAAGGTTTTCAAAAAGCACCCATTTTTTGCTTAGTACGAAATTTCGATTTCGGTTATAGCGTTCGATACGCTGATAGCCGAGTCAAAATCAATCTTAAACTTGTCTATACGATCGACAAGGTCGGAAATGATTTCGGCAGTGTCAAAACCCTCGATAATTTCAAAAGTGTTTGCCTTTATAAAGGCGGCTTTTGCTTCCTCTATTTCCTTTGTGACAGCCTTGCCGTCCTTTGAACCAAACATTCCGAGTACATACTCGTCGGCACGCTCCTGCAATGTTTCGCCGTTCTCATAGTTACATCTGTCCTGTGCGTTTTTAAGTTGCCTTGACATATGCTTTACGAGTTCTTCCTCAAATTCTATGCCGTGATTCTTGTATTCAATAGCCTCGGCAATAGTCAGCTTCATGCCCTGTATTGTAACTTCGGTCTCGGCATTTGAAAGTGTAACGGCACGCTTGATTGCCTTGCGTCTTTTTATAATGTCAGTTATTTTGTCATAGCTCGCCTTAAAGTCATTCTTGGCTTCTTCGATAGAAATACCGTTTATCTTTGTGTTGCTATGCTTGTTCTCAACCACAAATTTTGCGTCTTTGATAAGGGCGGGTATCCTCTTATCGAGAATCTTAAGCTCACAAAGAGCTTGGTGAATTGTCATTTTTTCATTTGTCATTTAAAAAACTCCTTTAAATTTTAAAATTTACAAGCCTTGCTTGCATTAATGGTGGCTCACACAGGATTTGCACCTGTGCTCTCACTGGGGATAAGAGTCTATTTGAGCCATAGCGATGCAAAGCATCGCGCACCTCAGAAAAAAGAAGGGAATGCCCAAAATGGGCTGGTGACTCACGCAGGATTTGAACCATGCAATTCCGCCCTGAGAAGGCGGCGTCTTAACCGTTTGACCAGTGAGCCATAAGGCGGAAAACTCCGCCTATATTACTTTTCTTTAAAGGTTGGAGAGCAACTTTCAAAGAATTCTTTTACGTTGACATTGTATTTCTCAAGAATCGCAACGATGACTTTTTGTACCTTATCCCATTCATCATCTTTGATATACTGAATATACGGTGCCTTGCGATCGCCACGCTTTTTGAGGTCTATCCCATAGCGATAACTAAGCTGCTTATACAGCATACTGAAAGCCACGCCGAAACTGATGTGCAAAGTCGAAGCAAACTTGCGCATAACTCTGTTGAACATTTTGCGATCTGAAATATGTAAGACCTCGGCTGTTAAAAGCTTGTTTGACGTTTCAATTCTGTCGATATGACGCCGCTGAAACGCCGTATAAGCCTGGGCGGCTGTTGCGAACTCCATAATATCACCCGTGGCAAAAGCCTTGCCGATTGCCGCTTGGAGCTTTTCTTCGTCGTCGATATCTTGCGTGAGAAGTTCGGGCTTTTCCTCTGCGGTATGTTCGACAATGTTTAGGAGCTGTGTCCTGACCTCTTGGGCTATCTCGCTGTCACGAAGAAGCATACCTATTCTGAGAACGGCACGCTTTGAGAAACACTTGATGCCTCGGTTTGGAATTTCAAGGCGGGTATTATCGTCAATTTGGATAACTAAATTGGTTTGATTTTGAACTAAGGGGACATCTTGTCCCTTTAGTAAATCTTTAAATACTCTTGGCGTTTTTGTAACAACGCCATCAAGTATGATCTCATCTTTATTTCGTTTACAACACTTCTTAAGAGTATCAATATCAACCTCATAATAATCCGCCACTTGTCTTATTGTCATGCAGTTCATCTCGGGTATCAAAAGCAGCTTCTTGACTTTATCAAGAACCTCTGTTCTGGCAATAAGCTCGTTTCTGAGGTCATGGTTGTCCACCATACTCTCGCTCGTGATGATTTTACTTTCTGACATAATTTCACCTCCTCTCATAAAACTAATTGGACATCTTGTCCAGTTAGTAACCTAAATTCTTAACGGTACAAATTGTACCTTTAAGAATCTCCTCATCTTTAACGGAACAATTTGTTCCTTTAAAAATCTTAACATTCACTCTTCATAATTATTTTCCCTCCCTTACAATATGAAATTCATCTACACCGTAAATAACGCCAAGTGAGCGTCCGTTGTCAAAATTGCAATGAATTGTACCAGCGTCATCGACATGGTCAACCGTTCCAAGCGTATTCGGCTCAACTGGATATGGGTCATCAACCATTTTCTCAAGGCATATTCTTGTACCCTCGGTGAAAACTCTTTTGAGCCAAGATATCCTCTTGTCATTGTATAAACTCATACCTTACCTCTTTCAAACTCGATAACACCGCCATCGGCATCAACGACAACTGGGCGAATTGATAGGATATTTCTTGTGAATAAAAACGCACAGGCTAATGGCACGGCAATAACCGCACTCTCGGGCATAGCTATAGCCATAACGCCCATAGCAAAGCCGAGAACTTTCTGCATAATCCACAACACTTTGGCTGCTTTTCTTTCAAGTCTGCGGCTTTTATAGCTTTCTATGCGATTTTTAAGCTCTCTTTCTTCTTTGTCACGCTCTTCGGCGTGCTTAATAGACCTAATCAACTTTGTCAGGTCGTATGTATTATGTACGTTTTCAAAAGCGTCCATAAAAACACCTCCATTTTAAAATAATAATAATGATTTTCTGATTACGCCTGAAAATCACCATAAAATCTGGCGTTGGTGCGACTTATGGGGCTTGAACCCATGACCTCCGCATTAAAAGTGCGTTGCTCTACCAACTGAGCTAAAGTCGCAAGCGCAGGCATCTCACTACATTCCCATATGTTGGGATAAGCACTGTACCTGCTAAGCCAATTTCCTTTTGTATAGTATTGGCAAACTATACTGGTGCCGCTAACGAGATTTGAACTCGCAAGGATTTTACTCCGAGGGTGTTTAAGACCCTTGTGTATGCCATTCCACCACAGCGGCTTGTCTTGCCCACAACCCACAGAAGGCAAGTAATGTACGGCTCATCCGTACTTCCCTACGTATTCAGCGACTGATGCCACCGATGCGCGTCTAAGGACTGCAACGTCCTTTGGTGACTCGTGCAGGATTCAAACCTACGACTCCGCTCTGAGAAAGCGGTATCTTAATCACTTGACCAACGAGCCATAAGGCGGCTTTTAACCGCCTGCGAATAAAAGAAAGGAATTAAAAATCAATGCTAATATCTTATGTAGTCCTCTACACGAGGGTTGGCACAATGAGCATAAATCACCACCTCCGTTCCTGCTCATACCAGCCGAGTCCAATATTTCAATATCACCTAAGCCTTGCAATAAACCGCAGTAATAGACTTTTAGCGGGTTATGCCGTACTTAGACGCCGCAAATTATTTAACGTGGCTTGCGGTTACCACTTACTCAAATGAACATATCAACTACCTCTTTTCAAAAGAACTTGTTAGGTTTCTTTATTAATTTGTGACTCTACCACAAAATATTTTCTTTTGTCTTCGTAGTTCTTAGCCATTTTTATAATTTCATCGCCTCGCTTCTGAAGTGATGATCTTCTTTTTTCAGCAAGATCCTTGTCATAGTAGCAACCAAGAAGGGAATATTCCCCATACTTGCCAAGAGAAAATAGGATATATGCTGTCGTGGCGCTATCATCTACTTCGATTTCGTCAAAGTGGATGGCTGTGTTTTCGCAGTCATCACTGTCAAACAGGTCATTTTCGATAATCCAATTATTTGTTTTTTCGATACTTTCGACCTGCTCTCTTGCCACCTTGATAGCTACTTCTTTTGAAGTATATATGCCAATCAAGGCGTATTCGGGGGATAAATGCCATGAAGAATCAACCTTCATAACAACATATAACTTTTGACTTGTTGCATTATTTTCGCAAGAAGTTTCGATTGTAAATTTTGTCAACATAAAATTACCTCCTCATTTTTCATAAAATTAAAGCATAATGCCATACATACGGCAATATTCGACGGCTTCGCCTTTTGTAACAACTCCGTCATGCAATGCCTTAAGTATAGCTATTGCGAGCTTATCCATAAAAAATACCTCCTATCTGTGTCTTGAAAAGTGCATAGAAGCACATTGTACAGCAAATTTTTCTGCCGCAGACTTGCCACCATGGCGTGGAACTTCTGCCAGAATTGACCGAGGTCCCTGCTTGCCTGCTTTTGGCGGATATTCTACAAAAATGCGCCTTTTTGCGCACTCTTGTGTTATTTCAGAAGAAGCTGGCTCAAATTTATCCTTGAACCAGATTCTTGTGTCGTCATAATATGTATAAAAAATTATGGCTCTGCCTTTGCTTTTTTGTCCGTGATAGACAAAATAAACAGGGCGCATTGTGCCGTCAACAACGAGCTGACCCTGTCCATAAGCTCCGCCCTTTAAAACATGGAAACCATGAAATTTAAGGGGTTTCTGCGCTATATTTACTGAAAACTTCACCATAAAAACCTCCCTTTTTCTGATTTTACAGACAGATTGACCCTCGGAAGTTTTACTAAGTGACGCCTTTTAGGTCGTTTTGAGTAAAATAAATTCCACAAGGGTCAAAAAATCTGCCTTAAAATTTGCACAAAAAAAAGAGCGACAGAATAACTGTCACTCAATGTGCGTTGGTGAGGGGCTTTTACAGACACCCCTCAGAACTGTTTAAATTAAGCCTTTGCCGGCTCAGCCTTTGCTGATTCCGGCTCGGCTTTTGCTGGCTTTTTAGCCGACTTTTTAGTTGGTTTTGCCTTTGTTACTTCTGGCTCGGCTGGCTTATCAGCCTGTGAGTCTGCAAGTTTCTTATATGTTTCAGTGGCGTCATCAAGAATCGCCTGTTTGATGGAGTTTTTGGCATAACCAAGAGCACACTCTGTCTTGCTCTCACCAAAATTTAACTCCTTAAAACAGAAGTTAATGAATTGATAGACACTTACCGGCTTGACAGTCCAGCCCTCAGCAATAGCCTCCTTGTTGGATCTGGCGTACTTAAAGCAGTGTGCCTCTAATGTATCTATATCTGTAGACTTGCAGTTGACTTTTACACCGAGCCATGTTTTGAGGGCTTTAAGCTCATCAAAACACTCAGACTTTGAGTCTGTCATAGCCTTAATATCGTCAGCATCTCCAGATTCCACAGCACGACGCTTGCAAAGTCCATAGATGGCAAGCCGTGTCTGTAGAGCTTTGAACGGCTTAAGCCAGCCCTTGAATGTTTCGCTGTCAACATCAATCGAGAAGAGTGACTTTGTGAACGATACAGCAAAGCCAAAGCCCTCAAGCACAGAGTACATTGTTCTTATCGACTTAATATTAAGCCCTTTAATGTAGCTCTTGATGTTGTTGATTTGTTCAGAAGTCGTTGCTATGACCTCCACGCCATCACCTGTTTTTGACTCCACGAGTCTGTAATTTTCCAAAATGTTCATGATAGAACCCTCCAATAAAATTTAATTTTTGAGCTTTAAAGCCCTATTCAAGCCCACGAGCGACTACTCATGAGCTTTATATAAAGCTTTAAACCGCCTTGCTTAATTCAAGTCAGCTCAAAGAATTAGCCTACTTTTTTGTGATTGAATTGTACGGCAAGCTTGCGTACTGTAAAGGCATACAGTTACCCTTACTCCATGAGGCATCACGCTCATTTTTTGCTCAGTCGGCTCTTGCTATTCCAACACCCTAGGGGATGCGACTTTACTGCGCTGTCGTCAGGGTATAGCTCGCCCGTAAAAATACAGGGTCATCGCCGATACTCGCTGAAATTTCAAGCAAGGTCTGAGCTAATTCAATCTATGCTATACCTAAACCATGGACGGCTCAGCGGTCTGCTCTCACAGCTCACGGCTCTATCATCTCTGATAGACAAATGTGAGTGCTTTACTGCTCAGAGGGTCTTAATATAGATTTATCAAGATACTGGAGTTTAAAGAGTTCACGCTCTATGCTGTTACACGTCACAGGATGTGATGTTTGCTATTGGTTACTGTTGTATGTTGTAGCCCCTCGTCCTGTCGACAATGATAGTATAGACTATATTGAATTAAAAGTCAATAGCTTTTTTGAAAATTATTAGAATATCAAAAACGCTTTTTTCTTATAAAAAGGAAGCAAGGGTCAAATGCAAGCTATTTTGATAAGCTTGCATGAGGGGTTGAATAAAAATATTTTTGTGCTCAGAACGCCCAAATATTAAAGAGTAGCCTCATCTTTCACATCCGCCCTATTTTCGCAATCTTTTCTTCCACTCCCCTCCCCTTTTTCATCCACGCATCGTCACTTTTGCAAAAAATGCGATTCTTTGTAACGCAAGCTTTTAGGCTTATGAACGCAAGGTTTTTTGGTGACGCCCCCGAAAGAAAGCTTGTATTTCGCACATTTGTAAACTTTTTGTGAACGCATTTCTCAAAGGCATAAGCATTTAACGCCGACTTAATCCGCCGCCAGAAAGCGACACGCAACCGTGGCGCCATTTCAGCCCCAACGATCAATCTGAGTCCCATCCTGCAATCGTGCGCTCAGCACGCTTCGTGCTTGTGCTTAATAGATTTATGCCTTAAAAATAATTGTCAAAAAACGCATAGGTATTTTCTAAAAAGCTTGACATTTAGCCAAAAATGGTGTATAATATGTATATAAGGACAAGGGTGATAAACCCCATAGATAAAAGGAGATAGACATATGAGACATTACAAAATCAAGCACGCCCAGCAGGTATTCAGTGGTTCGACCGCCCCAAAACTTGAGTGCAACGTTATCGACATTGGCGACGCCGTAAAACCAAAGCGCCCCGAAATCGAGAAGCGTCCACGCAACAATTCGCCATACACCTCACATGGCAAACCCAAGGCAACCCCTGGCGATCCAATTCGAGACATGGCGGATATTCAAAAGGCAAAAGAGTTCTTGCTCAACAACGGTAAGACTAGACGCATCAGACTTCGTAACTACATGTTCTTCACCCTCGGCATTTCAACGGGACTCCGTGGTGGCGACTTAGTTAAAATCAAGATTGGCGATGTGATTACCGAGGGCGGTAGATTTAAAAGCTATATCAGCTTGTTCGAGGAAAAGACCTCTAAGCACAACAATCCAAAGCTTAATTCATCATGCCGTGAAGCAATCAAGACATATCTCGACTACATCGGCGACTACTCCCTTGAAGACTATCTGTTCAAATCTGAGAAAGGCGGTTGTCTTGACCAATCACAAATCTATAGAATCATTCATTCGCTTCAAACCGACCTTGGGCTACCTTACCACTTGAGCGCACATAGCCTCAGAAAGACCTTTGGCTACTGGACAATAAAGATGCACCCCGACGATTCAAGAGCTCTTGTGACACTCCAGAGAATGTTAAATCACGATTCACCCGAGACTACACTGATTTACTGCGGAATAACTCAAGACGACAAAGACGCATTCTACGATGACATGGATACACTGTTCGATGAGGCTACAACCATATAACTTCTCGCTACAGGTCTAAGACGTTTATACGAAAGCCGACATAAGCCGGCATAAGCAACTTGACAAATCACAGTACGCTGTGCATAAAATGGGCACAAATCTCAAGCCTTGCCAAATCAAGGTTCAATGCAGTTCTAGCCGACAGTAATTAAGCAAAGAAAATCCTGCCGCATTGAATTGGCAACAAACTTGAGTGCGTTTGTCCGAAGTGACAGGTCACTGGAGATTAAACTCTGTCACTGGTCTTGTGAATGCAGGTACACCCATAGGTGAAAATTTGCAAGCCCCGATTTATTTGGCATAAGAAAAAAAGAAAAGAAAGAAGCAAAGAAAAGAAATAAAAGAATTATTATATATTATAATATATATATATATATATATTAATTCTTAAATCACTAGATTTATCTAGTGATTTAAGAAGAGACAATAATCTAGTATTATAACTATTCTTGAATAATAAATATAAGATTATTGTCTCTAAAAGAAAGAATAAATAAGAAAGAAAAGAATTGAATCAATGCCAATATCTTTCAAACCCATTTGACGGTTAAGACCAATAAAGGAGAAAGATATGGCATTAAACAAATTATACTATGTGTACGGACTTGATACTGCGTGCCTTTATACACCAGAGGAAAGTGCTATTGAACAAAAAATTATCAAGGCACGTTGCCTTCGAGCTACGCTCAAAGACAGAATTGCCAAACAAAAGATAACCCCTTGTCTTTGTAAAGGCAAAAAGCCCATAGCAAACAAAGACAACAAAGCCCCATACGTTGGAAAACATCAGAAGCGTCTGCGTTTTCTCAACGATTACATAGCCAGTCATAAAGCGTTACTTAAGCAGGAACTTGCCAAAAATGTATCACTTACACGAACCGTGATACCTGACAAGCTCAATATACGTCGCCAGATTTCAATATTCGGCTCTTCCCTTACAAGATATTTCAACCTAAAGGAAAGAGAGCTTAATGAAGAAATCGTGATTGTAAAAGTTTACTTCTTCGATGTCGCCAAGAGCATTGTGAAGAACGGCTTTTACATGAATGGTCACAAATACGTTTTCTTCTCAAGTAGTGCGGGGCAAATCAGAACCAAAAAGCTCGTGGCCGTTCGTGAAGATTTACTCAACAAGTATTGGAACGCATTGACGGCAGGCTTGACAATTGAAAAGATTAATGAGCAAGGCGGCATGAATGTAAATAAATTTCTTGCCTACCTTGCTCTTTGTAATTCAGCTACTGATTTATGGTGTGACTTCAACATTGACGAGTGTATTGTAGTTGACGACTTTGAAACGCTTGTGCATGGTACGGTTGATTTTATAGACGATAAGACCTATAGGATTGAAAGACAAGAAATGAATATACCGATCACGCACACCGATGGCTGTGGAATGATACTTCCAGAACTGAGTACAAAAAATTTCATGACAAGATTGCCATGGGTCAAAGGTCTGCTAGCAAGTTTTGACTTTGTGAAGTTTATCAAGGATAATAATTGCGACCCCGTGATTACTGACGTCTACGGCGATAAGCATAATATCCTTGAGGAAAATATCAAAATCATATTTACCAAGAGTCAGTTCAAAATGTGGAAATATTATTCAAACTGGGGTGAATATAAAAACAACTTCAAGAAATATGGAAGCACCGCAGGCAAGTGTAACATAGAAGAAGGATACATCCCATGTGCAACGATCAACTACCAAATGATACAGACACTAATTGATACCACTGACAATGAGATAGCCGCACTTGCCCATAAGAGCATGAACGATATTCGCAACCTCGCAACCGATAAAGCAACAATGCTCAAGGTTTTCGGAGCTACAAGCTACAACAAAAATATGAACGGCTTTCAAAAATGTCTTAAGTTATATCCCGAGCTTTTATCAGACCCATATTCTCGTGCCACCCTTAAAGACATCAAACATAGCCTTGAGACCGATCAGTGGGCGGCTAAATTCAAAACAAGCGGTAAATATACGTTTGTTGTTCCAGACCTTTATGCGTTCTGTGAATATTTGTTCTTACATATATCAAATCCTAAAGGACTTTTAAACAACGGTGAAGTAAGTTGCAAACTGTTCAAAGATAATATTGAGCTTGATTGTTTACGTTCACCACACCTCTACATCGAACATGCCATAAGAACAAATCGTCATGTTGACAGTTGGTTTAATACAGATGCAATCTATACAAGTTGCGCCGACTGCATATCGAAAGTTTTGCAGTTCGACAACGACGGAGACAAACTATTGGTGATTCCAGATGAAACACTAATAAACCTTGCTAAACGAAACTTGCAAAAGTATGACATAGTACCGCTCTTCTATAACATGGCTAAGGCGGGGGCAAAAGAACTTACTCCCGATAGCCTGTACGACGGATTAATATGTGCCTACACTGGTGGCAATATTGGCGAAATAAGCAACGCCATTACCAAGGTTTGGAATAGCGGAGTAATCGACCAAGAAAAAATCAATGTTGTTAAATGGCTCTGTATGGAGAATAACTTCGTCATAGACTACGCCAAGACCTTGTATAAACCTGTTCGTCCTGATTGGGTAAACGAAATTATTTCCAAGCACGTCAAGAGCAGAGTTCCACATTTCTTTCAATATGCTAAAGGTAAAGAAATTAATCAAGTAGAAGAAAGAGGCTTAAACACGGTTGACAGAATTAAGTCGTTGACCCCTATACAAAAGCTTAACTTTAATTTTAAGAACGACAATGTTGGAAAGTTTGATTATAGATTTCTGCTAAAAAACAAAGAAATTGAAGTCGATGAGAATGTGCTTCAACGCTTTAGGGATATATCAAGCAATCTAAGGTTTTGCGACTCAGATGGAACGGCACTCAACTACCAAGCCGTATACGATCAAGCAAAAGAAGAAATGCTTATGCTCGGTCATAACATTGACGATGTTGTAGATATGCTTGTAGAGGATTTATTTCACAGTAGACGTGTTGAAAAGAAAAAAGCATTTTGGGAAATGTTTGGCGAAGTTGTGTACGAACATTTGTCGAACAATTTATCACAAAATTATATCCAGTGTGCCCACTGTCAGAAAAGATTTTATCGTGAAAACCCGAAACAAATTTACTGTAACAAATGTCAAAACAAGAAGTCCATCAAAGCAAATACCAAGATCCTTCAATGTGCAGGTTGTGGCAAAACCATAACAGTAAGTACAAGATGCCATCGTGAGGCCTACTGTCCTGAGTGTAAAATTCATGCAAGAAATGCGGCAAGACTGAGGGCGTATTATAAAAATAAGCATCTTGTGTAGTACAACAAAACTAAAACGAAATCCCCGTAAACGACGTATCTACGTTGTTTGCGGGATTTTTTTGTATATAAATTTCAAAAAATTACACCCCTTATGGAGAGGAAAAGTCAATATACAAAGAACGGGCTGTCCTACGCTAGCGTTATAATCTTATCAAGTGCGCAGTTATAAGTTAGGATATATCTCCAAAAATATAGAACAAAAGGATTAGATAAATGATTGAAATTAACAAGTGGGAAGAAAAACAATTAAGAAAGACTATACCGAACCTGTGCGTTGCAAGAACTGGTAAAAGTAAAAAGGCTAAGCGTGGTAAAATATATGCTGAACCTACGCGCAAGGTGTTATCTACGCTAAAACGGATTCGTGAAGTTGACTACATTAACTAAGGGCAAATGGTGGATATATGAGTTATAAATATCAACGTTATGAAAACGAAAGCCCTGAAGAATTGATATTCAGGATCTGTAGTCACAAAAATGAAATTGGTACATGGAGCGACGTAGGTAGGGTGTTGAACGAATTACTTGGTGAAAACTATACCGAGTCTGCTTACCGCAAAAAATATCAGAGCTTTGAAAAAATGTTCTCAGGCAATCAGAAACTGTTTTCTGATAATGAAGAAGTCTTATCGGAAATATCAGAACAAAGACGTGAGCTTGAAAAAGAAAAGATTAAATTCCGTGATGAAAGAAACGCTTGGAACAAACAGAACCGCATTGCGGCAAGAACTGAGCAAAAATTAGATTATCTTGAAGAACAGCTTGTCTCCATGGGTAAAGTGAATTTTAGCAATCATACCACACCTGTAACAGTTAGAGGCAATTCAGATTTGCTTATTACAATTAGTGATATTCACTATGGACTTAATTACAACAATTACTTTGGGACGTATAATTCTGACATATGCAAAAATTATCTTGCTAAATATCTCGAAAAGATTATAAGCATTGGATCACGTCATAAGGCAAGAAATATTCACGTCGTAATGTTGGGCGATATAATTTCTGGCTCAATACATAAGTCGATTCAAATTGCTAACCGTGAAAATGTCATAGAGCAGATTAAAGGTGTGTCTGAGTTATTGAGTTCATTCGTATATGAACTGTCGAATCATTTTGCAAAAGTCACAGTCACAAGCGTATCAGGAAATCATTCGCGTCTTGACAAAAAAGATGAAGCACTTCATGACGAAAGACTCGACGACATCGTTTCGTTCATAATGGAAAAGTCATTAAGCAATGTTGACAATATCAGTTTTCAAACTTACTACAATTTTGATACAAGCATAGCAAGTATTAAGATATGCGGCAAATTGTATTTTCTTGTACACGGTGACTATGATACACCAAATGAGACAGGCGTAATGCGCCTATGTAGTATGGTTGGAAACATCCCGTATGCAATAGTCATGGGTCATAGACATTCGGCGGCGTACAATGAAATCAATGGGATTGTTATTGTGCAAAGCGGTTGTTTGTGCGGAAGTGGTGATGACTATACGATACAAAAGCGTCTTAGTGGTTTGTCGAGTCAGACAATTTGTGTATGCTCCGAACATGGCATAGATTGTATGTACCCAGTGAAATTCTAATATGCCCAATAATCTGTATGGGCGACAAAAAAGCAAATATACATTGCAGACTTATAATCTGCATGATTACATCAAGAACCCAACACGCCTCTTAGTAATGCGTACCACGTTGGGTCTTTTAATTATTTTAGAATGTGAGGAAAATAAAATGGTAAAGAAAGATATTATAACAGCCGTATCGAAGAGAACTGGCTTTACAAGAGAAAATTCTGAGGCTGCTATTAATGCAGCAATTGCGGCAATCGTTGACGCTATCAAGTCAAATGAGGAAGTAAGAATTATGGAGCTTGGAAAACTTGAGCCAGTTGTTAGAGCGGCACGCAATAGACATAATCCAAAGACTGGTGAGAAGATGTTTGCTCCAGCCTACAAGAGTTACAGATTCAAGATGAATTCTGTGCTCAAGGATTTTGTCAGAAACAACTAATTATAGCATATTCAAATCTCCTTTTCAGTGTCTTAATATCGACAGATAGAGGACGGCAATAGTCGTCCTTTACATTGCGGAGTAGAGAAAAGGTGTCTCGCTTGTTTCATAGGCAAGAGACTATTGGTTCGAGTCCAATCTCACGCAACCAATTGGGTACGGTTTATGAGGTTTTGTAGACCCATAAAAAACAAAACCTAAAATGAAAGAAAGGAGACGCTATGTCAAAGGTATCAAAACTTCCACCTGTTACGCAAGAAGAATGGAACAAAGTAAACGACTTTAACAAATTTATATTTGAAGATTTTATAACGAACAGCACAGAGCTATCACCTAAAACAAAAATTGCTTATGAGTCAAATTTAAAAATTTGGTTTATTTGGGTCAAAGATAATCTTAATAACAAATCTCAGATCGACATTAAACCTTTAGACTTTAAGCGTTTTCAAAACTGGATGGTCAACCGCGGTTGTTCAAGTGCAGATTGTGCAAACAAAAGAGCGGCAATTAGCTCGCTTAATAATTACATAGATGTTTACTATAGGGACGATTATCCACAATTTCGCAATTTTATTAATAAGAGTATAGCACGACCGCCAAAGGCTTTTGTAAATGAGAAGCAACCACTGACGAAAGAGGAATTTGCAAATCTTATTTCTGTTCTCGAAAAACGTGGTGATTGGCAAAAGGTCGCCTATCTTAAATTTACATTAGATACAGGATGTCGCCGTGCTGAGAGCATACAAGTGAAAAAGGATTTTGTAAACATCAAGCCGACCATAAAACACAAAACCCATATTGACGAAAATGGTAACGAAGTAACAAAAGAGATTAAGTATTATGTTACCCCTACTATTCGTTGTAAAGGAAAGGGTACGGTTGGTAAAGAAAGAAAGTTTAAATTCTCACAGGATACAATGGATGCATTTAAGAAGTGGATTGAAGTTAGAGGTGAAGACGATTGCCCAGACATGTTTATTTCTAAATATGCCGGAAAAGTAAAAGGCATAGCAGAGAACACATTAAACAATTGGGCTACTCATGTATTTACACCTATCGTCGGCAGACGTTTTCATCCACATCTTCTAAGAGAGTCTAAGGCAACTCAGCTTGCAGTTGAAGAAGGAAAAGACATTTCTGTAATCCAAAGTCTATTAGGTCACGAGTCATCAGAAACTACACAAATTTATATAATCCGTGACGAAACTGATGACCTTGACGAGTTGTTTGAAGAGTAGGTGACGGTATGGGAAGACAAAAACAATCGTTATCTAAGAGACCGTCAGTTGCTACAAAAGAAAGCAAAAAAGAACCTAAGACTAAAAGTATAGTCGAAGAACGTGAGAAAGTAATGACTCCCGAAAAGAAAGAGTACCGATATACATGCCTTTCTTGTCATTGCAGTGCAAACAATCCTGTAAACTTTCCTATTTCATACAGTGTTATATATGCTGGTAACGATCACCGCCTGCCATATTGTCGTGATTGTTTAAACGCTATGTGGGCCATTGTCGCAAAAGATTATTCAGATTATCAGGACATTTACCGCAGGATTTGTATGTACTTCGATATCTATTATAATGCAGAAGTAGCCGAGATAGCTTATAAAGAATCTGAGAGTGAAAAACGTGTTTCAAGATATATCACAAAAATAAATCGTTATCCATATAGCAACAAAACTTACCAAGATACGATTAAAGAAGATATGTCTAAAAGGCATACAGAAAATTTCGATGGATTGTATGAACCAATAGAGAAAACTGTTCCTCATGAAATCATTGACTTTTGGGGAGCTGGATTGGAAAGTGCTTCTGATTATCAAGAACTACAGGCTTCTTATGAAAAGTGGAATTCAGAGGTCGAGTGTTCAAAGCCTTCGCAAAGAATTTTAATTAAACGAATTTGTTTCAATGAGCTTAAAACTCATAAAGCAATGATTGCAGGAGACGACACTACTAAGCTTACCGATGAGCTCAACAAATTACTTGATAGTGCAAAGCTACAGCCAAAACAGGTTAAAGATGTTTCAATAGCCGACGAGAATACATTTGGAACACTTATAAAGAAATGGGAAGATGAAGAACCAATTCCAGAACCACTCCCTGAGTTTAAGGATGTTGACGGTATTATAAAATATATTAGCGTTTGGTTCTATGGACATCTTGCAAAAATGTTTGGCAAAAGAAACAAATGGGGAAAACTTTACAACGACGAAGTTTCAAAATATACAGTTACTCCACCTGAGTATAATTCCGAAGATGATGACATAGACTTTGAGTCAATCTTTGGCGCAGATGAGTAGGTGATACTTTATGATAGTTGATAAAGTATACACTCAGGATAAAACTATGCAGACGGTAATTGAACGTGCCGCTTATTATAGGGCAAACCCGCATAGGTTTGTCAAAGATTATTTGGGTATTGATTTACGATTGTTCCAAATGATTTTAATAGTCATGATGAACTTTAATACAAATTTTATGTATCTTGCCAGTAGAGGTTAAAATATGGCCTCGCCAATTAGAAACAATTGGGCAATAAGGGAGGAAAATCGAAGAACGCTTAACTGCTAACATCGAGATAATCATTAAGATTGCGAAAGGCTTAATGACATTGTAACGCATAGAGACTGAATAAATATAATGTCTCCACGAGTTCTCCCCACAAACAAGTATAGCTTGTTTTGAAAACCTAACGTTATAACGAGGGTGAAAATATATGCTAATCTGGATTGTATTATCAATCGCTGAAAATGAGGGAAACCTCCAGAGTTGTAGATAAAAAACTACAAGTTAATCACAAATGCAAGGCAAGACCTTTCTATGCGCTATATTTTGTTGCGTTAGATGTATCTTGTACCCTGGCACCAGAATTTGTATTGCTTCTTCTAAACGTGCGCAAGCGTGTGAAGTATTAGAAAAAATTATGACGATATTCTATCCTAATTCCGCTAATTTGCGAAACGAGATAGAAGTTTATAAAAATAACAACACTGAGAATTATATAAAATTCCATAACACCTCAATGATAAAGGTTGTTACCGCAAGTGACAGTGCTCGTTCCAATCGAGCTAACATCCTTATAATTGACGAGTTTAGAATGGTAGACCAAACTATCATTGCAACTGTACTGAAGAAATTCTTGACCGCTGAACGTGAGCCTGGATTTCTTAATAAGGATAAATATAAAAAGCTCAGAAGCACCGATATCGCTCAATATAATAAGTACAAAGAGCGTAATAAAGAAATGTATTTATCCTCGGCGTATTATAAAAAACATTGGTCATGGGAAAAGACTAAGACATATTGTGCGGCAATGTTGGACGATAGGCGCAGTTATTTCTTATGTGGACTCCCCTACCAACTATCAATTAAAGAGGGCATATTAAATGCGGAACAAGTAGCCGACGAAATGTCTGAGGCAGATTTCTCACAGATAATTTGGGACATGGAAAGTGGATGTTTGTGGCATGGTGAAAGTGACGACGCATTATTTAGCTATTCAAGTTTGATAGATGCCAGGGCTATAAAGACTGCTTTTTATCCACATTCGGTAACAGACTATTATCCAGCTTTAAAGAATCCAACAAAGAAAAATGGTGAGATTAGAGTTCTTGCTGTGGACATCGCTGTTATGGCATCGAAGAAAAATAAGAACGATGCAACAGCTATTCATATATTGCAATTACTTCCAACTAGCAATAGTCAGTATATTAGAAATTTAGTATATTCCGAAAACTTTGAAGGCGGTCACTCTGAAACACAAGCAATTACAATAAGGCGCCTATTTGAAAATTTGGAATGTGACTACATTGTTATAGATACGAATGGCGTTGGTAATGGCGTATATGATGAGTTGGTCAAAGATTTGGTCGATCCTGTTACGGGTGAACTATATCCTGCCTTTACTTGCATGAATGACGAAGCAATGGCGGAAAAATATAAGGGTTCTTCACGCAACCCAAGAAAAGTTATCTATAGTATTAAGGCAAGCGCAAAGTTTAACAGTGATTGCGCGTACCTTCTTAAAGATAATTTAATGCGTGGAAAGACAAGACTGTTAATTAACGAAAAGGATGCCGACGATATTTTAAAGCAATCCAAAACATTTAGAGGTTTGGACGAAGAAATAAAAGCGAACATCCTTATGCCATATATACAAACTGCCCTGCTGGTTAATGAACTGGTCAATCTGAAATATGAAACAAACGGCAGTTTGATTAAGATTATGGAACGTGGAAACGAAAGAAAAGACCGATATTCTGCACTAGCTTATGGTAATTATTTTGCCACCGAGTTAGAGAGGACTATCGTAAAACACAAAAAAGCAAAGCTAAACGACAATTTCATTTTTGAATTTAGAGCGCCGTCTTTGCGTACAAGTTAGGGGTGAATAAATGCCAAATACAGAAAAGAAAGAAATAATGGTCTGGGATAAAAACATGGGCAACTTTGCACGTCTTGGCGAAGTTCCAATTAGAAACTTGAATCAGGATTACTATATTAATCGTTCTTCTATTCATTATACCAAATATAAAAAAGAAGACGTTGTCAAATGGTTCACCAATCCTGAGGCAAACGAAAAGAATTTGAGAAATGCTTCTATTTATCTTTATGAAGTAAGCCCCCATTATCGCAGGCTGATTAACTATTTTGCCAAGCTTCATACAATGGCATATATTATTGAGCCCTATAAACTTGACCAAAGTAAGAAGATAGATACGGTTAAATTAAAAGAAACATACATAAAGATTTGTAATTACATTGATAAAATGAATTTAAAACACGAGGCCGTTAAAATATTAACAACGTGTTTTAGAGAAGATGTGTTCTATGGATATGTTTATGAAACAACCGATTCATATTATATAAGGAAAATGCCGCCTGACTATTGTAGAATTAATCGAATAGAGGACGGCTGTTTTTTATATCAATTTGACTTCTCTTATTTTACAAGCCATAAAGAGGATTTGGAATCGTTTGGCGAAGAGTTTGTTGAAAAATATGAACTATATAAAACACACCGTTCAATGCGTTGGCAAAGTTTGAGTAGCAAACGCACTTTTTGCTTAAAGGTGAATGAAGATATTGATTTTCCAATGCCGCCTTTTATTGGTGTATTTGCGGGTATATTTGATATTGACGATTATAAAGGATTGCAAAAGGCTAGAACTGAAATAGGAAATTACAAAATCTTATCATTAAAAATCCCAATGGAGGACGGCAATTATAAGATGGAGCAGGAAGATGCGTTAATGTATTATAACAATTTGTTAAAGGTATTACCTGAAAACATTGGTGCATTTTTGACCCCTATGGATGTTGAAGACCATGATTTCCAGAAATCAGGTAGCGTTGATACAGACAATGTTAGTGATGCAACTAAGACTTTTTGGAATGATGCTGGTGTATGCTCATTGATCTTCGGCGGTGATAAACAAACCTCCGCAACACTTTCGGTTTCTATTAAGTCAGACGAACAAATGGTTTTTGCTCTAATGAACCAGTTTGGACGTAATATAAATCGACTACTTAAACAGATAGACGGCAGATACAAATTTAAGATTCAATTTCTGGACGTGACCTATTATAATCAGCAGGAAACATATAAGTCATATCTTAATGCCGCCCAAGCAAGTTTACCAACAACAACTATGGCGTGTGCGGCGTTAGGAGTTGCGCCAATTGATATGATGAATATGAATTTTCTTGAGGATGATATACTACATATCAAGGAAAAATTTGAACCTCTTAAAACTTCATATACACAATCTAGTGGAGAGGCTGGTGCGCCAACTCAGGAAGAAAAAGGCGAGCAGTTATCTGACGCTGGTGAAAATACGCGAGACCATAATTCCAATCAAGAATACTAGGTGAAGCTTATGAAGTTTATATATACAAAAGATATTGATATAAAAAACAAACTTGTTGCTAAAGGTTTTAGGCTATTGCAGACCTTTGACAACAAGATTTTTGTTTTTGAAAACAATTGTAGTTCTACCTTTACAAAAGACGAGCTTACAAAGATTGTTTATAGTAACACTTTTTGTATGAGGGGGTGAACAAAACGAAGAAACAAAATTTGCCTATAAATTACTCCATAGATAAGGATTTTAAATCGGACAAGTTTATCAAACTGCGTATGCGGATTTGTCACGATGGAATAAATTATAACAATTCTAAATTTACCATTGAAAATCTTGAGGAGAAAAAAGATAGTTTAGCTAATTCACCAATACTTGCGTATATGTACTTTGATGAAAATGGTGATCCGCAATTTGGAGAACACAATTTTGAAATTGAAAAAGACAAAGTACACGACGGTGAAGCTAAAATTATATATACCGAAACGCCAGTTGGTGTTATTCCAGAGACAAATAATTTTGAAGTTGTCAATGAGGATGGCATCAACTATATTTATGCTGACGGATATATATGGAAGAAATATTCCAATTATTGCGAAGATATTCTCAATCGTTATGATGAAATAAGAATCTCGATGGAAGTGAATATTTTAGCTTATTCCTATAACACCACAGATAATGTATACGATATTACAGATTTCAACTATGCGGCAGTAACGCTGTTGAATGAAGGTATTGATACAGGTATGAAAAATGCGAGAGCGACAATTGAAACTTTCTCACAATCTGTGGAATCCGAAAAAGATTTGTCCTTTATGATGCAAGAATTAAATAAAGACCTTGCGGATAATAAAGAAGATTTTACGAAAGGAGATGTGAAACAGATGGATAAGGAACTTATAGAAAACATTCTCAAAGAATATAAAATGAAAATCGACGATATTTCTTTTGACATCACAGATGGCATGACTGAGGAAACATTTAGATCTCAGCTTGAAACAATGCAGGCTAATTCTAAAGGAGCCGAAGACGAGGCTAAGCCTGATGATGAGTTTAAGGCTTCTAAAATCGAAGCTCCCGTTACAATGTTTGCAACCGTAAATCAGAAGCGAGAGATGATAAAAAATGCAATTCCAAAAGACAGCAGTGAATATGACGAAGATAAAAATCTCGTTAAGTCGGTAGATTATTGGCTTGAAGACTTTGATGACAATTATGTTTATATTTCAATTTATTCATATGAACGCGGTAATGGCTCTTCTTCAAAGATGGGACGCTTTGCGTATTCCATTGACGAGACTGGGGTTGTAACAATTGACAGTAATTATGTAGAGGTGTTCAGAAGTTGGGTCACAGCAGAAGAAATGGCTGCGCTTGACGCACTTAAAGAAGAAAATAGTAAGCTCAAGTCAGAGGTAGACGAGCTGAATGAATACAAAGAAACTGTCGAAAAAGAAAAGGTTGAAACAGCGGCTTCAGAAATATTTAATGATTTTGAGAATGAGTTATCTGGCGTTGACGAGTTTTCTCTTCTTAAATCCGAGCATGACGGCATGACTGCTGAGCAAATATCTGCACAGTGTTACATGCTTCTAGGCAAGAAAAACAAGAAGTCAACCAAAGCAACTAAGGAAAGCAAGACTGTTACATTTAGTTTAAATGGTAAAACAGAGTCTGTGGACGAGCCTTGGTACAAAGAATTATACGATAAGTATGGAAAATAATTAAGGAAAGAGGTAATAAAACATGGCAACAAGACATGCTATTGTTAGAACTGATAATCTGTCAGGTACTACAGATGGTTCTAAGCTGATTTCAGCTAAGTTTTACAGCGGCTCCGATCCGGCTGCTATTGACAACGGAAATGTTGTATCTATTTCAGACGAGCTTATAAACAGAGAAACATATAAGGTAACTGCACCTACAGCGGCAGACACAAGAGCAACAATTGGTCTGGTGGCTTCTGTAGAGATTATGTATGACGAGCAGAGACATCACAACCTTGAGGATTTTACAAATGAGGCCGACTCACTGATTAGAGTGTATGCTCTTGAAACAGGAGACGAGTTCTCTGTAACTAAGGAGGCACTTGACGGCACAGTTGCTAAAGATAAGTACGTCAAGCTGACAGCGGACTCAACAAAGCTTACTGCAACTGACACTGCTACAGGCGCCATTGGTAAGATAGTTGCCGTCGAGATTGTAAACCCTGATACATACTACGTTATCAAGGTTAAGTAATTGTAGGGAAAGGAGATACTATAATGGATACAAATGAGAAAATTGTTTCCCTTGCTGTAAATCTGTACAAGGGTAATCCTGTTGGCGAGTTTTCACAGAGCGATTCAATGGAGACACTGAGAAAAGCACTGGTTGCCGCTAACAATGGTTCTACAAAGATTTCATATAAAGATATAAGAGATGGCAAATGCAACGGTGTATTCGCTATTGTTGAGGAGGTTATTCAGAGAACCGTAGTTGACGGTATTCAGGGTGACGAATTCTTCATGAATATGGTTGACTATAGAAACGTAAAGCTCGGTGACGAGAATGACTTCTACGTTCCATCAAAGGCGCTCTTTGTTGTTTCTGAAGTTGCAAACGGTGTTCAGTCACTCAGACGTCAGAGACTTAATGGTGGTGAACATGTAACAGTTAAGACTTCTCTTAAAGCTGTTAAGATTTATGAGGAGCTCAATAGAGTTCTTTCAGGTCGTGTAGACTTTAATACTTTTATCGACAGAGTGAGCGAATCTTACAAACAGCAGATGAGAGCCGATATCTATAATGCTTGGTGTACATATGTTGGCAATGGTTCAACCTATTTCCCTGTAGCTGGTACATATAGCGAAGATGATCTACTTGAGATGGTAAACCATGTAGAGGCGGCAACTGGCAAGTCTGCAACAATCATTGGTACAAAGGCAGCACTCAGAAAGATAAAGATAGACACAGTATCTGACGAGGCTAAGTCTGATATGTACAACATTGGTTACTACGGTAAGTTTAATGGTACAAACTGCGTTAAGGTAAATCAGATACATAAGCCAGGTACAACTGATTTCCTGCTTGACGATAAGAAGCTTTATGTTATTGCAACAGATGACAAGCCTATTAAGGTCGTTACTGAGGGTGAGCCAACAATTATTCTTGGCAATCCTGCCGATAATGCCGATCTTACACAGGAGTTCTTCTATGGTGAGAGCTACGGCGTTGGTATTGTAATGGCGGATCAGTTCGGCGTTTACTCAATGTCATAATAAAAATATTAATATGCAGAGAGTTCAATGCTCTCTGCATTTTTTTGAATGAAAGGAATAAATATGAGTACAACAAAAAGCACAATATCTAAAGGGGTAGCTACATCAAATACAACCAAGGGGGCAACCACTAAAAAGGCTTCTACTTCTGAGAATAAGAAGATAGAGCACAAGCAATTACCGCTTGATACAATGGTAGCATGCACAAATATGACCAGTGGCAAGCTAATTTATATAAGCTCAAGACAAATGGGTTTCACTATTGAGTGGGAGCATGAAGGAGATGTGGAATACATTGAACTTGGTGAACTTGTAACTATGCGCAATTCTCAGCGAGCATTTTTTGAAAAGAATTGGATTGCAATTGAAGACCCTGAAGTTAAAAAGTTCTTACGAGTAAATGCCTACTATGATGGTATTCCGTCAATGGACGATTATGAAGACCTATTCAATAAGCCCGATTCTGAGATATTGAAAATCTTAAAGGGTGTTCCAGATGGATTTAAAGAAATCTTAGCAAATAAGGCTAGCAAAATGATAAGTGATGGCACAATAGATTCTCGTAAAACAATTGCATTACTAAAAAGCGAACTTAACTTGGATATTGAAGAGTAATGGAGGTGTATGATATTGGCTACACCTTATAGTGAAATAACCGACAGCTTTGTTGGTATTGTAACAGAGTACAAGTTTTTTAATATCTTAAAAGAAGACCGTGACGAATGGCTTACTGATATAATGGATAGAGCTTGTGCAAGATTTAGAAAATCATGTCGCAAAAATCTTGACGACCGAAACGAAGAATTGCGTCAATTTAATGCCACGCTTGATGCAGATGAGATTGACATTATTCATCAGTTAATGATTGCCGAATGGTTAAGGCCTCAATTATTCTCCTGCGAAAATCTCGAGAACAGACTAAACACTAAAGATTATTCAGAGTATTCACCTGCAAACCTATTAAAAGAAATTCGTTCTACCCATGAGTATGCGGTTGATGAAGCAAAGAACATGATAAAGAATTATACTTTTTCATTCCGTGATTTGGGGGACAAAATAGATGGCAAATAATAATTTATATATTAACTATTTGAATTCTTTAATCTCCAAGGTATATAAAATTCTTCCGATGAAAGAAGAACAAAATACTACAACGGAAGCGTACATATCAAGTTTAATTTTTGAGCTACATGGCTTTGAAAATTTACTGAACGAATATCACAACGATGCGAGAATACTTACAATTATATGTATACTTGAGTCTCTTAAAGAACCTAACATTTCGCATGAGGTTTACAAAAGTGAAGTCTTTAAATGTATTAGCCTGATTGAACAAATTCTACGGGGGTGAGAGCAATCAATAAATTTGACTTGTATAACAGGGTGACTTTATCTGATGGCACAACCCCAAAAGAGAGAATGATTAATCATTGCAAAAAAAATATCATTTATAAATCACGGCGTAGTCCTTCACGCAAAAGTGTTCTTATTGACAGCGAACAAAAAGATGTGGTAATAGTATCAGGAAGCAATAACCATGTAAAAACGATTTGTGCTTTGCCAAACGACATTATCTATGATGGACAAATTGTTGAATGGGAAAAATCACATTGGTTAATCTCTGATGTTGATATTGAATCTTCGGTTTATTATAAAGGAGTTATACACCAATGCAACATTAATTTACGTTGGCAAAACAAGGATGGCGAAATTATAAGTCGATGGTGCTATGCTGAAACGAATACCGCAGACGGTATCAAAGAGGGTAATACGTTAAATTTAACCGACGGCAATTTAACCTTGCATTTACCCCTAGACAATGAAACACGTCAACTTCGTTTAGATAGGCGCTTTTTATTAGATATAGAAAAAGACAATCCGACGGCATACAAACTTATTAATCGTAATGTTGTAAGCGGAATATATGATGAAAATCATGAACATGGTGTGTATATCATAACACTACAAAAGTCCGAACGATCGCACGATCGTGATAACTACGAATTGATGATTGCGGATTACTTTAAGCCTACCGAAGATAAGTCGGTTGGAATAAACTGCGCAATTAAATTTGATGGCTCCCCTACCATTAAGGCAGGCGGGTACTATAAAAGTTTTAATGCTGTATTCTATGATAAGGATGGTTCTGAAATATCGCAAGAAGCGATATGGAATGTAGCCGTTATTGACGAACATAAGAAATATTTTTCTATCGTTAATGAGGGTTCTACAATAAAAATCAAAGCCGACAACAATGAGGGTATCATTGGCTCAAAAATTAAAATTGAACTATGTAACCCGACTCAAAATTGTTCTGCCGAACTTTATGTAAAGGTGGTGGCAATTTTATGACACCGTCTGGACAAATAAAAAAATATAAACAGCAATTAATATCATTGTTTGTGAATAATGAAAAAATCGTGAAGCTCATAAATGAAAAAGATATATCTAATCCTGAGGATTTAATATATCACAATTTCTTTAATTTTATCCGAGTGCCAGAAACTATTGACGAGGAACGTAATTATATTTGCGTTAAAATAGATGTGCCCGAAGTCTATACTTCAAGTCTGTTTTTTAAGCAAATCATAATAACAATCTATGTTGTTTCACATCAAAAGCAAATGGTTACGGAATTTGGTGGGGCACGTCCTGACTTAATTGCGGAACAAATTGAAGAAATTCTAATTGATTATAAGGGTATCGGCAAGAAAAAGCTTGTAGAAATCTCAAATGTAGAAAAAGATTTGGGCGATAGACACAGATGTCGTATCTTAAAATTCAAAGCCGAAGATATGTCAAAAAGTAGGTGTGCTATGTAATGGCAAATCAAAGTCTGCTTGATCTTAAAACTTTTAAAATACGAGATTGGATTTCTATAAAAATTCCAACTCTCGGCGAGTATCGAAAATTGAAAAACATTTCTGAACTCGTCAATATGTTTACGACAACTCCATCGGCACACATGATTGAACTTGATGATATGGGTATCGACTTCACTCAAATCAGTGATTACGAATTTTTCTTGAAATTGTTCGATACCGCATTCGTGAAGCCTCAAGTATTAATGACCTGCGATATATCAGATGATGATAAAATTAACCTTTTATCAACACTGCAAATTATCGACTCAAATGAACTTTTTGACTGTGTAGATTTTAATTCTTGTTACATAGACAATGAAAATGGCTTAAAAACTATCAAGGATATCGAGGGTAATCAAATTATTGACGAATTTATTTATATGCAGATATCCAGTGCTTTATGCGAAATATTCAACGTAAAAAAATATAAGCGTAAGCCGGGTAACAATACTGCAAAAGAATATATTCTTGAACGTGAACGTGAAAAAGCAGAAATAGCAAAACGCCGTAACAAACAGCTCCAAATGTCCGACGACATCTTAGACGGCGAAATTGTTGCATTGGTATGTCACCCAGGTTTCCCTTACGACTTTGATAGTATTAACAATATTTCTATTTACAACTTTTATGCCTGTGTTAAACAGGTTATAAAGAAAGACCAATACGATAAGTTGGTCACTGGGGCTTATTCAGGTTTTGGTACAGTTAAACTTGATAAACTTCCAGAAGATAAATTAAATTGGTTATCGTGGAGATAGGCTCAACCGCAAGGTTTGAGTCTTTTTTATTTTTAAGGAGGAAAAACTATGGCTATTCAGATTAATGGTTTTACCATTACTTCCCTTGAGAAGATACATGGCTATGACAGAGTATCTGGCGTTTGTGAGTTTCTGCTTGACGAGCTTAAGTCTGCTAAGATCGCAAATACTGAGGATACAACAGATATCACAGGTAAGGGTGATAGAGTTCTTAAGCAGATTAAGAAGAATAAGTCCACAACTGTAAGTGGTGAGTCTGCACTGATTTCAGGCGGTCTGCTTGCGGCTCAGACAGGTTCTTATGAAGAGGTTGGCGATGTTAATATTAGATTCCCTGATGTTATCAAGGTTGAAGACACAACTTCCTGTAAGACAAAGTTCACGGCTCTTGGCGCAGTCGGTGCGGAGATTATAGACCTTAGAGTTATGGCTCCAAACGGTGCGCTTCTGCCTATCCATTATACACAGTCAACTGGTGAGGCTGACGCTACACACTTTAAGTACGAAGCAGCTACAAAGACGCTCACACTTCCTACTGATACAACAAACATTTCAGTTGGAACTTCAATCGTAGTTTTCTATGATTTCAAGACAACAGGTTCTAGGGTTATCAATAAGTCCGACGTATTTGGTAAGACACTTTATGTTGCAGTAGATTGTCTTGCTACCGACGTTTGTGACAACGAGTACAAATGCCAGTTCATCATTCCAAGAGCACAGTTCTCTGGTACGTTTGATATTGACATGGGCGGTGACCAGACAATTCAGGCTTTTGAGGCCACAACACTTGTTGATACTTGCCAGGGTACTGCAAACGGCGAACTCTTTGAGTTCATTGTATATCAGGATCCAGAGGATTAAGGTAAGGTGTAGAGCAATTGCCTAAGACCAAATACCTTAATGAATGTAGGTTGTGTGGAACGCACTACCCTGCCTGTAGCTATTGCGATAGCACCAAAGAATCAAATAGTTGGCGCAAGGTCGCTTGTTGCTGGGGGCATTATCTTGCACTTCAACCGATGATTAAATACGACCAAAAGTCGTTATCAAAAGAAGAGGCGAAAGAAGAAATAAACAGTGTTATTAACCTTTATGGTAAATTTGAAGTATCAAGCACCATGAAGAAATTGTATGACGACATCATGTGTGATGAAGCAAAGCCTGCAATAAAGAAAAAGCAGAAAATAATAAATGCAAATAAATAACGTATCGGGCTTGTAACAAGCAAGCCCTTTACTTTATTGAGGATAAAAGGATGAAAGCTAATCATATTTGCAAATATAGCAAATGTAATTTGGGCAACAATGGACAACCAAAACAATATTATGCCTGTGACTATTGCGATCGAATTAATTCTTGGAAATCCATAGCGTGTTGTAAAGAACACTTTGATTTATATATAGAAGAAGAACTCGAGCGTAAATCTATGCTGAATAAAATCAATATGTTGCCAAAGCGTATCGACATGAGTGAGGACGAAATAAAGGAGCTTTATAATATTCCAGCCGACGTTGTACTTGAAAAGACCAACCAAGAACTTCAATATTATAAAGACAAATATGGCATTGACAATATTAACGAGGTTGTTGACAAAATAAACGACGAATTAAATAAGGAGGGTAGGTTATAAAAAATAGCCTACCTATTTTTTTCAATACGAAATTATATTTTCTATGTTTGTAATGTGAGGTGAAATTATGCCAAGATTAAAAAGCTTATCAAAAGAACAGGCAAAACAAATTGCCAATATCAATAAAGCAATAGCTGAAAAGGTTGGAATCGCTTTGTCAAAAACAATGCAAGGTGAATTTCAGGAAAAGGCTAAAAAAATTATGCACGATAAAGTTATTAAAGATATATACTCATACACCCCAGTAACATATGAACGCCGTGGTACAAATGGCGGTATGGCCGACGAAGATAATATTCAGGTGCTTTTCAATGAAGTTACAGTAGCACCACGCAAGAGTAGTAACAGAATATGGGCTGAAGATGTAAAAGGAAATGAGACTAGAGTTTATGGTAGAAATGGCTACTTTGTCAAACAACGAGGTAACTATATAAATATGGATTACAGAATTTCGGGTAACTTTTCTTTTGCAAATATCACTTCGCCAAATGATAGTGTATTCGGAACTCCCATTGATTATAGTTCTGATCCAACAATTTTATCGGCTTGGATTGACCAAAATGCTGTTCCAGATCTAAATGATATGTCTCGAAAATTTAATGGACATTCAAAACATTTTATAAAAGATACTTATGACGAATTTTATGTTAGTGGACTTGCCAAAGACATTATAGTAAAAGGTTTAAGAAAAGAGTTTAAATAAGGACGGTGAATGAATAATGGCAGGATATATAGGCGACGTAAATATTAGGGTCAATGCCGACCTTAATACCAAGGATATGGAAAGGGCTTTGAAAGATTTTACCCCTACCATTGAAATAGAACCCAAGGCAGATAAGCTAAAGAAATCGCTTGAAAATGAATTAACCAAAGCTTTTGCAAAAGTTAAAAACCTAAAAGACGAATTTGATAATTCTACTTTTAAAGCAGACAAAACCAATTACAACTTTTCACAGTTCTTTGACACCTTTAATAGCAGTCAAATTTATGGTAAGGGTAACAAAGACAAAATACAGAACAGGCTTAACTACTATATAAAGAAAGCAAATGAAATGCACGATGTTGCTCAAAGGCTTTCTAATAGCAAACTCGAGTTTGACACCTCTTTATCGTCACTTGGTTTAAGTTATAGTGACATTGGGCTATCTGAAGATCAACAGCAGTGGTTAAAATCCGTTGAAAAATCTTACGAGACTGCGGCACAAAAAGCTCATAAAGTAATAAACGGAGTTATATCTCGATATAACAAAGAACATCCTGATGATAGCTTGCAGATAAATCCATTAAATGCGAACTTTGGCGATGTGTCAAAACTATATACAACAAGTTTACAAACGTCTATAAAAACAGCATTTAAAAGAATCAATGCTACGGGATTAGATCCAAGTAAACTTAGTACAAAAGATATAGACTTACAAACCAAGAGATTATCTGATGTCATTCCACTTATGCAGACTCTTAACAAATTCTCTAAAAAGGATATGGTTAAGTATAGGTTCGATGGCGATACAGATAAAAGTGTTGTCACCATTGCCCGTGTAAAAGAACTGCTAAAAGACTTTGAGTATTATTGGAAAGAAGCAACAGTTTCTCAAAAAGAGCAAGTCAAAGATAAGCAGTTAAGCAAATCTGAAGAAAAAGAAGTTTCTAATGAGGTTTATGTTGAACAGCTTGAAAAGCGTGTGTCTGAATTAAAGCAGGAAAACTTAAAGCTCGAAAATGACAAAAAGAGGGTTGCGGCAAAAAAAGAAGATACTGGTGGCAAATCATCTGATGATAATAAAAGCCTCAAATTAGAAAATGAAAAATTAAAAAAAGAAAATTCTGAATTGTCTGAGTTTATGGCTAACATACAAGATAAACAACAAGATTCAGGTGATGGTTCTGGCAACGGCAGTCCCTCAGAGGGTGGCGAAGTTAGCGAGGGTGGCGTATCACTTTCAAGGTTTGAGGCAATCAAAGGGCTGCTCAAATCCCGTGACATTTCTTTAAATAACAAAAAGAAACAAGTTGAAGTTTTAAACAAGAAAATTAAAGAGCTTGAAGAAAAAGCCAAGTCTAGCGGCAAAGCTACGCTAAAAGATAGCGACGGCAACACTGGTGTATCTGGAGTTGATGGCGAAAATTCTGGCGATAAAACAGACGAGGAAAGCACAAAACTAAAAGCCAATCTCGAGGCTCTTAAGAGACAATATGAAAAGTCGAAGTCAGATTACGAGAACAACAAAAAGCTTTCCGAAGAGCTTAAAGGCTTAATTGATAAAGCCGAACAATCACAACAAGGCGGTTCGGACAACATCTCAAAAGAAGCCTTAGAACAGTTTAAGACTGAGATTGAAAAAGTATGTTCTTCAATTAAAATAGGCGAATTTGATTACGCCGAAGCTTTAGAAAAACTTAGGCAAGCATTAAAAAATGAAGCGGTAGATATTAATGTCAGCAACTTGAAAACCATAAATAAACCAACAGTCGATTCTGCTTCAAACCCGAAAAAGAAAACCATTAGAAAGCAGTCATCTAAAAGTGATAAGTCGGATAATATCAATGAAGACGAACAATACTGGGAAGAAAAGTTTAAGTCCAATATTGAACAGCGTACAAGTAAACAGACACCGCAGGAACTGAAAGATTACTTCAAGGCTGTAGCTCAAATATCACAAGAAATTGATAAGTCGATGAAGTCAATCAATGGCACAGCCGATAGCTTGATAAAAAAATCGGGTACAAAATCACAGCAATCACAAAGCAAGAACTTGGGTTTATCTGGTGAATATTCGGCAATACAATCTCAGGCGGCTAGTATTCAAGAGCGGATTGAAAGCATAAAGCAAGAACTGTTAAATCCCGATGCTGACACGAACTCAATAACATTCTTCAAAAATATAGACGAACAAGTCAAAGAGCTTTATACGGACTTAGAAGTTATTCAAAATCAATACAATGATACTACCAAGAAATTTGATGAATTAAGCAATACATATAAAGCGGATGCGGCTACTAAGCGAATGGAGAAAAAGACTTCAATGCTTTTAGGTCAGTATGTATCATTTAAAGGGGCTAATAGCAATGCCTTTAAACAAAATTCTGATTTAGCTAAGCAATGGGATGAATGGTATAATAAACTTAAAAATCCCGAATTGCTTGATGCGAAAGAAATTGATAAAGCCGATGCAGAACTCAAGAAAATGCGTGCTACCGTAAAAGATTTGGGCATTGGCGGCAAAACGGCTGGCGAATTAATTTCTAACATGTTCAAAAAGTATGGTGGCTGGGCAATCGTTACTAGGTCAATGGTATATGTAAAATCTGTACTGAGAGATATATACCAAGCAACCAAAGATGTAGATACCTCAATGGTCAATCTTAAAAAGGTTAGTAACGAAACGGCGGCATCATATGATGCGTTTCTAACAAATGCGGCAAAAAAGTCAAAAGAACTTGGTGTTTCAATAAGTGACTTGGTGGATTCGACTTCTGAGTTTTCAAGGCTTGGTTATAATCTTAAAGATGCGACTAAGCTTGGCGAACTTGCAACAATGTATTCCAATGTTGCCGAAGATTTAAGTGTAACCGACGCCGCTTCTTCAATCATTTCGACTATGAAAGCGTATGATATTGCCGCAGACGATGCACAAGAAATCGTAGATAAGTTTAACTATGTAGGTAACAACTTTGCCATTTCTTCTACTGGGCTTGGTGACAGTTTACAACGTTCTGCTTCTGCTTTGGTTGCCGCAGGAAACAGCCTTGATGAAACCATCGCACTTACAACGGCGGGCAACGCTATTGTTCAAGACCCTGAAAAAATGGGCACTGTCCTTAAGACGGCTTCGGCTAGATTAAGAGGAGCAACAGCTGAACTTGAGGAAATGGGCGAAGAAACAGACGATGTAGCAAACGGCACAGCAAAGCTACGTCAGGAGATACTTGCTCTTTCTGGCGTTGATATCATGAAGAATGATAATACCTTTAAAGGTACATATCAAATTCTTGACGAAATATCGAAAGTATACGGCAGCCTTTCAGACGTAAATCAGGCAGCACTGCTTGAGCAAATTGGCGGCAAGAACGGCATTAACGTAATCGCCGCAGTATTATCCAATTTTGACGAAGCAAGAGAAGTCATGAGTACCATTGGTGGTTCCAAGGGTTCGGCTTCTGAGGAAATGGAAAAATCACTTGACTCTATAACAGGTAAGCTTGGAAAGCTTAGCGCTATATTCCAAGATATATCCACAAAAGCGTTAGAGTCAGACACGGTTAAATCGTTCTTAGACATTCTTATCGGTATAGGTAATGCAATATCTAAGCTTATACCTAGCCTTAATACTGTGCTTAAAATTGGCGGAGCAATTGGTGCAGGAGCATTAGGTGCAAAGGGTATTAATATAGGTGCGGGTGAACCCATAAAACACAGGGTTCCACTGAGTATGCCCGCAAGCATAATGGTAATACTATAATCGAGGTATTATTGTTATGACAGGCAAAAAAGCATAAATTGACTACTTAGTAGTAACGGGTTTGATAATTCCCGTTCGGGGATGGTAATATTCAATTCTATCACACTTTTTTTGAATATGAGAGTATCCGCATCCAAACCGATCGGCGTAAGTTTGTCGCATAATACATAATCGGCTTAACGATCGGCAGGTTCAGAGACTATAATTGCTTATTGGTGTTCTGCGATAGTGAACACTGGTTATTGGATAGTCCACGGTGTAGTTACCGGATAGACGGTAATAAAAATTATTAAGTTGTTGACTTCTGTAATATTATGTGATATAATGGAATAAAAATATTATAGGAGTTGTTAATTATGTCTAAAGAAAATAACAAAGAAAATCAAAATAAGAATATCAACGAGAGCGTTTCAAACGATCCGATAGTGGAAATCAATGTTAGAAGGAGTTATTCGTATAGGCCTTCACAAAAAGAATACACCGAGGAACAAGAATTTTTTGATTCCAAACCTCAAAAAAACAAAAAAAAGGAGAATGATAATTGAGCGATTTAATTTCATATCTGCCCGATGTTATTATTTATATTGTATTAGGTTTTATTTTTATTAAAGTTTATAGATTCGTATCTGTTATAAAAAATCCAAGTGACTATAAGCATATACTGACCGAGTCATTGATTTATGGTTTTATCCTTAACTCAATTTATAACTTGATTTATTCTATGATACCCATTAATATCAACATATATATAGGTCGCATTTGTATGATATTACTTACCGTGGCGGCTGCCTATCTTTCTGCAAGGATTGTATATAGCCAATTGTTCACAAATATATTATGCAAATTAAATATACATCAAACACCAATAAAAGATTTTTGGGTTGATATAACGCAAGGTGAATATTCTAGTTATATAACCGTAATTGACGACAAGCATCAATCAATAATTCGTGGTAAAATTAAACTTATTGAAACATATAATAATAGACCACTTATACAAATTTCAAACTATACAACTACGGATTTTAATACTGGAGAAATTAATAATCAAAAGAATAATGATTTTGAGACCATAGTTATTGACACATCTAAATATTCAGAAGTATATCTATGGCATCCACAGCCAAAAGCCGAAAAGAAATCTGAAGAATCACAGTCTAAACACAACCCGATAAAGTCAATATTAAACAAAATAAAAACTAAATTTCATCATGACTGAAAAAGCTCCGAGTTTCCTCGGAGCTTTTGTTATAGAAAGAGTTTTATTTTCCAAATGGATATATCGTTTAATCGTTTATATCCTTCGTCTTTTAATACAAAAGCATTGAATTAATATGTCAATTTCTGTTGACATTCGCAGGAATATATGGTATAATCTTCGTAGAAGATAATGCTATTATATACATATTAATGGAGGTGCTACGACATGTTTAATTTATTCATGCTTATAGGTTGCTGGATAGTTTACGGCATCATGAAAGCCCATGAAAAAGCCGAGCTTGCCAGAAAGCTTCCGCCGAAACCAACTAAGCCTTATAACCTTGACAGGCAACTTGAGCTGTTGGATTGGTGTCATCATAGTAAAACATTCTACGACGGCACTCCATTTCCTGACGACTATAAACTCGTGAACAAAGAGGAAGAGGCTCGCCGTCAGTTGAACAAAGAGGGTTATGCTTGGATGTCATTCGGTGGTTCATACTTCGATTTAGAAAACTATATCTTTGACAAAGAGGGGTATATAGTTGGTTATACTTTTCCAACTACATTGAAACCACAAAGAGAAAGAACTTATAGTAATATTAAGCACGAAAATGATAAAGATTAAATTATCGGTATAACAAAAAAAAGCTCCGAGGAAACTCGGAGTTTTTATTATGCAAAGAGTTTTATTTTCCAAAGTGATATATCAAGCTCTTCGTAATCGTCTTTGATAAATAAATCGTTGAAACTTTTAAGGTCTCTATCAACTACTTCTTTTTTATATTCATAGGCACTTGCAGAAGTGTCGACACGCTTGTTATAACTGTTTCTCGACCATTCCTGCGTTTTATCTAACTCAGTTTCATTTAACTCAACAATCTTATATTTCAATAAATCATATTTCTTTAACATCTTATGAGTGCCATGGAAAATACAAACAATACGTCCCTGAGCCTCTGATAATTTCTCCGAACTTATATGATTTAAGGAACAGCTGACCATAAGACCGTCATCAATCTCATATACTGCTGAATAACATATAAACTTATTATTTTCGTAAGGGTCTATTTTCTTATATGCACTGAAATCATCACCAATTGAGCTACCCTTGGCACAACTTTCAACTTTTTGAACAAGAGCAAGTATATGTTGTTCGTCGTCATTTAATACAACTTTAGCTATTTGTGGTTTAAAAATGTTAAACAGTACAAAAATTACAATGATAATACCGATAACAATTAGAACCTTTTTATGTTTTAATAATTTTGTCTTCATCTTTATCTCCCCTAATTCTATATAAGTTTTTACAGGTTAATTATACCCGACTAGGAAAACAACTTAATTTTCCAAAGTGAGAAATCTGTTATTTCTTTATAATCCATTTGTAAGTAGATATCTCTGCTCCTCTCGAGAGAATCAGTTTTATCGGTTTCAAATGTATGAATCTCATAGTCTGCGTTAGCCGTATTTGTAAGATTATATTTATCGAACAACGAACGTGTACCACTAAAGTAATAAACTTCAGACATTGCGTAATATCTATGATCATTTTGAGGTGAGCCAAACCCGTTATCAGTAAAATATTCATAACAATGTGTTGAATCGTCTATATGAATTTGTAAATCATCATTTGTAATTAAATACAAAACGTTTGTAGCTGTGGCAACTTGCTCATCTGTTAATTTGTCTGCGTCCGTTGTGTGATACATACGAATATCTTTGACGGATATATGATGTGAGGTAATGTCGCTTACTGTTTCAATCTGTTCTCTAATATATAGTTCGTTTTTATTAAGAAATAGATTTGCTAAGTTGTCCTTGAAAATCAAAAATGTAACAACCAAGAAAGCTATCAGTCCAGTCATTAATATTAAAATTATTTTTATCTTTCGTGACTTTGCGTTCTTCATAAGTATTGCTCCCCTATCTGTTTTTTTATATTAAGATTATATCGCAAATTTTACCACTTGTCAATAGATTTACACCGATACTCAAAAAAATAAAGTCTATTCCAAGTGATATTAAGGATAATCTTTCTGGGTTAAAATCACAATTGTCGCTGTTTACAACAGAAGAAGCCGAGCAGCAATTAAACGATTTTATTGATAAAGTCAAAGTTGGCGGCATGAGTGTTAAAGATTATTTCAATAATCCCGTCAATAGTGGGAAAACAATTTTAAAGGGTTATGTGCGTGAAGTAGATGAAGCCTCTATGAGTGTAGAAGGTTTCACTCGTTACGGAAAAGAACTGACGAGTCAATTTGATAAAATGAATACCAAGGGTGGTATTGCCTCACTTATTTTTAAAGACATAGGTTCTATGGCTCTCAAAGCCTTACCAACATTAATCGTTACTGGTATTGGGGTTGCCATTGATTATTTTGTCAATAAAGCCGAACGTGCAAAAGAAAAAGCTGACGAACTTAGTGAAGAATTAAACAATTCATTAAGTAGCTACAACGACAGTTTGTCACAAGTATCTGGGTATGAAAAAGAATTTAACAAACTTGCTAAAGGTGTTGATAATTTTGGCAACAATCTCTCATTAACCAATGACGAATATGATCGTTACAAAGACCTGTCAAACGATATCGCAAAAATCAATCCTAGTCTAATAAAAGGATACGACGACGAAGGCAATGCTATCATAAACAAAAATAATGCCATAAGAGATACTATCAACTTGCTGAAAGAACAGCGAAAATTAGATACACTAAAAATGTTATCAGAAGATAACATAGAGGCTGTATCTGACGGATTAGATGCTAAGATTTCTGATACAAGAAAAGAAATGAATAAATTAGCAAACAGTTTTGATTCACTTTCAGCAAACTTATCGAGTTCAGTTGATAATCTTGACGGGTATATATATGATTTTCCTGACAACGGAAAAAGTTATGCGGATTATACAAAAATCAAAGGTGTCATACAACAATACAATAATAGCAAATATAAATTCAAAGCCTACTATGAAAATCAAGATGAAATTCATAACCTTGTACAAAAACTACTTAGCTACAAAACTGATAATGAAAGCTTGTCAAAATCACTTGAACAGTATCAAAAAGAGTTGTCAGATTCTTACGACCAATTGCAAAAAGCATTAAACAACACAGATAATGTCAACCTCTACAAGCAAATTGACAGTGAGATGCAAAGTTATACAAAAACGTATGATACATATTTGCAGGCATATCTTACTACTTTGGACGGATATGATGAACTTACAAGTGGCGAGCAGAACATTCTTTCCTCATTAGTATCAAACTTTGAATTAGATATAGAAAGTAACACCAAAGACTTTGATGAGCAATATGCTGACGAAGTACAAAAGATCAATTCATTCTATGCTAATTTAAAAAATGGAGTAGATAATCATGGCGTACCGCTTTCTGTTTCTTTAGATATACTAACAAATTTGGATACAACACAAACCGTTTCAGAATATGAAAAGCAAATGGAAACTGCACTAAAAAATATTGCTAATTCCGACTTTGCAAAAAATCAAGGTCTTTCAATCGACGATATCAAAGTCATGCTTGGTTTCTCATTTAAGACAAACGACGACGAAATAGAGGACGAGCTTACAAACAAGATTAAGAATATTGCCACCCGTGTTGTGGATCGTATCCCATCGTTGGCTGGCAACCAAAACGGTCAAGCAATTATTGAGAGCTTGCTTAAAAATCTTACCCCAGATAACATCGAAACCTTAATGGATACCAGCCTTGACAAAATAAATTCATGGCAAGATGTTCTCGACCTCTTAAATACAAAAACCACATTTAGCCTTGCTGACTATTCCGAGGATGTTGACAACGTTCAAAGCAAAATTACCGCACTTGCTTCTGCGTATAAGGAAATTCAAGACGGCACTTTTGAAGTTGGTAGTAGTGGCTGGGAACTCGTTAAAAGTTATGGGGAATTTCTTCCATACCTTGACGACACAAATGGCGGCTTTGAAGAACTCGGTAAGAAAATCAAAGAAGCGATGGGTATTGCTCCAAACGACCTGATTAAGCAACTTTCTCAACTTAAAGGTTTGAGTGACGCCGATCAAAAATCTGTAAATAATCTTATCAAAGTCCTCTACAAAATGAAAGATGTTAGCCTTTCAAATCTTACTTCAGACGGATTACTGACCGCCGAGAAGAATCAAGTACAAGCAATAATTGATAAAATAAATGATAAGAAAGACAAAGAACAGGAATACCTCGATACGCTTCAAGAAGAAGAAGATACTTTAAATGATATCATTGACAAGTATCAGACCGCTGGTGATACTGCTATTGATTATATTGAGAAAGAAATCAGTAGTCTTGAGGATTCTCGTGACGATGTAGAGTCATATTACGATGACCTCATTGATAAGCTCAAAGAGGAAAATGACGAACGTGATAGGGCTATTGAGTTGCAGGAAAAGCAGGACGCTTTAGCTAATGCAAAAAAGAAAAAGGTTGCTATCTATAGCGAAGCAAGTGGCTGGCATTTAGAAACCAACTCCGACGAGGGTGAAAAGGCACAACAGGAACTTGATTCACTACAAAACGAAATAGCTATTGACAATCTTGAAAAAGAGAAAGAGGCTGCTATGCAACCTTATACCGATCAAATTGAGGCATTTGAAAAGTATAAGCAAGCATGGAGCGATGCTATGAGTGCCTATACAAACAACCAGAATGAAATGATTGCGCAACAAATTTTAGGTATAGATTGGCAGGGTAAACTTCACAATCAGGATATCGGTATTCTTAACAAATATCAAACTGATTATAGCGGTTATCAAACTAAACTCAAAGATAATGTTCAAAAAGAGAAAGAGATTATTCAAAACCGCATTGACCAATATGCGAAAGAAGCAGATGAGTGGGAGAAGTATCTCAAACAATTTGATACATTCGTTTCCGATTTATCTGACCAAGACGTTAAATACTTTGAAGAACTTAAACTCAAAACACTTAATGAAAAGAGTACATACCAAGAGCGACTTGATGCTTTGCGTGAATTTAAAGCCGATTATATTCAGCTATCAGATGATCTGGCACAATATGAGGGCACCTCTATAAAGAAAGCTTTGTCTGGTAGCGGCGTATATGCTGTCGAAAAAGATAACGCAATTCTTGGTGCATACACCACCAAAAAGGAAGCCGACAAAGCTATGTATAAGTTTGCGGGGCAAATGATAAGTGAAAAGGTTTCAATGCTCGGTGGCTTGAGTAATATCAGTGTAACCAAGCTTGCGGAACTACAAAAGGAGATACGCTCAAAATTCAAGGTAAAGCAGTATGCGACGGGGGGAGTTAATAGCTACACGGGAACGGCTATGCTACACGGAACACCATATAAGTCTGAGGTAATCTTTAATTCTTCAGACGCCAAGAAACTCTATGACATTGTACACAATACTCGCAATGTTGCAAGCGTTGTTGGTAAGACTATAGGTGACAATCTTGTAAGTGGTACGCAGGCGGCTGGGTCAATGTTCACAACAAATGATACCACTAATGGTGATACCACAATTACATTTAGAATTGGCGAAATTCATACTACCGACGGCACAACATTCTTACAGCAAATGAATGACTATTTGAAGCAAGCAGACCGTGACCGCATGATAGGTAGAAACAGATAATACAAAACGAGCCGTCAGACCTTGGCGGCTCTTATTTATTATAAAGGGTGGTGAAATGAATGATAATGACACCTACACTGGTTTTTCCAGATGACGAGGTCGTAAAAATAGATAAACACAAGGGCGAGGGCGGCGAATATGACCGTGCGCCACGTTTTAGCTACCAGTTTAATTGCACGGCGGGTTCTGCAATGCGTTGGGCGTTGTGTACCTATACAAACATAAGAACTGGGGAACAGAATTATTCTTATTTTCCTAAAGGCGGCGATATCAATACATTTTACAATGGCGATAAAGTTGATGTAAATGAATTGGTTTTTAATGACATAGCAAAGAATGGTCACGATTATATGTATCAGTATACGCTGTTTCAAACAGACCCAACGACTATTGCCGACGACACACAGTATGGTGACGGTGTTGGATTGTATGATATGTACTTCTGCCGTGGTAAAATCCAATCTTCGGGTACTACATCAAGTTTTATGATTAACAAGGAAATTGCAAATCTCAAGAGCGCGTACTATTATGAGCGTTCCGACGGCTCAGTGTATTTAGTCGGCGGCGCCTATATCGAGATTGGAGAAGAAAGACGACTGATAGAAACCTACGATTATAAAACTGGTAACGTAAGATTAAAGTCTGGTTTTACAACAGCCCCCGCAAGAGGAACTGTGTTTAGGATTTTTACAAATTACTTTATGGATAAGCCGCATTATGTTAAATGCCGTGAAGATCCACAGTGCGATTTTACTGTATCAATCTCTTCTAAAACAGCAAATCCAATTGAGTGTAAGACAAGTTATATACATCCAAACCATGTCGGGCTAAAGTATTACAAGTATTACCTTTATCAACTTATGGGAACGACTGGCGCTATTCATGACGGCAAAATTCTTGAAACGTCGGCATACAACTATGTAACTATCGAGCCAGGTATTGCTGATAAAATAGAGGGTAAATATATAATGATTGAAAGCTTGCCCTCGGAAAACACGGGGCATGTTTACAATGGAACAAGCGCATTAATCGTATCATACGATATTGATACAGGTGTGGCTAGTCTTAATTATTCGGCTCGTGATTTGGTAAAAGGTTCACGATATACTATTTACAATGGCAATGAACGACTTATCGACGAGAGCGACGAGATATATGATTTTGAACTCAAATACTCATTTTATGCAAATTGCTTTGGAAGTTCTTTTAGGGCTGTAAGTGAAATCATGACTCTCGATGATAAAATGTACAGATATACTCAACAGAAAGACTTCCCTGCTGAAAGTATAGACGGGATCGTTTCAGAATTTGATTTTAAAATCTTTGATAATCACACAGCTATGCTGACGTGGAAAACTTCAAAATCACTCGGAGTGGCAAAAATCTTTAGACAAAATGTCAACGATGACGAATATGTTTTCATTGGAACTGCTACTGGCAATTCATTTTTTGATGTAACAGTGGGCAATCAGCAATCATATATTTATTATATTTGTTATGCAAACTATGAGGCATATATTACGCCAGAGGTGTCTACTGATTGGATTGGATGGTCGATTTACTCGCTAAAGACCGCTGGTGATTGTTATAATAAAAAGCTCTATTCAATTAATGAAACTTGGCATTTTATTGCGGGCATTAACAACAATGATATAATATCAAATATTGGACTTACTGTTCATACGGGCACGGGCGTAAAACCTAAGACTACACGAACTGTAACAAACTATGAAAGCGGCGAATTTACGGCAAATCACTTAACATTGGCATGCCCCGAGGACGAAATAGTTGATACAATTGATAGCGTTAAATCTTGGACAAAATTCATTACAGGTAAAAATGATTTCATGCTAAAGTCCGATAAGGGTGATGTATGGATTGTGAATATTTCAGACAATCCGTCGAGATCATATGATGAAAGCTCGGTGTATGACTTAACTACAATTAAATATAATTGGGTTGAAGTTGAAGATATAAATGACGTTATAATAACAAGATAAGGAGGTTGATACGATGGATTACTATAATAAAATAGATGAAGCGTATTTGACCGAATTACAGAATCCAATGCGTAAATTAAAATTCAAGGTAGAAATTCTATCACACTATGAGGGTGCGATTGGACAAATTACAAACGACCTTTCCTCTGCCGAGGTTGGTTCAATATCAATTAATAAGGAGCAAGGCTGTCGCAGGTCTTGCTCTTTTACTATCATAGACCGCGATGAAAAATATTTACCACAGGTAGACAGTTGGTTTTGGTACAATAGGAAGTTTAAGCTTTTTATAGGCGTAGTTGTTTCAAATGATATATATTGGTTTCCACAAGGCGTATTCATTACAAAATCGGCAACAGCGCATGGCAAAGCAATAGCAATCGAGGGTATTGATAAATATGGTTTTCTAAATGGCGAATTAAATGCAAGAATGTGTTTAGTAGAATATCAAGCTAGTGTTACAAATTCTAAAAAAGGAACAAAAATTGCCGACCTTATTCGAGATACTTTGATGTTAGATTTAGGCAATAACATTCCGCTTGACCCCGTTGAACCTTTAATTGATCCAATCTTTTATGATGCAGAATTATATGACGATATTGTGGTTGACGAGGGTGGGTACCTTGGTGAAATATTCGATAAGTTGGCTGAAATGTATGGTGCTAACATTTATTACGATGTCAACGGCAGGCTTAGAATGGAAAGGGTATTTAACTATAATCTTCCCTCTTGGTATAGGCATCTATCGCCACAAAGTAATCTGGGTGAAGTCGATATAGCTGAAACCGACATTGATGTTCAATATAATTATGACGGTGTAAACATTGTGACAGTTACTACGGATAACACTAACGGCGAGATATATTCCTATACAGCAAAAAATGAAAACCCACAGTCCCCAGTTTGTATAACCTCGGTAGGATATAAGGGATTGGACGGCGGTACTTATTATATAAGTCTTGGCGATACAACGCTGGATAGTGGTGAAGAAAAATGTAGAATGCAGGCGGAGTATATACTGTTACAGAATACCTGTATGGGAACTTCGGTAAGTTTTAATTATCCGAATCTTCCCCACCTTGACGTTGACAACACAATTGAACTTACAAACGAATATTACAAATTTAAAAAGCAACTTTTTCTTATTCAATCATTAACCATTCCTCTTAGCAATGGAGAGATGACTATTGAAGCCACTAATCTGCAATGGTTACCATTTGATACGGACTGTATTTCGATTTACTGTGAAACTTTAAGCGATGCAGTGGCAATATCTTATGACACGAATGGTGGCAAGGACAAAGGCGGCAATACTATCACTTATAAGAGCATTAACCAAGCTCCTAATAAACAAATCGTTTTACAAGGTGGGGATATGTATAACGAGAATAAATTGTTCGCATGGACGGATAGTCAAGGCAATAAATACAATTATGGTGACGTGTACACTGTACCAAATAATAACGCAACACTGATAGCTCAATGGATAACAGGAAATGAAGTTACAGTTACCAATACATTGTCGGCAGATAGTACGGTAGAATTTCAATCTATGTCACCGTCACGTTGTTTGATACGTTATGATGATAACGAAGTAGCCAGACGTAATACAAACGCAATTTCAACATTTAAAAAGAATTATTCTTTGGGTACACACGATACAACTATTGTGTCTGAAAGTGATGATTTAACTAACTTTGACAATGCTTTTGATAAAGAAACAACTACAAAGATAGATTGTTCCAAAGTAAAAGCTACCTACCTCACTTCACCTATGGGAAACAGATTTGAGAATATGACAGACTTTGTTTTCCCTGCTAATCTTGCAAACATTTCGACCAGTAAGGGCGTGCTGTCAGGTTGTAAAAAGCTTACCAAGATTACATTTCCTATAGCATACTGTGATATTTCACACCCTGAATCGTTTCTTGCTAATAGCACATTTGTTAATGGTTTGGAACTACCTTACACCTTGAATTTCGTACCAATGGTTTCAGTTGATGGGCAAACAGGTATCGAAGAAATAAAACAAAACGAGATATTAAAAGGAAGTCATGTTGTTGGAAACTTAAACATCAAAGCGGCAACTACAAACAAGTGCGCAGTGTATGTAAACAAAGAGACGACAAGTTTAGTCATTTATCCTGCGACAGTGCAGGGAAGATTCTATCTTATGGGCAAAGGTATTGATGGAGATTTATCTGGACTTCAAACTATACAAATTGGGCGATCTACTAATATTAACGACACCGATGGTTTTGCAAGTAATACATCAGCAAACATAAATCTAAGTTTAGACTTTCAATCGGGTAATTGTACTACTAAAATACCTAAAAACGCTTTTAATGGCTATAGTGGTAATACGATTAATGTTGTAATTTATGGTAATGTGACCAACAGCAATGGTATTACGCTTGAAAGCGGATCGTTTTGCAATATGCCCAATATGACAAAATTGCCAATGACAAATAATACAAGCTTAAAAGTTATACCTGAGAACTGTATGAATAATTTAGCATCATTAACTTCAGCGACTACAGGCTATGTGGTTGACGTTGAGGGTTGTAACGATATGACCAATCTGATAACTTTAAGAATTGAAAGTTCTTGTGAGAAGGTAAATGGGTTTAATAACTGCCCTAAATTGAAAAGTTTGTCATTCATGAGTGACGGAAAAGTAAAAGAGATTGGTGGGTTAAACAATAACGCTATTACAACATTTTATATTCCAAATACGGCTTTGTCTGTATCGGGCGTGAATAATTGCTCTGCATTAACAACGGTTGCTATTGGAGCTTCTTTGACTAGCTTTACAGGGTTTAATAATTGTCCTAAATTAAACAAGTTTACTGTGGATAGTTCTAATACTACTTTCAGAGTCGTTGATAATAACCTCTACCAAGGGAATAAACTTTGCCGTGTTCCAATGAGTAAGTCAGATATTGTGGTAACAAATGGTACAACGGAAATCATGAGCAATGCCATTCAGGTTGCTTTTGCAAACAGCATTTCTATTCCAAATGGTTGTATTTTATCTAACGACTCAATCAAGTGTCAAAGCGTAGGTCAAATTATTCTCCATACTTCTTTTAACACAGAAACTGGGAAATATAATAATTTAACTATGACCGATTTTAGCACCCTTGATAATGTACAAGTCGGAACTATTTTCACGTATGGAAATGGTATAACAGATACTACAAACGCAAATTGTTTGCCTATTGTAAAATACTGTATAGAACATAACATCAATTATGTTGATATGAATGAAACAAACACTAACGCTCGTGGAACTATTGGAATAAGCGGTAACGCAGAATTGGACGGTGATAATTAATGATAAATACTTATACTTGCATACCAAATCAAACTTCATCAGAAACCGTGTTTGCAGACCTTAAAACATTTTTTGAAGATAAGTGGACTTGGAGCAAAATTGAAACAAATTATCCTGACAGTGAGTCCACCGATTATAACACTTTGACATTTTGGATTGATAATACAACGTACTTTAGAATAATGTTTGATCCTGCAAAGTCACGTTATTGGGCTGGGTGTGGTGAATATGACTCTTCCCAAACGTCACCATATGCTGATTATGTCAGCTTTGCCTATAGCAAGTTTGATAGTGTCATGTTGTATACTACAAGTCGGGGAATGTTGATTTTGTTTAAAAGTGGAGATAATGACTATGTATTAGGTGGGGCTATTGCAAAGATGAGAAAGCTGTCCGATGATACTGAGATAACAGGTTTCTTTACCCCTACTTCAAATTCAGGACATCAAGGAAGTAAAATGGCAAGTTTGTATAATATGTTTAGTCAAAGTTTGCACAATGGCGGTACGAACCTTGTACCACAAGTTGATTTTAATATACCATTGAACAGCACAATTGAGGGTCAGTATGCTGCTAAAACTGACGGAATATTCTATGTTTATATGGGGCAAAGTAGTGTGTTTCCTGCTGACGGAACTGTTGTAAAATTCACAATGAATGATATTAATTATGTGGGTAACTGCAAAATGGTTTTAGCTGATTATTCGTAAAGGCGGTGTGTAGAATGTCTAAAATGAATAAGCTAATTAAGGAAAGCCAAGACAACAAAAAAACACTTGGTTACACCTACGGAACAGTTAAAAGCTATGACTCTACAAACTGTACAGCAATTGTTTCGCTATTAGAGTATAATGGTGCTGAAAAATCTTTTCTGAATAAATCAGGTGAGATTTTAAGCATGGGAGACAGTGTGTGGATCTATTTCCGTGGTGGCGGTATAAACGCTGGTTACATTGCTATTAGGAATGGCAAACCTATACCTCTAGGAAGTCAAAATTCTAGCGTAGGACGATTTGTTGAATACGTTGATAGTGGTGGTAGTAGACACATCTCAGAAAAGTTTAATTATTATGGCAGTTCTTATTTTTATACTATAGCCCCTGATGGAACAGAACAGATTACTATTTATCTTGAAAATATCGCTCATGGTGATTATAACCATGTTGAAGGTCAAGCAAATCATTGTTACGAATATAGTTATGACAGCAATAATTATATTGATTTTTCAGAAATGAAAACTAACAGTATGTTACATATGTTACTCTATACTCGTGGAAATAGCAGTTTAAATTCCTTAACAGGCTTTAATAATACTAGCGTTGGTGGATTTTCTAATCACGTCAGCGGTATGTGGAATACATCTGAATATAGCGTGGCGGTTGATTGTAGCGGTGCAAAAAATACTGTTTTCAATTCTCGTGATACATATATTAATGGCATAAATAATTTGCTAGAGGGTGTAGCTGATAGTATTGTAGTTGGCACATACAATATTGTCAAGGGTGACAAAACTAAAGACCAAATGGCAAAATATAACGCCGTGTTTGGATATCACAATGAGGTTCTTAATTATGATGGATGTCTTGTTGCAGGTACATGGAATCATGCCACGGCAGATAACCAAACCGTTATAGGTATCAATGCAAAATCAACTTATAAAAGCTCGGAAAATGCAAGTATACTATTTAATATAGGAAATGGTCATAATATAGAAGATGGAACTCTAACTCAAAACTCTGCAATGCAAGTAGACTTTTTGGGCAATGTTTATGCTGGCGGTGCGTATAAAACGATTGGTGCTGACTATGCCGAATATTTTGAATGGCTTGACGGCAACGCTAAAAATCAAGATAGAATTGGTTTGTTTGTTACGCTTGACGGTGATAAAATCAAGCTTGCAAATAAGGGTGATTATATCCTTGGTGTTATATCAGCCAACCCATCTATTGTTGGTAACTCTGCTGAGTTAGATTGGCATGATAAGTATAAAACAGATGTTTATGGACGGTTGATTTATGATGAGTCATACAATCCTATAGTCAGTGAAAACTATAACGATACGCTTGAATATGTTCCTCGTGGGGCTCGAAAAGAGTATAGCAAAGTTGGTTTGTTAGGACAGTTAGTAGTTCAAGATGACGGAACGTGCAAGATCAACGGATATTGTACGGCTAGTGTGAATGGCGTGGCAACCAAGTCAGATAGTGGTTATAGGGTTATCAAACGTATTGATGAAACACATATAAAAATAATACTTAAATAGAAAGAGGGCTAACAACCCTCTTTTATTATTGGAGGAAAAGTTATGAAAGAGATTATTACTCAGATGATTACAGAGTATTTGCCTGTAATTTTAACAGCGGTTATGACGGCTATTGTCGGTTTTGTAAAATCGAAGTATACAAAAATCGCAAATGACAGCATTAAGAAAGATGTGGCGGCTACAACGGTTAAGTACATAGAACAGATTTATAAAGACGTTCACGGCACAGAAAAGCTTGAAAAAGCTAAAGAAACCATGCTTGCCCTGCTTGAAGAAAAGGGCATTAAGATTTCCGATGTAGAGCTTGTTATCTTGCTTGAAAGTGCTGTTAAGGATATGAATTATAAATCACTCACAGATTTTATTGACGAGGTTAAGAATGGCGGTGAGTAATTATGAGCACGGTTAAGGAAATTGCTACCTACTGTGGAAGTATTACAACCATTTTGGCACTGATAACGATTATTGTTAAGCCAATAAGGAATAGATTTGTAGGGTGGATTTCAAAAACCAGTGATAAAGATAATCTAAATAAAAAAATAGATAAACTAACAGTATTAGTGGAAAGACAGGTAGAACAGAACCAAAGCATGGAAACTCAGTTGCGAAAACAAAGTTTGGCGTTGCAGGCTACGTTGAGAAATTCTATTTTAGTGATTTATAATTCAAGAATGAAAGAAAATAGTATTTCACTGTACGAAAAGGAAAATCTCGCAAGACTATACGAAAGCTATTCATCTATTGGTGGCAATAGTTTTGTACATAATTGTGTAGACGAATTAAATAAACTGCCTGTAAAGGAAGATTAATTGGAAAGGAAGTAATTTTTATGGCAACAACAATAAAAGGTATAGATGTTTCTCATTGGCAGGGTACTAATGTAGATTTTAACAAAGTAAAAAGGGCAGGATATGACTTTGTTATGATAAACGCAGGCTACGGCAAATGTATCGGTCAGAAAGACGAATGTTTTGAAACCAATTACAAAAAGGCAAAATCAGCAGGACTTAAAGTTGGTGCTTATTGGTATTCATATGCTCTAACATCAGCAGATGCCGAATTAGAAGCCAAGGTGTTTCTTGAAGCAATCAAGGGTAAAACTTTTGAAATGCCTATTGCTTTTGATATAGAAGATAGTACACAGTGCGATTTATCGGCTTCTACTATAGGTAGTATAATTAATGCTTTTTGCGGTTATTGTGAAAAGAAAAATTATTATGTAATGCTTTATAGCTATGCTGCTTTTCTTAACAGTAAAGTTCCTAGTGATTGTAAAAACAAATATTGTGTATGGCTTGCTGAATTTGACAAGTCAAAGCCTTCATACGGTGGTAGCTATGGTATGTGGCAGTACACAAGTAAAGGCTCGGTTTCAGGTGTAAATGGAAACTGTGATTGCAATTATGCCTATAAAGATTTTACCGCAATTATAAAGAAAAAGGGTCTTAATGGTTTTAAAAAGCAAAAAAACAATGAACTTTCGATACTCGAAAAGTCTGGTTATAAAAAGGGTGATAAGACCAGTGGTGTTCTTGCTCTAAAAGAAATGCTCATCATAGCCAAGGCAAGAAAACTTCACAACGTCACACTTGACGAAAATAGTATATTTGGCGAGGGTACTGAAAAGGCTGTTAATGCTCTGCTAAAAAAGTGGGGTTATAAGCAGAATAGTGTTGCAGGTGAGAAGTTTATCAAGAAGCTTGCAAGTGCTATTAAGTAATACTAATTGTTTTTGTTTTTAAAGGGCGAGGTAACACAGCTTCGCCCTTGTTATATTTTAGTTATACGAAAGGAAGATGAACTATGGCGTATTGTGCTACAAACGGAAACCTGTATGAAAACGGAAAAGCTTTTGAGCTGAAAGTTGGCATTGGTGCTGATTTTAAAGTACAGGCTTCGGGAACTGGTAGTTTTCAGGTTGTAGGAAAACTGACTCAGAATGGTGCAGAGGAAGTGCTTATGATGGTTGATCTGAGCGACTTCTCAACAGTTGATACGATTACAACAGAAAATGTTTATGCAGGAGATGTTAGTGGTTATTATAGTGTAACTGTTAAAAATGTCAAGGGTGTAAACAAAATTTGGGGAACGATCACATATTAAGGAGGTGGATTTATGGCTACAGATATTATTGCTAGAGGTATGGCGGCTAATGCTAAAAAGTCTGTCACCGCATTAGGTAACAAGATTGAAAGCGAAAAATGGATTGGTACAAAAGCCGAGTGGGAAGCTGTTGATAAATCCACTATAAAAGACGGAACAATCGTATATATCACTGATGATGAAACGGTGATTTTATACGATAAAGCGGAAATGGAAAAGATAGCCGCACAGGTTGCCACAGAGCGCAAAGCCGCTGAAACCGCTGCACAGACGGCACAGGCGGTAGCTGAGAGTATACCAGCAGATTACAGTGGATTGGCGAATGATGTTAGTCAACTAAATGAAGATTTAACTGATTTAAAAACTGACCAGCCTAATTTGTTTTGGAGGACTGGATCTAATTTGCTGGATGAAACACTCCTTGTGGACGGTTCAAGATTAGGGAGTGATGGTAATATTATGAACGATTTCCCAGCTGGATGTGCTACAGTAAATTATATTGATATTTCTTCTATTACAGGAAAATATGTAAGTGCATATACTATTGTGAACGGAACAGCAATGAGGTGTTTCTACAGAATTTCGTTTTATGAGTCTGAATCCAATAGTGGACATCTTAAAACATATTCGGCAGCTGGTGTTGCCGATATGTCACAATCGGTTGTAGAAATTCCCGAAGGTGCAAAATTCCTTAGAGTATCTTACAGCTATAAATCATCTACAAATGGTAAATTCATGCTGATAAGTGGCGAATCAGACATGAAACCTATCCCTTACGAAAAGTATCAATTAAAAATATCAGTAGTTCCTGAAAATTTGAATGATATCCTTAACAATCACAATGATATCCTTAACGAATACACTTTTGGAACATATCCACATCATGAGGATAATGCAGTTTTAACTATAAGCAAACTTAGAAATTCTTTCACATTCAATCAAAACGATTTTACGTTTGTGAAAGATGAATTGTGGCTCGCTAAATGCAATGCTACCGATTTCTCCAATGGTACAGGAATTTTTCGGTATAAGTGGGACGGTGAACAGTTTGTTCACATTGGAACAATCAACTGTGATTTTGGACATTGGAATGTTGTTGACTATTGTGAAGCAAACGACTGTTTGATTTTCGGAAATGGAGCAAATGATTTTGAAACGGAGGACAATTATTTTGTTGTCGTTCCTCATCCATTAGAACTCGGATATACTGCACTTATAGCCGATGTTGGCATCAAATACAGTGTTGATATCGGATATAAGGTGCAGGCTTTGTGGGGCGATTCCAATCTTGGGGAAAATAACATCGCCGTTCTTTTGTCCAATGATTTGAAAACAATCGTTAAGGTGTTGTTGAAGCGAGACTCGAGTGGAAACTTTAATGGGGAATTTATTGAGTTAGAACGGAAAGAAAATCTTCCTGCGTTTGGCATTCAGGGAGCTGACATTTGGGATAATACGTTGTATGTTGGTGGAACTGAAAGTTCTGGAATGTACACTATAAATAAAGTGTCGCTTTCCGATTATTCGTCAGTTAAAAACAGCGTGAAATATTATAAAAATGACGGAACTCCTTATCTCGGTGTGGTGCAAGGAGTGTATGTTGGTGGAAATTATGTTTGGGTTTTTGTCAATACTAATGCACCTCAGACAGGTAAATGTTGTTTTCTGACTAAATATCGACGATAATCAACTAAAGGGAGCTGTAATAAACTAATGTTACTCTTGTCGGCAAGTGGATCACGGCTGAGCAGTATGAGGAAATCACTGGGGAGAAGTATGAAAGCGAGGATAACGAGGGTGGTGAAAAGACCAAATGAGCGTAAGTATATACAACAAAACTGATAACAAGCTTAGTTCACTGGCAAACCAAACGGAGCTTATGAACAATGACGGTACGGCAGATATTACAAGCCAAATAGAAAATTTGACTACCTCTGTTAAAAGAAACACAGATGAAATATCTATTCTGAGTGGAAGTTGTGTTCGCATGGAGAAATTAAATCGTAATGCTCATACCGCAGGTGGCACATGGAATTGTAATGATTCAGATAATATAGATGGGCTTCTCGGTCAAATAAATCGTGGCGATATTTCCGAATTGGGTCTTGGTACAGAATTGAAATTAAAAGGAACTATTGAAAATGTTCCTTGTATCGTCAATGGTGAAGAAAGTACAAAAACGGTAGAGTATGATACTTATTTTGTATGTGTAGCTGTGGATTTTCTTAGGACTACAAAAGCCTCAAGTGGAAAACGGTCATATACATTTATGCCTTTTGGTTCACCAATAGGAACAAATGTTATTGATAACGCTACAGGTTTAGGTGATGTTCACGCATACTCTCAAACATTCATTCAGCAAAAGGTTATGCCTGTTTATACTGCACATTTTAAAAATATTTTTGGAAATAATCTTGCTGAGTTTTCAGACCCATTACCACTTATGATTAACAAATCAGCCACAAGTTACACTTATGTCAATGGTGGTGGAAGAAGTGTGGAAAACTATGGCTATAGTGATAGCTATACCTCCTATTCGCTTAGATTACCGAGTGAGCCTGAGATTTTCGGACATTATGTTACCTCAGGTTGCTATGATAATTCAGGCATGGAGTCACAGTTGCCATACTTTGCAAATAAGCCAATTACTACAGCTTTAACAGGCTTGGGTTATGATACTACCTCTGGAATGTGGCTATCGTCATATTCGGGTATGAATTATTACGGATATTATGATATTGATAAAAGAACAATTCACGCAAGACCAGCCAATGCCGAGTTTGGCATTTACCCACTTCTGACATTGGTTCAAAAATAATTTTAGGGTACTAGATTAATTTCTAGTACCCTATTTTTTTACGCTTGACGAAATATAAATAATTAGATATAATAATACTATCTAAAGCGAAAGGCGGTCAATTTTATGGTAAATTATTCTGAGTTTATAGAAATAGTATGTAGTAATTTGAAAATTACTAAACCGATAGTCGAGGAAGTATTGTTTTTGCATACACCTACACAACTAGCAGAGTATGTTCCTGCGGATAATGTACTTAAATATCGTATTGGCAAAATACCACTTGACATAATGTTTGCAATCGCTCATGAGTTAAGGCACAAATGGCAGGCTGAAAACTGCCCTGAGATTTTTCGGGATTATGTAAATTCCACCGAAATTAATGTAGATCAGTACAATTTACAAAATGCCGAAATAGATGCTAATGCGTATGCTATGGTTATAATGGAAAGCGGATTCGGCATAACACCGCAGTTTAAAGGGTTAAGCGAAAAGGTTAAAAAGAAAATCTCGTTAAGGGCTAACGAGATAGTGGAAGAATAGGTTTCTATGAAATAAAGATTTTATTAGAAAATTATAAGAGAAAGTCTTATAAAATAGTTATATGCAAATGTAACAAAGATAATAAGTTAAATTTGTGCAATAATACAAAACGTTTCCTAATGTCTTGATGAATATACTACTTTATATAGTACCGAAATCGACCCCAAAAATGTCGAAAATAATTTGTTGCGTACATAAAGATATTAACAAGTCATCAATATATTTAAACCTATTTTCTTACACGGGCTGACCTCTTACTAATAAAACGCTGATATAAAAAATGACCTCGCGACAAAAATGGTTGTCCACATTTTGTCCACGGAATTTGCAAATACGACTGGATATAATAAAATACAATTAGATACAATATATGTAGACCAATCGCTTTAAACCGCATAGAATGGTGGTTTGTGGGATATAATTAAATATGATTAGATACGATAAAATTCAAGCAATAGGTATGGGCAACAACCCAATGGTTGGTGCTACAGTTGCTTGCGCAGTTGCAGTTGAAGAGGCTATGAAGTAAGGCTTTAAGCCACTTCACAAGTCTTGTAATGCGAACAACGATAAGACTTCGTGTTCAAAAGAATATCAGTAAGGCGTTAGATTTTGTTCTAACGCCTTATTTTTATGCACAAAAAGACCTCCCAATGCTGTAAGAAAGGTCTGACGACCAAACTAAAGCGCAGGAAGGTCAATATCACAAATACAAGCTAAAAAACTGCATAACTCCCATATTAAAAGAACTTTGCAATATCCTCAACAGCTCTCCTTTTAGGTCTGGCAGGGGCTTCTGCAGGATAGCCAACGGCTATAACTGATACTACGATCTCGCTTTCAGGTATTTCAAGCACCTCACGGAGCTTTTCTCCGTCCCTGATGCCCATTACAAGCGAGCCTAAGCCAAGCTCAGCCGCTTTGAGAAGAAGTATCTCATTGTGCAGACCAAGATCGTAAAAACCCCAGCCATTGCCGACTTCATTATCAGGATCACCCTCTTTGTCAAAACCTGCTCTTGTATGTACAAAAGTCGTTACAAGAAGCGCTGCATTTTCAGACCTTTCTTTGTTAAATCCAGGCAAGCACTCCTCTCTTACCCTCTTTGTCATCTCGTCACTGAGAACGCAGTAATACCTTGCAGTTTCAGAGTTTTTCCACGATGGTGCTTCTGTTGCGGCAGCTATGAGCGTTTCTATCTGCTCTTTTGTTACCTTTTTACTGCCGTCATATTTTCTTATGCTTCTTCTGCTTTCAATAAGCTTCTGAAATTCCATTTATATCTCTCCTTGTCAAAATGTGAGGCCCACGCCTATTTCAGATACAATTATAACATATCACTTCCACCATTTCAAGTAGCAAAAGCCCTTGAAATGTTCATATTATTGTGATACAATAACGTAAAGACAATATGGGGGTGCAGACTATGAGCTTTGTAAAATTCGAGAACGTTTATAAAAGATACATAATGGGCGAGATAACCATAAATGCCGCAGACGGTGTTTCATTTGAGATAGAAAAGGGCGAATTTGCTGTTATAGTAGGTGCAAGCGGTGCTGGAAAAACTACTATACTTAATATGCTCGGCGGCATGGATACCTGCGACGAGGGCAAGATCCTTGTTGACGGCAAGGACATTGCCACTTTTAATAAAAAGCAGCTCACAACATACCGCAGATATGACATAGGCTTTGTTTTTCAATTCTATAACCTTGTGAATAATCTTACTGCTAAGGAAAATGTAGAGCTTGCCACACAGATATGCGCACATGCCTCACAGCCTGAAGAAGTGCTGAAAAAAGTGGGACTCGAGGACAGAATGAACAACTTCCCCTCCCAGCTTTCAGGCGGCGAGCAGCAGCGTGTTTCTATCGCACGAGCATTGGCGAAAAATCCTAAGCTTCTTCTTTGCGACGAACCAACGGGCGCTCTTGATTACAACACAGGTAAAAATATCCTCAGACTTTTACAGGATACCTGCCGAAATGACGGTGTGACAGTTATAGTCATAACCCACAACTCTGCAATCGCACCAATGGCTGACAGAGTTATAACCGTCAAAAACAGCAAGGTAGACAAAGTTGAGATAAATAAAGATCCTGTTGACGTTTCTACTATCGAATGGTAACGGAGAAATATATGAAAATTCTTTCGCCTGTCAAATACGAATATGGCAATCTGAAAATAGGCGGAGGCGGCTTTGTGACAGGTATCACTTTCCACCCCACCGACAGCAGAACGCTGTATATCCGCACTGACATAGGCGGTATCTACCGCTATGACTTTGATAAACAAACTTGGGTGTATCTGGCAGACAAAGTTACCGCAGACGACCCTGCTCAGACCTATCCCCTTGCAATAGCCCTTGACGAAAACGACCCAAATAAGCTGTTTTTCACCTGCGGAGATAAACGCTCAAATTATATCTGCATATCTGATGACAAGGGAGAAAATATAATACAAAAGACACTGCCATGTAGCGTTCACGGAAACGAAGTTGGCAGAGCCACAGGTGACAGACTTATTTACAAAAGCGGCAGGCTGTATTTCGGCTCTCAGACCGCAGGAATTATCTATTCTGAGGATATGGGCGAAAGCTGGCAAAGCATAGACCTGTTTGGTGAGAAAAACATCTCGCTTATATGGACAGACAGTGAGGGCAAACTTTTTATCGCAGGCTGTTCAGGTGAAGCAAACTCCCCTGACGGTGTAACAAGAGGTCACACTCTGTATTGCTCCACAGACGGCTTGAAAAGCTTCGTTCACCTCACCGCCCCCGAACCTGTAAGATATGAAAAGGCAACATATTATGGCTTCGTGCCACAGCGTATCACCAGCGACAGCAGATATATATACATCACTTTTGCTTCAAGCGGAGAAGTATTCTACGGTGGCATGGGTGCTTATGCTTGCGACACAGGCTCGCTTTCAGGTGGCAAGGTATATAGATACCGCATCGAAAATGGAGTGACTGTTTTTGACAAAGACATCACCCCCGAGGACCATATCCCATGCGGCTACAGCGGAATATGTTCCAACGGCAAAATGCTTTTGCTATCAACTGTCTGCCGGAAAAATGGCGGAGATATGATCTATACAAGCACCGACAGCGGTGAAAACTGGAAGATAATAATGAATAGGCTTGAATATAGCCGCTTCGATTGGAATATCCCATATATGAAGCCACAATACAACGGCGGCGGAAACTGTGTCCACTGGATAAGCGACATAAAGCTTTCACCTTTTGACAGCGACACAGCCTTGTTCAACACAGGAACAGGTCTGTTCATGATAACAGGTCTTGCAAGCGGAGATGTGCTTGTCAAACCATTTTGCGAGGGCATCGAGGAAACTGTTCACCTTAATGTATACACCACTCCCCATGGCAGGAATCGCATTATAGATATCATTGGCGACCTTGGTGGCTTTGCCTTTGAAGATTATGACAGTGAGTGCGAAAATTCCTTTGCAAACGAAAATGGCGACCGCTACATCACCTGCCTTAATGCTGATCTCACCCTCAGCGACCCAGAATACATCGTCGCAACTCCCCGTGGCAACTGGACGGGCAAAACAAAAGGTGGTCTGATCTTATCCAAAGATTGCGGTTCAACGTGGGAAAGACTTCCCATGCCCCGTGGGCTTTCTGAGTTTATAGACAAAAAGCTTGACAACATCGAAAAGCCTAATGTAGACTCAGGTTGGACAGCGATATCTGCCGACGGCAAACGCATAATGTGGGCTGTTGCAGGCGGCAGAGGCTTTTCTAACAAGGCTGTCTGCTATACCGACGATGAAGGCAAAACATGGCAAAAGTCCATTTTTACGGACAGCAGTGGAAACTTAGCAGATGAACACAACGTAAAAATTTTCTCGGACTATTACAACAGCGATCTTTTCTTCGCCATAGCAGAACGAGAAAATTTGGGGCTTTACATCAGCCGTGACAAAGGTGCAACTTTCAGAGAAGTGTCCATAAAAACGGACATAAAGTGTCCACGATACGCTCACTATCAGCTTTCAAGACAGCCAGATAAAAGCGGAGTATTCTGGCTTGCAAACGGCATAAAGGGACTTTACCGCTTTGAGATAAAGAGTGACAGCGTGGGTATAAGTGATATTCTCCCCGAGGACAGGATTAACTGCATAGGCTTTGGAAAAGGGCTTGAGGAAACTCCTGCAATGTATGTCACAGGAAATATCAGCGGCGAATACGGCTTTTATATTTCCGATGATCTGGGCGAAAGCTTCGCACGTATAAATACCGATAGACAGCAATACGGCGTTATACACTCAATATGCGGAGATGTGCGAGAACACGGCGTTTTCTGCCTTGCCACAGGCTCTCACGGACTTATGTTCGGCAGACAAAAAAACCTTGCAAAGCCGTGAAAAATGTGGTATAATCAAAGTAACATAATTGAAAGGAAGTTCAATATGACCTACAAGGAAGAATTTATAAAATTTATGGTAGATAGCGGAGTTCTCACATTCGGCGACTTCACTCTTAAAAGTGGCAGAAAAGCTCCGTATTTCATCAACTGCGGAAACTATAAAACAGGCGAACAGCTTGCAAAGCTGGGCGGCTTTTACGCTGACTGCATAGCTGACAACAAAATACCTGTTGAAACACTTTTCGGACCTGCATATAAGGGTATCCCTCTTGCAGTTTCAGCAGTTATCGCACTTGCAACAAAGTATGGCATTGACGTTTCTTACTGCTTTGACAGAAAGGAAGCTAAGGATCACGGCGAGGGCGGAATGTTCGTTGGAAAGAAGCTTGCAGACGGAGAAAAGGTAATAATCATCGACGATGTTATGACATCTGGCAAGGCTCTCAGAGAGTCAATGCCAAAGCTCAAAAGTGCCGCAGACGTAAACGTAACAGGCATGGTGATAACAGTTGACAGAATGGAAAAGGCTCTTGACACCGACCTTTCAGCTGTTGAACAGGCTTATAAAGACTTTGGCGTAAAGGTATACTCTATCGTAAACATCAACGATATCATCAAGGCTATTCAGGACGGTGTTGTTGAGGGCAAAGAGTATCTTGACAAAATGTTGGAATACCGTGCAGCATACGGAGTTGACCACGAATAATAAGCCTGCTTTGAGAAAAATTTAAGGTTATTTTAAAGTTACAAATTGAAATAATTTGTAACAGCATTGTAGTGAAATGTAACTTGTCTGTTCTTGAAGTTACAGCCCCTAAAGGCTATAATATGTAATGTAGAACAGAGAAAGAAAAAGAATGTAAACACTAAGATCAAACTCTTAGCTCGTTTCATCCTCTCCAAAATTTTTACACAAGCAAAGGGCAGCCGATGGGTTGCCTTTTTGTTTTGTCGAAATGAGCAGGATAAATGTAAAAAAAGTGTTAAGTGCTTGACAAGTGACGTATATAATGGTATAATAATAAAGCTGATTTGTTCAGCATATTGATAAATACTACATAGAACTACTGTCTAAACTGAAATGATGGGCTTCTATGAGTCATAATTTTAGTTTGGAAGGAGGAAGTCAAATGAGAGAAGGAATTCACCCAAAGTATGAGGAAACAACAATTACTTGCGCTTGCGGTAATGTTATCCATACTCGTTCTACAAAGAAGGATATCAAGGTTGAAATTTGTTCTAAGTGCCACCCATTCTACACAGGCAAGCAGAAGCTCGTAGATACAGGCGGACGTGTTGACAGATTCAAGAAGAGATTTAATCTTGACTAATTTTCAAAGGGAACGGATAATTCCGTTCCCTTTTTTCTTTTATATGAGGAAACCAAATGGGATATACAACAATCTATGAGGAAGCTCAGGCGAGCTTTACGGAGAAAAAGTCCGAATTTATCGGGCATATCGCACCTGTCAGCACCGCTGATGAGGCTGTCGCATTTATAAACAGGATAAAAGCCGAAAACCGCAAGGCTAGACACAACGTCTATGCCTATGTGTTGAGAGAGGGTAACGTTTCACGATACAGCGACGACGGTGAGCCACAGGGTACAGGCGGAGTGCCTGTGCTTGATGTAATAAACAAATCTGGGCTTACAGACGTTTGTGTGGTGGTGACACGATATTTCGGTGGAATACTTTTGGGGGCAAGCGGTCTTACAAGAGCCTATTCTCAGGGTTGTTCAATGGCGGTGAACGCTGCAAGAAAAATGAAAATGTGTGAGTGTTCAAGAATATCCTTTTCCTGCGACTATACACTTTATGGCAAGGTCAGCTATGCGCTGCCTGAATATGGCGTGATAATGGAAAAAGAGGACTTTGCCGATTCTGTAAACCTTGCGTTTCTTGTGAAGTCTGAATTTTCAGACAAGCTGAAAAAACAGCTTACGGATATATCCTGCGGCAAGCTTGAATTGTCAGAAGAAACAAATCTTCTTGCCGATTTTGCATGAGATTTGTGCGATTATACAAAAACATTCAGCCTTTATGTAAAAATAAAGGCTTTTTTGAACTATTATAGTATATATTATATAGAGTTAGTATGTTTTATATACTGTAAGGGGGAATTTTTGTGCTGCCGAGAGAACAAACCGAATTGTTTGAAAAACAATTTCTGAGCGAAAACGCCTGCTTGTCTGTTGATTCAAAAGGGCGTAAAGAGCCTTGCGAACCTTGTCCGCTGAGGACGTGTTTCCAGCGTGACCGTGACAGGATACTTCACTGCAACTCTTTCAGACGGCTGAAGCATAAAACTCAGGTCTATCTGTCCCCTGCAGGCGACCATTACAGAACACGACTTACTCATACCCTTGAGGTAAGTCAGATCGCACGGACTATCTCACGGGCTTTGCGGCTCAACGAAGATCTCACCGAAGCTATCGCACTGGGTCATGACCTTGGTCATACGCCTTTTGGTCATGCAGGAGAAAGGGCACTCAACGAGCTTAGCCCTGACGGCTTTCACCACTATGAGCAAAGCCTGCGTGTAGTGGATATTTTGGAAAAAGACGGTAAGGGTCTTGACCTCACAGAAGAAGTCCGTGACGGAATATTAAAGCACACTAACATGATAGCCGACACGAAAGAGGGCTATGTTGTGCGATTTGCAGACGTTATCGCCTATATAAATCACGATATCGACGATTCCGTTCGTGCAGGCATTATGACCGAGGAGGATATCCCGAAAAACATCACAAAGGTTCTTGGCGGATCCAAATCTGAGAGGATAACCACTCTTGTGACCTCGCTTATCAAGGGCGGAGCAGAAAGCCTGCATATGGACAACGAAGTGAGTGACGCCTACACTGCACTGCATAGATTTATGTTTGACTTTGTATACACAAATCCAAAGTGCAAATCAGAAGAAGTCAAGGCTAAAGACATGATAGCAAAGCTCTATGACTACTATGTTCATCATATCGAAAAGCTGCCTGCCTTTTATATGAATCTCGCCTATCAGTTCGGAATTGACCGTGCTATCTGCGATTACATATCAGGCATGACAGACGGATTTGCCATTGAGACCTTTAAAAATCTGTTTATCCCATTGGGGTGGACAAAGTATTAGCGCATACCCAAGGAGGAAGAAATTTGCCGCTGCCTATAGATTTTATAGAAAGACTTAAAGCTGCCAACCCTATCGCAGAGGTCATGAGCAGCTACGTCACCCTCAAAAGAACAGGCAGAGATTATGTTTGCCTCTGCCCTTTTCACAACGAAAAAACCCCGTCCTGCCATATTCACCCTGACAAAGAGTATTTTCACTGCTTTGGCTGCGGAGCAGGCGGAGATGTTATCACTTTTACAATGAAGTACAATAATCTGGACTATTGGGAAGCTGTCAAGCTCCTTGCAGAACGTGGCGGAGTGCCGCTTCCGGAGGATAACGGCTATGACAGCAAGCGCACCGATACCAGAAAGCGCTTCTATGAAATGAATAAAACAGCCGCAAGGTTTTTCTATCATCAGCTAAAGACACCACAGGGCAAGGAATGTCTTGACTATCTTATAAACAAACGTAAGCTCAGTATTGAAACCATAAAGAAATATGGAATGGGCTTTGCTCCAAACAGTTGGTCTGCCTTGAAAAGCTATATGCTCTCTGAGGGCTTTACCGAGGAAGAATTGGAGCAAGGCTCGCTTATCTCACGTTCACAGAAGAATACCCGAAATACGTTCGATTTCTTCGTAAATCGTGCAATGTTCCCTTTTATCGACCTTGCAGGTCATATAGTGGGCTTTGGCGGAAGAGCGCTCACACCTGACGATAAGAGAAAATACCTTAACTCAAAAGATACCCTTGTGTATTCAAAAAACAGATTTCTTTTCTCCATGAACTTCGCCAAAAACGCCGCAGTGAAAGATAAGACCATTCTTCTGTGTGAGGGTAACCTTGACGTTATTTCCCTTAATCAGGCAGGCTTTGAGAACGCCGTAGCTTCCTGCGGAACTGCGCTCACCCCTGAACAGGCGAAGATAATATCCAACTACGCAGACAACGTTGTCATATGCTATGACGCAGATGGCGCAGGTCAGAAAGCCACAACGAGAGCAATAAAAATTCTCGGTGAGACCGGTCTTAAAACCACCGTTATAAAAATGAACGGTGCAAAAGACCCTGATGAGTACATAAACAAATTCGGAGCAGACCACTTTCGCCATTTGCTGAAAAAATCAGACGGTGCAATAGAGTTTGAGCTAGACAAATGCAAAGACGGCATTGATATGGACACTGATATAGGCAGGATAGATTATCTCAAAAAAGCCTATAAAGTCCTTGCTGATATAAGCTCCCCTACTGAGCGTGAGATATACGCAAAAAAGGTGGCGGCTGAACAGAATGTGAGCATCACAACTGTCAATGCAGAACTTAATGCTATACTTAAAAACCGTCGCTATCAGTATAGCAAAAAGGAATGGACTCGCACTATAACCTTCGCTGACAAGCGTGACACCATAAACCCCGAAGCCAATGAACACAGACGAGAATCCGCCGCCGAAGCGGGTATCATATATTATCTCTACAATAATCATGACGCCTGCGGAGATGTTCTCAAAAGGCTTCCGCCCGACAAATTCGTTACCAGCTTCAATAGGCGTGTTTACGAAAGCCTGACGAGCAAGATAACTGATTTGCAGGATTGCTCTGTATCATCTTTTAATGGTGAATTTTCACCCGAGGAAGTGGGTAAGATAACGGAGATACTGGAAAAATACAGCGAACTGGGCATTGACGCCAAGGTCGCTGAGGATTATATAAATGTGCTTTTAAACTACAAGCCGAAGGAGAAACAGGAGGATATATCCGACGATGACTTCTTCAAAAAGTTTGAAGAAATGCGCAAAAAGAATTAGCAAAGATCAACCGATGTAAAAATTGAGATTGGAGTGTTTGAAATGACAGACAAGAAACAGATACTTGATAACCTTATGGAACACGGCAAAACTACAGGTAAGCTCACTACAAAAGAGATAACTGACGCTCTTGAAAAGCTCGACTATGACGTCGAGCAAATGGACAGCTTCTATGATAGCTGTGCCGCAAATAATATTGAGATAATTGATGATATCATCACCGACGACAGCCTTGACATGGTAAACCCAGAAGACGATCTGGATCAGGACGGCGTTGATATTTCCCTTTCAACTGACGGGATCGCTATCGACGACCCGGTTAAGATCTACCTTAAGGAAATAGGCAGAGTGCCGCTTCTTACCTCCGAGGAGGAGATACAGCTTGCAGAAAAGATGTCTAGCGGCAATGAAAAGGACGCTAAAAAAGCAAGAAAAAGACTGGCAGAAGCAAACCTCAGACTTGTTGTTTCTATCGCAAAGAAATATGTGGGCAGAGGAATGAGCTTCCTTGACCTTATCCAGGAAGGCAACATGGGTCTTATCAAAGCCGTTGAAAAATTCGACTATACAAAGGGCTTCAAATTCTCCACATATGCCACATGGTGGATAAGACAGGCTATAACAAGAGCGATCGCCGATCAGGCAAGAACTATCAGAATACCTGTACACATGGTAGAAACTATCACAAAGGTAAAGAAAGTATCCTCACAGCTTCTCCACAAGAACGGTCATGATCCGTCACCTGAGGAAATAGCAAAAGAGCTTGATATGAGCGTTGAAAGAGTAAGAGAGATAATGCGTATCGCTCAGGACCCTGTTTCTCTTGAAACACCTATCGGTGAGGAGGAGGACTCACATCTTGGCGACTTTATCCCTGATGATGACGCTCCGGCTCCGGCAGAAGCCGCTTCACTTGTGCTTCTTAAAGAGCAGATAAATCAGGTACTTTCCACTCTTACAGAGAGAGAAGAGAAGGTGCTCAGACTGCGTTTCGGTCTTGAGGACGGACGTTCAAGAACTCTTGAAGAAGTAGGTCAGCAGTTCAACGTTACCCGTGAGAGAATACGTCAGATAGAGGCAAAGGCTCTCAGAAAGCTCCGTCACCCTAACAGGAGCAACAAGGTAAGAGATTATCTTGACTAAGTTTCGGAGGAAATAAATGTTTATAACACTTGAGGCGGATTACGCAGTAAGAATAGTATCCGTTCTATGCCGCGAAAAAGACAAAATGGACGCAAAGACCATTTCCAATGACGCCTGCGTTACACTTCGATTTGCGCTGAAGATACTGAGAAAGCTTGTTGCGGCTGATATAGTGAAGTCATATAAAGGCACACAGGGGGGCTATATCATAAATAAAGACCCTGCACAGCTTACCTTGAAAGACGTTCTTGAAGCCATAGAGGGTACATATTATTTTTCAAGATGTCTTTCCCCAGACTGCACCTGCAACAGAGGTGCAGACGGTATCTGCTGTTATCAGAAAGCTTTTAACGAGATATCTGAAATGGTAAGGAACAAGCTTGACACATATACCTTTGCGGAGCTTATCGCAAATTCTGAGGAATTTAACCGAGAGGATACTGCTAATGAAACGCAGCAAGAAATTCAAGCTTGACAAGGAAGCAATAAACAAAATAGACAGCGAGTATGACGATCGTGACCTTTCAAACTACACAAATTACGAGGTCTACGAGGAAGAAAAGCCGCGTCACAGATTTCTGAAAAAGCTCGTAAAACGGCTGATAATACTGTGTGCAGTTGTGCTTGTGATAAACCTTGCGGTGCTTTTGTATACAGGCAGACTGTGGTTCAATGAGCCGAAAAAGCGTGACTATCCAATAAGAGGACCTGTTGTAACAGAGTCAATGGGCGAGATACGCTGGAAGAGTTTTGCTAAGCAGAATATCCAGACCACCTATATAAGAGCCACCAAAGGCACTACCTTTGAGGACGGTGCGTTCCGTGACAACTGGAACGGCTCAAAGGACACTGATATATCAGTGGGAGCATACCATGTGCTTGAGCTTGATACTGACGGCACTAAGCAGGCAGAGCATTTCATAAATGCTGTGGGCGAAGACCTTAGCGGCAGGCTTATCCCTGCAGTGGAGGTAAGACTGAGAGGACTTTACAGACTTCTGCCACCTGACTATTACGAAGCCGCAGATAACCTTGCAGACTTCTGCGACAGGATAGAAAAGCAATACGGCGTAAGACCTGTCATATACTGCACAGAACGGACGTACAAAAACATCGTTGTTTCAGACAGCAGATTTAACAAGGACAAGATATGGTATGAGAGCCTGTTTTCAAAGCCTGACGAGGATATGGATTGGACGTTTTGGACTTATACCAACCGTGTAAAATTCTCATTCTATGAAAGCGGCGAATATCTCCACATGGCTGTGTTCAACGGCAGCGAAGTTGATTTCAAAAAGCTTATAATATAAAAAAGCGTGTATGTTTTTTTGCATACACGCTTTTTCTATCACATAAAATAAAAACAGGACAAACACTTTCATGTCCGTCCTGTCTGTTTCATAATATTACTACAAATATGTAATTACTTAGCTTCACCCTTGAGCTCTGCCATACAAGCTGCACAAATTGTCTTGCCCTTGTATTCAACGCACTCTTCACCGCTTCCGCAGAAGATACAAGTTCTCTGGAACTTCTTCAGAATGATCTTGTCATCATCTGTATAGATCTCGATAGCGTCCTTAACAGCAAGGTCGTAGGTTCTTCTGAGCTCGATAGGAAGAACTATTCTTCCAAGCTCGTCAACTTTTCTTACAATTCCTGTAGATTTCATAAAATCAATCCCCTTTAAATTAATTTGAAACACAAAAATAGTATTTCATTTAACATAAATCTTATGATAAACATATTATAACAAACATAATTACATTTGTCAAGCGTTATCACCAAAATTTCACACTTATTGTCAAAGTTTTTTATATATTAACTTGATATGAATACTAACCGAAAGGAGTGTTAATTATATTAAGCGTAATAATTGTGATATTGTCCCTATCCGCCTTGTTATGCGGTTTTCTTAAAGGCGACATGACAGCAGTATCAGTGGCTTCTCTTGAAGGCTGCAACAAAGCGGTGGAGCTTGTCATATACTTGAGTGGCTCGATGTGTCTTTGGGGCGGACTTATGAAGATATGTGAAAAGGCTGGCATAACAGCGGTCATTGCCCGTATGCTATCCCCTGTCACAAGGCTGCTATTCAGAGATGCCGCACACTGCCCCGAGGTCATGAATGCCGTGACAATGAACCTGACCGCAAACCTTTTAGGATTAGGCAATGCCGCCACACCATCAGGCATAGCCACAGTGAAAGCCATGCAGAAGCTTCCGCCTGCGGCACGAAAGAAGTGCATTTCTATGCTTGTGGTGCTTAACACGGCTTCCATTCAGCTTATCCCCTCCACCATTGCGGCAATGCGCCTTGAACACGGTGCAGTATCCCCCTTTGACGTAACGCCTGCTATCATTTTCTCCTCCCTTATCTCCGTGACCGCAGGCTGTCTTATGGTCTATGCCCTCAACCTCAGAAAGGACGAACGCCATGAATTTCGGTGACATTTTCGTGCCTGCGCTTATGGTTTTTATACTTTGCTATGGGCTTGTGAAAAAGGTGGATATAGTGAATGTGTTCTGCGAGGGTGCGACTGAAAACCTCAAAATCGCCGTGGGGCTTATACCAATGCTCATTCTGCTTATGACAGCAGTGGGAATGTTCACATCATCAGGTGCGGCTGATATTATAGCAAAACTGCTCCGACCTGTGACCACTTTTCTAGGCTTTCCAGAAGAGTGCATACCCCTTGCCATAGTCAGACCCATTTCAGGGAGCGGCGCACTCGCCTGCCTTGAAACCATTCTTTCAAGCGTTTCCCCTGACAGCTACAGCGGACGTGTGGCAAGCGTTTTAATGGGGTCAACGGAAACAACATTTTACACCATAGCAGTATATTTTTCAGCCATAAAACAAAAGGCTTACCCCTCGGTATTTGCGGCGGCGTGCCTTTCCGACCTTATGGGATTTGTGTTCTCTGCACTTGCAGTAAGGCTGTTTTTCTCATAAAACTCAGGAATAAATTTCACATATTTGTACATAATAGACCTATCACAAATATACGGAGGTCTTACCAGTGAAAGATATGTTTTGTTTCCAGTGTCAGCAGACTGCACACAACACAGGCTGTGACGGAAAAGTAGGCGTATGCGGCAAAAAAGCCGACACAGCAGTTTATCAAGACGAGCTTATCGGTGCACTTATCGCCCTTGCAAACGCTGCAGAAAATGGCTCGCCAACTGAAAAAACAGATATGCTCATACTCAAAGGGCTTTTTACGACTATCACGAACGTGAACTTCAATAATGTCACCATAAAACAGCTCACAGAGGAGATACACATTGAGCGAAACCGCATCAACTCTCAGAAGTTTGATGACTACGACATGAAAAAACTGTGGAACGATCATGAGGATATCCGCTCGCTGAAATCACTTATCCTCTTCGGAATAAAGGGTATGGCGGCGTATGCTTATCACGCACAGGCACTTGGCAAAACTGACAGCGAGGTGACAAGCTTTTTCTACAAGGCTCTGCGTGCCATAGGCAGTGAGAACGACCCTGAAAAGCTGTTGGGGCTGGTGCTTGAAACAGGTAATGTGAACCTGAAATGTATGGCACTTCTCGACGCCGCAAACACTGACGCATACGGCGACCCTGTCCCTACAGAAGTTCCACTGACCATTGAAAAAGGGCCTTTTATCGTCGTGAGCGGTCATGACCTGCACGATATGAAACTTCTACTTGAGCAGACCAAAGATAAAGGAGTGAATATCTACACTCACAGTGAAATGCTCCCTGCCCATGGTTATCCAAAGCTCAAAGCCTATCCGCAGCTAAAGGGCAATTTCGGCACAGGCTGGCAAAATCAGCAGTCGGAATTTCACAATATCCCTGCACCGATACTTTTCACAACAAACTGCATAATGCCTGTCCGTCAAAGCTACTGCGACAGAGTTTTCACCACCTCTATCGTGTCATATCCTGAGCTTGTGCACATTGGCGACGACAAGGATTTTACGCCTGTTATAGAAAAAGCCATTGAGTGCGGCGGCTATGATGAGGACAGAGAAATGACAGGCATGAACGGCGGTCACACAGTAACAACAGGCTTTGCACACAACGCAGTGCTGTCAAATGCCGAAAAGATAATAAGCCTTGTGAAAGAGGGCAGGATAAAGCACTTCTTCCTCATAGGCGGCTGTGACGGTGCGTCACCGAGCAGAAGTTACTATTCCGACTTCGCAAGGCTCACGCCGCCTGACAGCCTTATCCTCACTCTTGCCTGCGGAAAATACCGCATAAACGATATGGATCTCGGCACTATCGACGGCATACCAAGGATACTTGACTGCGGACAGTGCAATGACGCATACTCAGCCATAAAGATAGCCCTTGCACTTGCCGAGGTGTTCGACTGTGGCGTGAACGATCTGCCGCTGACACTTGTGCTTTCATGGTATGAGCAAAAGGCAGTGTGCATACTTCTCACCCTGCTTTCATTGGGCATAAAGAACATCTACCTCGGACCGACCCTCCCTGCATTCGTTTCAAAGGGAGTGCTTGACGTTTTGGTCGATAAATTCCAGCTTACCCCTATCAGCACACCAGAGGAAGATATAAAGAGAATACTTGGCTAAATTTTCGCAGGAGCGTGATTTTTTACTTTCCTGCTGAGAGTGCTGAAAAACCGAGCAAGCGGGACGTCGAGGGCGCCGTCCCCTACAAATGACGTAACTATTTTATGTATGGGCGACCTTTGTGCCGCTCTCTAACTTTTGGCTTTTTAACAAATTTGCAGGAGCGTGGTAATACGTTCCTGCTTTTTTGTCGTAAAAAAAAATCTTCTTCATTTCTTGTATAGGAGAATAAAATATGGTATAATCATATTAAAGAAAAAACAAGAAATCGGAGGTACATAAAATGTCTGAAATAAAATGTCCCCACTGCGGAGAGGTATTCAAAGTTGATGAACAGGGCTATGCGGCTATCGTGGCACAGGTAAAAACGGCTGAGTTTGATAAAGAGCTTGACAAGCGTGTGGCTGATGAAAAAGACAAGGCTTTGAAGCTTGCTAAGCTTGATTTTGACAGCAAGTATACAAAGGCTGTCAATGATAAGGATATGGAGATACAAAAGCTCAAGGCGGCTGCGGCTAACGGTGAGAGTGAAAAGACGCTTGCTGTCACAAAGGCGCAGGAGAGCACAAGAGCCGAGTATGAAAAAACGCTTGAACAGCTAAAGGAGCAGATAAGTCAAAACGAAAAGCTTATCGCACAGCTTACCGCTCAGACCAAATCTATGACCACAGAAAAAGAACTTGCCATATCAATGGCTGTGGAGAAAGCAAGATCGCAATTCAACAGCGAAAAGGATAAGCTCAGGCAGGAGATATCTCAGCGTGATATGCAGATACAGCAGCTCAATTCTGAGCATACTCTGCAAATGCAAAAGTCAGAAAATGAATATAAAGCGGAGATAACACGTCTTGAAACAGATATCAAAAATAAGGATACTGAAAAGGCTTTGGAGCTTACCACTGCACTTTCAAAAGTGGAAAGTGAGAAAAATTCCACTATTGCAGATCTTAATGCACAGATAAAAAGTAAGGACGAAGCTATCGCATACTACAAAGACCTAAAAAGCCGTCTGTCTACAAAAATGGTGGGCGAGAGCCTTGAACAGCACTGCATGAACGAGTTCAACAAGATAAGAGCTACCGCATTCAGAAACGCTTATTTTGACAAGGATAACGACGCAAGCTCAGGAAGCAAGGGCGACTTTATCTACCGTGAATGTGATGAAAATGGTGTGGAGATAATATCCATAATGTTTGAAATGAAAAACGAGCAGGACACCACCTCCACCAAGAAAAAGAACGAGCATTTCTTCAAAGAGCTTGACAAGGACAGACATCAGAAAAATTGCGAATACGCTGTACTTGTTTCACTTTTGGAAAGCGACAGCGAACTTTATAACGCAGGTATCACAGATGTTTCATATGCTTATGATAAAATGTATGTAGTCCGACCTCAGTGCTTTATACCGATAATCACCATACTGAGAAATGCCGCCATGAATACCCTTTCCTATAAGGAAGAGCTTGAAAAGGTGCGCAACGAGAATATCGACATCACAATGTTTGAGCAAAACATCAACACTTTCAAGGAGGGCTTTGCCCGAAACTATGAACTTGCAAGCAGACGTTTTGGCGAAGCAATCACAGAAATAGACAAGTCTATAGCACATCTCACAAAGATAAAAGAAAACCTTATTTCATCAGAAAACAATCTGCGCCTTGCAAACAAAAAGGCTGACGCTCTCACTATCAAGAGCCTTACCAAAAATAACCCGACCATGCAGAAAAAATTTGCCGAGCTTAAAGGAGAATAATTGCTGACATATGAAAGGAGTGGCAAAGCCATGAAAAAAGATATCAGAAAAGACATTTTCACAATTATTGCCGTGACTGTCGCCGCCTTTCTGATGGCGCTAAACACAAAAACCTTTGTAAACACAGGCGGTCTTTACCCAGGCGGAATGACAGGAATGTCCATACTCATACAACGTGCAGTGAAACAGCTTGCAGGCATAATGCTTCCGTTCAGCATCATAAACATAACTCTGAACATAATCCCCGTGTATATCGGTTTCAGATTTATCGGCAAAAAGTTCACGGCTTTTTCCTGCGTGATGATACTGCTCAACAGCTTTTTCACCGACCTTATCCCCGACCACATAATCACCCAGGACGTGCTTCTCATAAGCATCTTCGGAGGAATGATAAACGGCGTTGCCATTAGCCTCTGCCTTAATCGTGGTGCAACATCAGGTGGAACGGACTTTATATCCATTTATCTTTCAGAGAAAAGCAATATGGACACCTTCAATGTTATACTTGGCTTCAATGCGGTCATATTGTGCGTTGCAGGCTTTATGTTCGGCTGGGACAAAGCACTGTATTCTATCATCTTTCAATATGCTTCAACAACCGTTTTGCATATGCTCTACAAAAAATTCCAGCAAAGCACCTTGCTTATCGTAACAAACAAGCCCAAAGAGATAGCAGACGCTATTTATGCAGTGAGTCAGCATGGCGCGACCATACTTGACGGCGAGGGGTCTTATGAACACTGCGAAAGACAGATCGTCTATTCAGTAGTATCAGCGGCACAGACCAAAAAGATCATACACGCTGTAAAAGAAGCCGATCCGAAAGCCTTCATAAACGAAGTAAAAACACAAAAACTCTCAGGAAGATTTTATCTGCCAAAAGAGAGCTGATATAGAAGCGGACTGAAAAAAGGTCCGCTTTTTATTAAAAAAAATCTTGTTCAACCCTTGTACTTTGCGAAAAAATATGATATACTATTAATGTATATAAAATCATCTGTATTTGTTTTGTTTTTTTCATTACATTTACAGAAATTATCGAAAGGGTGTGAACTATGCTTGACAGTATCCCTTATGTTATAAACGCTATTTGGGGCGTTTTTACATCAATAGGTCTTAATGACATTGTCGATATTGCTATCCTCTCCTTTCTGATATTCCACGGCATAAAGCTTATTCGCGAAACAAGGGCGCAGCAGCTCACAAAAGGTATCCTTATACTTATAGGTTGCTACCTGCTTGCAGTATTCTTTAATTTGCAAACTATCCGATTTTTGCTGAGGATCTGCTTCCAGTGGGGCTTCCTTGCTCTTATCATAATGTTTCAGCCTGAACTCAGACGTGTTCTTGAAAAGGTTGGACGAACAAGTCTGGGTGGCTTTAATTTCTTTAGCTCAAGTGACTCTGACGACAACACCGAACATTGGAAAAAAGCTATTGACGCTATATGTGATTCTGCCGCAAGTCTTTCTTCCACCAAAACAGGTGCGCTTATAATCTGTGAGAGAAAGACAAAGCTTGGGGAACAGATAGCTACAGGAACGATACTCAACTGCATACCGTCAACAGCGATATTCGGAAACATATTCTTCCCGAATACACCGCTCCATGATGGTGCTGTAATAATCAGAGACGGAATAATACTTGCGGCAGGCTGTTTCTTGCCAAGACCGCAGAAAGACGAACTTATAAACAAACAACTCGGTTCAAGACACCGTGCAGCTATCGGAATGAGCGAAAACTCTGACGCAATAGTCGTCGTGGTATCTGAGGAAACAGGCAACATCTCAGTTGCCGAAAACGGAGAGCTTACCAGAGGATATTCAAAGGACTCTCTGAAAAGACTTCTGGACAATCGTCTTTTGCCTGAAAAGGACGCTAATTCCATTAGAGAAAATTCTTTTGCAGGAAGGGTGATTTCAAAATGGAAAAAGTAAAAAAGGCTAAAAAAGAAAATCGCCATGGTGCAGACTTTGGTTTGAGGATACTTTCCATAATCATAGCTGTAATAATATGGTTTGCTCTTTCTATCACTCAGTATCCTACAATAAACAAGACTATAACAAACGTTCCTGTTGTGTTCTCACTTGACGGAACGCAGGCAAAAGAAAAAGGACTTTCCGCACTCAACTATAAGGATATCTCCGTAGATGTTGAGATAAAGGGCATGAACTATGAGATAGGCAGCTATACTGCCGCAGATCTTGTGGCAACTGTCAATCTTGATGACGTAACAAAAGAGGGTACCTACGACCTTGACATCGATGTCAAGTCATCACATTCCACCGACAAGGTAACTGTAGTTTCTGTCAACCCTGACACTGTTTCTGTGGAGTTTGACAGACTTACCACAAAGACTATCCCACTCACCGCAGAAGCCCCGCTCATAAGCGCTGAGGAGGGCTATATCCTTAAAGAAACTACCACATCGCCAAGCGAGATAACAGTTGAAGGTCCGAAAAATGACCTTGACAACATAAGCAAAGCAGTGGCACAGATCTCAAAATCAAAGAAAATATCCGAGGACACGACTATCAACACGCAGGATATCGTATTCTATGACGATGACGACAACGTTGTTGATCCATCTAAAATAGAAGTCAAGGATACAAAGTCTGTCGATGTGAATTTTGTTATCTACAAGAAAAAGACAGCAAAGCTAAAGGTAGATATCTCTAATTGTACCGATAATTTTGATGTCAGCTCACTGCCACTGAAGCTTTCCGAGGAAGAAATATCTGTGGTATCGCCAAATCTTGACGACTCAGATACAGAAACGCTCACTATCGGCTCCATAAAACTTTCAGAGATAAACCTTGCAAAGGTGTTCAGCTTCAAGATCCCTCTCAACTCAGGTGAGATCAATATGAATGGCGATGAAAACGTTCGAGTATCCTTTGACTCAGAGGGATACACCTCGAAGGAGTTCACCATAACATCAGACCATATCATCGCAACGGGCAAGCCGTCAGGCAAGTCCACTGAGATAGAAACAAAAAAGCTCACAAACGTCAAGGTCTACGGTCCTGAAGATGTGATAAACAATCTTAAAGACAGCGACTTATATGCTGAGGTCAATCTCAGCGACATAATTGACTCTGGTTCTTATGCTCGAGAGGCTATAATCTATTCGCCGACCTACAACAACGTTTGGGGTTTCGGCAAAAACGAGATACAGATAGTTGTTTCAGACTAATAGAATTTTATCGGGACGATCTATTCGTCCCGATTTTTCGGTAAAAACGCAGGAGGATATATGCCAATAATAGTAAATCAAATAAGTTCCCCCCTTAACGCAACAGAGCAGGAAGTTATCTCCACCACTTTGAAAAAGCTAGGCAGTGCCTCAAAGCACGCCATAGACTGCGAGATACACAAAAGCTCTCTTGATGCACGAAAGCGCAACGACATTCACTTTGTCCACTCAGTTTTCGTGACACTTGACAGTGCCGACCTTGAAAAGAAGCTTTGTGAGAAGAACACTTCCCTGACCTATGTTGAGCGCAGTGTTTACAAGCCTGTCATATCCACAAAAAAAGCAGAGGGCAAAGTTGTCATTGCAGGTTTTGGACCAGCAGGAATGTTCGCAGGGCTTGCCCTTGCCGAGCAGGGATATAGACCGATTATTTTAGAGCGTGGCAGCTCAATGGAAAAACGTACTGCATCGGTACAGAAATTCTGGCTCACAGGCGAGCTTGACACCAATTGCAACGTGCAATTCGGTGAAGGCGGTGCAGGCACATTTTCTGACGGCAAGCTCACCACACGAATAAAAGACCCTCTTTGCAGATATGTTCTTGAACGCTTCGTGGATTTCGGTGCGCCGAAAGAGATCCTCACAAAAGCTAAGCCGCATATCGGCACTGACAATCTGCGAAATATCGTCACGGCTATCCGAAAAAGGATAATAGAGCTTGGGGGCGAGGTAAGATTTGACACTGCCCTCACTGATCTGGCTGTTGCTAACGGCAAAGTGCATACTATATCAGCAGGTGACAAGAACGAAAAAGTGTCTGCCGTTATACTTGCTATTGGTCATTCCGCAAGGGATACTTTTGAGCTTTTGCAGTGCAAAAACATCTTTCTAGAGCCTAAGCCGTTCTCTGTTGGCGCAAGAATAGAACATAAGCAGGCGGCTGTTGATGAAAGCTTATACGGTGACCATGCAGGCAATCCACTGCTTCCAAAGGGTGAATATCAGCTTTCATGGCGTGATAAAAACGGCAGAGGTGTTTACACTTTTTGTATGTGTCCAGGCGGTACAGTTGTGCCGTCAGCTTCCGAAAGCGGAGGCACTGTCACAAATGGCATGAGCGAGTTTGCCCGTGACGGTGAAAACGCAAACGCCGCAGTTGTCGTGGCCGTTACCCCTGACGACTTTGGCCACTGCCCGCTTGACGGAGTGGCTTTCGCACGGTCTATAGAGCAAAAAGCTTATACTCTCACAGGCTCATATAAAGGCGCAGGCACGACAGTTGGCGGATTTCTTGATGGCAAGCCTGAAATAGCAGGCACAGTTTCACCCACTTATGCACTTGGCTGTAAGGCGACAGAGCTTCGTGATGTATTCCCTAAATTCGTGACTGATATGCTGGAGGGCGGCTTGCAGAATTTCTCACGAAAAATGAAATGCTTCGGCGATAAAGGTGCAATGCTCACCGCACCTGAAACCCGTACAAGCTCCCCTGTTCGCATAACACGAAACGCAGATATGGTATCTCTCTCAGTGGAAAATCTCTATCCCTGCGGCGAGGGTGCAGGCTATGCAGGAGGCATAATGTCCGCCGCCGTTGACGGTCTAAAAGCCGCAATGCAGATAATGTCAAGACAAGCACCGTGTGATAAATAACCAAAAAAAGCCGTTTAATGTACGAATTTTTGTACAGTAAACGGCTTTTTATTGTAGGGGCGAACACTGTTCGCCCGTTTACCTACACTCGTTTATATAAGCCGAAATATCACACAAAAAGGGACGGAAAAACCGTCCCTTAAATTATGTCTGAAATTAAAGCTCAACTGGCTCAAATCTGATACGGATATTAGGAAGCTTCTTGATCTCTGTGTAGCTGTTCATAAGTCCGTCCTCAATAGACAGATCATTCTCACCGCTTGCAGGAGGAGCAAAAAGTCTGAGAGTAAGATCAGCCTCACCCTCCAGCGGCTTCTCAAAGAAAGCTGCCATAAGGTCGATTGTCTTTGCCTCAGGTGACTTATAGAACCACTTGCCGTTTATCTCCATCATGATGTTTGAATCATCATCAAATGTAACCTCGCAGAAATGTGGATTCTTTTCAAAGTGGAGAGGGATCTCAAGACCCTCAGCGTCCTCAGAACCGCCCCAACGAAGCGTGCATGGCAGTGTAACCTCGTCGCCTCTTGTCATTGCAGGCTTGAAGAAATCATCGTGGATTATTTCCTTGTATGTCTTCATAACAGGCTGCTCGATACCGCAGTCAGCATAGTTAGGATCCTGAATCTCAAGACCAAGACGTCCTCTGTCTCTGAACTGATAGAAAGTAAATCCTGAGAACCAGTCCTCGCCGTCAGCCTTGAGCATATCGCAGAATTCCTTTACCATTGCTGCCTGATCGTATGGACCTGTAACATCACCGTCAGCGTTGAACTCGCTCATTACCATTGGCTTTGTAACGCCGCCGTTTATCTCCTTGAATCTCTCAAAAGAACGCTTTGTCATATTGTATATGTCCTTGACCTTGCTTCTGCTGTGGCTTGTGCCGCCTCTTTCAGCAACGTCATAAGGCCAACCCCAGTGAAGAGCCATGTACTTGTCAACAGACCAGATGTCTGTCTCCTTGACAGCCTGTGAAAACTCTGCTTCCTTTTCGATCTCGTTCTTGTTAAGATCTTCAATGCCACCGATACAAAGAATAGTAGAAACGTTTGGTGCATATTCCTTAAGTATCTTATTGAAACGGCAGTAGAAATCAGCAACTTCCTGATAAGTGCATCTCTTGTTGAATGAGAACCAGTTGCCTGTAGCTTCATGGTTTATTCTAAGAAGAAGTCTGCCGAAAGGTCTAAGGTCATTTGCGATAGCGATAAGCTGTTCGTCTGAAACGTGTGGGTCAACTGTGAGTGTGAGTGTAACGTCCTGTCCATGACGTCTTACATCTCTCATGAATGTAAAAGGCTCGCCCTCTGTGTTGCCCTCAAGACCGCCCTTGTATGTGAAATAATCATCATATGGATAATCCCATGCAAAAGAAACATCTTCGTCTTTCATTACCTCAGAAATTCTTCCAGGGAACTCCTTATCCAGCGGATAGTAGCAGTACATAAGGCTTATGCTTCTGTGTGGTCTGCCCATTTTGTTGAGAATGTAATCCTGATTTACATACTCTCCACGCTCAGAGCCATCGCCCAAATCAACAGCACATTTTGCCTTACCCATATGCAATGAGTAGATCTTGTATTCGCTCATAAAATTTCCTCCTATTTTAAAGACAGGACTTTCCTGCCTATTCTGTTACTAAAAAAATTTCGTTAATATCGTCCAACACCATTGCAAGCTCAACCCTCGGCTCAACGCACATAAAAGCCAGGCACTGCCGGAATTTTTTTCACACATGGACTTGGTTTTAAGTTTACCACAATAAGCTCATAAAGTCAAGAACTGTGGCTCGGCTAACGTTATTAATGTAATTTACAATATAAGCCGTCATGTCTAATATAATAGCATTTGTGTTTCATATTCTTATATCAAGTATAAAATCTTCTGATTTTAAGCCTTAATTCATACGAAAGCAATGTTAAAATCTTTATGTTCTAAAGAGTAGTATAGCAGAGCTTAATACAAATTTATAGTGAAATAAACAAATAAATAATGAATTTTCAGTGAATATAAAAAGCGAACAGGCATCCACCCGTTCGCTTTAATTGATATGATTAAATTAAATCTCCGAGCTTGTGTCTGCACTGTCGACCGCACTCTCAGAAACCTCAGAACTATCCGCACTGCCTGCAAAAGCATTGCTGTTTTTATTCTCTCCGTAGGTAGACATATACACCTTTGTGAATTGTATATCCTCCCTTGGCTTCAGCGTCTCAGAGTCAGCCACATCAGCACCGCATATCTCGTCATAAATATCCATACCGTCATATACCTGACCGAAAACAGTATACTGCTGAGAGAAATTCAGCACACCGCCATATTTCTCAAAAGCATCGGTGATATCCTCAGGGATATTGTTGCTGTCTGCAAGCTTGCTGTCAAGCTCCGCCTGCTCCTCCTCGGTAAGATCATAGTTATCAACAAAAAGAAGATAGCTGTTTGAAACCTTCTTCTTGCTGAACAAGTGACCTTGCTCCTGCGTGTATGCACAAAGCGCACCTTTTAAAGGCCACAGGTTTTTTGAATACTCCGCCTCGATAGTAGTAGTGTCAGTGTCAGAAGTTGTCTGACCGTCAGCCTGCTTTGTTCCGCCTATAAAATACACACCGTCCTGCACCATGCTCACATAAGTGCCGTCATAATAGCCCTTTTCCACAAGTCCAGTGAAAAACTTGCAATAGTTCGGTGCTTCATCAGGGAAAAGCACAGCCTTGAAAGTTCCCTTGTTTGTTTCAAAAACCACCACAGGGCTGTCATCGGCAGGTTCGTCCATCTGTATCACCTTTGCGTCAGTATAGTCTATATCGTTCTTGCTTCTGCCAGTGCAGGCGTAAAAGAGAACAAAGATTATAACAAAGCAAATTGCTATAAGTGAAAACTGAAAATACGTCTGAAACTGTTTTCTGCGGTATGGACCCAGATCCTGTTTATTTTTGCTCATTTAACGCTCCTTTACTTTTTCTTTATCTTTGTGCCCTGTCTTGTTTCCTCAACGATATAGCCAAGCTCGCCTATCTTATCTCTCAGCTCGTCGGCCTTTGCAAAGTCCTTAGCCTTTCTTGCAGCTTTACGCTCCTCAACAAGCACCTTGACCTCCTCAGGGATATCCTCTTCACCGTCAGCACTGAGCTTCTTTGCAGCTTCTATCAGACCAAGTGAAAGCACCTTGTCAAAATCCTCAATAAGGGCAAGCTTTGTTTCATTGTTAGTGTCAGCTTTAAGAACGTCATACAGAACAGTGATAGCATTTGAAGTGTTTATATCGTCATCAAGTGCCGCCTTGAAGCTACCCTTGAACTTCTCAAAATCCTCAAGCTCCACCACCTCGTCAGGCTTCTTGTCAGCCATAAGCTGTGCTATCCTTGCAGTGAGCTTGTTGTATGCAGTCTTTGCGTTGTCAAGGTTTTCGTATGTGAAAACAAGTGACTTTCTGTAGTGTGACTGCAAGCAGAAAAATCTGTATACCAGTGGGTCATAGCCCTTTGACTCCAGCAGTGAAACAGTAAGGAACTCGCCCTTAGACTTTGACATCTTTCCGCTGTTTGTGTTAAGGTGCAGGATATGGAACCAGTAGTTGCACCACTTGTGACCGAGATAAGCCTCAGACTGTGCTATCTCGTTTGTGTGGTGTGGGAAAGCGTTGTCGATACCGCCGCAGTGAATGTCAAGTCTTTCGCCAAGATGCTTCATGGAGATACATGAACACTCGATATGCCAGCCAGGGTAGCCCACACCCCAAGGGGAATCCCACTTAAGCTCCTGATCGTCGAACTTAGACTTTGTGAACCACAGTACAAAGTCAGCCTTGTTGCGCTTGTTTGTGTCCTCCTCAACGCCCTCACGAACGCCGACCTCAAGATCTTTCTCATTAAAGTTGTGGAAAACATAATACTCCTTCAGCTTTGAAGTATCAAAATAGATGTTTCCACCTGCCTCATAAGCATAGCCCTTGTCCATAAGAGCAGATATCACCTTGATAAAATCACTAATACAGCCCGTTGCAGGCTCAACAACGTCAGGTCTTTTGATATTTAGCTTCTTGCAGTCCTCAAAGAAAGCGTCAGTGTAGAATTTTGCGATCTCCATAACAGTCTTATGCTCACGCTTTGCGCCCTTGAGCATTTTATCATCGCCTGTATCGCCGTCAGAAGTAAGATGACCAACGTCAGTGATGTTCATTACTCTCTTTACGTCATAACCGTCATAGCGGAGATACTTTTCCAAAACGTCCTCCATTATATAGCTTCTCAGATTGCCGATATGGGCATAGTGATAAACTGTAGGACCGCAGGTATACATTGACACCTTGCCCGGCTCGTTTGGTACAAATTTTTCGATCTTGTGAGTAAGCGTGTTATAAATGTTCATTTATCTTTACCTCTTTCCTTATATTTTACTGCTCTTTCTTTCCAATCTTTTCAAGCTCAGCCACTCTCTTTTCCAGCTTAGCTATCTGTATTCTTGTCTGGCAAAGCTCCTGAGCCACAGGGTCAGGGATATGCACCTGATCGAGGTCGCAGGTGCGCTTGCCGTTCTGCTTAACTATCCTTGCAGGCACGCCCACAGCCGTTGAGTTTGCAGGCACAGGCTCAAGAACTACCGCATTTGCGGCTATCTTTGCATTGTCCCCCACAGTGAATGGTCCAAGCACCTTTGCACCGCACCCTACCATAACATTGTTTCCAAGAGTCGGGTGTCTTTTACCGTGGTCTTTACCTGTTCCGCCAAGGGTACAGCCCTGATACAGCAGGCAGTAATCGCCTATCTCAGCGGTCTCACCTATAACAACACCCGAGCCGTGGTCGATAAGCAGACCCTTGCCTATCTTAGCACCTGGGTGTATCTCGATACCTGTCAACATTCTTGCAAACTGCGAAATACATCTTGCGATGACCTTGTGCTTGTGAACATAGAACCAGTGCGACACCCTGTAAAAAGCCACAGCGTGAAGCCCCGAATATGTGAGGATCTCCAGCGTGCTAGTTGCCGCAGGATCTCTGTCCTTTATAGTCTGAATATCATGCTTTATATTTTCCAAAATCGTCATATCTATCTCTCCCTTTCTAAGAAAAAACCTCCGGAATGGCGTTTCACCACTCCGGAGGCAGATTATGATCTACGGTCCCACTCCGATTTCCTGCACAAAATTTTGTACAGCTCAATATCTTTAACGCAGACCCTACGGAGAGGAATACTAAGCTTTCGCCGTTGTTCGCTCCCTGCTGTCAGCCGCACTTCACTGAAAGTCCTTGAAGCCTTGCACCAAACGGCTCCTCTCTGAAAATTACCTTACAGCTACTCTTGCTGATACGCATTTATATATTAAGTTATCATATGCCGCAACACGTCGGCAGGCCACATTATTTGCCCGAATCTATATACTTCCAGTATCCCTTAAGATAAACTGCGCCAGAAATGACTGTCAGCACAACAGCTATCCAAATGAGTATCTCGTTTACGATAAACACAGGTGTTCCCCATGTGTAATTAGGACTACCCTTTGGCGTATCATTAATTATCTGAAGCACCATTATAGCAATAAGAGCAACCATGGTGAAAGCAGTTTTCAGCTTGCCCCATATTCCTGCTGCGACCACAACGCCCTCGCTAGCCACAACAAGTCTAAGACCCGTTACCATAAACTCTCTCGCAAGTATCAGTACCACCGCAACAGGGTCTATCCAACGTTCAAATGTGAAGCAGATAAGCGCCGTCATAACAAGAAGCTTGTCTGCAAGCGGGTCAAGAAACTTTCCGAATGTTGTAACAAGATTGTGCTTTCTTGCTATCTTGCCGTCAAACCAGTCTGTGATAGACGCAGCTGCGAACACGATAAGTGCAAACACCATGTGATGCGGTATCTTGAAAAGCAGCACGAACAGCAGGAAAAACGGTATTAATATTACTCTAAGCACTGTAAGTTTATTTGGCAGGTTCATATCAAGTTCCTTTCATCTACATTTTTGAGCCGATAAGGTCATAATCCATAGTATCGTCAATTTTTACCTTGACATACTCGCCGACCCTAACTTTATCCTCGCTCAGGAAGAATATCTTTCCGTCTATCTCAGGTGCGTCCGCCTGACTTCTGCCGTAGTAACACTCGGCATATCTGTCAAAGCCCTCGCAAACCACCTCGACTTCGCTGTCGAGAGCAGCCTCATTAAGGCTGTCGGAAATAATCATCTGTTCTTCCATTATTATCTCCGCTCTGCGCTCTCTATCCTTTAAAGGCACCTGATCTTCAAACTTCTCCGCAGGCGTACCCTCCTCAGGCGAGTAAGCAAAACAGCCGAGCCTTTCAAAGCGAATTTCCTTTACAAACTCGCAAAGCTCTTCAAACTGTTCCTCAGTTTCCCCTGGGAAGCCTGTGATAAGAGTTGTCCTCAGCGTAACGTTCGGTATCTTTTCTCTTATCTTCTTTATAAGCGCCGTAAGAGTCTCTCTGTCCCCATGGCGGTTCATTCTTTTAAGTATGGTCTTGTTGCAGTGCTGTATAGGCATATCAAGATACTTTACAAGCTTGTCCTCTTTAGCGATAACGTCCAGCAATTCGTCCGTTATCCTCTCAGGATAGCAATAAAGCGTTCTTATCCACTTGAAGCCGTCTATCTCACAAAGTGCAGTGAGCAATTCAGGGAGCATAGACTTGCCGTATATATCCTCGCCATAGCGTGTTGTATCCTGGGCCACAACTACAAGCTCCGTAACGCCGTTCTCAGCCAGCCATCTGGCTTCCTTGACGATATCCTCCATGCGTCTGCTTCTGTATTTTCCTCTTATAGACGGGATAGCGCAGTAAGTGCAGTTGTTGCTGCAACCCTCGGCTATCTTTATATATGCATAGAAAGGCTCAGTAGAAATAATTCTTCCGCCCTCCATGGAAAGCTCAGTTTTTGCGCCATAAGAACAGACTGCCTGCTTATCCAGCAGTATCTCTCTTATGATATCGCAAATTTTTCCGTTAGAGCCTATTCCCACAACAGCGTCAAGCTCAGGGATCTCCTTTTTCATTTCGTCACGGTATCTTTCAGCAAGACAGCCCGTAGCTATTACCGCCTTTATCCTGCCCTCCTGCTTGAGAGTACAGAACTCAAGTATAGTGTCTATAGCCTCCTGTTTAGCCGACTCGATAAATCCACAGGTATTTATAATGACCACATCAGAAAGGGCTGCGTCAGAAACTATCTGAAAACCCTCTTTGCGCAGATCATAGAGCATATGCTCAGCGTCCACCTGATTTTTAGGACATCCGAGAGAAACCATTCCCACTCTAGTTGCCATGAAAAAATCTCCAATCCTACACCGCCAACGGACGGCATAAAGTATCACAATAATCTATCTTATTATCTCACTTTTACACAGTTTTGTCAAGCCCTTTTAGTCACTATTGTATGACAAAAATCAAAATATTTATGAATTTTCCACAAAGCCAAAAGCATACGGAAAGTAAGTCCGACATGATCCCAAAAGAAATCCCCGAAAGCTGCAACTTTCGAGGATTTCTTTTGTATGTCACTGTGAACACAATCAATCTCGTGGTTACCTATATCATACACCACGCCATATATTTTGTCAAGCACTTTTGCGCCGTCAGTCTTTCTTCTCAGGATAAGTAACAGTTATCTCTGACCCTGCTTCCTGCGACCAAACAACATAATCAAGCTTTCCTTCATCAATAAAAACAGTAAAATATGTATCCTTAAGCTCATCAGGAAGCTGTTCCTTTATCTTTTCTATGAACTTATCCGTCTCTGTGGAAATGTAGTTCATGTACTCAAACTTGTAGCTCTTGTCTTTTGAAAGCTCCGTGACCGCCTTTTCTGCCGCCTCATATACCGCCTGAGCGTTAGCCTCTGCCCTTTCCGAGTTTTCGTCAGTGATTATGCCGTCTGCGTAAGCCTGCGCCTTTGAGCCTGCAAAGCAAACTTTCCAATCATTGTCCTTATCAAGCACCATAAGAATATACTGCGATGACGTGACCTCTCCCTCAGAGCTGTCATAAGCTATGGTCACATAAAGCTCCGCCGCCTTTGAATACTCCTCCGAGATGTTCACCTTGTCGATAAAGCCGAACTTATCCTTGTCAAAGCTATATCTTACTCCGCTTATCTGCTCGTCCTCACCGTATTCATTGTCGCCGCCCATGTTCTTTTTCATATATTCATAGTCAGCGGCATAATCGTCTGTCATAAGCTTTACCATTGATTGGTCAAACTCAGCGTTTGCGGCTTTAAGATACATTGCCGCAACGTCCTTTGCCTCTTCAAGCGGGTCAGCGGCTTCTTCGCTTTCCGTATCAGTTCCCTGCGTTGTCACAGCGTTCTCACTGCCCTGAACATTTTCCGCAGGCTGAGAGTTATCTGTGCCGTCAAAGCTCAGCGAACAGCCTGTCATGACCGCCGCACTCAGTATAGCCGCCGCAAAAATGATCTTTTTCATTCTTTGCTCCTTTATTCGTCGCCGTACTCCTGTTTTATGTCAGCAAGCACCTCTTTTATTATGTCGTATGAATACCCCAAACGCACAAGGGCGTTTTTTACCTTTATGTCACCCTTTTCTCCGTCAAGATATCTGAGATACTTTCGCTCCACAAGCTCATACAGCCGTTCGTATGTACCCTCGCTGTATTCCTCCAGAGCTTCCTCTATTATAGGCTTCGTAAGCCCTTTCTGTCTCATCTGCTGATAAGCACGGTAATATCCGTATTTACGCACTTCCACATAAGTCCTCGCAAGCCCCTGAGCATACCGCCTGTCATTGACCGTCCCAAGCTCCAGCATCTTATCCATTACAGCGTCGCATATCTCCTCGCTGTAATTCTTTTCAAGCTTCTTGTAAAGCTCCACATAGGAATAGTCCCTGTAGTCAAGGAGATACAAAGCCCTTTCCTTAGCCTTTCTGAACTCGTTGTCAAAAACTATCTTCTCCCAAGCAGACTCAGGCATATCAAGCCCTGCTCTCAGACCATAGGCAGACACTATCTCGTAGTTGAGAAAAGCCGTTTCGCCCTCCTCAAACTCTATCATGTATGTACTGCCCTTGTATTTTGAAACGCCCGTTATTTTAAGCATTTATCAGTCACCAAGCTCGCTTATGTCCACAGGAGCGAACTCCTCAAAGTCCTCCTCAGGCTTTGCCACAACAGACTTGTCGCTTGCCGCCTTGCGTATCTTCTTCTCAGGCTTATCAGCAGCCATATCTTCATTTGCACTCTGAGCCGCAGCACCTGCGTTAGCCTTTTCTTCAAGCTTCTTGGCCTTTTTATCTTTCTGTGCCGCAAGCACAAGCTCCGCCTGATGTTCCTTTATCTTGGCTTCTATCTCGTCCATGATATCAGGATTGTTCAGCAGGAACTCCTTAGCGTTGTCACGTCCCTGACCAAGTTTCATATCGTTGTAGCTGAACCAAGCTCCGCCCTTCTTAACGATATCAAGGTCTACCGCCATGTCAAGCACCTCGCCCACACGGGAGATGCCCTTGCCGTACATGATATCGAACTCGCACTCCTTGAACGGCGGTGCTACCTTGTTCTTTACCACCTTGCACTTTGTTCTGTTACCAATGACCTCAGAGCCGTTCTTTATCTGCTCTCCACGTCTGACCTCTATTCTTACAGAAGCGTAGAACTTCAAAGCACGTCCGCCTGGAGTAGTTTCAGGGTTTCCGTACATAACACCTATCTTCTCACGGACCTGATTGATAAATATAGCCGTTGTATTGGACTTTGCGATAACAGATGTGAGCTTTCTCATAGCCTGAGACATAAGTCTTGCAAGCTGACCAACGTGAGTGTCGCCCATTTCGCCGTCTATCTCAGATTTTGTTACCATAGCCGCAACAGAGTCGATAACGATACAGTCGATAGCACCGGAACGAGCCAGAGCCTCGGCTATCTCCAAAGCCTGCTCACCACTGTCAGGCTGAGAAACAAGCATATTGTCGATATCAACGCCAAGCTGACCTGCATAAACAGGGTCAAGAGCATGCTCAACGTCGATAAAAGCTACCTCTCCGCCCATTTTCTGCGTTTCTGCGATAACATGAAGTGCGACCGTTGTCTTACCTGATGACTCAGGTCCGTATATCTCAATAATTCTTCCTCTCGGCACTCCTCCAATACCAAGCGCCATATCAAGGGTCATTGAGCCTGTCGGTATAGCCTCGATATCCATAGCCTTAGCCTCGCCAAGCTTCATGATCGCACCCTTGCCGAACTGCTTTTCAATATATGCTATCGCTGTGTCAAGAGCCTTTTTCTTTTCCTCTGCGTCTGTTATTTTTACTACCGTCTTAACGGCTTCTTTTTTCTTCTTGTCTATCGCCATTTTATATGACCTCCCTATCTTATCGGTGTTTTATCCGTATCTATATCATATCACACTAACTGTCCGTTTGTCTGTACAGTAACCGTAATTTATCTATCTGTACAAATTTTCGTACTATTTCTCATAAATGCCCGAAACACAGCGGTAAACACCGCACAAGTCTTTCCTGCATCTCACGTTCTTAAAGCCGTGCTGTATCATGAGCCGCATTACCTCGTCCTCCTGACCGATACCGATCTCAAAGAGCATAACGCCGCCGCTTTTAAGCTTTTTCTTCCACTTGCGAACTATCTCACGATAGAAGTCCAAGCCGTCCTCGCCGCCGAAAAGAGCTTCCGCAGGCTCAAAAGTGACCTCACGCTGTAAAGCATCCATGTCCTCTGTTGTGAGATAAGGGGGATTGCACACTATAAGGTCAGCCTCAGGCATATCCTCCACAAGCTTTTCGTCTGTAACGTCGCCCATGACTATCTCAGCCCCCGAGCCGTTCAGACTTATATTCTCACGGAGATACTCTGCCGCCTTTTCAGACTTCTCCACACACACTGCCCGACCGCAGTCAAGCTTCCTTTCAAGGGTGATACCAATGCACCCCGAGCCTGAACAAAGGTCTATAACAGTGATATCCTTCTTGCCTGCAAACATCTTCAAAGCCGTGTCAACAATAGTTTCCGTGTCCTGACGTGGTATCAGTACGCCCTCGCCCACCTTGAAAGGCAGACCATAAAACTCCCACTGTCCAAGGAGATACTGCAAAGGATAGCCCTCACAGCGACGTGTGACAATGTCGCTTATACGCTTTTCCTGCTCAGGAGTGATATTCTCCCCCTCAGCCACATCTTCAAACACCCATGTGACCTCGCAAGCAGCGTTCTCACCAAGACCGCTCTCCTCAAGCAGTCCCACGCATTTATCAAACAGTTCTTTCCTTACCATTTGTCATCTTCCTTATTTTCAGGTATACAAGCTTTCAGTGCCGCTATAGCACATTCTATCTGACTTTCATCAGGCTCGCTTGTAGTTATCCTCTGTATCCACAGACCCGGTGCAGAGATTATCTTAGTGAAAATATTGTCATATTTTCCCGCAAGCCTTATAAGCTCGTAAGCAATACCCGTAACGATAGGCAGAAGCGCTATCTTTATAACAACTCTCAGCAAAATGCTTGCCCATGATACTCTGAATATTGTGTTTACAAAAATGCTTATGAACAGCACAAGGAAAATAAAGCTCGTTCCGCAGCGTGGGTGAAAACGTGTGTATTTCTTCACATTCTCAACCGTCAGCTCTTCTTCATGCTCATAGCAAGCGATAGTCTTGTGTTCAGCACCGTGATACTCATATGTACGCCTTATATCCTTAGTAAGAGCAGTCAAAGCCGTGTAGCCTATGAAAATAGCTATCTTCAGTATTCCCTCGATAAGATTCTTTCCAAAAGCCGACAGGTCAATGAACTTGCTTATGAATTTAGACACCAGCGACGGCAGATACATAAACAGCAATATCGCCAGACCCACACCCAGCACCATAGATATCGCCGTGATGATAGGGCCGAGCTTGTCCCCAAGCTTATCGTCCAGCCACTGTTCAAACTTGGTCTGCTCCTCCTCATCGTCCTCCGTCATCTGCTTCTCAGCCGACCTTGTAAGGCACTTGTAGCCGTCTATAAGAGAAGTAAGGAAGCTGAAAATGCCCCTCACAAAAGGCGTTTTCCTGTACCAAGGCGTATCTTTTCCGCCTTTTATCGCCCACTCCTCCAGGTCTATGGTGCCGTCAGGCAGGCGGCAAGCCATAGCCGCCTTGTGGATGCCACGCATCATAACGCCCTCGATAACAGCCTGTCCGCCGATCTTTGACTTGAATTTTTCCTTGCTTTGTGCTTTACTGCTCATTTTCTTTCCTTTCAAGGCGGTGTGTGCGTCTACTGCACGTTGTCGTTGTTTTCGATAGGCTCAGAAGAAATAAGCTCCACGTCTACAGTTGCCTGATTGTCAGGCTTTTTCTTCTGCTCGATACAAGGGAGCGTTATCATCACTGTTGTACCTACTCCCTGCTCACTGTTTATCTCCAGCGTACCGCCATGCCGCTGAATGATCTCGTCTGCCACCGCAAGACCTATTCCCGAACCACGTCTTGTGTGGTTTGCCTTAAAGAATTTCGTCTTGACCTTTGGCAGGTCATCCTTTGATATTCCCATACCCGTGTCGGAAATGGAAATACATACCTCATTGTCCTCCTCATAAGCCTCCACCGATACAGTGTCGCCCTTGTTGGAGTATTTGATAGCATTGTCCACAATATTTATGAACACCTGACGAAGCCTGTTCTTGTCGCCGTAAACAAACGGCAGCATTTTCGGCTCGTAGTAATTGAGTGTTATACCAAGCGCCTTGGCCCTCTCCTGATAGATAAGCACAGTTTCCCCAAGCTCCGCAAGAATATCTATAGTATCCATAATAAGCGTGAGTCTGTTGTCCTGTATCCTCGAAAAGTCAAGAAGCTCCTCAACCATTTGCGAAAGCCTCTCCGTCTCACTTGTGATGACCCTCATACCCTTCTTGAAGGTTTCCTTGTCCTCATACATACTGGTAACAGTTTCCGTCCAGCCCCTTATAGCGGTAAGCGGAGTTCTCAGCTCATGAGATACAGAGGATATGAACTCGTTCTTCATCTGTTCTGTATTAGAAAGCTCCTGCGCCATGTAGTTGATAGAGTCGCAAAGCTCACCAAGCTCGTCATTTCGTTTCTTTTCAAGACGTTCGCTGAAATCTCCAGTAGCATACCGCCTTGTTATGCTGTTTATGCTTCTTATAGGCAAAACAATAGATTTGATAAAAAACATTCCCGAGAAAAACATGAGCATTATGACAGCCACGACGATAGCCGTGATTATCATAGACATAATAAAGATCTGATGGTCGATATTTTTCATGGAAGACAACATTCTCAGTGCTTCATATTCGCTTCCCTTCGGAGATATGACCGACGTTATCGCCATGACCTTTTCCCCTGTTGACAGCTCATATATCTGTGTGCCTATTCCTGTGTCGGACTTCTTTGCGTCCTCATAATCGGTCATGTTGTCATTCTCCGAGGGCGAGAAGCCTGATGATGTAACATCGACCTCACCGTCGGTCTTGATAGCCATAAGCTCTATCTTGTCTTTCTCGTCATAGCTTTCCACAAGGGAGCGTATCTGAGAATTATAGTTAGTCTGCTCGTCACCTGAAGCGTTCACTACCGCCGTGGTGACTATCTTCATTTTAGATGTAAGATACTGCCTTGTGGAGCTGTAGTAATAATTCCTCACCACCACGATAAGCAGTATTTCAAGCACCACAAGTATTCCCACGACCACCCCGAGATTGTTTCTCAGCCAGTGCTGTGTGATACTGAGTCTGCCGCTTTTTCTTTTTTTTCCGCTCAACTGATAAAAACTCCGTTCATCATGTTTTCACAGCTCAGTTAGAGCCGCCTGCCCACTTGTAGCCAAAGCCCCATATAGTAAGGATATACTTAGGATTAGAAGGCTCGTCCTCTATCTTCATTCTTATTCTTCTGATATTCACGTCCACTATCTTATCGTCGCCGTAATAGCTCTCGCCCCATATGTGATTGAGTATACTTGAACGGTCAAGTGCGGTATTCTGATTTTTGAAGAAATACTCCATTATCTGATACTCCACCTGTGTAAGGTCTATCTGCTCACCGTTCTTGAAAACAGTTCTGCTCTTAAGATTAAGCGTAAATGGACCTGAAACTATCTGTGAAGCCTCCTCAGGCTTAGAGCCTGAACGATTTACACGCCTGCAAACAGCGTCAACTCTTGCAATAAGCTCAGAAATAGAGAACGGCTTTGTGATATAATCGTCAGCACCGCTCATAAGGCATGATATCTTATCCATTTCCTGTGATTTTGCCGAAAGCATGATAATGCCGATAGTGTTGCTTTTCTCTCTTATCTTCTTGCACACCTGCATTCCGTCGATGCCGGGCATCATAATATCAAGCAGAGCAACGTCAAAACCGCCGTCCTTTTCGTCATAGGCTTTGAGAGCGTCCTCACCGCAGTTTACGTCAACTACCTCGTAACCGCTTCTTACAAGGTTTATGACCACAAATTCTCTAATTGAATCTTCGTCCTCGCAAACCAAAACTCTTTTCATTACATTTACTCCTCTCCAAGATCAGTTTATTATGTAAAAATTATTCTGAATTTCGTCAATAGTCGGTATGAGCTTTTCACGCCTGTCAAGAGGAAGCTTCACAAAATAGTCAAGCTGACCCTTGCTGTCGATAAGCTCATATCCGTCAGAGATATAATCCTCCGAATCATTCTTTGAAGACACAGCGATACGCATTATCTCCTCGTTGCTTTCGTTTATATCTCCCGTGTATTTATAGAAAACAAGCTCGTTTGTGTCGCTGTCCTTTTTCACAGTAACAGAACTGTTCCAGCGTTTTGGGAATGTTACAAAATATCCGTCAGATATGGCATAATAGCCTGTGTATTTTGTTTTCAGATCATAAAAATCCTCATAAACGCTCCATGTAGTCATATAGAGCATTTCGTCTGCCACAGCGTTTTCATAACCCACCATAGGCGAAGTTGACGGTATCTCCACATCTCCGTCGCCGTCCATGTCCTCACTGTAGTAGCCTGCTGGTCTTGTGCATAAAGGCAGCAGCTTTTCGCTTCTAAGCTGCATAGGATTTTGAAGCCCCGAATATCTGTAGTATATTATCTCCGTCTGCAATTTTCCGTCAGCAGTCAGTCCGTCAATAAAAATAGCACGCCTGCCGCTGTCAAGCATTCCCGTCTTTGATGACACATAAGAAGTCACATTATCGCACATATCAACGTTCTCGCCACGGGTTATCTCATTGTTTTTCATGTTGAGCATAGAAGCCTTTGCCGTCACCGCACCTGTATCATTATTGGTGCTTCTCTGAATGGTGATAAGCTCTATATAACCATCATTGTTTATATCCAAAGGCTCCAGCACCGAATAAGTATCAAGCGCCACACGCTTGAAATCTCCGTCGGTATAGCTGTATATCTCCATGGTCTTTTCATCATTAGTAAGATTTTGATATCCCACAAAAACGTCCGTCTGGTTATTGCTTCCCATAGGCGAGATAATGACCTGATCTATGTCCGTGCCTGCGCCTGCAAGCTCTTTCACAGAATACCATTTGCCGTCCTCGTCCTTGTCGAGAATGTTCACCCTCAAGCCGTCCTCCTCAGATCCGTTTGAAGTGTACTCATAGAAGACCATAGCCTCGTCCGTAGGCTCATCGTCGATATTTGCGATAACATAAGCCGAGCGGTATTCACCGTTTTTAGGATATTTCAGAGTTATATTACTGCCCACGCTCTCGATAAGCGCCTGATGTATCTCGCTTTGCTCAGAGGTAAGCTTCGGGGCGTTTATAAGTCCCTCAACAGAAAAATTCAGTGCCGAACAGCCTGTCATAGTAAGACAAGAAAGACAAACAGCAGCCAATTTAAGATTTTTCAAGCGATCCCTCCTGATACACCAAACAAAAAAATAGAACCGGGCATATACCCGATTCTATTATATCATATACACAAAAATATTTCAAGCCTTTTTCCGCCCATTAGGAACAGGTAAAAATTATTTTGCTTATCTTTCGTCCAATGGGATATACTTCTTCTCACCTGAGATAGCCTTGTATGCAGGACGGATTATCCTCTTGCCTGTTACAAGCTCTTCAAATCTGTGTGCGCACCAGCCTGCCATTCTTGAAACAGCGAACATAGGCGTGTAAAGATCCTCAGGAATACCCAGCATACTGTAAACAAAGCCGGAGTACATATCAACGTTAGCGCACATCGCCTTGTCACTGCCCTTGATCTTCTTGAACAGCTCAGGAGTAAGTCTTTCCACCGCTTCAAGAAGCTTGTATTCTCTCTCAAACTCAGTGTTCTCAGCCATTTTCTTGGCATTCTCTCTGAGTATGACAGCTCTAGGGTCAGACAATGTGTAAACAGCGTGACCCATGCCATAAACAAGACCTGTGTGGTCAAAAGCTTCCTTGTTGAGTATCTTTGTGAGGAAATCAGCGATCTCGCCCTCGTCCTCCCAGTTCTGAACGTTGTCCTTTATGCACTGGTGCATTGCCGCCACCTTAAGGTTAGCGCCACCATGACGTGGACCTTTCAGTGAACCGATAGCCGCAGAGTATGCTGAATAAGGATCCGTTCCGGAAGATGTAAGCACACGGCAGGCAAAAGTCGAGTTATTTCCTCCGCCATGCTCAGCGTGGAGCATAAGTAACAGATCAAGTATCTTAGCCTCTTCCTCAGTGAACTGTCTGTCCGGACGCAGTGCCGACAGTATCATCTCCGCAGTAGAATGTGTAGGTATCAGAGGGTGCATGAACAAGCTTTCACCGTCATAGCAACGCTTCTTTACCTGATAAGCCGAAACCATGATGTTAGGCAATTTAGAGATTATAGAGATAGCCGTAGCCATTTCATACTCAGGCGAGCGATTCTCAGGGTTATCGTCATAAGAGTAAAGAGCCAGAATTGCTCTCGCCATTTTATTCATGATGTTCTTTGACGGAGCTTTAAGTATCATGTCCTCAAAGAAGTTGTCAGGGAGAGGTCTGTTTTCAGCCATCATTCCCTTGAACGCAGTAAGCTCCTCCCTGTTAGGCAGATCGCCCATAAGAAGAAGATAAACTATCTCCTCATAACCAAAACGGTTCTCCTTCTGAGCGTTGGAAACCAGATCATTGATGTTGTATCCACGGAAGATAAGCTGACCTTGAATAGGAAATTTCTCACCCTCGTTTACCACATATCCGTGTACGTTACAGATATTAGTAAGACCAGCCATAACACCTGTACCGTCAGAGTTTCTAAGTCCTCTTTTTACCACATATCTGTCATAAAGCTTAGGGTCAATAGTATTGTTTGCTATAAACTGTTCGCATAAAAGCGACCTTGCTGCATTATTTATCATTGAATAGATCATCTCGCTTTCAAGTAGATTATAAATATAAGTTATATTATACACCTTTTTCAGATTTTTGTCAAGTATTAAGATAACCTGTCAAATCAAAACCGCATATCTCCGCCATTTTAAAATTTGCAGTACAAAAATTCGCCCTGTATGAATATTTGCTCCACTGCATGAATATAATATAGTACCCCAAAAAAGAAAGGACAAACCATATGAAAGACCTGATACAGATAATGGCAGTATTTGCTGTTATCCTTACAATAATACCGACCATAGTATTTCTTCGTCCAAACGAGTCCGCATCGAAACCTGCATTTGCAGAAAAAGAAAAAATAGCCGTATATTTCACCGAAAGCGGCAAGACCGAAGACTTCACCCTTGAAGAATATATGATAGGCTCAGTGCTTGCACAAATGCCTGCGGAATTTGACGAAGAAGCCCTGAAAGCGCAAGCCGTCCTCGCCCATACCTACATATGCCGCCGACAGCTCTCCGAAGCCCAGTCGCCTACTCCCGCCTTAAAAGGCGCACTCATCAGCGACGACGCCAGCCTATACCAAAGCTTTTTCACCCGGAAAGCCGCCAAAGAATATTACGGCAGCGACTATGAAAAGGCATACAAAAAGGTAAAGTCAGCCGTGCAGTCAGTGGAAAACGAAATACTCACATATGACGGCGAACCGATAATCGTCGCCTTTCACGCTGCTTCAAACGGTCATACCCAATCCGCCAAAAACGCATGGGGAGAGGATATCCCATATCTTCTGTCAGTAGACAGCTCCGCTGACAAAGACCTTGTCACCACAGAATGTACCCAGACGCTCACCGCCAAGGAATTTCAAGACAAGCTTCTTGACCGCTTCCCCAATATTAATTTCACTCCCCTCGCCAATGCTGATAGTTGGCTCAAAACAAAAACAGACGGCATAGGCTATGTAACGAACCTGACCGTCTGTGGCTATGATATCCAGCCCAACACATTCTGCGATATCCTTGATATCTCCTCGCCATGTTTCGAGTTCACCTTTGCCAACACAAAATTCACTTTCACCTCTCACGGCTTCGGACACCTCGTAGGAATGAGCCAGTACGGTGCAAACGCCATGGCAGAAAAAGGCTCAGACTACAAAGCCATTTTGACCCACTATTTCACAGATACAAAGCTGCAAAAATCTACTGAGCTGGCACAACTGCAATAAACACAAGGTCGCTGTCGCCGTCATTGATAAAGCTATGCTCATGACCGTCTGGGCAGTAATGGAAATCTCCTGCCGACAGTCTTTCCTCACCGCCGTCATAAAGCATTTTGCCACTGCCCTCAAGAACATATATCATCTCGCAGTTGCCCTCATGTCTGTGCAGACCGATAGAAGCCCCCGGCTCGAGCCTGCCTTTCATCATCTTGTTCTTTCCGTCAGAATAGGCCCTGCTTGCAAAGCTTTTCTCGCCGCCCTTGAAATTCGGTGCAAGGCTCTCTTTAATATCATCAAAAACTATACGCATAAAAAAACACCTCCGCAGTTTATAAATCAATTATACCACTACCTCGATAAAAAAGCAATAAAAAAAGACCTGTCCCGAAAGACAGGTCTTTAATTATTCTAAGTAAGAATTATCTGAATTACAGATTACTTTCTCTTCTTAGTAGCAACTACAGCAGCACCAGCAAGTGCAACACCTACAGCAGCAAGAGCAGCAGCGCCTGTGCTTGGGTTTGTGTTAGATGCGTTGTTAGCAGCCTTAGAAGATGTAGCAGCAGAGTTAGTCTTAGAATCTGTAGAATCTACGAGAATAACCTTTGACTCGTCAGAATCTGTTGAATCTGTTGACTCTGTTGAATCAGCTGTTGACTCAGAAGAAGCTGGAGCGTCCTTAAGTGTAAGAGCCTTTACGCTTGTAACCTTAGCTGCGAAAGGAATATCGTCATCTGTTGCAGCCTCGAATGCAGACTGAAGATCAAGGAAAAGATCACCGTCTACTGTGAGTGGCTCGTCAAACTTGAGCAGGAATGTGTATGAGCCGTCAGCGTTAACTGTTACAGCCTCTGTTGAGCAACCCTTGTTAGCTGCGTTGCCCTCGCCCCAGTACTGAGGACCATTGTCTGAGAAGATAGCGAAGTTGATAGCGAAATCAACAGGATCTGTGATAGCATCAAATTCAGCTGTTACAGCAATAGCGTCAACGCCCTCGAAATCAGCAGGTGTGATGAGCTTGTCAACGTCTTCGCCCCAAGGATTGTTAACGTTAACTCTTACCTTACCAGTGTCAACCTTAGCCTTACCATTGCCTGCGAGTGTAACTTCTGTAGCATCATATGCGCTGAGGTCAACAGAGTTTCCACCTGGGTTTACGTCAGTGCCCTCGATCTCTTTGCCGTCCTTGTCGAGAAGAACGATCTTAGAGAAGTCGATGTCTCCGCCCCACCACTCACAGAAAGCGATCTGAGCGTACTCACCCTCTGCATCTGAAACGTCAACGTCTGTCCAGAAAGGAGTCTCCTCAAGTCTTGTGATAGACTTTGTAGCTGCATCATACTGAATGTCGTGTGTCTCACTTTCACCGCAACCATTGCACCACTGCTTCTGATTCCAGTTGTTGCTCTTAGAACTGAAAATAAATCCGCCGCCTGCGCCCTGCTCAACAACACCTGCTGCTGAATCAGAGAAGTAAGCTCTAACGCCATAAACATCGCTGATCTTGATATTGTTTGCCTCAGTAAGTGTCTTAACATCATAAATCATGTTTCCGTTAGAATCAGCACCTGTGATAGCAGCGGAAGCGCCCATAGTCATCATTGAAGCTGCGAGAGCCATAGCTGACATACCAGCGAGAATCTTAGAGATTTTCATTTGTTTTTCCTCCATTTTTGTTAATAATTTTTTAGATACATATTGAGCGATATCTCCTCAACATACATCTTGCCTATATTGTAACACACATTTACAAGTATTTCAATAAACGTTTTTCACAAATTAACCACAAATCTTTAGCCACTTTTCACAAATTTGCATATTATTTTTGCTACATACAGCCAAATATATTATCAAATCATGTACAAGCATTCTATATAACGTTAATATTTTTATATTTATTCAGATTTTGTTGTAATCGTATTCAGCCTTTCACGCTCTCTTTTTGAGAAGATACAGCCGCAGTAATCCTGCCTGTAAAGCCCGTATTCTGATGAAAGCTGAATGGAACGCTTGTAGCCCTCACGCTTCTTGAAATCCGCAGGAAGTGCCTTTACATCATATATCTCCCCAAGCTTCTCCGATATCTCGTTGAGCTTCTGAGCATTCTTGTATGGTGAAATAGACAGCGTTGTGGTAAAATAATCCACACCAAGCTCCTTGGCAAGCTGAGCCGTCCGTTCAAGCCTGAGCCTGTAACATCGAAAGCATCTTTCCCCACCCTCAGGTATATTCTCAAAGCCCTTAACAGCCTGAAAAAACTCACCCTCGTCATACCCACGCTCCACGAACGTAACAGGATTTTTCATAGGCATTTGTGCTATGAGCCTTTGAAGCTCCGCCACACGCTTATCGTACTCCTCACGGGGATAAATGTTCGGATTGTAGTAAAACACAGTTATCTTAAAATACTGCGACAGATATTCAAGCACATAAGAAGAACACGGCGCACAACAGCTATGCAAAAGCAAAGTCGGCACTTCGCCCTTTTCCTCGTGTTTTTTTATAATGCCCTCCAGCTTTTTCTGATAATTTACTTTCTGCATTCCTGCCGCTCCCTTTTCGCAAAAAAATCGTACCTGACACACTTCCGTAGGGGCTGGCGTCCTAGACAGCCCATTCCCATTGTCCTTGCGTCCCTACAGTATCATACTATATTATATAGTATAGCACATTTCCGCAAATTCCGCAACAGGTCAGATCTTCACCTTGAACTTATTTGCACAGTTAGGGCATTTCACAGTATGTTCACCCTTTACCTTTGGAAGCCTTAACGTCTTTTTGCATACACCGCACTTTATATAAACATGGGTCTTTCTGTCAGCGAACTTTCTCTTCCAGAATGAAAATTTCCTGCCAATTCCCCCGAAAGCCCTCTCAAACTTCATGTTCTCCTCGTATCGCTTCTGGCAGTTTCTCGACATCGCCCTCACCACCGCCAGCACCAGCACAGCGTATACCATAAGCTGTAAAATAAGTGACCTTACGAACAAGTTTGCCGCACTAAGCACCACAGCCACACCGCAAATGCCGTAAAAAAGCTTGTCTATACCATATCTGCCCTGAAAAAATCTCGCTACCTTATACATAAATCCGTTCATAAGCTTTTACCTCTTTTCTTTTTTATATTATAAATAGTACACCCGAAATTTAAACTGACTATTAACTTTTATCAAATTTCACCTACCTTTCACAAAACTTTCAACGTTCACCCTCAAACAGCGAACGGCATATACTGAAGTGTATTCGTAAAAGCGTATACGGACAAGTACAGCATAAAGGAGCAACAAAAATGAAAAAGAGTCTTATAGCCATGACTTCCATAACCTATGCAATGAAAGCAAAAAACTTGCTGAACAGTTTAAAATACTACTGCGAAATACAGCGCACCCCGAAGGACCTTGGCACAGGCTGCGGCTACTCCATAGCCGTCACCGCACCCCCGGAAGAAATAACCGCCATACTTGAAAAAGAGCGCATACCATTCAGAAACGTGATATTCGAGCAAAAGAGGTGAGAAAAATAAACACCCGAAGCATAATAAACTTTGATAACTCCGCCACCACCTACCCCAAGCCCCCTGCCGTAGCAAAAGCCGTCGCTCAGGCAGTAGAACGCTATGGTGGCAACCCGGGCAGAAGCGGTCACAAGCTTTCCATGCGAGTGTCTGAAAAGATATTCACCGTCAGACAGCAGGCGGCAGAAATGTTTGGAGCACAGACCGAGAACGTGGCTTTCACCGCCAACTGTACCCATGCCCTTAACATGGCGATAAAAGGTGTCATGCAGTACGGCGGCCATATGATAATCTCAGACCACGAGCATAACGCAGTAGCAAGACCCGTCTATGCCCTTTCAAAAACAAGAGGCGTGAAATATTCTATTGCCCGAATAGGGGAAACAGACAGCGAAACAGTAGAAAACTTCCGCCGCCTTATAACCCCCGAAACTAAGTGTATCTGCTGTACAGTGGCTTCAAACGTCACAGGCAGGCTCATGCCATACCGTGAATTAGCCGCACTCTGCAAAGCCCACGGCATATGCTTTATAGCCGACGGCGCACAAGCCTGCGGGCTTTTGGAGCTTCCTCTCTCAGACGGCTTCAACTTTCTCTGCACCGCAGGTCACAAAGCCCTCTACGGACCAACAGGCACAGGACTTCTTATCTCAGACGGCGAGTATTCTCTGTCTACCATAATCGAGGGTGGCACAGGTGCGACCTCCGCCCTGCTTGAACAGACTCCTTTCCTCCCCGAAAAGCTTGAAAGCGGCACCATTAACACAGTGGGCATAATCGGTCTTGGAGAAGGACTTAAATTCGTCCGCCAAAGGACTCCTGCCGTAATAAAAGCCCACGAAGAAAAGCTCTGCAGACAGCTCTACGAACAGCTTTCAGACATAGACAAAATAAAGTTCTATGAAACAGACCAAAAGAAAGTCCCCATACTTTCATTTAACATCGATGATATCCCTTCCGCTGAGATCGCCTCCTATCTCAGCGAAAAAGGCTTCGCCCTCCGTGGAGGACTTCAGTGTGCCGCCGTCACCCATACCACCCTCGGCACAATAGAGCAAGGCACAGTGCGTTTCTCACCCTCTGCATTCAGTACCCCTCAGCAGGTAACAGCACTATCACGAACAATAAAAATATTTGTCGCAAATAACTAAGCATTAGTGGCAGGTCTGATGTAAAATATCACGTCCTGCCGCTCATTCTATTGCAAAAAGCACCTTTAGGTGCTATAATAAAGCATGAGCAAACAATTTTTCACGAAAGAAAGTGGTATTATGTGGTTCGTGTTTGCGCTTCTCTCCGCTGTTTTCGCAGCGCTCACCTCTGTCCTTGCAAAGGTCGGCATTGAAGGAGTAAACTCAAATCTTGCCACCGCACTGCGTACCTGCGTTGTGCTTGCTATGGCATGGCTCATGGTGTTCATCACCCACACACAAAGCGGCATAGGCTCTATAGGCAGAAAAAGCTGGGTATTCCTTATCCTTTCAGGACTTGCAACAGGTGCTTCGTGGCTATGCTATTATAAGGCTATCCAAATGGGCAGCGTTTCAAAGGTCGCCCCCATAGACAAGCTCAGCGTTGTCATCACCCTTATCCTTGCAGTGATATTTCTCCATGAGGACTTCACAGTAAGATCAGCCATAGGTGCGGTGCTTATCACTGCAGGCACAGTATTAATGGTACTATAAGGAGAACGCCATGATAATAAGAACAGTTACCGAGAAGGACGCTCACGAGCTTCTTGAAATATACCGTCCCTACGTTGAAGACACCGCCATAACATTCGAGTATGACGTCCCCTCCGTTGAAGAGTTCGCAGAGCGTATCCGCAGTATATCCGCAAATTATCCCTACATAGCCGCAGTAGAAAACGGCAAAATAGCAGGCTACGCCTATGCAGGCGTTTTCAAAAACAGAGCCGCCTATGATTGGTCGGTTGAAGTCACAGTTTATGTAAAAAAAGGACTTCACCGCAAAGGCATAGGTGCAAAACTCTACTCCGCCCTTGAAAAGCTCCTTGCGGCACAGCATATAACAAACCTCTATGCCTGCGTCGCCTATCCCGAAAAAGAAGACGAGTATCTCACCTTTGACAGCGTAAAGTTCCATGAAAAAATGGGCTATACTATAATAGGTACGTTCCATAGATGTGCCTTTAAGTTCAACAAGTGCTATCATATGGTTTGGCTCGAAAAAATACTCACCCAGACCGATATCACCCCTCTGCCCGTTATCCCATTTTCCAAACTCGATAAAGCCTTAATTAACAAAATAGTTCTTGAATAAAGGCAGAAAATATGGTAAAATAATATCATTCTGTCTGTTAAGGAGCGTAAAAATGGATCTTCAGGAATTAAGAAATGAAATAAACGATATAGACAGCCAAATGCAGGAGCTTTTCAATAAGCGTATGCAGATAAGCTTCAAGGTGGCTGAGTATAAGATAGCAAACAATATGCCTGTTTTTCAGAGCAAGCGTGAAAACGAGATACTTGACCATGTAACAGAAAGCTCACCAAAGGGCTTGGAAAGTGCGTCAAGAGTGTTCTTCCAAAACATCATGGATATTTCAAAGTGCCGTCAGTATCAGGAGTTTTTTGCAGACTCAGATAAGATAGGGTACAAAAAGTTAGACTTAACAGGTCATAAGACCGTCGCCGTCCCAGGTACAGTGGGCTCATATTCACATATAGCCTGCAAGCAGATATTCAGCGACTTTGAGCCAATGTTCTTTGAAGATTTTGAGGACGTTTTTTCATCAGTTGAAAACGGCTCAGCGGATTTCGGCATACTTCCCATAGCAAATTCCACCGCAGGCTCAGTTGGTCAGACCTACGAGCTTATGAAAAAGCATGACTTCAAGATATGCGCAGCAACTAAGGTAAAGATCTCCCACTGCCTTGCCGTAAAAAAAGGCACACGCTTTGAGGATATCAAAATAGTCTATTCCCACGAGCAGGCGCTCAGCCAGTGTTCTGAGTTTCTTTCTCAGAACGGACTTAAAAGCCATAAATACGCAAATACTGCCCTTGCGGCGTGCTACATAAAAGAAAGCAATGAACCGTATGCGGCTATCTGCTCAGAAGCCTGCGCACAGCAGAACGATCTTGAGATACTCAGGCATAATATAGCCAACGCCGCCGAGAATTACACAAAATTTATTCTCATTTCAAAGGAGACTCTCTGCTCGGAAAATGCTGACATCGTGTCAGTGTCCTTGGCACTGCCACATACCTCATCTGCACTTTACAGACTTCTCACCAAATTCTCCGTGGCAGGCCTTAACCTTTCCATGATAGAGAGCCGCCCTATCGCAAACACCGATTTTGACGTTGTTTTCTATCTCGATTTTGAGGGAGCAATAACCTCTCCGGACGTGGCAAAGCTCATGAGCGAGCTTAATTCAGAGCTTTCATATTTCAAATTTTTAGGCAACTACGAGGAAATATAACAGTACGATTTTTAGGACAGGAGGAACAAAAAATGCGTATAGGACACGGCTATGACGTCCACAGACTGACCGAGGGCAGAAAGCTCATTATCGGCGGCGTGGATATACCATATGAAAAAGGACTTTTAGGACATTCCGATGCAGACGTCCTTGCCCATGCCATAATGGATTCCATACTTGGTGCATTGGCACTGGGCGATATCGGCAAGCTTTTCCCCGATAATGACCCCGACTATGAGGGTGCAGACAGTATGAAGCTCATGGAAAAAGTCATAAGCGTTATGGCCGAAAAAGGCTGGAAAATAGGCAATATAGACTCCACCATCTGCGCACAGAAGCCGAAGCTTGCCCCATATATCATCTCCATGCGGGAGCGTATAGCAGAAGCCTGCGGCTGCGATATTTCACAGATATCAGTTAAAGCCACCACCGAAGAAAAACTAGGCTTCACAGGCGAGGAACTAGGCATATCCGCCACAGCGGTCTGCCTGCTTGAAAAAATTTGATACAAAACCAAAAGGACTGCTGTCTTAAACCACAGCAGTCCTTTTTATTGCTATTTTGCCTTATGCGCAACTCCGTCATTGTCAATGTTATAACCGTCAACAGTAGTGTTTATGAGCATCATTCCATAATCATTGAAATAATATCGCTTTCCGCCTATCTTTTTCCAACCTGTCACAACAGTGCCGTTCTTGTTGTTGTAGAACTTCTGCCCACGCCAGCTTACCCAGCCGGACTTTAGATATCCGTCCTCACCGAAGTTGTAATACTTGTCGTCAATGTACACAGGACCTCTCAACGCAACACCATTCTGCAAGAAATATTTCTTTCCTGCAATAGTCGTCCATTCATTCTGCAAAACATGATCGCTGTCAAAATAAAACTCCGTTCCGTCTATTTCTCTCCAGCCTGAAACTGCCTTGCCATCGCCGTCAAAATAATAGGTCTTGTCACCGGCTGTTACCCACTTGTCTTTCTGAGCGCCGTTCTTGTCAATGTAGTAAAGCCCTGAATCATCACTGAACAGCCCCCTTGAAAGCTTGCCGTCATTGTCAAAATGATACAGCTTGTCTTCAATAGTGTGCCAACCTGTAAGTGCAGCCTCGTCCTCACCAATGTAGTAAATTTTTCCCTTTGAAGTAACAAACTCCGACTTAGCCCAAGAGCCGTCCTCTTTCTTGAACTTCCATTCAGCGTCTATCTTAACGATCCCGTCTGCAAGCACGCCCTCGTTTGAGAAGGTGTATTTCTTGTCCCCGTCCTCCTCAAATTCGCCAACAGCCGCCGCACCTGTCAGACCAAAATAATATCTCTTTCCGTCAATGGTCTTCCAGCCCGTAGCCTTCTTGCCGGTTTCCTCATCAAAATAGAAGTAATAGCCGTTTATTTTATGAAATCCAGTGCAAAGAATGTGATCAGAGTAGAAATAATACTGATAGAACACCGCCCCGCCGAACTTTTCATAAACCTTTCTGTCATAAGCATTGAATGTCTTTTCGCCGAACTTGTCTGCAAGCTCCTCAAGCTTTTGGGTCTCTTTTTCGTCAGGCTTCTCGTCCTTTTTGTAATCGTCCTTCTCAAACTTCACAAGCTTTGAAACATTGGATTTGAACTCTTTTATTTTCTTTTTCTCATCATCAGTGTACTGATCCGTATTCGTCCAACCTGTTGCCGCCACATGGGTCGTTTTGTCAAAATAGTAAGTATCTTCGTCAATATCCTCCCAGCCGTCAGCCACAACACCGCCTCTGCCGAAGTAATAAACATTTCCGCCTATCTCGTTCCAGCCGGAGAGGAGGCGATTTTTCTTATCAAAGTAATAATACTTGTCCTTGATCTTGGTAAAGCCCTTGCCTGCCGAGCCGTCGCCCTTGAAATAATACTTCTCAGGCGGTTCTTCATACCAGCCCTTAGTCATTTTACCGTCATCAGCAAAATGATATCTGTTCTTGTCAATTGTTATCCAGCCCTTGACCATTTCACAGCTATCATTGAAATAATAGCTCTCACCGTCTATCTCCGCAAAGCCCTGAGCGCAAGCCCCTGTAGCTTCATCAGAATAATAATACTTCTTTTCAAGCTCCATCCAGCCCTTGTGAACAGCACCGCTCTCAGAAAAATAATACTTTTTTCCGTCAATGTCCTGCCAGCCTGTGGCCATGTGACCATCGTCATCATCAAAATAGTATATCTTGCCCTCTATCTCAACAAAGCCCTTGGCCATCTCACCGCTCTTGAGAAAATAATACTGAACATTGTTTATCTTTGCCCAGCCTGTCACACGCTTGCCACTCTCGTCATAGTAATAACCGCCGTCGCTGTCAAAACCCGTGTCAGGGAAGCCGTGATCGTCAAAGTAGTATTCACCGCCGTTTATCTCGCAAAGGCCCGTCCTGAAAATGCCAGACTCCTCAGAGAAATAATATTCCTCTCCCTTTATTTTCATTTTTCCACGCTGAACAACGCCGTCCTTGACATAGTAAGTGTCCCCACGATACTTATGCCAGCCGTCAGCCATAGCGTTGCCCTTGTCGTCAAAAAGATAGCAGGTGTTGTCTATTATCTGATAGCCAAGCGCCTTTTCGCCCGTCTCCTTGACAATATAATAAGTCGAGCCGTCATGGGTGTGCCAGCCCGAAGCATAATAAGCGCCGTAGTATAAATATCCCCCAAAGCCTGCTCCCATAACGATAGTGCAAGCTGCAGCCACAGCGATCATTTTTTTCTTATCGCTTTTCAGCACCTCATTATATCTGTTGCAAAAATCATTGCCCTCATTGCTGTTTATACTCATAAAGATCCTTCCTGAATTTACACAGTTCTAGTTAGTACAATTATATCACAACAAAATAATAATTTCAATACCGCCGCCCCAATTTTCACACCCCTCACACATAAAAAGCTGTACAGTCCAAATAACTGTACAGCTCATAAAACAAATACCCAAGATAAAAGGGCTGTCGAGGACTCCAGCCCCTACAATTTCTCATGACCGCAATTTATCTGTGGTGGCGAGCAACGTTCGCCCGTCCACCCCCACAACATCTCAGCTACGCCACGACCCCCACGCCACAAGCTTTCTCGCCCTCCCCCTTGTCTATTCTGACAGATAAATTACTCATTTCTTACATCACAATACTTGCGTTCATACAGATAATATGTTATAATATATAATGTATATTTGTAAATCTTAAAGGAGGCTTATTTATGGATCAGCTTATAAAATTACTGAAAAACAACGCCCGTATCACAAACAGCGAGCTTGCCGTTCTTCTTGATAAAACAGAAGAGCAGGTTGCAGCGGATATCGCCAAGCTTGAAGCAGACGGCGTAATAAAGGGCTATTCCGCGATCGTTGACGAAAGTGCCTATGACCCTAATTCAGTTTTCGCTCTTATAGAACTTAAAGTCACCCCGCAGTCACAGTCAGGCTTTGACGAGATAGCAAACCAGATCGCAAGCTATGAGCAGGTGGAGTCCGTACGCCTTATGTCAGGTGCTTATGATATAATCGTTGCCGTGAACGGTGCAAACATCAGGGATATCTCACAGTTTGTTTCCCAGAGACTTGCAACTATCGACGCTGTCCAGTCCACCGCCACACACTTCGTGCTGAAGGTCTATAAAGACAACGGCATCATGATAAGCACAGATGATAAAGACGAAAGAGGTTTGATCTCCCCATGATAGATTATAATAAAGTGCTTTGCCCTGCCATAAAGGAAATGAAGCCCTCAGGTATCAGAAAATTTTTCGATATCGCACAGCAGCTAGAGGGTGTTATCTCCCTTGGCGTTGGCGAGCCTGACTTCAAAACTCCGTGGCTAATACGTCAGGAAGCTATCTCTACTCTTGAAAAAGGCAAGACCTGCTATACTGCAAACGCAGGTCTGATCGCTCTCCGTGAAGAGATAGCCAAGTATTTTCAGCGTACTATCCACACAAGCTATGACCCTAATAAGGAAATAATCGTCACTGTTGGCGGCTCTGAAGCTATCGACCTTACCATAAGATGCCTTATCCAACCCGGTGATGAAGTCCTTATAGTCGAACCGTCCTTTGTCTGTTATCGTCCTATCGTCTCCCTATGCGGCGGCGTTCCCGTGGTCATAGAAACAAAGGAAGAAAACGAGTTCCGACTTACAGCAGACGAGCTTCGTGAAAAAATAACCGACAAAACCAAGCTCCTTGTCCTGCCCTATCCTAATAACCCAACAGGTGCGATAATGCGCCGTGAAGATCTTGAAGCTATCGCAAAGGTGCTTAAAGATACCAATATCATGATAGCCTCAGACGAGATATATTCCGAGCTTACATATTCAGGCAAGCATTGCTCTATCGCAGAAATAGAGGGTATGCGTGAGCGTACTATCGTCATAAACGGCTTTTCCAAAAGCTTTGCAATGACAGGCTGGCGGCTTGGCTTCCTTGGCGGACCAAAAGAGATAGTGTCCCAAATGCTCAAGCTTCATCAGTATGCTATCATGTCCTCCCCTACTGTCAGCCAGTATGCCGCTATCGTTGCCATGCACAGTTGTCAGAAGGATATAGATGCCATGCGTAACGAGTATAATATCCGCCGTCGCTTTGTGGTGGATTCTTTCAATAAGCTTGGTCTTAAATGCTTTGCACCGCAAGGCGCATTCTATGTTTTCCCTTGTATCAAAAGCACAGGCATGACAAGCACCGACTTCTGCGAAAAGCTTGTTTACACCAAAAAGGTAGCCGTCGTGCCGGGAGATGCTTTCGGCGAGTGCGGAGAGGGCTATGTGCGTGTCTCCTACGCCTATTCCCTTAACCACCTGAGAGAGGCTATCAAACGTATCGGAGAATTTTTAGAGGATATCAAAAATGGTAACGTGCAGTAATTTAAAAATAAAAGCCTACGGAAAAATAAATCTTGCATTGGATATCGTTGGTAAACGTGATGACGGCTACCATATGCTAAATACTGTCATGCAGTCAGTGTCCTGCTTCGACCTCCTGGACTTCACCCTCTCTGAGGGCGAGGGCATAGAGCTTACCTGCAAACTTGACAGCTTTCCAAAAGGCGAGGATAATATCATCACAAAAGCCTACCATGCCTTTGCCGACTTCACCCATATTGACTTCGGCTGTAAAATAACAGTGAATGTGGAGAAAAACCTCCCCTCACAAGCCGGCATGGGCGGTGGAAGTGCAGACGCCGCCGCTACCCTTAGAGCCTTGGACTTCATGTTTGATACAAGGCTCACCGATGAACAGCTCTGCTCCATAGGAGTGGTTCTGGGTGCAGACGTGCCTTTCTGTATTACAGGCGGCACAAGGCTCTGTCAGGGCGTTGGCGAAATAATGAGCAACCTGCCCTCACCCGATTGCGCTTTCGTCATAATAAAACCAGACGTGGGTATCTCCACCCCCGAAGCTTTCAAAAAATATGACAGCATTTCAAACCCAAAACGCTGTAATATGGACGTCCTGCTGAGATATATCGGCGGCGGAAAGCTTTTCGGCATATGCTCAAACCTTTTCAATGTGCTGGAATATGCCGCCGACCGTGAGGAGATAGCTCATGCAGTGCAGGAGCTTAAAAACAGCGGAGCTCTCTCCGCCCTTATGACAGGAAGCGGCTCAGCCGTTTTTGGAGTTTTTCCCGATATCGCTTCCGCACAAACAGCCGCAGAAAAGCTGTCAGGCTGGAGCTATAAGTGTGTTTGTCAGCCTGTAAAACAGGGCTGGGAATTTGTATATTAATGAGGTGAAATAATTGAGCAGAAATAAATGCAGAATTTGCGGATACCACTTTAAAAGCGATGATGAGATAATTTGTCCTGAGTGCTTCACAGCCCGTGACGAGGATATAAGCTGTAACAGCCTTTCAGATGACCTGCACTCTCATGATCTCCGTGCCGATAACGAGCAGGACGGCTGGTTCGGACAGTCTGAAAATGACACCTTCAAGGAAGAAAAAAACGATTTCGTTTCCGAGGAACGTAAAGAGGAAGCAAGTGACGAGAATTTCCAAAGCACCTATACCCCACCTAAAAACCCGACCCTTCCCCCAAGCTATTCAGATTCAAGAGCCGAAAAGCTTGCCGCCCTCAATAACTACAGCCAACAGCGTACAAGCTATAACCGCCCAAACAACAGCTCCTATAGCTTCAACGCCACGAACATAAACCACTCTAACAAAAAGAATGGCGGCAAAGGCCTGTCCCCCCGCCGTTGTGGTCATAATAATCCTTATGGCTATCCTCCCAACTATCATAGGCTTTGTCTCATCAAAAATAATTTCAAGCAAATATGACGACTATAACTATGACTACGATTATGACGATACCTATAGTGAAGCCGAAGATGACTACACCGACCATTCCAACCTCTATGTAGTGCAAGACGCTGAGGACGGTACCTACAGCGTTCAGTATCAAGGCTATACCCTCACCGAACGCAAAGTAAGCGACCTGACCGATGAGGAAAGAAACTCCCTTTCAGGCGGTATTATAAGCGGTGACACAGTATGGGAAATAGACCTCGACCTTGATGTTAATATCAGCGATAGCAACAGACAGGTAAAATTCACCTTTGCCTACAACACCGCCTATGACGAAAACGATAATTCGTTTTTCTCAAACAACTTCTTCCCCGGTGAAAGCGGCTACGAAGACGATATGACCTATACGATCAAGTTCCTTGTCCCAGCCGATTCAAAGCGCACCACGTTCACAGCCTGCTTCCAGAATGACGATTGGATAACAGATTCATTCCAGTTCAATATCCCACTTGACGAAAACACAGACTCATCAGGCGACCTATCCTCTGACTCCTACACCAAAATAGGCGGAGTTGACACAGCGGCATGAACGATATCCTTAAAAGCTGTACCCTCTGCCCAAGAGAGTGCAAAGTGAACAGATACGAGCATAAAGGCTTCTGCGGTGAAACTGCCAAAGTAAGGATAGCCCGAGCCGAGCTTCATATGTGGGAAGAACCTTGTATCAGCGGCACAGAAGGCTCAGGAACAGTATTTTTCTCAGGCTGCTGCCTGAAATGCTGTTTCTGCCAGAACTACGAGATATCCGCTCAAAGCAAAGGCTTTGAGCTTACCGAACAAGAACTTGCCGACACTTTTCTGCGGCTTCGATCAATGGGCGCAAACAACATAAACCTCGTCAATCCCACCCATTTCGTTCCGCAAATAATCAAAGCGCTCGACCTCTGTAAAGATAAGCTCACTATCCCCGTGGTCTATAACAGCGGCGGTTATGAAAAGCCCCAAACGCTGGAGCTTCTTCGTGGCTATGTGCAGATATTTCTACCCGACCTTAAATATTTTGATCCTACACTTTCGGATAAATATTCCAAAGCCGCAGACTATTTTGAAAACGCCGCTGCTTCAATACATAAAATGGCGGAGCTTTCAGGCAAGCCAACCTTTGACCAAAAGGGCATAATGCAGAGCGGCACAATAGTCCGCCACCTTGTCCTCCCTACCCACCGTAAAGACTCCATAAAGCTTATGGAGTGGCTAGGCAAAAATTTTGCCAAAAACGAGATAATGATAAGCCTCATGAGCCAGTTCACCCCCGTGTATAAAGCCTTTGACTACAAAGAGCTTTGCCGTAAGACATCAACTTTCGAGTATAACACCGTCATTGACGCCGTGAACAAATACGGCTTTGAGGGTTTTGTCCAAAGCCGCACATCCGCCGTCAAAGATTTTATCCCCAAATTTTATGACGAAAAATACTACTAATATTCATTTTTTTATCGGACTGTCATGCTAACACAGACAGCCCGATATTTTTGTAATAAAATTGTTATACATTCCCTATTGACATTTTGAACAAAAAAGTTTATAATGTTAATGTAAGTTTGGTAAAACAAACTTGAATGGGGTAACTTATGGGGTAAACATTAGTCACCAACCGTAAAAAGGGCAGCAAAATTGCCGCCTGCGTATAAGTTATCGAAAAGAGGTCATGCAAATGTCAAAGGCTTTCGGTTCAAGATATTCCATTGAAAATTCCGAGGAAGCAAAGGAGTATTTTGAGTTTGTAAAGGACCTGCTTGACAGCGATGTTGTAAACGAAATGAAAAATTTTCGTCATCACTATAGTACGACTTGCTATCAGCATTGCATCAATGTATCCTACTATAACTATCTCGTTTGCAGAAAATTGGGACTAAATTCAAGATCCGCAGCAAGAGCAGGTCTGCTTCACGATCTGTTTCTTTATGATTGGCGGGATCGTGAGAAGAAAAAAGGCGAAATGCCTCACGGAATGACCCACCCAAAGGTCGCACTCAACAATGCGAAACAGCATTTTGAGATAGGCAAGCGTGAGGAGGATATGATAGTCAAGCATATGTGGCCGCTGACCCTGAAATTCCCTAAATACGCTGAATCTTACGTTATCGTGTGTATCGACAAATACACCGCAATGTTGGAAATAGGCTCTTATTTGGGTCAGAAAATGAAAGAAAAAGCGAAAGCAATGCGAACAAAACAGCATTAAACCAAAGCGGACAGGCACACACCTGTCCGCTTTCAGTTTGTTGACAAATCCCTAAATAAATGTACAATTGATCGTACACTTATATAAATGCAAAAAGACCGCCCCTAAGATAAGGGACGGCCTTTCCCGTTTATCAGGCAAAATAAACGGATATTGGTGTTTAGTGAATGTCGTTGTAAAGTGCAATGTAATCCTTGGCGGACTTTGTCCAACTGAAATTCTGCTTGAGTGCAGTGTTCACAAGCCTGCCCCACTTCATCTTGTCATCATAGTATACCCTGGCTCTAACAACAGCGTCAAGCATATCATGTGCGTTGTAGGACTTGAACGTAAATCCGTTGCCGCCCTTGTCGCCTGCGTCATGGATACTGTCTCTCAAACCGCCTGTCTCTCTTACGATAGGTATAGTACCATATCTCAGAGCGATCATCTGAGCCAAACCGCAAGGCTCGCTCTGCGACGGCATAAGGAACATATCCGCACCAGCGTATATCTTCTTGGACAGCTCAGGCACAAAACCAATGGTCAGACCCACTCTGTCAGGATAACGATAATGCATTTCGCTGAAAAAGTCCTCGTATATCTTCTCTCCCGAACCAAGAATAGCAAACTTGCAGCCAAGCCTGATGATGTCCTCAAACACATACTTGATAAGGTCAAGACCCTTGTGTGAAACAAATCTCGTTACGATACCGATAACAGGCTCTTTTCCATGTGCCATGCCAAGCTCGCTGAGCAAAGCGTGCTTGCAAACAGCCTTGCCCGTCTTGTCATTCAAACTATAATTCTTAGCAATAACAGGATCAGTTGCAGGATCATAGATCTTCTGATCTATTCCGTTGAGTATTCCACAAAGCTTGTATTGCTTGTTAACAAGCTCCCTGTCAAGACCATGTGAATACCATGGATCAAGTATCTCCCAAGCATAGCTTGGCGAAACTGTCGTCACCTTGTCAGCCGTTTCAATAGCAGCCTTCATAAAGTTCACATCACCGTCATATGAAAGCAGATCCGTATGATAAAGCGGAATGCCCATAATATCGTTGATAAGTTCTAAGCCATATTGTCCCTGATACTGAATATTGTGTATGGTAAATACCGTCTTGATATCCTCATAACCCTGCTGATAGCGGTAGAAAATATCATAATAAACAGGAACAAGTGCCGTCTGCCAGTCATTGGCGTTTATAACATTTGGCTTAAAGTCGATGTATCTCAGCAGTTCGAGAACTGCCCTTGAGAAGAATATAAATCTCTCAGCGTCATCATAAAAGCCATACAAGCCGTTTCTCTGGAAGTAATACTCATTATCCAAAAGATAATAAGTCACTCCGTTCACAACGCCTGTAAAAACGCCGCAGTATTGATTTCTCCATGCCACCGGCACAGTGAAATTCGTAACATATGTCAGCTTGTCCTTAAGCTCCTGCCTGATAGAGCTGTAATAAGGTATCACGACTCTGCAATCGTGACCCTCGGCATTGATAGCCGCAGGCAGTGAGCCTGCAACATCAGCCAATCCACCTGAAGCAATAAAAGGCAAAGCCTCACTTGCAGTATAAAGTATGTTCATATCCGAACCCTCTTTCCTAAGTCATTGCGACCTTTTTATACAGAAGCTCCCTTTCCTACATACATAGGATACTGTGGCGAGCTTGTAAGGATATGGTTTTCACAGATAGAAACGTTCTTGTCTGTGATAAGATAGCTAAGCTCAGCATTGTCACCAACAACAGTACCCTGCATAAGGATACAGTTCTTGACCTTTGCACCCTTGCCTACCTTAACGCCTCTGAACAGTACAGAGTTCTCTACCTCGCCCTCTATGATACAGCCGTCAGCAATAAGAGAATTTGATACCTTGCTGTCCAGATCGTACTTAACAGGAGCATTGTCGCTTACCTTTGTGTAGATAGAACGCTTTGGAACGAACAGCTTGCGTGCATTCTCAGGTTCAAGCAGAGCCATGTTTGACTTAAAGTAGCTTTCAGGGCTGTTGAGCTTGCTGAAATAGTTATCGTACTCGTAGATCTTTATCTTAAGCTCTCTGCACTTCTCCTGAAGAATATTTCTCTCAAAGCTTACATTTCCTCTGGCCATTGCGTCATTAACAGTTTCAATAAGGAAATCCATTGACATAACGAACACATTAAGGCTCGTTGTGCATGTGCCGCTGATGTCAGGATTGATAAGAACAGAGGTTACGTTCTTGTCAGCGTCAACGTTGAATACAGTTGAAGTCTTTATATCATCAGAGCTGTAAACGCCAGTGTGTGCAACAGCAGTAATATCAGCACCGCTCTCGATGTGAGCCGCAACGATAGGCTTGTAATCAATATTAGTTACAACGTCACAGTCTGAAAGGATAACATATTTAGCTCTTGAGTGCTTGATAAAGCTCATCGCACCATAAAGAGCCTCGATCCTGCCTCTGTAAAGAGTGCTTTCAACGTTGCCGAATGGAGGCAGAATGTAAAGTCCGCCCTTTTTCCTTGCCAGATCCCACTCTCTTGCAGAGCCGAGGTGATCCAGAAGTGACTGATAGTTAGATTTTGTTATAACTCCGACCTCGCTTATGCCGCTGTTTACCATGTTAGACAGTGGGAAGTCGATAAGGCGGTATCTTCCGCCGAACATTACAGAACCCATAGTTCTGTTCTTTGTCATGTCGCCAAGAGTCGTGTCGTGCATATTAGCGAAAACAAGACCCAGTACGTTACCCATATTTACATCCATATTTACTCGGTCCTTTCTTAGATATTCTCGTAAATTATTGCCTTTGGTGCAACAACACTGCCGTCAGAAACGGTCAGATTATTGCCCACTACAGCAACGCCCCATGAGTCCTTGTCCTCGATAGTTTCAGGTCTTGCACCGATCTGAGCGTTCTCACCGATAACAGTGTTCTCGCCAACGATAGCATACTCGACCTTTGCACCCTTCTTGACAACTGCGCCAGGCATAAGGATAGAATCCAGTATCTCAGCGCCTTCCTCAACAGTAACGCCGTCAGAGATCATTGAGAACTCGACAGAGCCGTCGATAACGCAGCCCTCTGTTACCATAGAGTTCTGTACCTGAGCGTTCTTTCCTATGCTCTGAGGTGGCATAACAGGGTTTCTTGAGTATATCTTCCAGCTTGTGTCATAAAGATCGATAGGAATGTTAGGATTGATAAGGTCCATATTTGCTTCCCAAAGAGAGTCGATAGTTCCAACGTCCTTCCAGTAGCCGTCAAAACGATAAGCCACAAGCTTCTCGCCTGCTTCTCTCATGTCAGGAATAATGTTCTTGCCGAAGTCCTTTGAAGCTTCCTTGTCGTTCTCATTAGCGATAAGATAAGCTTTCAGCTTCTTCCAAGTGAATATGTAAATACCCATTGAAGCAAGAGTTGAACGAGGGTTCTTTGGCTTCTCCTCGAAGTCGATGATATTGTCGTCCTCGTCTGTTATCATGATGCCGAAACGTGAAGCCTCTTCCTTTGGAACGTCCAGAACAGCGATAGTAGCGTCAGCGTTCTTAGCCTTGTGATATTCAAGCATCTTGTTGTAATCCATTTTGTAGATATGGTCGCCTGAAAGAACAACAACATACTCAGGGTCATATCTGTCTACAAAAGCGATATTCTGATAAATAGCGTTTGCAGTACCCGAATACCAGTCAGCGCCTGAAGCTGTCTGATAAGGAGGAAGCACATGAACGCCTCCGTGTATTCTGTCAAGATCCCAAGGCTGACCGTTTCCAATGTACTCATTGAGTACCAATGGCTGATACTGTGTCAGCACGCCCACTGTGTCGATACCTGAATTGATACAGTTCGAGAGAGGGAAATCAATGATACGATACTTAGCACCGAAAGGTACTGCCGGTTTTGCAACGCTCTGTGTCAGGGCATACAATCTGCTTCCCTGACCGCCTGCCAGCAGCATTGCAACACATTCTTTTTTGTTGAACATAATTAATTCACCCACCAATTTTTATTAAGTCTATATTACTCAGCCTTTTTAGCTGTGGACTTCTTAGTTGTTTTCGCCTTAGCGGCTTTCTTGACAGCAGTTTTCTTAGCCGCCGTCTTTGTCTTTGTCTTTTTCTTATTCTCTGCCTTTTTCTCAGGCACAGGTCTTTCCTCTTTCTTCACCGTGAAATACATACAAGAGAACGCAGGAATGTCGATGCAGACTGACTGGTCAAAGCCGTGCATCTTAACATCTACCGCCTTGACAGTACCGTTCGTGCAAGGGGATCCGTCAACAGAAGACGAGTTGAACACCTCTGTATAGCTGCCCCAGTAAGGAACGCCAAAGCAGTATGACTTTCTTTCCACAGGAACGAAGTTGCACACAACGATGACCTCTCCGCCGTTTTTGTCAAAACGTCTGAAGATGATGATGCTCTGCTTGAAATCGTCATTTGATATCCAGCTAAAGCCCTCCCAAGAAAAATCTCTCTCCCAGAACTGAGGGTGGTCAAGATAGAAATGATTGAGGTTCTTGGAGTAGTTCAGATAATTGCGGTGGTTCTCATATTCGTCCACCATGAACCATTCCAGACCGTTCTCGTAATCCCACTCTCTGAACTGAGCAAAATCAGCACCCATGAACAGAAGCTTCTTACCTGGGTGAGCCATCATATAAGCCATGAACAGCTTGCACTGCCTGAACTTATTGTCGATATCTCCGCCGTACATTTTATTTACCAATGAAGCCTTACCATGCACCACCTCGTCATGAGAGATAGGCAGAATAAAGTTTTCAGAGAAAGCATAGAAGAATGAGAACGTGAGCATATCATGATGAAAAGCTCTGTCAATAGGGTCAAGAGCCATATATTTGAGCATATCGTTCATCCAGCCCATGTTCCACTTGAAGTTGAAGCCAAGACCGCCGTCGCTCGCAGGCTTTGTTACCATAGGCCATGAAGTTGACTCCTCGGCTATCATAAGGGTATTAGGGTTTCTTCCGAACACAGCGGTATTGAGATCCTTGAAGAACTGAACAGCTTCAAGATTTTCCTTGCCACCGAACTTGTTAGGCGTCCACTCTCCGTCACGTCTGTCATAGTCAAGATAAAGCATAGACGCAACAGCGTCAACTCTCAGACCGTCAACGTGATATTTTTCTATCCAGTAAAGAGCGTTCGAGATAAGGAATGACTTTACCTCGCCCTTTGAATAATCGAAAACTCTTGTTCCCCAAGTGAGGTGATCTGCCTTTTTCGGGTCAGAGTATTCATATGACGGACCTCCGTCAAACTCGAACAATCCTGCTTCATCTCTAGGAAAATGCGCAGGCACCCAATCAAGGATAACGCCTATTCCAGCCAAATGGAAAAGGTCTATCATTTTCATGAAGTCATAAGGCGTTCCGAAACGTGAAGTCGGCGCAAAATAGCCGATACCCTGATAGCCCCAAGAGCCGTCAAAAGGATATTCCGCCAGCGGCATAAGCTCGATATGAGTATAGCCCATTTCCTTTATATATGGGATTATAGTATCTGCAAATCTAACATATGAGAAATATTTTCCGTCAGGACAAGCCTTCCATGAATTAAGATGTACCTCATAGATATTCATAGGACAATTGTAGATATCCTTAGATTTCTTCTCGGTCATCCACTTTTTATCGCTCCAAAGATAATCGTCTATATCGAAAACCTTTGAGCCGGTGTTCGGAGCTACCTCCATGTGTGTGCCATACGGATCAGCCTTATAATGGGTCTTGCCGTCACAGCCGTGGATACAGTATTTATATGTATCATAAGTCTGAAGCCCTGTAACAAAAGCCTCCCACACCTCTGAGTCGTCTATCTTCTCCATTGGAGTGGCATTTTCGTCCCAGTCATTGAAATCTCCCACAACAGAAATGCCCTCAGCGTGTGCTGCCCAGACTCTGAAATAATAACCTTCTACGCCGTCTTTCTCTCCCTTATGGCAGCCAAGAAACTTATATGTTTCGCAGTTTGTGCCATTGTGGAAAAGATAGAGCGGCAGTTCATAATCCTTTGGAATAATATCTATCACAATTCAGCCTCCCTTGTCTTTTTGTGAAAACCGCTGAATAATTTCGGTGTTTCATACTTACATTTTAATCTTTTTTGAACAAATTTGCAATAGTTTTAGTAGTTATTCTCGTATTCGCACATATTTCAACAGATAGTTTTATATATTTTGCACAATAGATTTTATATAATAACATAGAAAAAGTAAAGTCAAAGTATACAAAAGTAAAAAATCGCAGGCAAAAGTCGGCAAAGTCATTTACATTCATTTTTCATTCTCGTCTCGAAGGAAAATTTTTGCGGCAATAATAGTAATATCGTCACGCCTGCCTCCTGTTCGCTGAGCAAGCGCCTTTGCGCCAAGCGCCGTGACTATCTCCTGAGCGTTCATTCCGTTACAGCGGAGTATCTCTCGTGCTGTAGCGTCCTCGACACCGTCTGAGGTCATAAGCAGAACGTCCCCGTCAAAGAGCTTAAGCTCGCTCACGTCAGGAGTACACTCCGCAAGTATCCCAGCAGGAAAAGCCTGTCCGCCGATAGCTTTAAGACCGCCGTCACGGAAAAGAAAGCTTTGCGCCGCACCCGATTTCAGAAATTGCACCGTCCCGCCATTAAGCTCCAGCCGCATTATATCAAGGGTCGCAAAAGATTCCTCCCAGCCCTTAACTCTGAGCATAGAATTTATAAGCCTATGGGCTGTCTGCATAGACATTCCCGATCGTATGAGCCTTGTAACAAGACTTACGGAAAACAATGAATCCAGTCTTGCTCTTTTTCCTGTTCCCATGCCGTCTGAAAGGACGATATACTTTTCGTTGACGCTTGAATCGAAAACTTCAAAGCTGTCCCCCGAATATTCTCCGCTTGACGAAGCTGAAAAGCTTTTTATATCAACTGTGAATTTCGGTATTTCCGCAAAGGACATTCTGGTTATATTATCCACCTTGACTATCACAGGCATGTCAAGGTCATAATCTATCATTTCTGAAAGCGTTGCCGTGAGCCTTACAAGATCACCTCTGAACTGCGCAGTTATAAAAACGTCCACACGCTGACAAAGGTTTTCGTCTATGTAAACGCAGGCTTTCACATTTGGATAGCCAAGGTTTGAGAAATGCTCCCTTACTCTTGCTGAAAGCTGAGGATCAACGCTTCTCACCTGACCTGCCCTGAAAGAAAGGTCGGATAAGATATCCTCCATGGAGGAAAGCTGTTCGCTTAAAAACTCACGCATTTCACGAACTCTCATGCTTTCGGCACGTTCTGCCACAAAGTCGGTATACAATTCATTGAAGCTTTTGCAAAGAAGCGACTTTCTCACACAGCCACCCAAATGCTTTTCAACGTCGTCAAGGCTGAGGTTATTATATGTACAAACTATGCTTTCAAGCTTTGAAAAGCTGTCATCAAGCTGTACACAACGCTTACTGCACACTGAGTACATATCGCAATCGGTACAAACAACAGATCGTACACGCTTTGACAGAGTAGCTTCCTTTGAGCGTTTATCTATCGCAGCAGTGACCATTGTAAGCTGACCTCTGATACCGCCCAGAGTTCTCGAAGCCATATTGAGCTTTGAAGAAGTGGTCTGCCCTACAAGGTCAACGGAATTTTTCACTCCCACCACTTTTTTTGCCACCCTTTTTATCACAGGAACAGGCAGGGCGATAAAAAGCACAGAGCCTATAAGCAAATCAGCAAACATTGAAAATGTATCACCGTTCACGCCCATTGCCACAAGGCTCACAAGTGAAACTGCAAGGAAAACAAGCACTATCACAAGAGAGCCGAATTGCAGAAAAGCTCCGCAGATAAGTCCTGACGTGGCAAGCAAAAGTGTATTTCTCGCAAGTGACGGAGTACAAAGGAGTACACCGCAGGTGGTCAATGCGCCAACAACTGCACCGCCTATATTTCTATACTTTCGCACTGCCATAAGCATAAACAAAGTGCCTGCTATCCTGCCCAGATTCACCACATGGAGCGGTGCGGCAGTGATGGTCGAGATAAACATAATATAAAGTATAGCTGTGAAAACTCCGTTTATTCCTGTGAGGTCAAAAACACCGCTTCGGTTTCTTTGACGTTTTACGGTCAGTGCAATAAAAACAACACAGCCACACATGAGCGAGCTTATCATTCGCAGTGAAGCCGTATATGTATCCGATGGCATTGCCACCGACATTACACAGCTGAAAAGAAGCATTGCTCCTGTTGTGAGGAGCGACACAAAAACGGGGTCATCCTTATGGTCGGCAGAGGGCATCACAAGCCTTACCGCCCCTATAACAAGTATCGCACAAAGCTGAACGATACCCTCTGAGAATGTTCCGCTTACAAAATATGCAAGTGCAGAACCTAAAAAAGCAGGTATCACATTAGTTCCCGAAAGAACTGCCACCGCCACGTTCATTGACGATGGGAAGCCTAAGATCTTCCCAAAGCTTGCCGCAAACGCTGCTGCCGCCGATAAAACAGCCATAAGTACATTCGTTTTACCTGAGGTATGAAATTTTGCCGTATGCCGTATTTTTTCCATTGCTTATCACGTCCTATGTTTCCAAAATGTAATAATTACATTTTAGCAGGACTATCAAGCGAAAGGTGTCGCAATATGGGCTTGAAATTGAAATACTGACCAAATTTACGGACAGATCTCAAAGCCACTCCCATACATCTTTTGAAAAAAACACAATCAATGTTTGCGTAATAATTTCTAATTTGAGATATCCGAAGAACGGGACGTCGGATTTCTGCAAAGCAGAAATTGCGCCGCTCCCCTACATTTAATGTGCGGATAACGCAAGCAGATGTAAATGCAGGGTTTAGTTGTACGAAAATATGTACAATTAGATAAGCTTTCTAAGGGCTTCGGAAAAGGTTATGAATTGTTCCATGGAAAGAGCTTCAGGACGGACGGAGGCAGGCAGGTCGCTTTGCTCTATCGCCTGATTTACTATAGATTTATCTATACCCATTGATGATGATACGGAATTTGAGAGGGTCTTTCTTCGCTGTGAAAATGCTCCCCTAGCGACTTTAAAAAAGAACTTTTCATCCGTCACGCCCTCGGGGGTCTTATCACGGATATCAAACCTCACCACGCAGCTGTCAACGTTAGGCGAGGGCATAAAGCTTCCTCGTGATACGTTGAAAAGCAGTTTCGGTACAGAAAAATAATTTATTGCCACTGTGACTGCTCCCATATCTCTTGTACCCATAGGGGCACAAAGACGTGTGCCTGCTTCTTTCTGCACCATGACAGTAACAGACTTTATTGGCAGACGTTCTTCAAGGAGCATCATTAATATGGGCGAGGTTATATAGTAAGGTAAATTTGCACAAACGGCAACGTCCATGCCCTGAAATTCCTCGGCGATAAGCTTGTGGAGGTCAGTTTCCATGACGTCGGCGTTTATTATCTTCACATTGTCATATTCTGCAAGAGTTTCTGCAAGGACCGGCATGAGCCTGTCGTCAATTTCGATAGCCACCACCTTGTCGGCACGCTTGGCAAGCTCGTTTGTGAGAACGCCTATGCCTGTGCCTATCTCGATTATGCCGAAGCCTTTTTTTGCATTGCCCATTTCGGCTATCTTGGGGCAAACGGAGGGATTCACTAAAAAATTCTGACCGAGAGCCTTGGAGAAAGTGAAATTATGTCTTGCGAGAACATCTTTTATCACACTTATATTAGAAAGATTATCCATTTATTAATACACCTCAGATTAACTGATAAATCGACAAAAAATTAACAAAATAATTATATCATATTAACAAAAGATTGTCAACTGATTTGGAAAAGAATAATAGTCCTATGATGTAGTGCTACAATAGATATTGGACAAAATTAAGAAAAAAGAAAAGAGAGATAGA